>Ga0209018_1001580_pt1 | contig 17883 bp, 16 predicted proteins | sample YNPBryBLVA2012_FD_185814 | JGI IMG/M metagenome (GOLD analysis project Ga0209018, IMG submission 185814) | Anoxygenic and chlorotrophic microbial mat microbial communities from Yellowstone National Park, USA - YNP Bryant BLVA 2012 (SPAdes)... ...
CCAGCCGACTTTCAGGTGCTGAGGCGGGGGATTGATCCCCCCGCCGGATGCGGAGAGAAAGTTGCCAGATTATTTTGTTAAACTCCATAAAGCCTGACCACGGGAGGCGGGGGCGACTGGAAGCCGGCGTTACGCTTTTGAAGGGCAACTACCCTTTGAGACTCGTCTCCATCGAATGCCGCACCGCCAGGCGATAGAGCATATCGAAGCGAGTGCGCAGTTCGTCATCGCCGCCGTTTTGCACCTGAGAATACAGGGCTGATAAGACTTCCATGAACTGCGGGGTGAGATCAGCGCGGTGTGCTTGGAGAGCGGCCCGCATGCTGGCCTCGTCGGCATTGTCTAACAGCTCCTCGATCAAGGCAATTTCAGGCGGGGGAGCGCTGGCCTGTTGCAACACCTCGAAAATTTGCTGCAACTTAGCGATACGCTGCTGGTCACCTTTGGTGCGGGAGACTTCCATTTCGGCCTGGAGGGCCTGCACGAAGAAATTGTCAACCAACGGCAAGACCTGTTCCATTGCCTGGGGGATGTTTTCCTCCTCGAGCACCGTCTCGAGCAATTGCCGCGCTTCCACCGCCTGGGCTTCCATTTGCTGGTCGTAGGCGCGGGTCAATTCGAGCAGGCGCTCGCGCAGCAACCCCAGGCGGGTGCGTTCTTCGCCCCGCGAGGCGTCGATTCTCTGCGTGAGCATCTGGAAGAAAGCGTAATCCATGCCGGGACGTGCCATACCCACCAGCGCGCTGAGGCGTTGCTCGTTGGGGGCCTCAATCAACAGGTCGAGCAATTTTTCGCGAGTGAGACCTTCGCCAGCCTGACGCAAGGACTGCATGGCGGCCTCAACCTCGCGGGTTTGTGTTTCGAGGTGGCGTCCAAAGGTGGTAAGAGATAACAGTTTTTTCTGTAATTCTACCAGTCGCCGCGCACCTTGTTCATCGCCGCCAGCCAACGCAGCCTGCGCTAAACGGCCAATGAGAGTAAAGAAATCGGCATCTATCAAGGCATCTTCCTGTTTGGCGATTTCAGCCAGAACATCGTCGGCGGAGGCAGTTATCATGCGCTGCAAAAGCGCCATGCGCTTCTGCTGGGATTGAATCATCTCTTTGGTGATGCCCTCAGCTTCCAAGACACGCTCGACGAGTCCTTGCAAGGTGAGCATGGTCTGCGGGCGGAAGAGGTAGGCTTTGCGTTGTTCAGGCGCCAGGCTGTTAACCACCTTGTTGATCAGCGGGCCGATGATTTTCTCCTGCTCTTGCATGGGCAAACCCAGATCGGGCGGCACAAAGGTGAGCAGCAGCTCTTTCTGAGGGTCGTGATACACCAGCGGCGTAGATACGACGCCCTGGTAACCGCAACTTGGGCAATGGATGAGGTTGAAATTGCCCGTCAAGAAACGCTGCCGGGCGGAAGGATCGGTGTTGACATCGAAAAGCTGTTCGACATCAGCCAACACAGGCTGGCGGCAGTTGGGGCAAGTGACACGGGTTTTAGGCATGATCATCTCCACATTACAAAGGATAATTGGGCCGGCAGGCTGTCTGCAGCCAGCTCAGGCCTCACGTTGCCGCGAGGTAGGGCAAAGAAAAACAGATTCTAGCACCATCGCCAGGTTTTGGGTCAACCCAAATCCGCCCACCATGCGCTTCGACCACGGCGCGGGCCAGGTACAAACCCAAGCCGGCCCCCTTGGTGGTGCGCGAGGCTTCGGAGGAGCGATAGAAACGGTCGAAGATATACGGGACATCGCCAGGGGCAATGCCTGGCCCCTGGTCGCTCACGCACACAATCACCTGGCTAGGGCGCAACTGTGCGCTGATGCGAATCTCCCCCCCTTCAGGTGAATACTTGATGGCATTCGATAACAGGTTGGCAAAGACTTGCTCCAGGCGGTCTTCATCGCCCTGAATCAGGGGGAAATGAGGGGGGAAATCTACCACGAAGGTATGCCGCTCGCTTTGCGTGCGAAAGCGATCAACCATGCGACGGGCAAGGCTATATAGGTCAACATCGGCCAGGGTGATTTTGAGGGCGCCGGCCTGCAAGCGGGAGGCATCCAGCAGGTTTTCGATCAGCTCGGTCAGCCGGTCGGCCTCCTCTTCGATCACCGCCAGGCTGTCGTTGACGATTTCACGGTCCCACGCCGCATCTTCACGGCGCAGGGTGCCGACGTAACCTTTGATGAGCGCCACCGGGGTTTTCAGTTCGTGGCTGATGACGGAGATGAAGGTGCGTTTGATCTCTTCGGCTTCGCGGAAACGGGTGATGTCGCGCACCGTAGCGATGACATTGAGCAATTGGCCTTCTACAGAAAGCAGGGGGGCGTAAGTAATCCCCACCGGCAGGGGCGCTGTCCCCGGGCGAGCTAAATCCCCCTCGACGTAGAGAGTGGCGTAAGTGGTCAACGGCCAACCGCCCGCTTCGGCCTGTTCGAGGGTCAGCCCATCGGGAGGGTGCGCCCAGCGGATCAAATTGTCGTGCGTCTGGCCAACGATGTCCTTCAACGGCAGGCCCAACATGCGCGCCAGGGCCGGATTGCCCCGCTCGACGACGTGGCCTGCCGACAAGATGAGGATGCCATCAGCAGCCGAATCCAGCAGGGCATCCATGCGTTGTTTCTCACGCGTCACCTGGGTGTAGAGGCGGGCATTGCTGACTGCAATAGCAGCCTGGTCGGCAAAACTTTGCAACAGGGCGCGGTCGTTGGCTGAAAAAATGCCCGCATAACTGCGGAAGATGAAGATAACGCCAATCACCTGCTGTCGGGCAATGAGCGGCAGGCCAACGCCGGTGAGCAGACCCAGGCTCACCGTGCGGGTGAGATTTTGCAGCAAGCGGTTGATTTCGGGCAGTTCGAAGCGCGCCGGCTCCTCATGATCCGGCACAGCCGCCAGCAGAGGGTCGAGATAGCGCAGCAAAGCGGGTGAAATGCCGTGATAAGAGGCCACCGTCCAGCCTCCCTGCTCGGCGCGCAGGGCAATCAAGCCAGCCTGGCCGGCCAGCATTTCCACCGAGATGTCGAGGATGCGCGTCAGCAGCTTATCCAGGTTCAACTCCTGGGTAATGGCACGCGTAATTTCGAGCAAATAGTCGCGCTGGCGAACTCGAAAATCGGGAAGCATAGAGAGCAATCAGCGGTCAGCGGCCAACTTTCGGCAATGCGCTGAGATAAGACGGCGTGTGGACCCAGACGTCGAAGTCCACACGCCGGTCAAGGCTAGGTAAGGTTTACGGTGAATAATCCGCCGCAGGTTTGACGCCCTTCTCGGCCAGGGCGATAGCTTCCTCGAAGACTTTCAAACCATCGTCTATTTCAGATTTGGTCACGCTGAGCGGCGGCGAGATGCGAATGGTGCTCTTGCCGCAACCGAGAGTGAGCAAGCCGCGCTCGAAGGCCAAATCCACCACCGTATCGCGGAAATCGTGGGCCGGCTCCTTTGTCTGACGGTCAGTGACAAACTCGACACCAATCATCAGGCCAATGCCGCGCACTTGCCCCACGCTGGGGTGACGTACTGCAATCTCGTTCAACGCATCAATGGCATATTGGCCCACCTCAGCCGCATTTTGCATATACTGGTTTTTGATGAGGTCAATCGTTTCCAAAGCCGCGGCGCAAGCAATAGGATTGCCGCCATAAGTGTTGCCGTGAGACCCCAAAGGCCAGGTAGCCACGCTCTTGCGGGCGATGATCGCTCCCAGGGGAATCCCCGAAGCAATGCCCTTCCCCACGCAGACGATATCCGGCTCGACGCCAAAATTCTCGATGGCCCACCATTTGCCGGTGCGGCCCATGCCTGATTGGACCTCATCGGCAATCAGCAAAATATCATATTTGTCGCACAATTTACGCAGGGCTGGGAAGAAACCCGGCGGTGGGACAATATAACCGCCCTCGCCCTGAATCGGTTCAACCAGGATACCGGCGACTTCCTGATGAGGCAAAATCTGGCCTAAGACTTGATTCTCAATATAACGCACCACCGTCTCGCCGTAATCCTCGCCGGGGCGAGAGGCCAGAATAGGACGGTAGGGATTGGGATATGGCACATGAACGACGCCATTCATCAGAGGATAGAAGCCCTCGTGATACAACGGTTTGCTGGCCGTGAAGGTCAGCGAACCCAAGGTGCGCCCGTGAAAAGCGCCCAAGAAGCCGATGAACTGGCTGGCCCCGGTGTGATAACGCGATAACTTAATAGCCGCCTCCACGCTCTCTGTGCCAGAATTGGTCATAAAAGAGACCGCATCTTCCTTGAAGGGTGCGATCAAATCAAGTTGTTCCCCCAAAGCCACCCAGTTCTCGTGATAGAAATCAGCCGAGATGTGAATGAATTTCTCAGCCTGCTCCTGGATAGCTTTGACAACCCGCGGGTGAGAGTGACCAGTGGAGGTGACGGCAATGCCAGCAGCAAAATCGAGAAAATGGTTGCCGTCCACGTCCCACACATCCGTACCCTTGCCGTGATCCATCACGAAGGGATAGCCGCGTGCATACGACGGCGAAATAACGGCCTTATCGCGTTCGATGAGGGCCTTGGCCTTTGGGCCTGGTAACTTGAGAATTTCCATAAGCTCCTCTCCTGGTGAGAATCCTGCGGGGCAAAATCAGCCCGACAGGTTTGGGCGCTCAACGAGCCGGGTGAAAGCATCGGCAGGGTATGCACTCAGGCTCGAAGCGCCCCGTTACAAACCGGTCAGGTCTTTCAGAATGAATTAGCTCCGGCAAAAAGCCCGCAGGTGGGTTATCGAATCGAGCGCCGGATAGGGAAATTATATCATGGGGTTTTAGCAGGATGACCAGCCTGTTCGAGGGGGATGGTATAATCTCCCCCCGTGACAGCCTCACCCTTCTCGTTCGAACTTATTGCCCGGCAGGGACGCGCCCGCGCCGGGGTCTTCCACACCCCGCATGGCGACATCCCCACGCCGGTTTTTGCACCGGTGGGGACACAGGCCACCGTCAAAGCAGTCACCCCTGCCCAATTGCACGAAATCGGCGCTGACCTCATTCTGGCTAACACCTATCATCTCTACCTGCGCCCTGGCGATGAGTTGGTGGCTGAGATGGGCGGTTTGCATGCTTTCATGAACTGGCCTAAGCCTCTGCTGACCGATTCGGGCGGCTTCCAGGTCTTCTCGCTGGCCAATAGCCGCAAGATTGACGATGACGGCGTCACTTTCAAAAGCCACATAGACGGTTCGCTGCACCGTTTCACGCCGGAAAAAGCAATGGCAGTGCAAGAGAACTTGGGAGCTGACATCATCATGGCCTTCGATGAATGCGCCCCGCCGCATGATTTCGCCTACAACCAGCGGGCAGTGGAGCGCACCCATGCCTGGTTGGAGCGCTGCCAGCAAGCCAAGACGCGCCGCGACCAAGCTCTCTTCGGCATTGTCCAGGGGGGAATATTCCCTGAGCTGCGCCGCCGCTCAGCAGAATTCGTCGCCGCGCAGGGTCTGCCGGGGCATGCCATTGGCGGGCTGTCGGTTGGCGAAAGCAAAGCGGAGATGCATAGCGTGCTGGAAATTGTGGACGCTATTCTCCCCGAGGACAAGCCGCGCTACCTGATGGGCGTTGGCACAGCGGAGGATTTGCTCAACGGCGTCTTGCGGGGAGTGGACATCTTCGATTGTGTGTTGCCCACGCGGCTGGCGCGTCACAATGCGGCCCTCACCCGCAGCGGGCGGCTCAACCTGGTCAACGCTGCCTATGCGCACGACGCCGCCCCGCTCGACCCCCACTGTGCTTGTTACACCTGCCAGCATTACAGCCGCGCCTACTTGCGTCACCTCATCATCGCCAAAGAAATGCTTGCCGCCACCCTGCTCTCTATCCACAACTTGTACACCCTCATCCACCTCGCCAACGAGATGCGCCAGGCCATCATTGCCGGGCGCTTCGACGCCTTCGTCGCTGCCAGCCAACTCACCCAATCAACACCTCCCCTCTAACCACGCTCACCCAAAACGATGACTCTCCTCCAAGCCCTAATCCTCGGTATCGTGCAAGGCCTCACCGAATTCCTGCCCGTCTCCAGCACAGCCCACCTGCTCATTGCCCAAAAGCTGCTTGGCATCCAAGCAGGGGATGTCTCTTTTGCCTTCACCGTTCTGGTGCAGTTAGGCACCCTGCTCTCGCTGATCGTGTATTTCTGGCGGGAGCTATGGCACATTGCCCGCGCTATGCTGACGGGTTTATGGCAGCGTCAGCCCTTTGGCGACGCCCAGGCCCGCTTGGGTTGGTATCTTGTGCTCGGAACCGTCCCAGCGGTGCTGGCTGGGGTGGTCTTCAAGCCGCTGGTGGAATGGCTATTCAGGGATTTTGCCTTGGAGGCGGTCATCCGCCTGAGCATGACCGTGGCGCTCTTGCTGGCCGCTGAGCGGCTGGGCAAGCGCAAGCGCCCGCTAGGCGAGCTAAACTGGAAAGATGCCCTGTGGGTGGGGTGCGCTCAGGCTTTGGCCGTCTTCCCCGGCGCCTCGCGCTCTGGGGCAACCATCGCCGGGGGAATGACGCGCCATTTCGACCGGCCAAGCGCGGCGCGCTTTGCCTTTCTGCTGTCGGTGCCGGTGATGGTGGGCGCCGGCGGCTACGAAGCGTTGGATTTGCTCGCCAGCGGGCATGTGTCGGCCAGCGTGTGGCTGCCGGTGCTGGTGGGCTTCGCCGCGGCAGCCATAGTGGGCTTTTTTGCCATCCACTGGCTGCTAAAGTTCCTGGGGCAGCGCTCTTTGAACGTGTTTGCGGCCTATTGCGGCGTTCTGGCGCTCATCACCCTATTGCTCAGAATGATTTCGACGGTATGAAACTGGTTCAGCCGGTGAGAATCAGCATTCTCCTCGTCTGCCTGTTAGCGCTCTTGGCGGGCTGCACACCTGCCCCAGCAGACACAGCGCCGCCTACCCCTGCGGCGTTACGCGTGGTCATCACACCGGCGCTGCGCCCGCTGGCAGAAATCCTGCGCCGTTGCGCCGCTGGAAAGCCCATAAGCCTGGCAGTGGAAGAGCTGCCAGCAAACGCGCTGGAGTTACAGCCGAATGAACTCGTCTTCCGATTGGGACAGCCGGCCGAGGCAAGGGGCTACGCGGTGCAAATCGGCTGGGAGACGCTAGGGGTGATTGTCCATGCCGATAACCCCACAACGAAGCTTTCGGCAGATGAGTTAGCGGCGCTCTTCAGCGGGGGAATCTCAACCTGGGCCGAGGGGGGCCAGGCAGTGCAAGTATGGGCTTATCCCCCTGGTGATGAGGCGCGGCAGGCGTTCGATGCTGCCGTTTTGGGCCAGAAATCGCTGACGGGTTCAGCCCGCCTGGCACCTGACCCCCAGGCCATGTTGGACAGTGTAGCCCACGACCCGGCTGCGTTAGGTTACCTGCCGCTGAAATGGTTTTCCTCGGCGGCCACGCCTGTCCCGCCGACGGTAAAGCTCATCCGGCTAGAGACGAAACTAGGGGAAAGCCTGCGTCAGCCGGTGCTGGCGTTCTCGCTTGCAGAAGCGGAAGGAAACAGCCGGGCGTTGTTGCTGTGTGTTCAGGAAAGCTGGTCACAACCCTGAAGAGCCACCTCGTACAGGCAAACGCGGTTGCGGCCGCTGTTCTTGGCGCGATACAGGGCTTCGTCGGCCTGTTGGATGAGGGTATCGAAGGTAAGACGGTTACCAGAGCAAAACATGGCAACACCAAAACTGGCCTGGGTGTAAAGTTGTGTGCCATCGGGCAAATCCAGGCCGGCGGTGGCAAGCGCCTGTCGCAGACGTTCGGCAATACTACCAGCCTCGTTCAAGTCGGCCCCTGGCAATACCAAGAGGAATTCCTCCCCGCCCCAGCGCCCCACCCAATCGTAGGAGCGCACTCCCTTTGCCAGCACACTGGCCACCAAACACAGAGCCTGATCGCCAATCAGGTGGCCGTAGGCATCGTTGATCGCTTTGAAATGATCAACATCCACCATCACCAGGCTGACCGGTTGGTCGTCGCGCTCGGCGCGGCTTAGCTCGGTGGTGGCGCACTCGCAAATCGCCCGTCGGTTGAGCAGACCGGTCAGGCCATCATGGGTAGCTAACAACTGTTCGCGCTCCAAAGCCTGGCGCAAACGAGTTTCCAGGTTGAGAATGCGCTCGCCAATGGCCACGCGGGCGCGCAGCTCGCCCAGGTCGAACGGCTTGGTCAAATAATCATCGGCGCCAGCTTCCAGGCCATCTACCACATCGTCGCGGGCATTGCGCGCCGTCAAGAGGATGATGTAAGTGTAGTTAGGAAAACCCGCCTTGCGAATACGTTGAATCAGCTCAGGTCCATCCACAACCGGCATCATCCAATCGCTGATGACAAAGGGGAACGGTTCGCGCTGAAGCATCTCCCAAGCCGTTTGACCATCGGGTGCCTCGGCAACCTGATGGCCTTTGGCAACCAGAATGGTGGTCAGCAGGCGGCGGTAAGTGACATCATCGTCTACAATCAGGACTTTCATGGGCAACTCGCAACGAAATTCACGACGGCCTGACAGGCGTCTCGAGGAGCACGCCATACAAATACCAGTAGATTTCAGGTGGAAAAGCGTCCCGCAAGTCGGCTTCCCAGATGAAATCTGCCGGGGTGAGCAACTGCTTGAGCAATGCATCCAGCGCAGCCAGGTCCTCGTATTGCGCCGAGGCAATCTGCGTCGTTTCCAAAGAGAGCAGATGCAACATGACCCGCTGGCGGACTTCGTAGACAAAGCGGTCGGCGTGGGCTTCGGGCTGCTGGCGGTAGTCTTCGAGGTAGTTGCGCCATAGCCGCAAGCGGGGGCCAAAACAGCAGGAGGCCTTGCGCTCCCAGGCAACGCGCCAACGGGAGCGCAGTTCGTCCAAACGGCGATTGATTTGGTAGAATTCAGCTCGTTGGACAGGAGAGAAGCAGGCTTCACGCCCCGTCAGTTTTTGCTGAGCGAGGAGCAAACTTTCCAGGGATAAAGGCGGCAACGGCGCTTCACCGGAGGGAGCTTTGACCCCAATCGGCCAAGACAAAGCCTCAGAGAGAAGATAGCTTTCGAGATTGTCGGCTGCCCCCTGCAAGTAAAGCAGATCAGAGAGAACAGAGGACACTGTCGGACCTCATTCTAGAGGCGGCTCTGATCCAGCACTTCCTGGACCGCTTTCAACAATTTATCGGGCGTGGTTGGCTTGACAAGGTACTTGGCGGCCCCTAATTCGCTGGCCTTGACCATATCATCCACCAGGCATTTGGCCGAGAGGAAGATCACCGGCGGCATGGGGTAGAGAATCACTTCGAGGGCGCGAAAGACATCGAAGCCTGAGCGTTCAGGCATCATGATATCCAAGATGATCAAGTCCACATTCTGCTTTTGCTGGCTGAGGATCTTCAAGCGGTCGGTCACTTCGTCCCAGCGGGTGGCCGTGCTGACATTGTAACCAGCGCGTTGCAACACCAACCGCAGAAGGCCGACGGTTTCGAGATCGTCGTCAATAATCATGATGGTGGGTGAGGAAGGTCGGTAAAGAGGCATACAAGCTCCCACGAATCAGCTAGCTGGCAATTTACCCAATTGTTTACATTATACCGCTTTCTGACAGCAGAGCAATTGTAATCGAGAGTATAATCCAGGCATGCCCATTCATACACTTCCCCCTGAGGTGGCTTCGCAAATAGCGGCCGGTGAGGTGGTTGAGCGACCGGCGTCGGTGGTAAAAGAACTGATCGAAAATGCGCTAGACGCCGGGGCGCGTCACGTTCGCGTCACGGTGGAGGGCGCCGGGCAAAAGCTGATCGAAGTTGCCGACGACGGCTGCGGCATTCCGGCTGATGAGCTGGCTCTGGCCGTTGAGCGGCACGCCACCAGCAAGCTGTCCACTGCGGAGGATTTATTTGCCATCCGAACGCTGGGTTTTCGCGGCGAGGCGCTGGCTTCGATCGGCTCGGTGGCGCGTCTGACGCTTCTGTCGCGCCCGGGGGGAGCGCCTGCGGCGGCGCGCCTGCGGGTGGAAGGGGGCATAGCCGGGGACGTGGAGACGGTGGGTGCGCCGGCAGGCACGCTGGTGCGCGTCGAGAATCTGTTCTACAATGTGCCAGCCCGTTTGAAATTCCTCAAGGCTGAGATGACCGAACGCCGCGCCATTGACACGCTGGTGGCGCGCTATGCGCTGGCCTACCCTCACGTGCGCTTCTCTTTGCAACAGGAAGACCGAGCGGCTTTGCAAACTTCGGGTAACGGCGAACGGCGCGAGGTGCTGGCGGCGCTCTACGGCGTAGAGTTGGCGCGCCAGATGCTGGCCGTGGACGTTCGCGACGAGAGTGTTGCCCTGAGCGGCTTCATCAGCCCCACTTCGCTCACCCGCTCCAACCGGCGCGAGATCACCTTCTTCGTCAACGGCCGCCCGGTGCAAGATACCGCCCTGGCAACCGCCCTCATCCAGGGCTATCACACGCTGTTGATGGTGGGACGTTACCCCCTAGCTGCCCTGTTCATCGAGATTGCTCCTGAAGCAGTGGACGTAAACGTTCACCCGGCCAAGGCTGAAGTACGTTTCCGCCAGCCAGAACGGCTCTTCAGCGCCGTCCAGCGCGCCGTACGGCGCACTTTGCTGGCGCATACCCCCGTTCCTGAAGCTAACATCCCCGTGGCCTGGGGGCCAAGCCGCAGGGAGATCGCCCCCGATTGGAACATGGCAGGCGAAGCAAGCTGGCAAACCGCGCCTGCTCGCCAAACGCCTGCCTCCCCGCCTCCATCGCCTGCGCTCATGCCAGCCTCCTCTCGGCCGCCTCTGCTGCGCCTGGTGGGGCAAATTGCCTCCACCTACCTGGTGGCCGAAGGCCCGGATGGTCTGTATCTGATTGATCAGCACGCCGCGCACGAACGCGTCTTATTCGAAAAGCTGTTGGCGCAACGCGGCACGGCCATCGCTGCGCAAACGCTGTTGCAACCGGCTGCGGTGGAGTTGCCACCTGCCAGCGCCCGCCTGCTGGCCGAACAACTGCCGCTTCTGACGCAACTGGGCTTTCAGGTAGAGCCGTTTGGCCACACCACTTTTCTGGTGCGCGCCGTGCCCAACCTCCTGGCTGGGATGGACCCCGCCGCGGCGCTGCGCGTGCTGGTAGAAGATTTCGAGGAAGATGAAACGCCTCTGCAGGCCGAATTGGAGGCACGTCTCATCGCCCGCGTCTGCAAGCGCGCTGCGGTCAAAGCCGGGCAAAATCTCTCGCCCGAGGAACAGCGCGCCCTGCTGACCGATTTAGAAGCCTGCGCTTCCCCTCGCACCTGCCCGCACGGCCGCCCGACGATGATTCATCTCTCGGTAGATTTGCTGGAACGGCAATTTGGCCGGCGAGGGGCGCACTAAGGGCTATGCTGTCTCGCGCCCTTCGCCCCCCTGCAATTTCGCGCCGCGTCTATGCAGATGGCATCTTGCTGCTGGTGGCGCTCATCTGGGGCAGCGCCTTTGTCGTTCAACGCATTGCCGTTCAACAACTGGGGGTTTTTCTGTTCAACGGCTTGCGCTTCTTGCTAGGAGCCTTGGCGTTACTGCCCTTTGCCCGTGTGGGTCGAAACCTCTCGCGCCAGCTCTTCGTGGGCGCTGCGGTGGCTGGGGCGATCCTCTTTGCTGCCAGCGCTCTGCAACAAGCCGGCTTACGCTACACCACAGCGGGGAACGCTGGTTTCATTACTGGTCTGTATGTGGTATTGGTGCCGATCATCTTGGTCATCTTCTTGAGAGAACGGTTGCACTGGAGCGCCTGGGCAGCCGCCGCAGCCGCGGTAACGGGGGCGACCCTGCTCAGCAGCGGCGGTGCAGCCAGCCTGGCTAGCGGCGACCTGTTGGTGTTGATTGGCAGCGTGGGTTGGGCGCTGCACGTGATTGTGGTAGGGCGCATGGCGCGCCGCGTGGATATCCTCGCCTTTTCCGTCGGCCAGTACCTCGTCGCCGGGGTTTTGAACGGCCTCAGCGGCCTGGTGTTGGAAGCAGACAAACTCTCCGGCCTGGCAAGCGCCTGGTGGACGGTGGTTTATATCGGCCTGTTGTCCACAGCCGTAGGATACACGCTGCAAACCGTTGGGCAAAAACACGCTCCTCCCCACGATGCAGCCATCCTGCTGAGCATGGAGACCGTCTTTGCGGCCCTCTTTGGCTATTGGGTGCTGGGCGAAGAGCTGAGCGCCCTACAAATGACCGGCTGCGGGCTGATTTTATCCGCCATCGTGCTGGTACAACTCAAGCGAAAGGCAGAAACATGAAAGCAGTTTGGCTCGAAAATCAGGCGCTTTCGTTTCGCCGCGATGTTGCCGAGCCGGCGCTTGCAGCGGGCGAGGCGCTGGTGTGCGTGCGGCTGGCGGGCATCTGCGGCACCGATATCGAGATGAGCCGCGGTTACTACCCTTTCAGCGGCATCCCTGGTCACGAATTTGTGGGGGAGGTGGTGGCCGCAGAAAACGCCGAGTGGATTGGACAGCGGGTGGTCAGCGAGATCAACATTCCTTGCAGGAGATGTGCGCTCTGCTTGCGGGGCTATCGCTCGCATTGCGAGCGGCGGCTGGTCATTGGGTTGCGCGGCCGCCCCGGGGTGTTTGCCGAGTTCGTTGCCCTGCCGCTGGCCAATCTGCACCGCGTGCCCGCCTCGGTTGCCGACGAGGCCGCCGTTTTCACCGAACCGCTGGCGGCGGCGCTGCAAATCCAAGAGCAGGTTGCCCTACGTCCGAGCGAGCGGGTGCTGGTGATTGGCGCTGGGCGGTTGGGGCAACTCGTGGCGCAAACCCTGGCCCTCACCGGTTGTGAACTGACAGTGGCCGCCCGCCACCCCCATGCTCGTGAATTGTTGGAGAAGCGCGGCGTTCGGGTGATCGAGGTCAGCCAAATTCCTGAGCGGCAGATGGACGTGGTTGTCGAAGCTTCAGGCAGTCCGCAGGGGTTTGCGCTGGCACGGCAGGCGGTACGCCCGCGCGGCACGCTGGTGCTGAAAAGTACGTACGCCGGCGAGGTGCAGGCTCATTTCTCTTCGCTGGTGGTGGACGAAATCACGGTGATTGGTTCGCGCTGTGGGCCGTTTGCGCCCGCTCTAAGGCTGTTGGAAAATCGGCAGGTAGACCCGCTGCCGCTGATTGCGGCGCGCTATCCGCTGGAGGAGGCTTTGCCCGCTTTCGAGCAGGCCGCGCAGGCAGGGGTGCTGAAGGTCTTGTTACAGCCGTAGATTACAGCAAAGGATCGAGCGGAAGGGATACCGTAAAGGTTGTACCGACCCCCAACTTACTTTGAACGGTGATGCGCCCCCTGTGGGCTTCGACAATGCGCTTGCAAATGGAAAGGCCCAAGCCGGTGCCAGAAGCCACCTTCTCCGAACCGGGGGTGCGGTAGAACTTCTCGAAGAGATGGGCCTGCTCGGCCTCCGAGATACCAGGGCCGGTATCGGTCACTGAGATTTCAAGCTCCCCGGCCACACGTTGCGCCGAGAGGGTGATCGTACCGTTGGGGCTGTTGTACTTGATGGCATTGCTGAGCAAATTGAGCACCACCTGTTTGAGTTTATCGCGGTCACCCTTGAGATGGCCGAGGTCTGGTGGAAGCTGCAAAATCAGATTGAGGCCTTTTTCCACAGCGCGGCTGCGCATGACGCCATCACAATCTTCAAGCAATCGCCTGACATCGAAAAGCTCGAAACGGAACTGGGCACGCCCTGACTCGAGGCGCGCCAGATCGAGGAAAGACGAGGCCAGGTCGGAGATGCGGAAAGTCTCATCGTGAATGATCTCGACGATGCGGCTGCGCTGTTCGTCCGGCAGGTCGGGGCGGAGCAACAGGTGAGCGGCTGTGCTGAGCGAGGCCATAGGCGTGCGCAGTTCATGGACCAACTCTGAAATGAGATCGGACTGCTGAAACAAGCGGGCGTTTTCGATAGCCACTGCAGCCTGGGCGGCAAAAGCTTCGAGCAGGCCGAGGTCCTCGGTGGTGAATTCGCCTGAGCGTTTATTGATGGCCTCCAATACGCCAATGACCTTATTTTTGGTTATCAACGGCACGCCGACGAGGGATGAAGTCTTGATTTGAGTGAGTTGGGTAATGCGACCGAAATGCCGCTCATCCTGCGAAGTATCGGCGATGATCACCGGTTTACGGTTGATCACGATCCAGCCGGCCAGGCTGCTATCCACCGGAACGATGATGCCACGCATGAGCGGCTGGTTCATATTGGTCGCTACTTCGAAGTGCAGTTCTTTTTTGATGTCGTCATAGAGCAAGATGGAGCTTTCTTGAGCGCCGCTCAGCTCGGCGGCGGCATGCACGATGCGTTCGAGCAACACATCCAAATCCAGCGTCGAGGCCAGGTGACGAGCAATCTCGAGCAAGCGTTGGTAACGCCGTGGGAGGTTGATCTTGCCTTGGGTCTTCATGCTCCTATCGTCCCGATAAGTGACAGATATTTCCCCTTCTTAGAAGTCATCGCTCCCTCAAGCAGGCAAAAAACAAATCGCCTGCCTTGTCAACATCCCAAGCGGCACGCTGGCAGAACTCAAAGGGGGCACCATGGTGACAACTCGTTGCCGCCTAACCCTCATTCCCTCTGCTCAACTCTTGGGGCGCACGTGTTTAGTAATCGTGTCTGCCAGCTTGGCGAACTGTTGCGAGGTCAGGTTTTCAGGGTGTTGAACCACAAGAGGGATGTTGCTTTTAGCCGATTGATAAATCAATTCGGGCGCGGCGGTGAACACAATCGCAATGGCGTGCTTGAACTGTTCCTGCACCTGGGTCACAGAGAGTTGGAACTCGGAGCGCAAGCGATTATACAGCACCACGTTGAGCCGGCCCTCGCCGAAGCCGCGGGCGATCAGCTCGTCCATCAAAGCGCGCGTGCGAATGATCGTGTGAGGGATCGACTCAAGAAGAACGATCAATTCATCGCAGGTGCTGAGGACTTTGTCGGTGATGGGCGTGATGGCCGGGCCGAGATCAATGATGACGAAATCTGCCATCCGCGATAGATGCTGTGCCACCACATCGAAGTGTTCAGCCGAGGCCATATGACGCGCCTCCCCCGGCAAATACGAGGCCATCAGCAAGCGAATGCCGCTGTTATGCGTGACGAGTTCGGTTTCGACGTCGGCTGGGGTGATCTCTTTGGGCTTGCGCTGGAGCAGACGGCTCATCCCCTCCGGGCGGGTATAGCCCAATTCGAGGGCCAGGGTGCCTTCGCCAGGGCGGAATTCAGCCACAATGACATCTTTCTTGGTGCGAGAGCGCAAACTGATGCCCAAGTTGACCGACAGGGTAGAAATGCCCATGCCGCCTCTGACAGCCAATACGCCGATGACGTGCCCGCGCTCGCCCAACTGGGTAGGGGCAGCCGCGGCAGCCGGTTTACCTTTCGCGCCGCGCGCCAAGACCGCTTTGATATGAGCGAACAACTCGCGCGGCTGGGTGGGCTTAGTAAGGTAGTCGTCGGCGCCCGCGTCAAAGCCACTGACCTTGTCATCCACTTGCGACTTGGCCGTGAACATGATGATCGGAATAGACTGGGTGGAAGCATTACCGCGCAAGCGGCGACATACCTCGTAACCATCCATATCCGGCATCATCACATCCAGCAAAATCAGATCGGGCTTCTCGGTCTGAGCCATGACCAGAGCCTGGTGGCCGTTATTGGCCGCCGCAATCGCATAGCCCTGACGTTGAAGCATCAGCCCGACCAAACGTAGAGTGTCAATGTCATCATCTACAACCAGGATCTTTTCAGGCATCGCCATCGCTCCTTCGAAGTGTCATGCTGTCAGTCTAGCACAAAGACAAAAGAACGGCAAGTGTTTTTGTGCCTACAATGGGTAAGCGCGGCCATCGAACTACATCCAGGAGAATGCAATCGCCTGCCCGAACTGACGAGTTGTCGTTGCAGATTTAGGCTATAATGCTGCCGTCATGTTGAATCGCTTACGCCCTATTTTACAACAAGATTGCCAGCTAGCAACTGCAAAACCCATTCTAGCGGGTATCTCTGGCGGGCCGGATAGTCTGTGTTTGCTGGATGTGCTCCACAGCCTGGGCTATGCGGTGGTCGTGGCACACCTGAATCACCAGTTACGCCCCGAGGCTGAGGCAGAGGCTTTGCTGGTGCGCGCTGCAGCCGAAGAACGGGGATTGCCTTTCGTGAGCGGGCAGGCCGAGGTGCGCGCTCTAGCAGAGAGTCAGTCGTTGTCGGTTGAGGAAGCAGCCCGCTTGCTGCGTTATCGTTTCCTGTTCGAGCAAGCGCGCCGTGTGGAGGCGCAAGCCGTAGCGGTGGCGCACACTGCCGACGACCAGGTGGAAACGGTGTTGATGCACCTGTTGCGAGGCGCAGGGCTGGCCGGCCTGCGCGGCATGCCCTATCGCGCCTTGCCCAATGCCTGGAGCAACGACATTCCCCTGGTTCGCCCCTTGCTCGGTGTGTGGCGCTCGCAGGTCCTGGCTTATTGCCAGGCCCGCGGCCTGCAGCCCGTTTTCGATCGCTCGAATCTGGATACAACTTATTACCGCAACCGTCTCCGTCACGAACTGCTCCCCATTCTGCAGACTTACAACCCGGCTGTGCAGCAAGCTCTGTGGCGTATGGCGCAAAGCCTGGCGGCAGATTATGCCGCGCTGGAGGCGCTGACGGCGGCAGCGTGGCAAACGTGCGTCGTCAGCGAAGCGCCAGCCTACGTTGTTTTGGACAACACCTGCTTGCAAGAGCAACCCCTGGCCATTCAGCGTCTTCTGGTTCGGCAAGCGATCAGCCACCTGCGGCCAGGCCTGCGCGATATGGACTTCGAAGATGTGCAGCGGACATTGGCTTTCATCCGCCAACCAAGCCGCAGCGGACAGCGGGATTTATCGGCCGGATTGAGACTGGTGAGCGAGGGCGGGCGGATATGGCTGGCAGGGTGGGAAAGCGAGGCCCCCCTCGGTGATTGGCCGCGAGCGCCGCTCGAACCGTTGAGGCTGGATGTGCCGGGAGAGGTGCAACTGCCCGGTAAATGGTTGCTATCTGCAACGCCAGCGCCCGACGCCGCCGCGGCGCTGGTCGAGGCGTGCGCCAACCCCAACCCCTTCCGGGCGTGGTTCGACCTAGGCGACAGCCGCCTCCCCCTAACGGTGCGAGCGCGCCGCCCCGGCGACCGTTTCCAACCGCTCGGAATGCCTCACAGCATGAAATTGTCCGATTTCATGATCAACGCCAGATTACCTCGCCGCGCCAGGGCGCGCTGGCCGTTGGTGTGTCTGGGCGACGAAGTGGTATGGGTAGCCGGTTACCGCCTGTCGCATGCCCATCGTTTGACCTCGGCCAGTCGTAACGTGGCGCTCTTGGATTTGAGGCAAGCAAGCTGAAAAACGGGAGCGGCGACCATCTTCGTCCTCACGCTGTGCTGGCGCGCCTACGCCCCTTCAGAAGCACTCGAGATGGAATAGGTTGCCCCTATTTTCTCAAATCGGCCAACCGCTCTTCCACCGCCTGGACCTCGAGGCGCAGTTCGGCCAGGTAAGCTTCCAATTCGGCAATCTGTTCAGCTTTGGTCTGGTAGCGGCGATGGAAGTGATGGTCGTTGCCGCACTCGCAGCCGCAGTCACACCCGCAGTGACAGCCGCAGGAACCCCCACACTCGCAGTGACCCTGTTTACAGTCACAGGTTTCTTCGTGAGACATATCGTCCTCCTAATCGTAAGGATCGGGAACTCTCACTGCCTGTTGCACGCACAGAACAATTTCATCTCTGTACGGCAAGTGCCCGATGTAGGGTTGTCTCTTGTTCACAACCAGTGAGGAGAATTATAAAGACTGCGCTTTAGTGTACAATATCTTCTGTAGTTTCGCCTTTTTATGGTTTATGCGAAATTTTCGGGGAGAAAGCCGCCATATTTGGTACTTTGACGCTTTGCCTGCTACCATATATGGCGG
>Ga0209018_1001583_pt1 | contig 17871 bp, 12 predicted proteins | sample YNPBryBLVA2012_FD_185814 | JGI IMG/M metagenome (GOLD analysis project Ga0209018, IMG submission 185814) | Anoxygenic and chlorotrophic microbial mat microbial communities from Yellowstone National Park, USA - YNP Bryant BLVA 2012 (SPAdes)... ...
CCCCGCCCGCCACGCCCACACCGACCCCCGCCTACCCATTGCCAGAGGATGCCGCCGCAACCCTGCCCGGGGCGGTGCCCGCCGGAGCCGATGCGCGGATCACCTTCGTCGCCTTTGCCACCGAGGAGGCGAACGGCCAGCCGGTCAACCCCGGCCAGCAGTTCGCGGCCGGCGACTACCGGGTCTATTTCTTCTTCACCTACCAGGGGATGCAGCGGGGGATCACCTGGACCTACCGCTGGTGCCGTGAGGGGGAATGCGCCGACGGGCTGACATGTCTGTGGGGCAGGGAGCAAGGGGACTGCCCGGTGATCACGCGGGCAAACGGCAGCACCTACCTCTACTATCGCCCGCCGGGCGGCTATCAGCCGGGCGTGTACGAGGTGCGGGTCTGGATCGAAGACCGCCTGCAGATCGCCGCGCCGTTCACCATTACCGCGGGCCCCTAGACGCCGCAGGACTGGAGGGCGATCCACAGCGCCAGCGCGGAGACCGCCGGTACGGTCAGGTTGTCTACCCCCCATGGGGAGACCGCCTCGACGAGCGTTGCCACTGCCGCCACGGCCAGCCCCACCAGAACGCCGTTCCCGCCGGGAAAGGGACTGCCCGGCAGCAGCAGCAGCGGCAGCGCCGTCGCCACCCAGCCGACGACCAGCATGGTGAGCGAGCCCTCCAGCGAACGGGTGCTGCCCAGCACGCGGAAGGGGTGCCGCCCCACCCGCTGGCCGACCACGGCTGCCAGTGCGTCGCCCCAGGTCATCGGCATCAGCGCCGCGACCAACAGCGGCCGCTGCGTCCACAGCAGCGCGGTGAGGATGGAGAAGGAGATCGGGAAATAGATCGTCCCCAGGTTGCCGCGCTTCCCCGTCTCCATCGCCTGGAAGAGGCCCAGGCGGTAGGAGACGAAGTTGATGAAGATGAACGAGACCGGCGGGATGAGCGCCGTCGGCAGGTGACGGAAGCCGAGCAGGATCCAGGCACACATCCCGGCGGCGATGTGGATCGCCTTGCGCGTGAAGTCCACCGGGTAGCCCCGCCAGCGCCGCAGGCCCTCCACAGCCCCCAGCACACCGAACAGATAGACGTAGGTCAGCAACAGGATCGGCAGGTCATCCGCCATGACACCCTCCTCCGCCCGTACACATCCCCGCCATCGGCCCATCCAGGCGACAAGGCGATGATACCCGAAGCGGTCGGGACTGTCAAGCGGATCACCGACAACCAGCCGCGAAATTAGGAGTTTTTGGGGATTGGCAAGAAGTCAAAAATCTAGTACAATTAAGGAATCAGGAGGTATTGTGACGGGCAGGTGGTAGCGGAGGAACAGACAATGGAAACGAGAAGGATCCGCAAAGCATGGATCAGCGGGTTATGGATCGTGCTGTTCCTCGCCAGCGCGTTGTCGAGCCTCGCCACCCCTGTGGCCGCCCAGCCCGACCGCCAGCCCCCGTACCCGCAAGGCGAGCGCGAGTATTTCTACGCCACCGGCCACTATGTCAGCGGGCCGTTCCTGACCTTCTACCGCACGCACGGCGGGGAGCGTATCTTCGGCAACCCGCAGACGGAGGTCTTCTACGACTCGCAGGCTGGCCTGTGGGTGCAGTATTTCGACAACGTGCGCATGGAGTACCACGCCGACCAACCAGCTCCCTACACAGTGCAGCTTGGGCTGCTGGGCGACCTGCTGGGCTATCGCGCACCGCCGATCTCGACCGACCAGATCCCACGCGGCAACCCGCTCCGTCGCTACTTCCCGGAGACGGGACACGTCGTCTCGTTCGCCTTCCTGACCTTCTATGACGAGAACGGCGGGCTGGACGTCTTCGGCTATCCGATCACCGAGCCGCTGGTGGAGAACGGGCGCATCGTCCAGTACTTCCAGCGGGCGCGGATGGAGTGGCACCCCGAACGGCAGCGGGACGACCGGGTGGCGCTGGGGGCGCTGGGCATTCGCTACATCCAGCGTTTCGGCGTGCCGGCGCAGTACCAGGCCAGCCAGCCGCCGCCCAGCCTGCCGCTATCCACCGAACCAACGCTCGCTGCCTCTTCCTCCGGCCTGAACGTCTGGGCCTTCGTGCGCAACGTCGTCACCGGCCGCGAGGGCTACCAGACGGTCTACGTCTACGTCACCGATACCACCCGCCAGCCGGTCAGCGGCGCTGCCGTCACCGTCGCCGTCAACTTCCCCTCGAACACGGTCACCTACACGGCCAACCCGACCGACAGCCGGGGCATCACCAGCGTGACGTTTCCCGTCCATTCCTTACCGCCCGGTCAGCGCATCCTCGTGGATGTGACCGTGCGCTCCGGCAACCGGCTGCAGACGGGACAGACGTTCTTCGTGCCCTGGTATTGAACCCCCACGGATGAAACCGGCGCACCTGGCCCGCCTGCTGATCCCGACCGGCGCGCTGCTGGCGGCTGTGCTGCTGTTCGGGCCGACGGCGCTGGACGTCGGGGCCGTCATGCCGACGCCGACGCAGACGGCCACCGCCACCCCCCTTCCACCGACTCCCACACCCTCCCCCACGCCCACACCTTCCCCCACACCGACCCGCACGCCAACGCCCTCGCCCACCGCGCCCCCCACGCCGACGCCATCCCCCACGCCGACCTTCCCGCCGCCGCCCGCATCGGCGGAGGTGCCGATCCTGATGTACCACTACGTCGAGGACCTGCCGCCGGGCGCCGACCACTTCCGGCGCGACCTGACCGTCACGCCGGAGAACTTCGCCGCCCAACTGGACTACCTGGCCGAGGCCGGTTACCACACGATCACCCTCACCGACCTCTACCGTCACCTGACGGAAGGATACCCCCTGCCCGACCGCCCAATCATCCTCACTTTCGACGACGGCTACCGCGACGCCTACACCGTGGTCTTCCCGCTCCTCCAGCAGCATGGCTTCGTCGGCACCTTCTTCGTCCTGGCCAGCCCCGCCCACCTGGGCAACCCGGACTACCTGGGGTGGGACATGATGCGAGAGATGGCCAACGCGGGGATGGAGATCCAGGGCCACGGGCGCGACCACTTCGACCTGCGCAACCGTTCGTACGATTTCCTGGTCTACCAGGTCCTGGGGATCAAGGAAGCGGTCGAGTACCACACCGGCCAGCCGGTGCATTTCTTCTGCTACCCTTCGGGCCAGTACGACGACGACGTGATCGCCGTGCTGCGCTCGGCCGGCTACTGGGGCGCGGTGACGACAGAGTACGGGCGGGTGCACACGCTGGACGGCATCTTCACCATGCACCGCGTGCGCATCCGCGGCAGCGACTCGCTGGAGACCTTCATCGCCCGCGTCGAGGGACGATGACACGGACGGCCACGGATGGGTAACCGATCAGCTCACCCTCCCGCAGGTTAGAAAGTGGCTGGCGAGAGGGCAAGCAGCTCATTGCGGCGCACTCCAGTGCGGAGATTGCCCCCAAACCTGCGGGAGGGTGAGCAGTTACTGGTTCTGATGGTATTTTGGTACTATTCCGAAGGCATCTGATAGTTTTTGACAGCGATTTTCCCCTAGAATGTGAGCACGCCGCCGGGCGGGATAAGGCGTTCCGGCGGCGTGCCCTGCCTGATGACTATGGAGAAATCGTCTCGCGTGTCTGGATTCTACCACCGGCCGCTCCCTGAGCGGCTGGCGTGGGCTGCCCGCTGGGCCGAGCTGACCGACGAGGAGGTTGCCGCCCTGCGCGGCAGCGGTCTGACAACCGAACAGGCCGACCGGATGATCGAGAACGTGGTCGGCCAGTACGCGCTGCCGCTGGGCATCGCCCTCAATTTCCAGGTCAACGGGCGGGATGTGCTGGTGCCGATGGTCATCGAGGAGCCATCGGTGGTCGCCGGGGCCTCCTTCGCCGCCCGGCTGGCCCGCGAGGGCGGCGGCTTCCGCGCCAGCTCCACTCCGCCGGAGATGATCGGCCAGATCCAGGTGCTCGACCTGCCCGACCTGGAAGGGGCGCGGGCGGCGCTGCTGGCGGCCCGCCAGCGTATCCTGGCCCGCGCCGACGAGACCGACCCCGTCCTGCGACGGCTGGGCGGCGGCGCCCGCGACCTGGAGGTGCGCGCCCTGCCGGACACGCCCGCCGGGCCGATGCTCGTCCTGCACCTGATCTTCGACTGCCGCGACGCGATGGGGGCCAACGCGGTCAACACGGCCTGCGAGGCGCTGGCGCCGCTCGTCGCCGAGGTGACCGGCGGGCGGGTGGGGTTGCGCATCCTCTCCAACCTGGCCGACCGCCGCCTGGCCCGCGCCGCGTGCATGATCCCGGCGTCGGCGCTGGCCTTCGACGGCTTCGCCGGCGAGCGGGTAGTGCAGGGGATCGTGGAGGCGTGGGCCTTCGCCGCCGCCGACCCCTATCGGGCAGCGACGCACAACAAGGGCATCCTCAACGGCATTGACGCCGTCGCCGTCGCCACCGGGCAGGACTGGCGGGCCATCGAGGCAGGGGCGCACGCCTACGCCGCCCGCTCCGGCCGCTATGCCAGCCTGTCCACCTGGCAGCGGGACAACCACGGCAACCTGGTCGGCCAGATCGAGCTGCCGCTGGCCGTCGGCCTGGTCGGTGGAGCCACCCGCGCCCACCCCACGGCGCGCGCTGCGCTCAAGCTGCTGCGGGTGCAGACGGCCCGCGAGCTGGCCGAGGTGCTGGCAGCGGTCGGACTGGCGCAGAACCTGGCCGCCATCCGTGCCCTGGCCACCGAGGGCATTCAGAAGGGACATATGGCCCTGCACGCGCGGCGGGGGGCGGGGGAGTGAAGCGTGAAGCGTGAAGCGTGAAACGTGAAGCGTGAAACGTGAAGCGTGAAACGTGAAGCGTGAAGCGTGAAGCGTGAAGCGTGAAGCGTGAAACGTGAAGCGTGAGCCGCGATAAGCGATAAGCGATGAGCGATCAACCGGAAACCCGACTGCTCAAACCCGACCGCGAGGTGGGCATCGTGGGCTATGGGGCCTACGTGCCGCGCTATCGGCTGCCGGCGACGGAGGTCAGCCGCGTCTGGAGCGGCGGCGAGGCCGATTCTCCGGTGATCGAAAAGTCCGTTCCAGGTCTGGACGAGGACGTGGTGACGATCTCCATCGAAGCGGCGCGCAACGCCCTGGCCCGCGCCGGCGAAGTGGACGCGGCGCTCATCCGCGCTGTGTGGGTCGGCAGCGAATCGCACCCCTACGCGGTCAAACCGACCTCGACCATCGTCGCGGCGGCCATCGGGGCCACGCCGCACACCCAGGCCGGCGATTGGGAGTTCGCCTGTAAGGCCGGCACGGAGACGTTCCAGGCGGCGGTGGGCTTCGTCGGCGCAGGGATGGCCCGCTACGCCCTGGCCATCGGCGCGGACACCGCCCAGGGGCGGCCCGGCGATGCGCTGGAGTACACCGCCGGGGCCGGCGGGGCGGCCTTCCTGCTCGGCCCAGCAGCGGAGGCGCTGGCCGTCTTCGAGGGATCGTATTCCTTCGTCACCGACACGCCCGATTTCTGGCGGCGCGCCTACCAGCACTACCCGTCCCACGGCGGGCGCTTCACCGGCCAGCCGGCCTACTTCCGCCACATCACCGAGGCCGCCCGCGGGCTGATGCAGGCGCTGAACACAACTCCCGCCGACTACACCTACGCCGTCTTCCACCAGCCTAACGCTAAGTTCCCCCAGTCGGTGGCCCGCCAACTGGGCTTCAAGCCGCCGCAGATCGCCACCGGACTGCTGGTGAACGAGATCGGCAACACCTATGCCGCCTCCTGCCTGATCGGCCTGACCGCCATTCTCGACCAGGCACAGCCCGGCGAGCGGGTGCTGCTGGTCAGCTTCGGTTCCGGCGCGGGGTCGGATGCCATGTCCCTGCGGCTGACCGAGGCGCTGCGCGAGCGGCAGCGGCGCGCCCCCTCCACCCGTGCCTACATCGCCCGCCGCGTCGCGGTGGACTACGCCATCTACGCCCGCTACCGGCGGAAGTTGGTGATGGAATGAGTGGGTAAGTATGCAAGTATGCAAGTATGCAAGTATGCAAGTGGGCAGGTAGGTAAGTGGGAGAATACGCAACACGTAACACGCAACACATAACATGCGATAAGCGATAGACGACATGCGGGAAGCGATAGACGACATGCGGTAAGCGATAGACGACATGCGATAAGCGATAGACGACATGCGATACGCGATAAGCGATAGACGATATGCGAGACGTAGCGATCATCGGCATTGGACAGACGAAGGTTGGCGAGCACTGGGACATCGGGCTGCGCCAGTTGGCCCTGCAGGCGATCCAGGCGGCGATCAAGGACGCTGGTGTGGAGCGGGCCGACGCGCTCTACGTCGGCAACATGCTCTCCGGTGAGCTGACCGGCCAGGAGCACCTGGGCGCGCTGGTGGCCGACTTCGCCGGAATGCAGGGGATCGAGGCCTTCAAGATCGAGGCCGCCTGCAGTTCCGGCGCAGCGGCGCTGCGCCTGGGCTACGTGGCCGTCGCCGGCGGCCTGGCCGACGTGGTGCTGGTCGTCGGCGTGGAGAAGATGACCGACACGCTCGGCCCCGACGTCACCACCGCCCTGGCCATGGCTGCCGACGCCGATTACGAGGCCGCCCAGGGCCTCTCGTTCGTCGCCATCAACGCTCTGCTGATGCGCCGCTATATGTACGAGTACGGCTATCGCAAAGAGGACTTCGCGCCCTTCACGATCAACGCCCATGCCAACGCGCTGAACAACCCCTACGCGATGTTCCCCATGCGGGTGACGGCGGAGGCGTATGCCGAGGCGCGCATGATCGCCGACCCGATTAACCTGCTGGACTCGTCGCCAGTGGCCGACGGGGCAGCGGCAGTGGTGCTGGCCCCCGCCCAGTGGGCGCGACGCACCGGACGACCTATCGTGCGCATTGCCGCCTCGGCTGTCGGCACCGACACCGTCGCCCTGCACGACCGGCGCAACCCGCTCCTGCTGGAAGGGGCCACCCTCTCCTCACAGCGCGCCTACCAGCAGGCGGGCATCGGGCCGGAGACGATTGACCTGTTCGAGCTGCACGACGCCTTCAGCATCATGGCCGCCCTGAGCCTGGAAGCAGCCGGCTTCGCCCCGCACGGCCAAGGCGTCCGCCTGGCGCTGGACGGCGAGATCGGCATCCAGGGCCGGCTGCCCATCGCCACCATGGGCGGCCTGAAGGCACGCGGCCACCCCGTCGGCGCCACCGGCGTCTACCAGGTCGTCGAGGTCGTGCAGCAACTGCGCGGCCAGGCCGGGGCTAACCAGGTGCCGAACGCCCGCGTCGGCATGGCCCAGAACATCGGCGGCAGCGGCGCAACGGTCATCACGCACATTCTCGAACGTATGGAGTAGCAAGTATGCAAGTTTGCAAGTTTGCAAGTATGCAAGTTGGTAGACCTGCACACTTGCAAACTTGCACACTTGCATACTTGCATACTTGCATACTTGATGAGGAGCTACCATGAACATACCTACCCGGAACTGGAGACTTCAGCAGCAGCGTTACCGGCTGGTCGGCGAGGTCTGCGATCAGTGCGGGTTGCCCATCTTCCCGCCGCGCGATATCTGCCCGGAGTGCGAAGCGCCGGCCAAGACGCCCTTCGTCTTCAGCGGGCGCGGTGAGGTCTATTCCTACAGCACCGTCTACCACCCCCCGGCCGGCTTCGAGGAGAACGTGCCCTACACCGTGGCCCTCATCCGTCTGGCCGAAGGGCCCATGGTCGCCGCCCAATTGACCGACGTGGAGCCGGGGCGGGTGGAGATCGGCATGCCCGTGGAAATGGTCACCCGCCGGCTGAGCGCCGATGGGGACGAGGGCGTGATCAACTACGGCTATAAGTTCCGCCCGGCCGAACTGCGCTGACGCCACACGTGCCCCCCGGCTCGGGCCGGTCTCCAGGCCGCACCACATCGCGCAGTCAGGCTGACCCACACTCGCCCCAGTCGCAAAAGGGGCGCAGCGCTGCTGCGCCCTACTTGTCCCTCCAGACAGATGGGTGTATACTGGTCACACGAGACGAACCCCCACCGGAGGAGAACCGCCGATGAAAGTTTCCTGCCTGCAAGAGAACCTGGCCAAAGGGCTGGGCATCGTCGGGCGCGCCGTCTCGCCCCGCTCCACCGCCCCCATCTTCGGCCACGTCCTGCTGGCGACGGACGAGGGGCGGCTGCGCCTAGCGGCGACCAATTCTGAGCTCGGCATCAACTGCTGGATCGGCGCCCGCGTTGAGGAGGAAGGGGCCATCGCCGTCCCCGCCCGCACCCTGATCGACCTGGTCAACGCCTTTCCCCCCGACCAGGTGCACCTGGAGGCCGTGGTGCGCACGATGACGCTCAACCTCCGCTGCGGGCGGAGTGAGGCGAACATCAAGGGGCTGGACGCGGAGGACTTCCCTATCGTCCCCGTGCGCGAAGGAGAGGGCGGCGTGCAGGTGAACGCGACGACTCTGCGCACTGCCATCGCCCAGGTCGCCTTCGCCGCCGCCACCGACGAGGCGCGCCCGATCCTCACCGGTGTGCTGACCCAGTTCAAGGAAGGGCAGATGACCCTCGCCGCCGCCGACGGCTACCGCCTCTCCGTCCGCCACGCCCCCCTCGCAGAGCCGACCGGCGAACCGATCAGCGTCATCGTCCCCGCCCGCTCGATGGTCGAATTGGGCCGCATCTGCACCGACCAGGAGGAACCGGTCTTCGCTACCGTCACCCCCGATAGCAACCGGATCATCTTCCAGTTGAAGGATATCGTCCTCTCCTCCTCCCTCGTGCCCGGCGCCTTCCCGGACTACCGGCAGATCATCCCCCGCGATCACACCACGCGGACGGTCGTCAGTACCGCCGATCTACTGAAGGCCTGCCGGACGGCGCAGATCTTCGCCCGCGACGGCCAGGGCATCGTCCAGTTCCACATCCACCCCGGCAGCGAGCTGGAACCTGGCCGCGTCGTCGTCTCCGCCACCTCCGTCGAGACCGGCGACGACGTGACCCAATTGGACGCCACGATCGTCGGCGAGCCGGTCGAGATCGCCTTCAACGTCAAGTTCATGATCGAAGTGCTGTCGGTGATCGGCTGCCCGCAAGTTGCCCTAGAGACCACGTCCACTTCCAGCCCAGGCGTGCTCCGTCCGGTCGGTGAAGAGGACTTCATCCACGTGGCGATGCCGATGCACATCGGGCGGTAGGCCATGGGGCAGGAACTGACCGCCGAGCAGGCTCGCTGCGTCTGCGATCCGGCCAGCTTCTCGTTCGAGACAACGGCCGAGTTGCCGCTGACGACGGAGATCATCGGCCAGCCGCGGGCCACGCGGGCAATCGAGTTCGGCCTGGATATCGAAGGACCCGGTTACCACATCTTCGTCCTGGGGCCGGGCGGCACGGGCCGCGCCACGACGATCCAGCGCTTCCTGGCCCCGCGCGCCGCGCAGCGCCCCTGCCCCGACGATTGGGTCTACGTCCATAACTTCCACGCCCCGCGCCAGCCGCGGGCCATCTCCCTGCCGCCGGGCCAGGGCCGCCGCCTCCGCGATGACATGGCTGCGCTGGTGACCGAGCTGCGCCAGGCCATCCCGCGCGCCTTCGAGGCCGAAACCTACCGCGAGGCCCGCCGACGCATCGAGCAGGAGTTCCAGATCGCCCAGAGCAAACTCCTGGAACAGCTCGACGCCCACGCCCGTCAGCACAGTTTCACCATCATCCGCTCACCCGCCGGACTGGCCCTCGTCCCGCTCAAGGACGGCCAGCCCCTGCCCGCCGAAGCCTTCGCCCAACTGCCCGCCACGGAACAGGAACAACTGACGACCACCTACCGGCAACTGGAACCGGTGGTCGAGGAAACCCTTCAGCAGTTGCGCGAACGCGAGCGCCAGGCGCGCGAGACGCTGCAACAGCTCGACCGCGAAGTGGCCGACTTCACCGCCCGTCATTCGGTGGACGAGCTGAAGGAGCGTTACCGTGAGATCGCCGAGGTCGGCGAGTACCTGGACGAGGTGAAGGCCGACATCGTCGAGCAAGTGGAGCTGTTCAAACAGGAACCGCCCGCCTCTGCCGAGCCCGGCGCGCCGCTGGTCAATCCCTTCCAGCGTTACGCCGTCAACCTGTTCGTGGACAACGGCGAACAACAGGGCGCGCCAGTGGTAGAGGAGTCGAACCCTACCTTCCCCAACCTGCTCGGACGCATCGAGCACGAAGTGCGCTCTGGCGTCGCCGTCACCGATTTCACCATGCTCAAGGCCGGCGCCCTCCACCGCGCCAACGGCGGCTACCTGCTGCTGCGGGCGCGGGACGTGCTGGCCGACCCGCTGGCCTGGCAGGCGCTCAAGCGCGCCCTGGCCGACGGGCGGCTGCGCCTGGAAGTACGCGAGGCGCCGCTTATCTCCGTCGTCACCCCCGACCCCGAAGCAATCCCCCTGCGGGTCAAGGTGGTGCTGCTGGGCAGCGCGTTCCTCTACTCCTACCTCTACGCGGTGGACGAGGAGTTCCGTGAGCTGTTCAAGGTCAAGGCCGATTTCTCGACCGAGATGGAGCGGACGCCGGAAAACGAGCACCTCTATGCCCTGTTCATCCGCTCTCGCTGCGAGGAGGAGGGGCTGCGCCCGTTCGACCGCAGCGCCGTGGCCCAGGTGGTCGAGCACGGCTCCTGGCTGGCCGACGACCAACAGCGGCTCTCCACCCGCTTCCGCGAGATCACCGACCTGCTGCGCGAGGCGGACCACTGGGCCGGCCAGGCCGGTCGGGAGACGGTGAGCGGGGAGGACGTCCGCCGGGCGCGAGCTGAGCAGGTCTACCGCGCCAACCGCGTCGAGGAGGAAGTGCAGCGCGTGATCGCCGAGGGAACGCTGCTCATCGCCACTGACGGCGCGATGGTAGGCCAGGTCAACGGGCTGGCGATCAACTCGGTGGGCGATTACGTCTTCGGGCGGCCGATGCGCATCACCGCCCGCACCTACGTCGGGCGCACTGGCGTGACGGACATCCAGCGCGAGGTCAAGCTGAGCGGTCCCACCCACGGCAAGGGGGTGTTGACGCTGGCCAACTACCTGGGCGGGCAGTACGCCGCCGACCAGCCGCTGACCCTCGCCGCCAGCCTCAGTTTCGAGCAGACCTACGACGAAGTGCACGGCGACAGCGCCTCGCTGGCCGAGCTGTGCGCCCTGCTCTCCAGCCTGTCTGCCCTGCCGATCCGCCAGTCCATCGCCGTCACCGGTTCGGTGGACCAGCAGGGACGAGTGCAGCCGGTCGGCGGGGTGACGCAGAAGATCGAGGGCTTCTTCCGCACCTGCCAGGCGCGCGGCCTGACCGGCGATCAGGGGGTGATCATCCCGGCCATCAACCGCCGCAACCTGATGCTGAACGAGGAGGTCGTCCAGGCGATAGCCGCCGGCCAGTTCCACATCTACCCGGTCAGCACGGTGGACGAGGCGCTCGAGCAACTCACCGGCGTTCCGGCGGGCGCGCGCAGCGAGGACGGGAGTTTCCCCGCCGAGACGGTCCACGCCCGCGCGCTGGCCCGCCTGAAGGAGCTGGCGGAACGGCTGGACAAGGGCGGCGACGAGCGCGGCAAGCCACTGAAGAAGCCGGAGGAGAACGCCGACCCACCTCCACCGGCGGGAACGTGAGGAGGTCAACGGTGAGATGTCGCGCCCCCGTCCTCCTGAACCTGCTCCCGCCGCTGCCCCTCCCTCGCGCCATCTGACCGCTCCGATTGTCCTCCTGCTCCTCTCGCTCTACCTCCTCCTCGCCCCGCTGCGCATAGACAGCGGCGACGGGGAGGCGATCTACCAGGTGACTCACTCCCTCGTCGCCGGGGAAGGATTGGCCATTCCCCCGCCGCCCGCCGGCGCGGTGGTGGTGGATGCTTTCGGCGAGCCGATCCCGCCGGAGCGATTGCGCGGCGGCGGGCCCTACGGGGCCTGGGGCCGCGACGGGCGCTACTACGCCCAGTACGGCGTCGGCCAATCCCTGCTGGCCGCGCCGCTCTACGGGCTCGGCCAGAGGCTCTACCGCCTGACCGGCTGGGGGACGGAGGGGTTCGTCACTCGCGCAGCGGTCTCCCTGCTCAGCCCGCTGGTCCTGGCGCTGACCGGTGGGGTGCTCTACCGCCTGGGGCGGCAGTTGGGCTACGGTGCGGACGCAGCGACGGGGGCAGCGTTGGTGATCGCCCTGGCCACGCCGCTGTGGGTCTACAGCAAGACCTTCTTCAGCGAGCCGCTGCTGACGCTTCTCCTGGCCCTGGCCGCACTGACGGCGCTGCAGGCCGACGGGGGACGGACGGGCGCGTGGGCCGTCTGCGGGGCGGCGCTGGGGTTCGCCGTGCTGGTCAAGCCGGCGGCCCTGGCGGTGACGCCCGCCTTCCTGATCCACGCCGCCTGGCGGCGGGCCGGGCGCTGGCGGGCGCTGGCGCTGCTGGCCGGCCCGCTGGCGGCGGGAGTGGCCGGCGCGGCGGCAGCGAACTGGACGCGCTTCGGGTCGCCGCTGGACACCGGCTACCGCACCGCTGCCTGGGACGTGCCGCCGTGGGTGGGGCTGGCCGGGCTGCTGATCAGCCCCGGCAAGGGCCTGCTCTGGTACTGCCCGCCGCTCGTGGCCGGTCTGGCCGGCTTCCCGGCGCTGTGGCGACGGCAGCGGCGAGCGGCGGCGCTGTCGGTCGGCGCGGCGACGCTCTACCTGCTGGCCCACGTCTCCTACAATCACTGGCACGGCGGCGGGGCCTGGGGGCCGCGACTGATCCTGCCGGTCGCGCCCCTCCTGCTCCTGCCGCTGGCCGGATGGTTCCAGCGTCCGCCGCGCCGCGCCGTCGCCCGGCTCGCGCTGGCCGCCCTCCTGGCCGCCGGGCTGATCGTCCAACTGCCCGCCGTCCTGGTCCACCCCGCCCGCGCCTTGCAGTCGCTCTACGACCGTTCCGCCTCGCCGACGGAGTACACCCTGCGCCTGCTCTACCGTCCGGCCGATTCGCCGCTGCTGGGGCAATGGCGCAGTCTGTTGGAGGTCGCCGCGCTGAACCGCGACCCGGCCAGCCGGGCGGCGCTGGTCGGGATGGCCCAGCAGGCGGACGGAGAAGCCGACGACGATCCGCTCACCGCTGCGGTGGGCCGCCTGGCCTTCAACACGTTCGACCTGTGGCCGGTCTACTGGCGGCTGCTGGGCGCGCCGCCGGCCCCACTGCTGCTGGTCGAGGGCGGACTGGCGGCCCTGGCCGGCTGGTCGGCGCTGCGCCTGCGGAGGGGCGCCCCGTGGGAGGGACGGGATGACCCGTAAATGGCTGCCCTTTCTGCTGCTGGCGCTGGCCGCGCTCTTCTTCTGGCGGTTGTGGCTCGCGCCGGACGGTTTTCTGTATCGCCCCAACAGCGCATACTCCGACCTGACGATCACCCACTGGCCGAACGCGCTGTTCATCCGTCACGCCCTGGCCGCCTGGGGGCAGCTCCCGCTGTGGCGACCGCTGATCCTGGGCGGCGAGCCGTTCGCCGCCAACCCTCTCTCCGGCCTGTGGTACCCGCCCAACCTGCTGCTGCTGGTCCTCCCGCTGAGCTTCGCCTTCAACCTGCTCTTCGTCCTGCACACTGCCTGGGCGGGCTGGGGGGCGTACCGGCTGGCGCGGTCGGTGGGCAGCTCGCCCGCCGGCGGGCTGCTGGCCGCGCTGGCGGTGATGTTCGCGCCCAAGGCGGTGGCCCACCTGGCCGCCGGACACGTCGGGCTGTTCTTCGCCTGGGCCTGGCTGCCGTGGGTGTTCTGGGCGGTGCGACGGCTGGCCGGGCGCCGGCGTCCGGCGGACATCGCCACGGCCGCAGCCACAGCAGCGCTGCTGATCCTGGCCGACGTGCGGCTGGGCTTCTACGGGGGGCTGGCGGCGGGAGGATATTGGGTGGCGCGTGCTGCGTGGTGCGTGGTCCGTGGTGCGTGGTCCGTGGTCCGTGGTGCGTGGTCCGTCGTCCTTCCCGCACTCACCGCTGCTGCCCTGGCCGGGGCGCTCGTCGCCGCGCAGGCGCTGCCGCTGGCGGCGGTGGCGGGGCGGTTGAACCGTGGCGGGCTGACGCTGGCGGAGAGCGGCATCGCCTCGCTCCCGCCCGGCTACCTGGTCGGGCTGCTGGTGGCCGACCACGGCGGTTTCCAGGAGTGGATGACCTACCTGGGGGCGGTCGTGCTGCTGTTGGCCGCGGTGGGGCTGATCCGCTGGCGCGCCGGCGAGCGTTGGTGGTGGGGCGCGCTGGCGCTAGCCGCGGCGGTCTACTCGCTGGGCACGCACACCCCCCTCTACGGCTGGCTCTATCGCGTTCTCCCTGCATTGGGCTGGCTGCGCGGGCCGGCGCGGGCCTGGTTCCTGGTTGCCCTGGCCACGGCGCTGCTGGCCGCCCAGGGGCTGACGGCGTTGGAGGAGGGTCTACCGCCAAGGGCGCGCAGAAGCCAGGCGCACGAGAAGATCCGTGCCCCTTCGTGTCCTTCGTATCCTTCGTGGTTTCGTCAGAGGAAGCGCTGGGCCGACCTGGCCGCGGTGGGATTGGCAGCGGCGGGGCTGGTCGGCGGGGGCGCTGCGCTGGTCCTGCGCCTGCCGGCCAACGTCGTCTTCGCCGCCGTGATCTGGCCGCTGAGCGGGCTGCTGATCGCCCTGCGGCTGGGCCGGCGGCTGCGTCCCGCCCCATTCGCCGCGCTGCTGCTGGCGCTGGCCCTGGCCGACCTGTGGGCGGTTGGGTTCACCCTCTACCGCGTCCGCCCGGCCGCCGAGGTGTTGGACGAAGGAGAGTCGGCAGCGGCCTGGCTGGCCGCGCAGCCGCGCCCCTTCCGCGTCTACTCGCCCAGCTACGCCATCCCCCAGCAGACCGGCGCGGTGTACAATCTGGAGACGGTGGATGGGGTGGACCCCTTCCAGTTGGCCGACTTCGTCGCCTTCGCCCGCCGGGCCACCGGCGTGGACCTGCCCGGCTACTCCGTCACCGTCCCTGCGTTCCCGGAACTGCCCGCCGGGGAGGATATGCTGCTGGCCCACCGCGATGTGCTGCCCGACCTACAGCGGCTGGGACTGCTGAATGTGCGCTACCTGGCGGCGACCTATCCGCTGGAAGCGGAGGGGCTGACGCCGCTGGGGGTGCGGGGCGGGGTCTACCTGTACGAGAACACCGCCGCCCTGCCGCGCGCCTTCGTGGTGGGTTCAGACTTCCGAAGTCTGGAAGATTTCGGCAGTCTAAGCATAGTCGAGTGGACGGCGAACCGCATCGTCGTCGAGGCGGAGGGGCCGGGGCTGCTGGTGCTGAGCGAGGTCTACGACCCCGACTGGCGGGCGACGGTGGACGGGCAACCGGCGGAGGTCATGCGCGTCGAGGAGATCCTGCGCGGCGTGCGCCTGGAGGCCGGCCATCACCGCGTTGTCTTCACCTACCGGCCGGCGGGGCTGAGCGGCGGGCTTGCCCTCACCGCCGGTGGATGGCTGGCCGTGGCAGCGCTGTGGTGGGTCGGGCACCGTCCCGCTTGCCAGCCGTCGTCATCCGGTGTACACTTGTTCCCCACAGAGGCACAGAGAACACAGGGGTAAAAGGTAACTGCCGACCCTCTGGCCTGACGCTGGCGCAGCCAGTGTTCTGGGTCCTCCCCCCCTGACCCCCGCCCCTCTCCCGCCAGCGGGAGAGGGGCGGGGGTAGGGGGTGGGGTGAGGGGCCAGCGCCGCGGACGGTAGGCAGTTATGGTAAAAGACCCCTGCGCCCTCTGTGGTTTCCATTTGTGCCATTCGCCATACTTCTCGCCTTGCGCAATGAACATCCAACGCTGGCTGCTCTGGTTCGACACCCGCCGCCTGGCCGTGGCGATCCTCTTCGTCGGCCTGTTCGCCATGGCCGTGCGCGCCCCCGTCGACAGCGACACCTGGTGGCACCTGCAGGCCGGGCGGGTGACGCTGGAAAGCGGGCGCATCCTCCAGACCGACGTCTTCTCCCATACCCGCGCCGGTTCCCCATGGGTCAACCATAGCTGGCTCAGCCAGATTGTCCTCTACTGGCTGTTCGACCATTTCTCCACCGCCGGGCTGGGGCTGTGGATGGGCGCGGTAGTGACGCTGGCCTTCGCCTTCGTCTACTGGCAGATGGAAGGGGATGGGTTCACGCGGGCCTTCATCGTCATCCTGGCGGCGGCGACCTCATCGGTGATCTGGTCGGCCCGCCCGCAGCTCTTCTCCTTCCTGCTCACCGCCGTCGTCGCCTACGTCCTCTACCTCCTCAAGTGGCGGCGGGTCAACCGGCTCTGGCTGCTGCCGCCGATCTTCGTCCTGTGGGTCAACCTGCACGCCGGCTACGCGCTGGGCTTCATGGTCATCGCCGCGTTCGTCGTCGGGGAAGGGCTGAATCGCGTGTTGCAGTGGCTGGAGGGGCACAGGAACGGCGATGGTGTCCCCGCCGCTCCTCTGCTTTCCTGGCGCGACCTGGGGCTGCTGGCCGGTGTGACCGCCCTCTCGGCGCTGCTGCTGGTGGTCAATCCGAACACCACACGCATGTGGACCTACTACCTGGACACCGTGCGCATCGGAGCGCTGCAGGACTTCATCCAGGAGTGGCGTTCACCGGACTTTCACCCGCTGTACGCCCAGCCGTTCATCTGGCTGCTGCTGGCCTGTCTGGGGGCGATGGGGCTGTCGGGGCGGCGGGTAGACGGGACCGACCTGGCGCTGGTCAGCCTGTTCGCCTACTCAGCGCTGCTGGCCGGGCGGAACTTCGGGCCGTTCGCCCTGCTGGCCGCGCCGGCGCTCAGCCGCCACGTCGCCGCGCTGCTGACCCGTTGGGGCGAGGGGGTGCGCCGCCGCCCGCGCCCCGCCCCGCGTACCCGCGCCGCGCTCGGCGCGGTCAACCTGGGCCTGCTGGCGCTGGTCGTTGCCCTGGCGGTGGTGAAAGTGCGCGCCCCGCTGTCGCCCGCCTTCAACGAGCAACAGGAGCGGATGAGCATGCCCGCTGCGGCGGTAGAGTGGATCCAGGCCCACCGTCCGAGCGGACAGATGTTCAATCACTACAACTGGGGCGGTTACCTGATCTGGCGGCTGTGGCCCGATTACCCGGTCTTCGTGGACGGGCGCACCGATCTGTATGGGGATGAGTTGTTGGGTGACTACGTCGAGATCCAGCGCGGCGGGCCGCAGGCCGGGGCCCTGCTGGAGGCATACAGCGTGGACTGGGTGCTGACCTGGGCCGGCGACGGGTTGAGCCTGAGGCTGGACTGCGCCCCCGCCTGGCGCCGCGCCTACGCGGACGAGATGGCCGTCATTTATGTGCGGGAGGGAAGGTGACATGCTCCACGGCAAGCGCATCCTGCTCACCGGCGGCGCGGGGTTCATCGGCACAGCCCTGGCCCGCCGCCTGATCGACGATAATCAGGTGGTGATCTACGACAGCGGCCACCGTAACTCGCTGAAGGACAGCGACCTCCAGGGCCATCCCAACCTCCAGGTGGTCTGGGGCGACGTGCTCGACGGCGACGCGGTCCGCCAGGCGATGCGCGGCTGCCAGGTTGTTGTCCACCTGGCCGCCATCGCCGGCGTGGACACGGTGCTCAAAATGCCGGTGACGACGATGCGGGTCAACATCATCGGCACCTACAACGTGCTGGAAGCGGCGCAGCACGAACCCGGCCTGGAACGGTTCGTGGACTTCTCCACCAGCGAGGTCTTCGGCTCCTACGCCTACAAGGTCCAGGAGGGCGATGTAACCAGCCTGGGCGCGGTCGGCGAGGCCCGCTGGACCTACGCCGTCAGCAAGCTGGCCACCGAACACCTGGCCCACAACTACCACAAGCAGTACGGCATGCCCACCGTCTCCGTGCGCCCGTTCAACATCTACGGGCCGGGACAGGTGGGCGAGGGGGCGATCCACCGCTTCATCGTCCGCGCCCTGCGCGGCGAGGACCTGGAGATCCACAACGACGGCAGCCAGA
>Ga0209018_1001584_pt1 | contig 17871 bp, 5 predicted proteins | sample YNPBryBLVA2012_FD_185814 | JGI IMG/M metagenome (GOLD analysis project Ga0209018, IMG submission 185814) | Anoxygenic and chlorotrophic microbial mat microbial communities from Yellowstone National Park, USA - YNP Bryant BLVA 2012 (SPAdes)... ...
AGGCCGGTGTCCCCTTTTTCTCCATCTCCGGCTCCGAGTTTGTGGAGATGTTCGTGGGGGTGGGGGCCAGCCGGGTGCGCGATCTGTTCGACCAGGCCAAGCGCAACTCGCCCTGCATCGTCTTTGTGGATGAGATTGACGCCGTGGGCCGCCACCGGGGAGCGGGGTTGGGCGGTTCGCACGACGAACGGGAGCAGACCCTGAACCAGATCCTGGTCGAGATGGATGGCTTTGATACCGATACCAACGTGATCGTCATTGCTGCCACCAACCGGCCTGATATCCTCGACCCGGCGTTGTTGCGGCCGGGGCGCTTTGACCGGCGCGTGGTGCTCGATCGGCCCGATATACAGGGCCGGCAAAAGATCCTCGAAGTGCATGTCCGGGGCAAGCCATTGGGCCAAGATGTGGACCTGGCCGCCCTGGCCCGTCAGACTCCCGGCTTTGTCGGCGCCGACATCGAGAGCCTGGTGAACGAAGCGGCCATCCTGGCCGCGCGCCGTAACAAAAAGACGATTGACATGGTTGAATTCCAGGAGGCGATTGAACGGGTCATCGCCGGGCCGGAGCGCAAAAGCCGGGTGATCACCGCCGAAGAGAAAGAGACGGTCGCCTATCACGAGGCCGGCCACGCTCTGGCTGCGGCCAAAACCCCCGGTGCCGACAAGGTCCGCAAAGTGACCATCATCCCTCGCGGCATGGCCGGCGGCTACACCATGATCCTGCCCGAAGAAGACCGCTATCTGGCCAACCGCACCAAGTTCGAGGCCGACCTGGTCACCATGTTGGGCGGGCGTGCCGCCGAGGAGATCGTCTTCAACCGCGTCACGACCGGGGCCAGCAACGATCTGGAACGGGCCACCGACCTGGCACGCAAGATGGTCATGGAGTATGGCATGAGCGATGAACTCGGCCCCATGACCTTTGGTGAGCGAGAGGAGATGATCTTCCTGGGGCGCAGCATCGCCGAGCACCGCAACTATAGTGAGGCGGTTGCCCGCAAGATTGATGCCGAGGTCCGCCGCATCATCCATCGCGCCTACGACCGGGCGGTCGAAGTGGTGAGTCAGCACCGCCCCCTGCTGGACCGATTGGCCCGGCAACTGATCCAGAAGGAAACGCTCAGCGAGGCCGAGGTAGATGCCTTGCTGGCCAGCGCCCCTGCTTGAATTGCATAGAACTGAAGCCGGTTTGCACCTGAACAGAAATCTGGTATAATGTCATCCGCCTTTCTGACCAGCAGTTGACTGGCCGGCATCATGGAAGAAGCAACGAGGAGGGTTGACGACGTGTCACAAGAGGAACGTCCTAAAAGCGGATACTACTATCCCAACCTGATTGTCCGGATCTATCTGGAAGCCATCGAAGAGGTCATGGGCACGAACGGCCTGAAAGCTCTGCTGAACCTGGCGAACATGCAACACCTGATCGGCAACTTTCCACCGGCCAACCTCAGCAAAGAGTTCGATTTTGCCGATTTTGCCCATCTCAATGAAGCGATGGAGATGATGTATGGTCCCCGCGGCGGGCGCGCCCTGTCTCTGCGTGCCGGGCGCAAGGCGTTCGACCAGGGGTTGAAGAACTTTGGAGCCATGGTGGGGGTGGCCGACAAAGCCTTCCGCCTGTTGCCGCTCAAACTCAGGATGAAGGTGGGGTTGGGGGCTATGGCCAAGGCTTTCTCAACCACCAGCGATCAGATCTGCTATGTGGAAGAAAAAGAAGACCATTTCCTGTATGTGATCGAGCGCTGCCCCGTCTGTTGGGGCCGACACGCCGACAGCCCCATCTGCCATGCCGCGTTGGGCATCATCCAGGAAGGGGTCAACTGGGGCACCGGCGGCATGCAATTCAAGATCGCCGAGGTCACCTGCATTGCCCGGGGCGACCCGGCCTGCAACTTTGTCATCCCCAAGGAACCGATCGAGTAGGGTTGCAGGCCCGGCGCGCAGCTTCGAACGTTCGGATGCAGGGTCTTGTCCCTCGACAAGGCCCTGCATCTCGTTCTGCACCGGAAAGGGAAACAGGATCATGAATCGGACTCGCTGGCTCGTGCTGCTGGGCATCCTCCTGCTTCTGGCAGCCTGCTGCGGCCTGGCGCTATGTGGCGCATCGGCCTGGTTCTATGCTCACCTGGCCCACTCCCTGTCTGACACAAACCAGGTCCTGCCGGAAGAGTCAACCCCGGCCCTCCCCCCCGTGCAACGCCCTCCCACCCCTGCCGAGGAGGAGACCGCCCGGCGGGTGGCCAACTCGACCCCGCCAACCCGCGATCTGTGGGACCTGGCTCGCCGCCTGGAGGGTCTGTCGGCCTCTGCCGGGGAGACCAGGCCGATCACGCCACCCGACTACAGGCCGGGCGACACGGAGGTCTTTTGGCTGCACAACCAACTGACCAACGACTATTTCACGGCCACAGCCGTTCTGCGCTACGAGACGCCTCACGCCCGCTGGTGGATCGAAGAAGGCTACCAGGTGCCGGATGAGAAACTGAAGCGCTCGGCGCGGCGCTTTGAGGAGCAGACCTACCCCACCAACCGCCGCATCTTTGGCAGCGAGCCGATGCCCGGCATAGATGGCGACCCCCACGTTTATCTCTTCCTGGGCAATGTGCCAGGGGTCGGCGGCTACTTTTCCGGCCCGGACGAATACCCAACCCTGATCCGCCCCCATTCCAACCAGCACGAGATGTTCTACATCAATCTGGAAAACGCCCTGCCGGGCAACGACTACTTTGACGGCATCCTGGCCCACGAATTCCAGCACATGATCCACTGGTGGATGGACCGGGATGAAGAAACGTGGGTCAACGAAGGGCTGTCAGAGCTGGCCGCCCACCTGAACGGCTATGATGTCGGCGGCTCCGACCTTGACTTTTTGCTGGCCCCGGACACCCAGTTGACCACCTGGCCTGAATTGGAGGACTCGGCACCGCACTATGGAGCCAGCTACCTGTTCCTGACCTACTTTCTGGAACAGACCGGCGAGGAGGCGGTCAGACGGCTGGTGGCCGAACCGGCCAACGGCATCGCCGGCTTTGAGGCCGTGTTGGCCCGGGAGGACCGGGCTGGCCGGCAGTTCGAGGAGCTGTTTGCCGACTGGGTCGTGGCCAACTACCTGGACGACCCAGACCTGGCCGGCGGACGCTACGGCTACACCACCCTCCACCTTGAACCGCCCCTCCTGGCCGCCCAACACATCACCTACCCGGTTCAGAGCCGGGCGACCGTCCATCAGTACGCCACCGACTATATCCTGCTGGAGGGGGAAGGGGAGATCACCATCGAATTCACCGGCACGCGGCTGGTGCCGCTGGTGGGCAACGAAACCCGCAGCGGCACCTGGCAGTGGTGGGCGGTGCGGGGCGACGAAGGGGATGCCACCCTGACCCGCCCCTTTGATCTCTCCACCCTGGATCGGGCCACCCTCCAGGCGTGGATGTGGTACGACCTGGAAACCGATTATGACTATGCTTATGTCGAGGTGTCAACCGACGGGGGACAGACCTGGACGCTGCTGGCCAACTCGCACACGACCTTCACCAACCCCAGCGGCAACAGCTATGGGCCGGGGTTCACCGGCAAGAGCGGCAGCGGCCAGGAAGCGGAGTGGGTCCAGGAGAGCTTTGACCTGACCCCCTACACCGGTCAGCCGGTGCTGCTGCGCTTTGAGGTGGTCACCGACGAGGCAGTGACCCACCCTGGCCTGTGCCTGGATGGAGTTTCTATCCCGGAACTGGGCTATGCCGACGATGCCGAAGAGGGGGATGGCGGCTGGCAGGCCAGCGGCTGGCTGCGGGTCACCGACCAGATTCCCCAAAAGTTCCTGGTGCAACTCCTCACCCTTGGCCAGGACAAACGGGTGACACGGATGGCCCTCGACGAGCGGAATCATGGCCTGCTGACCGTGGCCGGATTGGACGACCGCGCTCTGCTGGTCGTCTCGGCCCTGACGCCGACCACCACCCAACCGGCCACCTATGCCTATCGGGTCACCCAGGAATGAGGAGCGACCTGCCGGCCCTTTCCGCTCCCCTCCCGCAGGTTAGAAAGTGGCCGGCAACAGGGCGAGCAGCTCCCGACAGCGCACTTGAATTGCGCCCCAACCTGCGGGAGGCCAGGCAGTTACGGTTCTCCTTCGTCATTCATCCCCGGTCACTGGTCATTCCGTTCCAAATGTGGTAAACTATGGCCCCAAGGAGAGAAGAGAGGAAGGAGGAAATGAAAGCACTCAAAGAACGCATCCTCCAGGAAGGGCGGAATCTGGGCCGGGGCATCCTCAAGGTGGACGGCTTTATCAATCATCAGGTGGACCCCATGTTGATGATGGAGGCGGGCCGGGAACTGGCCGCCCGTTTTGCCCACACCGGCGCGACCAAAGTCCTGACCGCCGAAATCTCGGGCATTGCCCCGGCACTGACCACCGCCCTGGCCCTGGGCATTCCGCTGCTCTATGCCCGCAAGACCAAGCCGGTGACCATGACCGATCCGGTCTATGTCGAAGCCGCGCCCTCGCACACCAAGGGGGTCTCTGTCTTCCTGATGTGTTCGCCGGAATTCTTGGGGCCTGGCGACCGGATCCTCATCATTGACGACTTTCTCGCCACCGGCCAGACCATCGGCGCCCTGGTGCGAATGGTCCGCCATGCCGGGGCGGAACTGGTCGGCATCGGCGCCCTCATCGAAAAAGCGTTCGAGGGGGGACGGGCCGAGCTGGAACCATTGGGAGTGCCACTCCATGCCCTGGTCGTGATCAGGGACATGTCCGACGGGCAGATCACCTTCGCCGACTAAAGGGATCGAACTGTGGAGGAAAGCCGCATAGAGAACCCCGCCCCCGAGGCGGTCGCCATCCTTGACTTTGGCTCCCAGTACAGCCAGCTCATTGCCCGGCGCGTGCGCGAGGCCCATGTCTATTGCGAGTTGTTCCCCTACAACGCTCCGGCTGAACAGGTGCTGGCCCTTCAGCCGCGAGGCTTTATCCTGAGCGGCGGTCCCAGCAGCGTTTATGAACCGGATGCGCCGGCCCTGCCGGGCTATGTCCTGGAAAGCAAACTGCCGGTATTGGGCATTTGCTATGGAATGCAACTGCTGGCCCATCATCTCGGCGGGCGTGTGGCTCCGGCCCAACGCCGCGAATATGGCCCGGCCCAACTGATCCTCACCGATCCGGCCTGCCCTCTCTTTGCCGGGCTGCCTCTGGCCCTGCAGGTGTGGATGAGCCACGGCGACCGCATCGAAGTCCCGCCGGCCGGGTTCGCCGCCGTGGCTCAAAGTGACAATTCGCCGGTCGCGGCCCTGGCCCACCCCGGACGACGGCTGTATGGGTTGCAGTTTCACCCGGAGGTGGTCCACACGCCACAAGGCGCGACCATCATCCGCAACTTTCTCTCCCGCGTCTGCGGCCTGCATGGCGACTGGACCCCGGCCCAATTCATCGGCCAGGCAGTGAGCGCCATCCGCCGGCAGGTGGGGGATGGGCGGGTGCTGTGCGCCCTGTCCGGGGGTGTGGATTCGGCGGTGACGGCTGCGCTGGTGCACCGCGCCGTGGGGGACCAGCTCACCTGCATCTTTGTGGACCATGGCCTGTTGCGCCAGGATGAGCCGCAGCAGGTCATCCGCACCTTCGAGCAAAAGGTGGGCCTGCACCTGGTGGTCGTCCATGCCGCCGAGGAGATGCTGGCCGCGCTGGCCGGCGTGACCGACCCGGAGGCCAAGCGGCGCATCATCGGCGAGAAATTTGTGCGCCTCTTTGAGCGAGAGGCAGGTCGCCTGGGCCGTTTCGACTTTTTGGCCCAGGGCACCATCTACCCCGACGTGATCGAGAGCGCCGGGGCCGGGCGGCCAGGGGCGCAGCGCATCAAAACCCATCACAATGTCGGTGGCCTGCCGGAGGAGATGCAGTTGGAGCTGGTAGAACCGCTGCGTTTCCTGTTCAAAGACGAGGTGCGGGCCGTGGCCCGGGAACTCGGCCTGCCCGACGAGATCGTCTATCGCCAACCCTTCCCTGGACCAGGGCTGGCGGTGCGCATCCTGGGCGAGGTCACCTGGGAGCGGCTGGAGACGTTGCGGGCTGCCGATGCCATCTTCCGCGACGAACTGCTCGCGGCCGGCCTGCTCCGCCAGCAGGAAGGGACAGGCACAGCCCAGGCCTTCGCCGTGTTGCTGCCGGTGCGCAGCGTGGGGGTGATGGGCGATGGGCGGACTTATGCCCACGTCATCGCCCTGCGGGCCGTGACGACCGATGATTTCATGACCGCCGATTGGGCACGCCTGCCCTACGACCTGCTGGCCCGCGTCAGCAACCGCATCGTCAACGAGGTGCCAGGCGTCAACCGCGTCGTGTATGACCTGTCCAGCAAGCCGCCGGCGACGATCGAGTGGGAGTGAAAGGGGTCAGCCGCGCACCCACCGCTCGCGGAGCCGTTCCCCTATGCGGCGCAGCCCTCTGCGCCACAGGGCCGGCCAGACCTCGGACCAGGCCGCTTCGGCCTCTTCGCCGGGCACCATTTTGCCGCCAAACCGCTCCCGGACATACAGGTCGGCAATCCGCTCAATGGCCGACCTCCCCTGGGGAACCAGGTCGGCCACCACCGCCGTATATTCGTGCGGCGTCTGATGGGCCAGCGGCTGGATGCGCAACAGGCGTCGTACCCAATCTTCCAGATCGCCGTAAACCCGTTCGGCCACACTCAAACCCTGAATGCGGCGGTAGCGTCGGATCATCAGCCCCGCCGCCGCCGCCAGGATCGCCGCCGCCCCCGTCAGGAGCAGGCCGGCCCAGCGGCCCAGTCTGGACAGGAACGGCTCCGGCACCGGCGTCGCAGAGGACGGTGGCTCTTCGAAGGCCTCGTCCATCCTCACGCTCGGAGTGCGCCACGGCCTGGGGCGCTTGAGCTCGTCATCCTCCTCCTCCGCCGGCGGGGTCGGGGCGCGGGGCCGGACGAGAGCCGGCTCGCCGGCCGTCGGCTCGAACTCGATCCAGCCGTAACCGGGGAAAAAGACCTCCGGCCAGGCATGGCTATCCCGCTTCAGGATGTGATACACCCCCCCCTCTTTCAGGGTCTGGCTGTAGCCCTCCACATAGCGCGCCGGGATGCCCACCGCCCGCAGCATGACCACCATGGCCGAGGCATAGTACTGGCAATATCCCTGCCGGGCCTCGAACAGAAAATATTCCACCCCATCCTGGCCCGCCTTCGGCCCTGTGATCAACTCATTATAGGGGATATCGCGCAGATAATGTTCGATGGCCAGCGCCTTGTCGTAAGGGGTCGTGTGCCCGGCTGTGATCTGCTCCGCCAGCACCCGGATCCGCGGCGGAAGGGAGTCGGGCAGTTGCAGGTAGCGGGGCACCACCCAGCCCGGATAGTCGGTCCCGGCCTGGCGCAGCGATTCCTCGTCCGCTACAGTGAGGGCCGAGACAGCCTGGTAAGAATCACCCGCCTTTAACGCCCGGCGCGAGTAAAGCACGGACGGCTCGCTCAGCACAGGGAGAAGGGAGCGAGGCCGGGCAGCTCCCTGGGAGTCCTGAGCCGGCGGAAGAAAGCTGACAACCGCCCGCAACGGCAGGCTCAACCGCACCGGCTGGGCGGCGGCGGCGATGGTGCCCTCCGGTCCCAGCTCCTGCCGCAGGGTGACGGTCTGGGTAACCGTCTGGCGCAGCATAGAATCGGGAACCGCCAGCGTCCGTTCATTCTCCTCGACCAGGAGGATATCGGTGTCGGTATTGAGCCAGCCGTCACCGGTATAGTCATGAAAGACCACCACCCGCCAGTATCGCCCCTGCCCGGAGCGCACATCCATCACCGGTTCGTCCGACAGCCGCACCGGCCCGCCGAACTTTCTGACCCGGCTAAAGGAGACAAAGGCCGGTTCATTCCGGTAATTGAGATCCTGAAAGACACGGGCATATTGGTCTTGCAACCGCCGCCACGGTTCACCGGCCTTTTCCCAGAACTGTTGCAGCGGCCGGCTGGCCAGGGCCCGGGGCGCCCCCCAGGCCAGGAGGATGGCTGCCACAGAAATGGTCAATCCGGCGCGCAGGAAGCCATAGACCAGATCCGGACTGTAGCCCACCCCGGCCATTTTCCATTCCTCTTCATAAGAGGCCAGACTGGCGCGCACCACCAGCAGCAGAGCGGCCAGCAGGAAAAAAACCAGAAAGCCGGTGAGGTTGAGAGGGGCATAGGTGAGATTGAGCATCAGGGCCAGGCCGCACACAATGACCGCCCACCACACCCGTTGCCAGCGGAAGACGGCCCACGCACAAAAGTAAGACATGATCCACAGGAGCAGGGCCAGCAGCAGAAGAAAGACAAAACTCCCGGCGGTGCTCTCCCCGCTGAACAGGGCGGAAATCCACTCTCCGACCCGTCTGTCCAGCTCCACCACCGCCATCTCGACCGACAGACCGGTCACCTCCGCCACAACCCGACCGGTGAGATAGGCACTCCAGGTCAGCCCGGCCAGGGCAGAAAGCAGATGGGCCATCCGGTTGGGAATGTGGCTCTTGGCCAGCACAATGCTCAGCACGCCACCAACCAGCACAACCCATTGCAGGATCGCCAGCCCCTGCGTCCATTCCGCCATCTGGATGGACCAGACAACGCAGAAGAACATGACCAGCAACAGGATGACCGTCGCCCAGCCCTCTTTGATCTCCAACCTCTGGGACATACTCCCTCTATCAAGACCGTGTGTGCCTGCCCGGTGAGTCCTGCAGGAAGCCCCACGGCCGGTCCAGCGCCATACCCATTCTAACGGCAAAGCATCCAGAAGTCAAACAGCCGTGATAGACTGTTCAGACAAGCTCTGAAAAGAGCTTTGACGTGGGAAGATGGTACTATTGACTTGTGCTCTGCTGATGGTATAATTTGATCAGTGTCAAAGGCGTAGAAATTTGGGTATCCCGCCATAATCTGTTGACAAGGAGGAAGGATGTCCACAACAGCGACGAAACGGACCGCTTCGATGGCAGCCCTGGCTCTGACCCTGGGCAGCCTGGCGGTGATCGTGGGGTTGCTGGTCGGGGCGCACGCCATCGCCCATGCTGCCCCGGCCCCGCCCGCCACCGCGCAGGAAACCGCTCCGCTGATTTTATCACCCGTTCTTGATTCTGCACCCTATTCGCCACTCCACACCAGCCAGGGGGACCCAACCCGCTATGTCGCCCCCTCCGGCACCGACAGCGGCCCCTGCACCAACCCTGCCGCCCCCTGCCGGACCATTCAGTACGCCGTCAACCAGGCAACGGCCGGCGATGAGGTCCTGATCGCCACCGGGGTCTATACCTCCAACGGCCAGGGGCAGGTGGTGTTCCTCAACAAGACGATCGCCCTTCACGGCGGCTATACGCCGGCCGACTGGACAACCCCCGATCCGGCTGCAAACCCCACCATCCTGGACGGAGAAAATTCGGTCCGGGTGATCTGGATCGCCGGCGGAGCCTCGCCGACCGTAGAGGGCCTGCACCTGCGCCAGGGCCGGGCCGAGAACGGCGGCGGGGTGCTGATTGAAAGCGGCAAGCCCCAGCTCCGCCGCAACCGCCTCTACTCCAACACGGCGACCCTCAACGGGGGAGGGGTCTATATCGCCGCCGGCGAGCCGGTGCTGGAAAATAACCTGATCTATGCCAACAGCACCGTTGCCGGCCGGGGAGGCGGCCTCTATGTGGCCGGTGGCGCCCCGGTGTTGCAGCACAACACCCTGTACGGCAACCAGGCCGACGAACAGGGTGGAGGAGCCTACCTGTCCGCCGGCACACCGCTGATCCAGGCGACCATCATCGTCAGCAACACTGCCAGCCAGGGCGGCGGTGTGTATCGAAGCGGCGGGTCGCCGACGCTGGATTACAACGACGTCTGGGCCAACATCGGCGGAGACTATGGCGGGGGCGTGTCGGCCGGCAGCCATTCCACCTCAACCAATCCCCTTTTTATGGACGCGGCGGCAGCCGATTTTCACCTCCAGCCCGGCTCCCCCTGCCGGGATTGGGTGCCGATCACCCAGACGGTGGCGGTGGATTTTGACGGACTGGCCCGTCCCTTTGGCCCCAGGTCTGACATCGGCGCCCACGAATTTTACACCGGCACCTGCTTTGCCCGCGTCGAGGCCGGCCAGGTCTACACCACCGTCCAGGCAGCCGTGGAGGCAGCCGGAGCGGGCGAGACGGTGAAAGTGGCCGGCGTATGCACCGGCAGCGGAACCGGCCCGGTCGTCCTCCTGAACCAGGCCCTGACCCTGCGGGGCGGCTATACCCTGACCAACTGGACCGAACCGGACCCGACCGCCTATCCCACCATCCTCGATGGGGAGGGGAGCAGGCAGGTGGTTTCTATCGGCAGTGTGGCCGCCGTGGTCGAGGGGCTGCATATCCGCCGGGGCTATCTGACAAGCAGCACGCCGAACCCTGCCGGCGGGGCCGGCATTTACATCGCCGGGGGCAACCCAACCGTGCGCCACAACCTCATCTACAGCAACACCGTGTCGGGCGATGCAGGGCGCGGCGCCGGTATTTACGCCGCCGGCGGGCAACCGCTCATCCAGGACAACGAGATATATGCCAACATCCTCACCGGTCAGGATGGCCGGGGAGGGGGCCTGTGCCTCATCGGCAGCGCGCCCCGGGTTGAACGAAACCGCATCCACCACAATCAGAACAACCAGTCCAGCAACTATGGCGGCGGGGGCTTTTACGCCACCATCAACTCCGGCCTCTTGCAGGACAACGACATCTATGACAACCAGGCCTACCAGGGCGGAGGTGGGGTTTTGTACGAAAGCGGCAACCCCACCCTCCGGGACAACCATATTTACAGCAACACAGCGCAAATCAAAGGCGGGGGCCTCCACATCCACGCCGCCAACCCCATTGTAGAGGAAAATCGGTTCTACGGGAACCAGACCACCGCCGGAGGCACCGACAGCGGGGGTGGGGCTATTTATGTCTTTTATTGGAACTGCTCACCGCTGATCCGGAGGAACGACCTCTACGACAACCAGGCCCTCGGCAGTGGAAGCCAGGGGGGAGCGATTCACCTCTACGTGTGGGGAAGCAGCCACCCGGTGGTCGAGCGCAACGCCATCCACCACAACAGCGCGACGGGCAACGGCGGAGGTCTCTTGGTCCGGGCCGCCGCCTCTTCAACCCAGATTGATGTGCAGAACAACCTGATCTATGGCAACACCGCCACCAATAATGGCGGTGGCCTCAGCCTCCGCGAGAATCCCAGCACCATCGAGAGCAATACGATCTATGGCAACCAGGCCGGCGGCGTCGGCGGCGGCATCCATGTCTTTAGCGGCTCAGGACATTCGATTCACAACAACATTCTCGTCAACAACACCAACGATGGCCTTTACAGCATTCCTTCCCTCAGCGATGCCTATGGCGATGTGTGGGGCAACACGCCGGCCAACTATGGAGGGGGGGCTTCAGCCGGTACCGGCAGCATCTCCCAGGACCCAAAGTTTGTGAACCCGGCCGGGAACGACCTGCGCCTCCAGGCCGGCTCCCCCTGCATTGACCAGGCCGATCCGGCCAGTTATCCGCCCGAAGACTATGCCGGGTGGGCCCGTCCCTTCGGCCCCCGGGCCGATATGGGAGCATACGAATTCTACTCCGGCACCTGCTTTGCCCGCGTGGAGGCCGGCCAGGTCTATACCAACCCCCAGGCGGCGGTGGATGTGGCCCCCGATGGCGGTCTGGTCCAGGTGGCCGGCCTCTGTCAGGGGGTCCAGGGCCGCACGGTGGGCAGTGAGACCTTTTATCAGACCGTCTATATCTCCCACCCCCTGACGCTGCGCGGCGGCTATACCCTGACCAACTGGCTGACGCCGACGAGTGTGACCACGCTGGATGCTCAGGGGGGGGGTCGGGGGGTGTACCTGGCCGGCAGCGGGCCGATCACCGTGGAAGGCTTTGTCATCCGGGGCGGTTCGGCCACGACCGGCGGCGGGCTGTACCTCAGCAGCCCCCTGGTCGCCACCATTCAGAACGTCATCTTCTACAGCAACACGGCGACCAACGGCGGCGGCCTGGCCAGCGCCGGTGGCGCTCCCCGGCTGTACAACAACACCTTTGCCTACAACACGGCCACGAGCAACGGCGGCGGTCTCTATCTGGCCGGCAGCACCCCCGTCCTCAGCAATACCATTGTCGTCAGCAACAGCGCCTCGACCGGCGGCGGCCTGTATGTCGGGCCGGGCACGACCCCTTCTCTGGCCTATAACGATTTCTGGCACAACAGCGGGGGCAATTACGCCGGCACCAGCCCCGGCAGCACCGACCTGGCCGTTGACCCTCGCTTTGCAGACCCGGCCGGCGGCGACCTGCACCTGCGCCCCGATTCCCCCTGCCTCCACACCGCCGATCCGGCGACCACCCTCCCCCGTGACCTGGAGGGCGACCCCCGCCCTCTGGGCCGGGGATATGACATCGGCGCCGACGAAAGCAGCCTTTACCCCGACCTGATCCTGGCCCCGGACCGGCAGAGCGGGGGCATTCCCGGCCAGATCATCATCCACCAGCACCTCCTGACCAACACCGGTTCCATTACCGACAGCTACCATCTGACCCACACCCTGCTGAGCGGCGGACCGCCGGCCGGTTGGGGAGGGGTAGACTATACGCCTGCCTTCACCCTCACCCCCGGCGAGGTTGCCGCCGTGCCGGTGGCGGTGGCAGTCCCCACCGATGCCATCAGCGACAGCTATGCCATCGTCATCCTGACAGCGACCTCGCAGGTCAACCCGGCCATCTATGACACCGTGCAGAACAAGACGATTGTCAACTGGAACCCGGGGGTCAGGCTGGCTCCCGAATACCACGAGTATGTCAACCCCGGCACGGTGATCTCCTATGTCCACATCCTGACCAACACCGGCAACGCTCCCGACACCTTCCAGATCGTCTGGAGCAGCGAGCGGGGCTGGACCACCGTCACCCCGACGCTGGTGAGCAACCTGGGCCCCCACCTGACAGCCACCGTGTGGGTCAGCCTGTCTGTCCCGGCCACCATGCCCGGCGGCGAGGTCGAGAGGACGGCGCTGCAGGTCAACAGCCTCCTGCCCGGCAGCGGCGTCTCCACGGCCATCACCGACACCTTTACCGTGATCCACGCGCCCGGCGATCGCTATGTGACCACGGGAGGCGATGACACGCTCAACAACTGCCTGGTCTACACCTATCCCTGTGCCACGATCGAGTACGCGGTGGGACAGGCCGCCACCGGCGACCGGGTAAAAGTGGCCGCCGGCACCTATCACGAGCATGACATCCTGCTCAACAAGAGGATCACCCTGCAAGGCGGTTACCCGGCCAACGGCCCCTGGGGGGAGGAGAATTTCATCCCCGAACTGCATGTCACGACCATCAGTGCGGACGGGCAAGGCCGGGTGCTGAACATCCTGGGCAACCCCACCGTGGAAGGCTTTCACCTGATCAACGGCTCCACCGCCGGCTCCGGCGGGGCGGTGTATGTCAGCTCAGGAGCGCCGTTGCTGCGCCGCAACGCCATCCACCACAACCACGCCGACCGGTCGGGCGGCGGAGTCTACAACGCCCTGGGGAGCCTGACACTGGAGCGCAACCTCTTTTATTACAACAGCGCCGGCCTGGATGGCGGCGGCTTTTATCATGCCCTGGGCAATGCCGGCGTCTGGAACAACCTCTTTTACGGGAACTCGGTCGCCCGCAACGGTGGCGGCCTCTATACCGCCGCCGGCAGCCCCCGCCTGTGGCACAACACCCTCCACGGCAACCAGGCGGCCGGCTATGGCGGCGGCATCTACCTGGGTGGCGGCACGCCGACCATCAGCAACACCATCCTGGTCAGCAACACCGCTTCCCTCAGCGGGGGAGGCCTCTATTGGGGCGGCGGGTCGCCGGCAGCCGACTATAACGATGTCTGGGCCAACAGCGGCGGGAACTATGGCGGCGGCCTGTCGGCCGGCCCCCATGACCTGTCGGCCGATCCCCGGTTCGTGAACCCCGGCCAGGCAGACTATCATCTCCAGGAGGGTTCTCCCTGCATAGACCGGGGCGACACCACCTTCCTGACCGAGGACCTGGATGGCCATCCCCGCCCGACCGGCCTGGCCCCCGACATCGGTGCCGACGAGTATCTGGTCGTCGGGGTACAACTGGAGCCGGACAACGCCGGGCGCGGCTTCCCCGGCCTGCCGATCACCTACACCCACGTCCTGACCAACATCGGCTTCTACACCGATACTTTCCACCTGGCAGCCCGCAGCAGCCACGGCTGGCCGACCCAGGCCCTCAGCCCGACGGTCACGGTGGGACCTGGATCGGCAGCCAGGGTGGTGGTGATGATTCAGGTGCCGGCCGGCGCCCTCAGCGGGACGGTAGATACGACGATTGTCACCGCCACCTCCGGTTTCAGCCCCTACCCGTTCGACACCGCGGTAGACACCACCACCGTGGCCCTGAGACGGGGTGTGAGCCTGGAACCAGACCAGGTAGCCCTCATCCTCTCCAACCCCTCCCAGCCCCGGCCGGTCCTGTTCCCTCATCTCCTGACCAACACCGGCAACTACACCGACACGTTCAACCTCACCTGGTCGAGCAGCGCCGGATTGCCGGTCACCGTCAACCCGGCCCAGGCGACGTTGGGCCCCGGCCAGAGCCGGCCTGCCTGGGTGACGGTGACCGTACCGGCCCTGAACCCCGACCTCTTGCTGGTAGACACCACCCATGTCACCGCCACCTCTCAGTTCAGCCCGACCGCGCATGATGCCGTGACCGACACCACCTTTGTCAACCGGACCGTGGAGGTCGAATTCGCCCCTGACAACAGCGGCCGCGGCCGGCCCGACGAGACGCTGCTGTACACCCACACCCTGACCAACACCGGCAACTATACCGACACCTTCCAACTGACCAGCAGCGGGTGGGGGACCCTGCTCGGCCCCGATGAGGTCACCCTGGGGGCCAACGCCACCAGGACGGTGGAAGTGGAGGTGATCATCCCCTCACTGGCGCTGAGCAACACGGTGGACACCACCCTGATCACCGCCACCTCCCAGTTCCAGCCGACGATCTATGATCCGCCGGCCTGGAGCGGGCCGGTGAGCGACACCGTGACCGACACCACCCTCGTCGAGCGGGTGGTGGGCGTTGACCTGAGAAAGCATGTGCCTGAAGGAGAAGGGTGGTGCATCATCGCCCCGGATATAGCGGTCTATACTTTTCGGATCATCAACCTGGGCAACTATACCGACACCTTCGACATCACCGCCTCCAGTCAACATGGCTGGCCGGTGACCATCAACCCCAATCCGGTGACAATCGGACCCTGGCGGAGATCGAACATCCTGGTCTCCGTCTCGGTGCCGGCCATCATCACCCAGACGGAGGACCTGCTGCTGGTGACCGCCACCTCGCAGGCCGATCCGTCGGTCTCGGACAGCAGCACCTATCTCACCCGGGTCAACTGGGATGTGGACCTGGAGCTGGAACCCGACCACGCCGGCACCGTGATCCTGGAAAACAGCATCGTGTATACCCACCTCCTGACCAATACCGGCGAGGTCACCAACACCTTCCTGGTAGGCGGGTCGAGCAGCCATGACTGGACGCTGCTCGTCTCTCCCGACCTGGTCCCCGACCTGCCCCCCGGCAGTTCGGTGCCGGTGACGGTCACGCTCTTTATCCCACCAGAGGTCCTCTCTGCTCAGGATATGGCCATCATCAGCGCCACCACCGCCCTCTACTGTTCGGCTTACGATTCGGCCCTGGACTTTACCACCGTGACCCGTCCCCATGTGACCCTCTACCCGGACCGCGAGGGGGAAGCCGGGCCGGGCACGGCCATCACCTACACCCATTTTGTCAGCAACAGCGGCGCGGTGGCAGACAGCTACACCCTGGCCGCGACCAACAACCTGGGCTGGTCGGTGCAGGTCATCCCCACTGCGACGGCCAGCCTGCTGCCGGGTGAAAAGGCAACGATAGCGGTGGTGGTCCATGTGCCGGCCGGCACCGAGGTCGGCACGGTCAATACGACCCTCATCACCGCCACCTCGCACTACACCTCGACCATCTTTGATACCGCCGTGGACACGACCACCGTGCCCTACCTGCCCGGTGCGCTGCTGGAACCGGAATGCCACCGCCAGGCCGACCCAGGGGCAACCGTCGTCTGCACCCACACGCTGCACAACACCGGCAACTACACCGAGACCTTCTATCTGACCACCCACAGCCAGTTTGCCTACGCCGAGGTTGAACCGGCGATCATCGGGCCCCTGGCACCCGGCGAGACCTATAGCCCGGTGACGGTCACCGTCTGGATCCCGGCCTATGCCGCCGGTGGACAGACGGAGCACACCGAGGTCATCGTCACCTTTGGCGGGGCCGAAGGGCAGGCAGCCACGGTGGATACAGTCTATATCAACCATGTCCAGGGCACCCGCTATGTGGCGCCAACCGGATTGGATGCCTGGAACAACTGCCTGGACCTGAACTACGGCCCGTGTGCCACCGTGCAATATGCTGTTGGCCAGGCACTCCCCCCTGACCTGATCAAAGTCGCCACCGGCGTCTACACCGACCTCCACACCTTTGACGGGAACAGCCAGGTGGTCTATCTGACCGAGTCCCTGACCCTGCGTGGCGGCTACACGACCTCCGACTGGGAAGGGTGGGACCCCGACCTGCAGCCGACGAGGCTGGACGCCACCGGTCAGGGCCGAGTGATCGTCATCGCCGCCGCCGGGATCACCCCTACAGTCGAGGGCTTTTACCTGACCGGCGGCCGGAGCGAGGAGAATGGCGGAGGGGTGTATGTGGCGGCCGGGGCGCTGCCTACCCTCCGCCTGAACACCATCTATAGCAACACAGCAGCCAACGGCGGCGGTGGCCTGTACTCCGGGGGTGGCAACCTGGTCCTGGAACGCAACACCTGGTACAACAACGCCGCTCTAAACGGCGGCGGCTTCTACCTCTATAGCGGCCAGGCGGCCGTCTGGAACAATGTCCTCTACGACAACCAGGCCGAGGCCAGAGGGGGCGGGCTTTATATCCTCTCCGGCAACCCCACCCTGCTGAACAACACCTTCTATGGCAATGCGGCCGGCGTCCACGGTGGGGGCATCTATATCGCCATCGGCTCGCCGGTGATCAGCCAGACCATCGCCGTCAACAACTCCAACTATGGGCTGTACAACGGCGCCGGTTCGCCACAGCCGGCTTATAACGACCTGTGGGGCAACAGCGGCGGCGACAGCAACCTCCCCCCTGGCCCCGGCAGTTTCTCAGCCGATCCCCGCTTTGCCAACGCCGCCCAACGCGACCTGCATCTGAGCGGTGCTTCGCCCTGCATTGACGCCGGCCAGCCGGGTGCCACCCTGCCGGCCGATGACCGCGAGGGCAGCAGCCGTCCCCTGGGGCTGCGACATGATGTGGGAGCCTACGAATACAGGCTGTTCAAGGCCAAACAGGCCCCCATCACCGCCGATCCCGGCGCGGTGATCACCTACACCCTGATCCTGACCAACTCCGGTGCCGTCCCGCAGCCCGGCGTGATCGTCACCGATGCCCTGCACCCCTACCTGGAGTATGCCGGGACGTTGATCTACAGCCATGGTCAGGGTGAGTACCTGACCGCCAGCCGCACGATCTCCTGGACCGGCACGGTCTATCCCGCCGCACCCACCCGGATCACCTTCACCGCCCGGATCACCGACTGGCTGGCTGCCGGAACAGAGATCACCAACGTCGCCTGGGTGGACCTGGCCCGGAGCAATGGGGTGACCACGACGATCAACGCCGTGCCCGGCAGACGGCACGTGGCGACCACAGGGGACGACACCCACAACAACTGCCTGGTCCCCTGGAAACCCTGCGCCACCA
>Ga0209018_1001586_pt1 | contig 17863 bp, 12 predicted proteins | sample YNPBryBLVA2012_FD_185814 | JGI IMG/M metagenome (GOLD analysis project Ga0209018, IMG submission 185814) | Anoxygenic and chlorotrophic microbial mat microbial communities from Yellowstone National Park, USA - YNP Bryant BLVA 2012 (SPAdes)... ...
CAAGTGGCCGGTAAGTCCGTTCACCCGGAAGGGGCGTTGACGGATCCGGGTTGACGAGGGGCGGAACCTGGGATAACTGCCTGGATCTGCCGGGGTGTGACTCCCAGGCACACCCCGATTCCGAGGCTACTGATCCAGAGACGCACGTCGGCGAAGCAGGCAATGGCAGCGAAAGCAGCGCACAACCAGGCGACAACGGGCAGGGCTACGTCTTGTTGTCGTCGATCCTTGCAGGGGATCAGGGTGGGTCTGGTTTCGTTGGTGTCGGCGATGCCGCTTTTCTTTGCTTGCGGCCCGCACCGCGACCGGGGAGCGATCGCATCTCCCGACCCGGAGCGCGAGTCGGTGGCCGAATACGATATCGCGAAGGATCTTTTCTTGAATCGCCGCCAGCCTCGGGAGGCTCTCAGCCATGTGTTGAAGGCCCTCGAACTCGACGATGAGAACGCGGATGCCGAGCATCTGGCGGCGCTTATTTATCTTTACTTTTGCGCGGCCTCGACCGGCGAATGCCGTCTGAGCGATGCGGAGAAGCATGCACGTCGCGCCGTGGAGCTGAAGAAAGACTTCCGGGAGGCGAGCAACACGCTGGGTGTGGTGCTGGTCCACGAGAAGAAGTACGACGAGGCGATCGCCGTACTGGAGCCCCTGGCGAACGACATCTTGTATGCGACGCCCGAGACGGCGTGGGGGAATCTGGGCTGGGCTTACTTGTTGAAGGGCGATGCTGACAAGGCGGTGGAGTCTTTGCAGCGCTCGGTGGCGCTTCAGCCCGAGTTTTGTGTCGGGGCCTATCGGCTTGGTCTGGCTTTCGAGAAGAAGGGAGATGACAAGGCCGCGCGGGACGCATTTTCTCGCGCACTGGAGACGGATCGACGCGAGTGCAAGCAGATGCAGGACGCTTTCCGGGAGCGTGGGCGGGTAGCATTGCGCCTTGGCGACCGGGAGGCGGCTCGCGCCGACCTCGAGCGATGTCGCTCGCTTGCCGGCGAGACGCAGGCTGGCAAGGAGTGCGCCGCCATGTTGGCAACGATGGAATGAGAGAACCGCCGGTTGGATGTCCCGCTCTGCGGAGCGGGCAGGTGACCGGCCCGAGAGGGAACATGGAATCGATCGGCAAGTACCTCAGGCGAGGCCGAGAGGCGCGCGGGATGAGCGTGGGGGAAGTATCCCGCGCCACGCGCATCCCGGCCGCCACGCTCTGTCGGATCGAGAACGACCAGTTCGACGACCTCCCCGGAGAGGTCTTCGTGCGTGGTTTTCTCAAGTCATACGCGCGTGCCGTCGGTCTGGAAGCCGACGACGTGCTTGCCCGTTACACCTCTAGCCGTCGCGTTGCTTGGGTCACGCCGCTTCCGTTCAACACACCTATCGAACGACCGCAGACTCGCCGTTTCGGCGTGGCCATCGCATTCGTTCTGCTGCTCATCCTCTTCACCCTGGCTGTGAGCATCGTGCTCAAGCCCCGGGGGCGGGATCTGCCGCAGGAGCTCTCTTCTGCCTGGAGCGACCTCACGTCGCTCATCGCCTGAACGTCATCGCTCGTCACGCCTCGCCTTCCAGGATTGTCACCCACGGGTTGCTCGTGCGTGCGGTGCCCTACGGCGAGGCGGACGTGGTGGCGACCTTCTTCTCCGAGGCCGAGGGCCTTGTTGTCGCGATGGCGCGGGGGGTCCGTCGCATGAGGAAAGGCGTGTCGGTGCCGCTTGAGCCGATGCACACGCTGGTGCTCGACTTGTGGGAGCGTCCCCGCCAGGCGCTGATGCGACTTTCGGGTGTTTCGGTGGCCCGCCCCCGGATCAGGCTGGTTGCCGACCTGGGGCGTTTGGAGGTTGCGGGTCGGGCGCTTCGCTGGGTTCGTGAGACGGCGCCGCCGCGGACGCCGGAGCCGCAGGTGTGGCGGGAGTTGACTGGGTTGCTCGACGCTCTGGACCGGCCGGCACTGACCGAGCCATGTTCTGCGCTGCTCGCGGCGGCTGGGTTGCGATTGTTGCGGGCGGCGGGCTACGGTCTGGAGCTGGAGCGGTGCGTGGGGTGCGGTCGTCCGTGCCCTGCCTGGCAATCGTCGTGCATCGACCCGGCGCGTGGCGGGTTGGTTTGCAGGGCATGCGGGGGCGCTGCGGTCGTTTTGACGGCGGAGACGCGGGCGCGCATGCGTGCGGCGCTGCGGGGAGATCGTTCGGGGTTGGTGGGAGCGGACGGCGAGGTGGTGCTGGGGCTGATCGACCAGGCGCTTCGCGTGCATGCGGACGTGGGGGTGTGACCGAGGGCGGGGGGGGCCGGTGCAAGCGCGAGCATGGGGCGGGACGGTCACCGTAGCGAAGCGAGGGGAAGAGGGCGTGCAAAGGCCGACGCGGCGCAGTATAAGAGCCGCGGCGTCAAGCCAAGCCAACCGAAAGGACAACATCATGGCTCGAGTCCTCAACTTCAATCCGGGGCCCGCAGCGCTTCCGATTTCCGCGCTCGAACGCGCCCAGCAAGAACTCCTCGACTTCCAGGGCACGGGGATGTCCGTGATGGAACACAGTCACCGCGGCAAGGACTTCGAAGCGGTGCACAACGAGGCGATTGCGTCGATCCGCGAGTTGCTTTCCATCCCCGACGACTACCACGTGCTGTTCTTGCAGGGGGGAGCGAGCCAGCAGTTCGCGATGGTTCCGATGAACCTGTTGCCGCCGGGCCGCAGCGCGGACTACATCCTGACCGGTGCGTGGGGCAAGAAGGCGTACGACGAGGCGAAGAACGTCGGCACGGTCCGGGTGGCGGCGACCACGGAAGAGAACAAGACCTACGTGCGCGTGCCGGCGCAGGCGGAGCTGAAGCTCGACCCCGAGGCTGCCTACGTGCACTTCACGTCGAACGAGACCATTCACGGCGTGCAGTTCGACCAGTTTCCGGACACGGGCAAGGTTCCGCTGGTCTGTGACATGTCGAGCGACTTCATGTGGCGCAAGTTCGACGTGCGTCGGTTCGCTCTGATCTACGCCGGAGCGCAGAAAAACATCGGCCCGTCGGGCATCACGGTGGTGATTGTGCGCAAGGACCTGGTCGACGGTGCCCGCAAGGACATTCCGAAGATCTTCCGCTACGGCGTGCACGCCGAGAACAACTCGCTTTACAACACGCCTCCGACGTTCGGGATCTACATGATCCGCAATGTGATGACGTGGATCAAGCAGTCGGGCGGGCTATCGCAGATCGAGGCGTGGAACCGGGAGAAGGCTCGTCTCGTGTATGACTGCTTGGATGAGTTCAGCGGGTTCTATCGGGCGCCGGTCCAGAAGCAGAGCCGGTCTGTCATGAATATCGTGTTCCGGCTCCCGACCGAGGATCTCGAGGCGAAGCTCATCGCGGACGCCAAGAAGGCGGGCATGGTCGGGCTCAAGGGCCACCGCAGCGTGGGCGGCATTCGGGTTTCTTCCTACAACGCGATGTCGGTCGACGGGGTCAAGCAGCTCGTCGGGTTCATGAAGGACTTCGCGAAGGCGAACGGCTGACCCGCCTGGTGGGTCGCAGCGTCACCAGACCAGCACGAGGCCGCTGCTGCCGACACGGTCGCCTTTCGAGTTGCGCACGCGGGTGCTGCTTGCGCCGAGCAGCGGCAACGCCAGCGCGACGAGGGCACCGCCGGCGACCATGCTGACCAGTCCACCGGCGACAGCCGGTTCCGAGTCACGGACCTTGCCCAACCCGTAGGCGGCGCCACCCGCGAGGCCAAGGCCGATCCCACCGATCAAGCAACGCTGGCCCCACGCATGGACATCCGCGTCGCCTGCGCTGGCGACGATCACTTCATGCCCGCCCCGCCCGTCGATGAAGAACGGGTTGGAGGGGCGCACGCCCTGGCCGGAGATCCGGAGCGATCGGTTCGTCACGTCGATCGTGCGATTGCACGGAGCGTGGCAGACCACGGTCCAGGGGTCGTCGGTGAAGCGTCGTCGTGACTCGAGCCACAGGCCAGGGCGGCTACCGCGGATTTCGATCTCGACGCCGGCAGGCTGGGAGGGGGTGGGCATGGGCGGAGAGGCAGGGGATGCGGGACCGGACGGAGTCGGCGCGGGTGGTTGCGTTGCGAGCGACGTCGAGCGAGCGATGTCGGTCCAGGCGACGGTGCGGATGGCGCCTGTGGCGAGCTGGAGGGTGAGATGGTCGTTGGGCACGAGCTCGACGACTTGACCGCGGATGATCGTGCCGTTGGTGAGCCAGACGACCTGCTCCGGGACGGCGTCGGCGGCAGGCGCGGGCGACGGGGGAGCGGAGCTGGACGGCGAGTTCTGCGGAGCGGCGGAGGACGAGGCGGCCGGGGCAGAGGGGGGCTGGGCCGTAGCGACCGGGGGCGCGAGTGCGATGGGTGCGACGGCGAGGCTTGCGAGGGCAAAGAGCGATCGGCGTGGCATTGGCCACCGGCAGACCATGAAACCGGTGGGGGGGCAATGGGCTTTGACGTGACCCGAGCCGCGTTGCTACGCTGGACGCGATCACGCGGACCGCGAGCGCGAGGGACCATTGGCCCGACATCGTTTGCGTTTTCACTTGCAGGAGATCGACCTTGCTCCGGGAGAGACGCTTCTCGGCAGGAGTCCGGAGTGCCATGTGACGATCGAGGATCCGCTGGTTTCGCGGATCCATGCGCGGGTTGTGGTGAGCGGTGACGCGGCGACGATCGAGGACTTGAATTCGCGCAACGGCGTGCGGGTCAACGGGATGTTGGTGCGCGAGCGCACGAGACTGCGCGACCGCGACAGGATCCGGATCGGAACGCAGGAGTTCTTGTTCCACGAGGTCACTTCCGGGCCACGAAGGGTAGGCAAGTCCACGGGGTTTCTGCGCAACTGCGAGAGGTGCGGCACGCCTTTCCCTGAGGAGCTGGGGGCGTGTCCGCACTGCGGAGGGGCGGGGCGTCGTGGACAAGACGAATCGACGCTGTCTGGAGTGCTGGCATCGAGCCGTCCGAGCTGGGCGATGGACCTGCTCTTCGAACTCATCGATCGAGCCTTGGATCTGGGGCGTTGGGAAGAAGCCGAAGAGGTCATGGCCCGCGCGGTGACCGTGCTTGACGATCGGCTGGCCTCGTCCGACCCGATCGCCGACCACGAGTACCAGCGCCTGCTCTCGTATGCGTCGCGCGTGGCGCACGCACGGCACTCGCCCAGGTGGGTGAAGTGGACCGCTGCGCTATGCGCGCGGGCGGGTCTGTTGCCTCCAGCAGACGTGGTCGCGCGTCTTCGGACCATTCCATTGCCGGACAACGCTGAGGTCGCCGCCGACCTCGACATCTGTCTCTTGCGCGCATCGTCGAGCGTCTACCTTCCCGGTTCCGATGAGGCGTCTTCGCTTGCGGCGCTCCAGCAATGGCGCCGCGAGCTTGGTCACTAGGGCAGACGAACGATGGTCTTCCGGCTTCGCTACCTTCACCACGACTTCGAGTTGCCGCCAGGGCGTTTTCTCATCGGACGAAGCACAGAGTGCCAGCTATCGCTGGACGACCCGTTGGTGTCGCGCAAGCACGCGCTGCTCATCGTATCGGAAGACATGGTGGAGGTGCAGGATCTGGGCAGCCGGAACGGGGTTCTGGTCAACGGCGAGCGCATTGTCGGGCTGCACAAGGTCGGGCATGGGGACCGCATCATGGTTGGGTCGCAGGAGCTGACCCTGTCGGTGATGTCCGCGGCTGGGCCGCCGACGCGGCGCGCGAGCGACGTACCCGCGATGAGCCCGGTGACGATCACGGCGATGGCACCGGTGCGGGCGCCGACGCCAGGCAAGCAGGGAGAGCAGCGCGAGCACGACGCGACCAGCAAGGCCGACGCTTTTCGACTGCTGGGCGGTGTGGCGGAGAAAGCGTTGCAGCTCGGCCGGGCAGACGAAGCGGAGCGTCTGCTCGCCACGTTGCTCGACCATGTGCTGCGCACGGTGCAATCGGGCATGGAGGTCGAAGCACCGCTGGTGGAGCGTGCCGGTAGTTTCGGCGCGAAGCTCGCTGCGGCGACGGGCAAGGCGCGCTGGGTCGACTACGTCGTGGAACTGTACACCGCGTTGAGACGTCCGGTGGCGGGGCCGACGATCGACGAGCTGCATGTCGCGCTGCGCAAGGTCAAGGACGTCGACCTTCCCCTGCTGCGTGCGTACGTGGGGCTGATGCGCGAGATGTCGCCCACGATGGGGCCGGCCGACCGGTTCCTCGTACAGCGACTTGAAGGACTGGAGCGTCTGGTCACCGTGCAGTGACCTGCGGCCTTAACGTCTGGATCGTCGCGGCAGGCGGCGTGCGGTCGCTTTCGCGCGACGCTCGTCGGCCACGGCTTCGGACAGGCTCGCGGTTGCGGCTGCGAGGATCGACGCACGCAGTTCCGAATCTTCGATGTCGTCGATGCAGGATTGGACGGCGGGAGGCAGGGGTACGGGTGCGGCGACGACATGGCGGACGAAGCGTTGCGACGTGGGGCGAAGCTGTTGGGGAGGGTCACCGACGGTCATGCGCAGGCGCGAGACACGGAGACCGAAGGCGCCGATGCGTGCGATGATGCTGGTTGAGAGCATCGACAGCTCTTGCGCCCAGACCGAAGTGGGGACACGCACGATGAGGGTACCGTCGGGATCGAGACGTTCGGGGCTGGATCGGTCGGCGATTCTGGGGCCGACGATCTTCTCCCAGTCGGACTGGGTGATGGGAGCAGCGGCGGGGTATCGCGGGTGCAGTTCGGGGTCGAGCTTGCTGATGATGTCGCCCAGGGCTACGGCGCCCGTGTCGGGCTCGCGAGCGTCGCGACGCCTGCGTTTGCGTGGTTGGAGCCAGCGTCCGAGAAAAGCCTGGGCGGACCTTGTCTTCATCGGGTGTGCAGCGACAACGGTGAACGCTGGGCGAAGCCGGGTCAAGCCTCGGTAGGGGGCGGTCGGGCTGCCAGGGGCAGGGGCGAAGCAGGAAGGGCTTGGTAAGCGGGACCGTTTGGTGTAGATGTGCCGACGTCGTGATGTGCCGGCCGAAGTGGCGGAATGGCAGACGCGGCGGATTCAAAATCCGCTGTCCGTGAGGGCGTGAGGGTTCAAGTCCCTCCTTCGGCACCACGAGGGCGATACCGCTCTCGTCGAACGCTGGGCAGTCGCAGGTGGCGGAGCGCACGGGGCTGCGGAAGCCACGGCGGACGCACGCGGTCATCGACATGTCGACGTACGTTGGAGCTCGACTGCGTACGACGGGTGGCGAGGGCGGATCGAGCGAGACGCTGACAGTGCGAGGGCGCGGGACGGGTGGCGGTGTGGTTGCGACTGATGTTTCCATCGCCGGCTTCGGCTGGTGGCAATCACGTTGTGCCAGGTGGTTGCAGCTATCTGCGTGTCGCGGGCAAGCGCCTGCTCGCAGCCCCACCCGGCGCCAGGACTTCGGTCAGCCGGTCCGGCTCGGCCACGCCCTGGGCCCGCAGCCACGACTCGCTCTCTTCCACCATGTTCGTGCCAGTGGTTCCGCCGATGAAGCGCCCCAGCCGCCGTCGTGCTGCCGCTGCATGAAGCGCCATACCCGCCTCGACGAAGCCATCTTCCGCTTCGCCGAACAAGGCGATGGCCTTGGCGGAATCACCCCTCAAGGTGGATGCGCAGGCCAGAATCAGCGCTGCGATCGGATCGCCCCACGTCGTGCGCTCCCTGGCGATCGCCTTGGCGTCCGCCTCTGCGCGGGCGAGCATCTCGAGCGGAGCGGTGCGTGCCGCCGCCGTGGCAAGGGCCGTTCTGGCGCGCAGAAACAGTGCTTCGATCCTCAAGTACTGCACGCGCATGAGCATCGATCGCTCGACGCTGTCGCAGCTCTCCAGCACCAGTCCATGGGCCCGGTCTCCGATTCCCTCGTACAGATCGAGGTTGGCTTCGGCGAGCAGCGCAGAGAAGTGCTGGACGTGGTAGCCCTTGCGGGACCAGCGGCGCATGCCGTCACGCACTTGTCTTCGCGCCTCGTCGACCTTGCCGGTCGCAAGCCATGCCATGTTGAGGTATCCGTGGCGCAGGTTGGCGACGGCGTACAGGTCGCCGCGTTCGTCGGCGCTCTGAAGGAGCTCTGGCACACGTCTGGCGACCGCGGTGAGCTCACCCAGGAAGAAGCGTGCGCGGAGTCCGAAGGTCTGGGCGCTGACCAGCTCCCATGCGGCACCCGTGCACAGGTCCGTCAAGATTGCTTCGGCCCGGTCGCACCACTCCGCGGCGGTCTTCCACTGACCTTGCATGAATGCTGCGCCGCCCGCAGCAGTGGCGGACAGGCCGATGACGTGGAGATTGTCGATGCGCTGGCCGATCTCACGCGCCTGGTCAAGAAGCTTTCGGACACGCCGGGCGTTCGAGGCGCCTGCTGCTGCAAGCACGGTGACCTCCCCCAGGAGTGCCCGCGCGACGCGGTAGGGCTCGCCGGCATCGAGCGCCAGAAGCAGGTGTCTGCTCTGGAAGTATGTCGCCAGCATGGCATCCACGCCAGAAAGCCCGCTCGCCAAGGCCCAGAGCACGTCGATGCGTGTGAGGTCGTCGGGGTGGATGGCCATCTCCTCGCGCTCTCGGAAGCGCGTTCCGTGCAAGGCGAGCCGCGCGCGATGGGCGAGCAGCGACGCCAGCAAGCGGCGCCGGCTCGAAGGAAACTCCAGACCGGTGGCGTCGAGCACGCGCTGCATCACGTCGAGACCGTCATCGACGTGGCCGCTGCGAAGCAACTGCTCTGCTGCTCTGCGTTCGAGTTCGAGTCGTTCGGAGGGGCCGTTTCCGGACGCGGCTTCGAGGTAGGCACGGGCGGCGTCCACACCGCGACCTGCGTTGGCGAGGGCATCGGCGAGCCGTCCGAGCACGCGGCGGGCATCAGGGGTGCCTGGTGGGCGACGTTTGAGGACGAGTTGGTAGAGCCGGGCCGCGTGGTCGAAAGCCAGTGCTGCGGCGGCACGGTCTGCAGCGAGCTCGGCGTAGCGAGCTGTTCGTGCCGGGTCGCCGGCCGCGGCGAAGTGCAGCGCCAGGGACTCGGGGTCGGCGCCATCAATCGCTTCGTATCCCTCGGCGAGCTGGAGGTGTCGATCCCGAAGGGCGCCCGGGCTGAGACGCGACACCAGCACCTCGCGGATGCGGTCGTGATAGGTTTCGACGATTTCCTGCCCGTCGCGGGAGCTGGTGCGAACCAGGCGGGCGGACCGGAGCGCGGACAAGGCTTCCTGCAACCGGGGTCCCAGGCGCGCGGCGTGCGCCAGCACGGCTTCCTCCACGGGGCGGGCCGCGACCGCTACGATTTCCAGCAAGCGTCGCGTGCCTTCCGGGAGACGAGATAGCCGATCGTCGAGGACCATCTCGAGGGTGACGTCGGCACGGACGATCTGCTGTTTTCGAAAGCGGCGGGGTGAGGATTCGTCGAACGACGCGCGCTGGCGTCGAGCCCAGCGTGCCAGCTCGTTGATGAGGAACGGGCTGCCCTTGGCTTCGAAGGCGATGGACGCAGCCTGGTCGCGGACAGCGGGCGTGGCCCGGTCGGCGTCATCGTCGGCGAGCAAGGAGAGCGCAAGATCGAGGGCGTCGGCGTAGGGCAGAGGTTGGACGACGATCTCGCGAACATCGGAGCCATCTTCGACGCGCGGTCCGGAAGACAGCAGCAGGCGGAGCAGGGCGCTGGACCGTGCGTCTTCGGTGCGATAACATGCGACCAGCAGGATGGGAGGGGCACCCGGCGGGCGCAGCAGCTCGGTGAGCAAGTGGGCGCTGTCGGCGTCGCCCCACTGCAGATCGTCGATGTGAAGCACGACTTGCTGCCACTGCGCCAGATTGGTGAGCATCTCGCGCAGCGCGTAGAATGCGCGGCGTCGAAGCATCACGGGGCTGACAGCTACCGGACGAGGCGCGTCTTCCAGCGATGGAATCCGCAACAGCACCGGGAAGAGACGCGCCAGGGCCCAAATGTCCCGGGGCAAGACGCTTTCCAGGTCTTTGGGATCGAGCTTGGTCAGATAGCGCGTGAGTTCATCGATCAGGCTGTCGAGGGCCTTGTAGGGCACCATCTCGCGCTCGTAGGCCCGGCCGCGAAGCACCAGGGCGCGCCCCTCCGACACCACGGCCTCGATGAAGCGCTGGACCAGGGCCGTCTTGCCCATACCCGAGCTGCCGTGCACGTAGACGGTAATCGGTACACCCCTGGCCGTACCCGCGAGGGCGTCTTGCAAGGCGGCCATATGTGATTCCCGGCCGATGAGCTCCGAGCGCCGGTTCGCGGCGACCTTCGGATACGCCGTGCTTGCCAGAACCGACTTGCCGCGCCCCAGGACGCGCAGCACCCGCTCGCCCGACGGTCGGTCTGCCGGGTTGCGGCTTAGCAGGGCCATGCACAGGTCGTTGAGATCCTTGGGAACGGTAGCGAGGATCCGACGAGGAGCGACCGGATCCTGGCGCTGCTTTTTGCCGAGAACCTTGATCGCTGCCCCCACGTGTGGCAGCCGCCCTACGAGCGCTTCGTAGAGCATGACACCGACGCTGTACCAGTCGCTCTCGGTGGTAGCGGGGCGTCCTGCACACTGCTCCGGAGACATGTACGCGATCGTTCCGACGATCCTCCCCGCTGTGGTGCTGTTGCCTTCGTTGGCTACGAATTCGGTGGCAAGCCCGAAGTCCAGAAGCACCACACGGCCGTCGTGCGTCACCAGCACGTTCGACGGTTTGATGTCCCGATGGAGCTTGCCCGCTGCATGCAGAGCCATCACGCCTTCCGTGAGCTGTGCGAGGCCTGAACGCAGGCGGCTGAGGTCCGGCAAGGCGAACGCGGCGGGAACCGGCGCGACATCCGCCACGAGCGCCTGCCCTTCCAGCGGCATCGTTGGAACGGACGCATCGGCGATGGTGTCGTTGCCGATTCGAACCGTGGTGTCGTCCGAGGACTCCTCGATCACGACCGGGATCGTGGGATGGACGTGCGGTGCGCCGGCGCGACGTCGGGCCACCCCGCCGCGGACCCAGGCCATGAAGTCCGAACCCTCGATGAGCTCCATGGTGAAGAACCAGCCGGACTGCGACGAAACGAGTTCGTACAGGGCCACCAGGTTGGCGTGGCTCACATCCGCGAGCGTGCGAAACTCCTGCTTGAACCGATAGAGCGCCACGGCATCGAGGCGCTTGAGGGTCTTGAGCGCCACACGCATGCCGCGGGTTCGATCGAATGCTTCATACACCACCCCCATTCCGCCGGCACCGATGCGTCGAACGACCTGGTAGCGTTCAGTGCCGGGGAAGTGGTCCTGAGCGATGTCGGCCACCGTGACAGGCTACTACGCCGCGGCGCCGAGGTCACCAGATCCGACCTTGTCGGTGTGGTGGCGGTCCGGCATGGGCGAGGTGTTCCGGTGGGGCGTCGGCATGACAGCGAGTCGGGATTGCTGGCAGCCGGCTGCCCGTTCGGGGCGCCGTTCTGCTGCGATGACCAGGAGCCCTCCGGCCCCGACTCGTTGTTCGGCGCTCTGTCGGCCACGGGTGTCGTTCGCAGCCAGCGCCGCGAAGACCGCTCATCACCGAGCGGCCCCGCGCAGACATTGGAATGTGGAAGCAGCAGTGCGGTGTGACCCAGGCCGGGCACGGTGTCCACCCGTGCAAGACGACAGGCCCGCCGCGGCTTGTGTGGAGGGGCCTGCGCCTGTGGCCGCGCGCTCCCGCGAGGAGGCAAGATGTGGAACACGGGCCCATCCACGGTGTCTCATGGCCGGCATGAGCGTCCCCATCCTCCGATCGTCCGCCGTTGTTGCATCGCTGCTGTCGCTCGGTATCGGATTGGATGCCATCGGCGCGCCGGCTGACCCGGCAGCGCGTGGCCTCGACGTGTTTGTCCATGCTCCGCAGCAAGGGGTGCCCGGCGACACGCTTCCGGTGCAGATCCAGGCCTACGGGTTTCCCACGGTCGACACGGTGGTCCCACTTGCCGGCGCTGTTGTGGAGGCGACGTGGGATCCCGAGAGGCTGGGACCGGAAGCGCACTCCGTTCCTGTCCCGGTGCGCGCCACGGCGGACGGTGCGGGGCGAGTCCACCTCGACTTGCCGGTGCCTCCTGGTCCTGCGGGCGAGCTTGCGTTGTTGATTGGGGTACGGTCCGGGGTGCACGAGCGCACTCGTACGATGAAGATCAAGCGGGTTCGCGCTCACGAGATTCGGCTTCACGTCGCAGAGCGCTCGGTGGTGCCGGGCAGCACGATCCCGGCGTGGGTTCTGCTTCGCGACAGCACGACGGACAGGCCGGTAGCCGGGGCCGTGGCGGAGGTGAGCCTGTTGGAGGGAGGCGTGGTGCGGTCCAGGACGACGGTGAGGACCGACGCGTCGGGCAGTGGTGTCGGCCGGATCGGCATCCCGCCTGTGCAGGAGCCGGGGTGGCATTGGACGCTGCGGGCGGTGGAACCCGGCCAGGGTGACCGGGACACCGCGACGGACGAGGTATCGCTATTCCCCCGGGAAGAGACGCCGGGGATGCCTCGGCTCAGCGCAAGCTGGGACGAAGGGGCTGTGCGCGCGGGCGCCAAGGCGACGTTCACGGTGCGTGTACGGGATGCGTCCGACGAGCCGGTGGGCAATCACACGGTTCGATACTTCATTGCCCCGAAAGGGATCAAGGTGCCGGACGACCCGAAGCAGTGGGAGCAGGTGTCCACGCCTGCGGTAACGGACCTGGCGGGGGAGATCAAAGGGGCATACGATGCGCCGACGACGGTAGCGCCGGTGGTGGGCACGTATTTGCAGCTCGTGGTGCGCACCCGTGTGCAGGGCCAGGATCTGGTACAGACATCGATGGTTTCGGTGGGCAAGCCGTCGCCGTCGATCACGCTCTATCCCGAGGGTGGCACGATGGTGGGTGGGGTCGAGCAGCGCGTCTTGATGCGCGTAGTCGACGACCGTGGCGAGCCGGTGCGGGGGAGATTCGAGGTTCAGGCAGACGGCCTGGATACCGCGGTAGCGACCAACGCCGAGGGAGAAGCCGAGTTTGCGTGGAAGACGCCGGCTCAGGTGGGCGCGTTCCGGAGGGTTGGCCCATGCGCCAACGGGGTTGCGTCGACCGTGGTGGTTCGGCCTCTCGGCGAGTTGCCGGCGTTTGGCGGGCGTGCGGATCCCTATCAGCTATGCGTGCCAGTGGACCGCGATGCAGCGGGCCTGCTGCGAGTGGAGCCGGCGGTGGTTCGGGCTGGCGAAAAGGTGCATGTGCAAGTGCTTGGGGCGGGGCACCACCCCTGGAGCGTGGTGTTCGGAAACGGCGAGTCCGCTGCCAGTATGTGGATTCAGGACGGTGAGACGGGCGGCGAGCTGCGCGTACCGGAAGGGGCTCGTGGGTTCTGGTCCGTCACGGCGGTGTCTCCGGGCGACAAGGCCCCGTCGAAGGTGTTGCAAAGCGGCGTGCTGGTGAGCCCGGCGGTGCTGCCGTCGATCGTGGCGCGCGTGACTGGAGGGCGTGCAGCGCCGAACGGTGCGGTGGAGATCGAAGCGGACCTGACCGATGGAAAGGGCGGAAGTTTGCCCGGGGCAGTGGCGGCTCTCGTTTATGACCTGTATGGTGGCGGTTCGGTCGAAGGACTTTGGGGGCTGGACACGCGCCGGGCACTGTGTGCCGAAGCGGGCATCGAAACCAGGCGTTGCGACGCATTCCTCGACGGTGACGCGAGCTTCGACCCCGTGCGTCGCGGCTTGATAGGTCGTCACCCTCGCTCTGCGGTCGCGCCTGCGCTTGACCCCGGGGCCTCTGTCCAGCAAGCACTGGACGACGCGTTCCGGTCCATCGTTCACTCCCTCGAGGGGGCGGTGCTCGAATCGACCGAGTCGCCGGAGCGTCTGCGGGACGTGCGTCGGAAGGGGCCGGGCGGGTGGACCTTCAATCCGGAGCTTTGGACGCTGGTGACAGCCGCGATGAATGAACCGCCAGTGACACCGGGGGGGGAGCCGTTCACGCTCGCAGACGTGATGGCAATCGACCGGCAGGTGTCGTTCGACAACGTGGCACGCCGAGTGACCCGGCTCAAGTTGTTTCGAGTGCTCGCCGCAGTTCGTTCGCACATCCGTGACCGCCAGCTCGGTCCCGACGAGCCTGCGCTCCGCGACCCCGGCGCACTTCTGCGTCGTATTGTGCGTGATGGGCAATTGCCCGAGTCGGCGCTCGTGGACCCCTGGGGTGGTACGATGCAGTTCGTGAAGGGCACGACGGTGGGATTGCCGTTCTTGACGGTGCGCGGGTGGGAACTACATGCTCCGGGGCCAGACGGGGCCATCGGCACGGCAGACGACGTCAAGGATCCGTTCGAGCGCGTGCTCAGGTCGAAGAGCCCTTATGGGGAGGCTGTGGGCGAGGACCGGCTGGTCGATGCGCGGCTCGACATGGAGGTTGGGGAAGCCACGGTAAGTGCGTGGCAGTCGCTGTTCGAGGGGTTGACGGGGACTTCGCTGGGGTCGATTGGCACGCTCGGGCATGGATCGGGGACCGGAACGGGGGAGGGATTCGGCAGCGGTCACGGGCGGCTCGGCGGTTCGCATCGGGTGCGTGAGCCGCGGGTCCGAATGGGTGCGACGAGGGACGGCACCGTGTGGTTGCCTCCGGTGCGAACGGATGCCAAGGGGCATGTCAAGCTGAGGATTCCTCTTGGAGGGGTGGAGACGACCTGGCGGGTTGCGCTCGTGGGCATGCCAGATCAGGCGGGCACTGCCACAACGATGATCGACGTGCCTGTGTCGCTGCCGCTGTCGTCGAACATCGAGACCGGCGCCTTCTGGATTCAGGGCGATGAAGGAGATGTGCGTGTTTCCGTGCGCAATCGAAGCGCACGGCCGGTCCATGCATCGGTCCTCATCGCCGCGTCGGGCGCTGCGGCGCTGTCGGTGCCCCGGGATGCGCGAAGAACGCTCGACGTACCTGCCAGGGGCGTGGCCAATCTGCGGTTGCGGGTCAAGGGGGTCAGGCCGGGGAAGGCGGTCCTGGAAGCGAGGACGGCGGTTGCGGGTTTGCCGGAGGACGTGGCGCGTCAGGAGTGGGAGGTCAAGCCTGCGGGGGAGGTCACAGATGTGACGCAAATGGCGTGGGTGTCCGGGGAGAGCAGGGTGGCGCTGCCGCTGGACCCGCAAACCACGACGCCGTTGGGCGCGACCGTGCTGCAGATCGAGCGGGGGTATGAGCCGTTGTTGAATGCTGCGTTGGACGCGCTCGATCCCGACCGCCTTCGCACCCCGGATGCTATTGCGGATTCGCTCGAGACGGCCCTGCGCATCCGGGGGTGGGCGGTTGCGCGCGGCGGCGAAACCGATCCGCTGGCGGACCGGGCTCAAGAGATCGCCCGGCGTGCCATCGGGCGCATTGCCACGTGGTCGGAGATCGTGACAGCCAACGCGATCTGGAAAGAGACTGCTGCGCGCGCCAACGTAGCAGTGCTCAAGACGGTGTCGACCGGTCTGCCGACGCCGTCGGCGTGTCCGCCCGGGGGCAAGCCCACCACAGAGACGGCCGTAGGGTGGTTGGACCTGGAGCCCGCGCCGGTGGGCGGGGTCGTGGATGCGTGCTGGGACGCTTTCGTCACCGGGGCGACGGAGACGGTGATGAGCTCTGCCGACCCGGTGATGCTGGCCCGGGCCGTGCTGGCGCTTTCGGAGCGGTCGCACCGGGCGGCGGTCGGTAGCGCCATGGCGAAGCGGCTCGAGGAGCAGGTGGAGCTGCAGGCCACCGGCTACCTGGAACTACCCGGACCCATGTCAGCATCCAGGTCTGCGCGTGCGACCGTCTACGCGGCGCTTCTGCGTGCGGCTGTGCGAGGCGTGAAGCTTGCGGCTCCCGTCGACAGGTTGGCATCGTGGCTCGTGGTCCAGCGGGACACCTACGGTGGATATGGGTCGTCCACGGCGACCCGGCTGGCCGTGCAAAGCCTGCTCGCGGCGATGCCTCCCGGGCAAGGCCCCGCTCGCGTTTCGATCGAAGTGTCCGGGATAGAGTCGACGTTTGACATGCAGGTGTCGGCCGTCCGGGCGCTGACGCTCCCGGCAGGAGCGGACGCGGTGACGGTACGGAGTGTGGGGGCGCCGGTGCTCGTACGGATGAAGCGCAGACGACTTCGCTGGTGGTCCGTGCCCTGGACGGAGGATCCGAGTCCAGTCCACGCGGAGATTGCCTGGCCGGCAGACGCGCGCGCAGGGATGACCTCGCGCGTGCAAGTCACGGTCAGACAGGAGTTGGGCCGGCCGACAACGGTGGACTTGCGGATTCCGCTACCTGCCGGAGCCTCGCTTGCGGCGCTTGTGGAGGGCATTCGGCAGGTGCAGGGCATGTTGAGCATTCGGCGCCAGATGGACGCCAGCACGCTTCCCACGGTGTTCGAGGTGCCGGTTCGCTTCGCGCTTTCGGGCAGGTTTACGGTGCCGGAAGCAGAGGCGCGGCTCGCGTTCGAGGAGGCGTCGCGTGCGCTCATCCCATCCAGGCCGCTCGTCGTCCGGTGAGGGGCTGGGCGACATTCGCCGTTCGGTCGTGCCTTGACGCACTCACACCCAGGCGGCGTTGTGGTCGTGCGGCCCCATGATCCGGGCCTGGGCTCGGGATGATCCGGTACCCGATTGCGGCGTGCCATCGGAACCGATACGACCCGGTGTCGTGCCGCTTCCCGTTCGATAAGCGGATACGCATGCTGCGGCGATTTGGACGGGCCGGGGGAGCCCGTGGCACGATCGCGAATCGAGCCCCGTGATTCGCATGGATCGCCAGATGACCGTAGACCAGGACCCGGACGTGGTGTGGGCTCGTCTGGCGGACTTTCCCGCGATGGTTGCGGTTCTTCCCGGGGTGACCGGCTGGGCGGCGCCGTCGCCGGACCGGTTCACCGCGAAGCTGAGCGGCAGGGTTGCGTGCATGGCGTTTCGGGCGACCGTGGATCTGCGCGTCGTGCAGCGTGAGAAACCCTGGCGCATGGGGGTGGAAGGAGCCGTCGTCCGAGGCGCGGGAGATGCGACGCGAGCCGGCAAGCCCTGCCTTCGGGCGCCCTCATGGATCGAGTTTGCGATGCGCTGGGAGCTGGCCCCGTCGGCGCGGCGTACGCTGGTTCGCTATCACCTGGAGCTGACGGCAGGATCGATGCTTGAGCGTTGGATCGAGCCCATCGTGGAATCGCGGCTCGAACGTTTCGAAGCGCGGCTCAGCCGCCTGCTCGGAAGCCGAACCCAGGCAGATTGCGCAGCAGCCTGACCGTGTGGGGAGGCGCTGTCGGTATCGAGTGGATCCGTCGTCTCGACGGCAGAATAGACCGTCCGGTGCTGGAGACGGAGACCAAATCTGCCATACGTCGAATACGTTGGCGTCAGTTCATGGTGGGATAGTCGATGTAGCCAGCAGGGCCTGGCGTGTACAGCGTCTTGAAATCGGGTTGATTGAGCGGGTGATTGGCCTTCAAGCGGGCGATCAGGTCCGGGTTGGCCAGGAAGGGGCGCCCGAACGCGATGAGGTCGGCTTTGTTTTCCCGCAGTGCAGCCTCGGCCGTCTCGCGGTCGAACCCGCCCGCAGCGATGAACGCTCGCGGCCAGGCCTTGCGCATCGCCGCCTTCAACGACTCGGGCACCTTGGGCGCTCCCATGGCGGAATGGTCCACCAGATGGATGTACTGGATGCCGGTAGCGGCCAGGTGCTCCACGAGGGCCAGATGCGTCTTGTCCGTCTCATCGTATTGTTCCATGCCGGCGTTGACCCCATAGGGAGAAAGGCGGATACCCACCTTGTCGCCTCCGATGGCTTGCGCGGTCTGCCGCGCAACCTCGATGACGAACCTGATCCGGTTCTCGATGCTGCCACCGTACGCGTCCGTGCGCTGGTTGGTGTGGGGATTGATGAACTGTTCGAGCAGATAGCCGTTGGCGCAGTGCAGTTCGACACCGTCGA
>Ga0209018_1001587_pt1 | contig 17863 bp, 16 predicted proteins | sample YNPBryBLVA2012_FD_185814 | JGI IMG/M metagenome (GOLD analysis project Ga0209018, IMG submission 185814) | Anoxygenic and chlorotrophic microbial mat microbial communities from Yellowstone National Park, USA - YNP Bryant BLVA 2012 (SPAdes)... ...
CTCGGCGGGAAGGGCAGGCGCCATCCGGCTACGGTTACTTTCTTCGTGACCCAACGACCCTCGCTTCGGTGACATTTTAGATGACCCAATTCGGCCCCTTGACTTCTGAATTTCGGAGTGCTGTCGGTAATTGAGAGTTCTCAACGGCGGTGCGGGCGCGCCGCCGGGCTGTGCTCGACCGACGCCGCATCTCCGCCTTGCAACGTCCGAACCCACAGCGGAGGGGCACCCCGTGCTGACCTATGTCACCTTGATGCGATACACCCGTCAAGGCCTGGAGAGCATCGATCAGGCCCTGGAGCGTTTCCAGGCAACCCGGGAAAAGATGCGCTCTCTTGGCGGAGAGCTGGTTTTCCTCTATCTCACTCAGGGGCAGTACGACCTCGTCGCAGTCTCGAAGTGGCCGGACGAATACACCGGGATGCGGTTCCTTCTCGATCTCGGCAAGCAGGGAAACGTCCGTTCGGAGACGTTCCGCGCCTTTGACGAAGCCGAGATCGCGAAGATCCTCGGCAGGTAGCGCGCTAGCTGCCGGTGCGCCCCGCGCGAAGCCTGCGCGCGAACTCCGCGCCGCGCCGGAAATCCTCCTCCGGCAGCCCATTCTCGAGGTCTGCCTTCAGCGACCGCAACCGTTCTTCGAACAGCCCGATAGCGCGAACAATCTCGTCCCGGTTTGTTTCGAGGATGTCCTGCCAGATGTCCCAGCCGCTCAGTGCGAGCCGGGTCATGTCCAGCAGACCGGGTCCCGCCGCCTCCGCCACGCCGCTCCCGCCTGCCAGCGCCGACGAAAGCGCCGTGGAAACCATCTGCGGCAGGTGCGAGCTGAGCGCCACCGTGCGGTCGTGCTCCTGCGGCGTCATCACGCGCGGTTCGGCGCCGATCCGTTCCAGCCACCGGACGAACTCGCGCGCGCCCGGCGCCGAGAGAGCCTCGGGCCTTGCCGGCGTCAGCAGGTAGGGCCTGCCGCGGAACAGATCCGCGTCCGCCTCCTCCACGCCGCGCTTCTCCTTGCCCGCCATCGGGTGCCCGCCAAGGAACAGCGCGCCGCGCAGCCGGCTGCCTGCTTCGCAAATCCGCCGCTTGGTGCTGCCTGCGTCGGTGACCAGCGCTCCCCCGCGCGCCAGCCCGCCGAGTTTCGGAAGGGTGTCGAGAATGGTGCGGATCGGTCCGGCCAGATAGACGAGATCCGCCCGCGGCGCCGCCTCTTCGAGGCTTGCGCCTTCGTCGATCGCGCCCCTCCGCAGCGCCTTTTCAATCGTCTGCGGCGAACTCACTCCCACGATGCGGCCGCGGAATCCGGCGCGCTTCAGCGCCAACCCGAATGACCCGCCGATCAGCCCCACGCCAGCGATGACGACTGTTTCCATGCGCCGCTCAGAAGCTCCTTCCCATTGCCGCCGCCAGCGCCTTCAACTGCCGCGCCAGTTCGAGGAACTGCTCCGGCTCCAGGGATTGCGCGCCTTCGGCGAGCACCTTGGACGGATCCGGGTGGACGTCCAGCAGCACCCCGTCGGCGCCCGCGGCCAGAGCCGCCGCAGCGAGCGGCGGCGCCAGGTCGCGCCGTCCGGCGGCGCGGCACGGGTCGGCCAGCACCGGCAGGTGCGACAGCTTGTGCAGCACGGGGATCGCCGTCACGTCCAGCGTGTTCTTTGTGTAAGACCCATAAGTGCGCAAGCCGCGCTCGCACAGCATGACGGCTTCATTGCCGCCGTCCAGAATCATGTCCGCCGAGACCAGAAGCTCCTGCACCGTCGCCGCCGCACCGCGCTTCAGCAACACCGGCTTGCCGGCCCGGCCCGCGGCGCGCAGCAGCGGATAGTTCTGCATGTTGCGCGAGCCGATCAGAAGCACATCGGCGTGCTCTTCCACCGCAGGCACACGGCTCGCCTCGGTCACTTCGCCGGCCAGGAACATGCCGAAGGTGTCCGCCGCTCGGCGCATCAGGCGCAGCGACTCGGCATCCGGCGCCGCCAGATGGAGCGGAGACAGGTGCGCGCGCAGCCCGCCCGCGCGGAACAGCTTGGCGCCTCCGCGTGCCGCCAGCTCCGCGCACCGGAACAACTGTTGTTCGCCTTCCACGCTTCCCGGGCCCGCCATCATCACCACGCGGCTGCCGCCGATCTCCACCTCGCCCGCCCTGCCGCCGGCCAGCCGGATCACCGTCCTCTCTGCCTTCGCCGCGCGCCCCGCCCGCTGGTAAGGCGTCATCACCCGGTGGCACTCCATCACCCCGGGCATCACCTTGAACTCGTCCGGATCCACCAGCTCCGCCGGCCCCACCGCGCCCAGCACCGTGTGCACCTCGCCGGTGGAACGATGCACGTTGAAGTCCAGCCCGATGAGCTTCTCGATCACCGCCTCGATCTGCTCTTCCGTCGCGCCCTTCTCCATGATGATGATCATCGTTCCTGCTCCTTGCGCAGCCGCTCCCGCTGCAACAGACGCATTTCGTCGATGATGCGCTCGAACAGGCGCCGCACCGCATTCTCCGAAAGCGGCCCGCCGTTGTTCGCCGTGACGTTCCGGAACACCTCCTCCTCGCGCTTCGGCTCGTAGACAGGCAGCGACGCCGCTTTCTTCACGTCCCCGATTTGCGCCGCCACCAGCGCCCTCCGGTTCAGCAGCTCCAGAATCTGCAGGTCCAGCGCGTCGATCTGCCGCCGCAGCTCGTCCAGCGCCGCCTGCGCCTCCTCCGCACTCAGATGGTTCCGCTCAGCTCCCTGCACAGCCTTTCGAGCCTCGCTTCCAGTTCCTCGTCCGCGCTCTCGTTCACCACGCGCATCACCGCGCTGCCCACCACCGCACCGTCCGCATAGCGCCCCACCTCCTCCACGTGCGACCTTTTCGAGATGCCGAAGCCCACCGCCAGCGGCAGCGCCGTCCGCGCCCGCAGGCGCCGCACCAGCTCACCAACGCCCCCGCTCACTGTTTCGCGTGTTCCCGTGACGCCCGTGCGGGAAACCACGTAGACAAACCCGCTCGAATACCGCGCCACCAGGTCCAGCCTGCGGTCGGTGCTCGTCGGCGCAGCCAGGAAGATCCGGTCCAGCCCGTGCCGCTGCATCGATTCCACCGGCGCCTCCGCCTCTTCGACGCTCAGATCTGTGATGAGCACGCCGTCGACGCCGGCGGCGCGGGCGTCCCGGCACAGCCTCTCGAATCCGTAGCGCATCAGGGGATTCAGATAGCTGAACAGCACCACGGCCATCTCGCTGCGCCGCCGGATCTCGGCGGCAATCTCGAGCACCCGCTCCACCGTCGTGCCCGCCTTCAGCGCCCGGTCCGACGCCTCCTGGATCACCGGCCCGTCGGCGATCGGGTCCGAGAAAGGCACTCCCAGCTCCAGGATGTCCGCGCCCCCGCGCTCCAGCGCGAGCGCCAGCTCCGGCGTCCGCTCCGGCCGCGGATCACCCGCCGTCAAATACATGATCAGCGCCGGCCGACCCGCCGCCCGCGCCTCCGCGAATTTCCTCGATATCCGTTCACCCGGTTCCATTCGCTGCATCCAGTTCCGGAAAATTCTCCCGGTAAATATCGGTGTCTTTATCGCCGCGCCCGGACAAATTCACAACGAAGATCGCGCCCTTCGCTTCAGGCGCCCGGCGGATCGCCTCCGCCACCGCGTGCGCGCTCTCCAGCGCCGGAATGATGCCCTCGGTCCGCGCCAGCCGCCGCGCCGCCTCCAGCGCCTCCTGGTCGGTAGCCGCCACATACTCGGCGCGGCCCTGATCGTGCAGCCACGCGTGCTCCGGCCCCACCAGCGCATAGTCGAGCCCCGCCGAAACCGAGTGTGTCAGCAACACCTGCCCGTCGGCGTCCTGCAAGAGGTAGCTGTAGGCGCCCTGCAACACGCCCGGCGATCCGCCCGCAAACCGGGCCGCATGTTCGCCCGGTGCGAGCCGCCGCCCGCCCGCCTCCACGCCGATTAATTGGACACGCTCATCCGGCAGGAATGCGGAGAAAATCCCGATCGCATTCGACCCGCCGCCCACGCACGCAATCACCGCATCCGGCAGCCGCCCGGCACGCTCGAGGATCTGCCTCCGCGCCTCCTCGCCCGTCACGCGGTGGAATTCGCGCACCATCATCGGGTAGGGATGCGCGCCCAGCGCGGAGCCGAGCAGGTAGTGCGTCGTCTCGACGTTTGTCACCCAGTCCCGCATCGCCTCGCTCACCGCATCCTTCAGCGTCCGGCTGCCCGTCTTCACTCCCACGACCTTCGCCCCCAGCAGCCGCATGCGGAACACGTTGAGCCGCTGCCTCCGCATGTCCTCCTCGCCCATGTAGACCACGCACTCCATGCCGAACAGCGCGCACACGCTCGCCGTCGCCACGCCGTGCTGCCCGGCGCCGGTCTCGGCGATGATCCGCTTCTTCCCCATCCGCCGCGCCAGCAGGATCTGCCCCAGGCAGTTGTTGATCTTGTGCGCGCCCGTGTGCAGCAGGTCCTCGCGCTTCAGGAAAATCCTCGCCCCGCCCAGCTCCGCGCCCAGCCGCCGCGCTTCGTATAGCGGAGTCGGACGCCCCGCGTAGGTTTCCAGCAGCTCCTTCAGCTCAGCCTGGAACGCTTCGTCCCGCTGCACCTCGTGAAACGCCCGCTCCAGCTCCTCGAGCGGCGCCATCAGCGTCTCGGGCACGTAGCGCCCGCCATAGGGGCCGAAGTGCCCTCGCTCGTCCGGTCCCTGCATCGCCTCTCTCATCCCTCATCCATCTCCCTCACCGCGCGCACAAAGGCCCGCACTTTCGCGTGGTCCTTCCGGCCCGGCGCGCTTTCCAGCCTGGAACACGCATCCACGCCCCACGGCCTTGCCGCACGGATCGCTTCCTTCACATTGTCCTGCCCCAGCCCCCCTGCCAGCACGATCCTTCCCGGCAGGCCCGCCGCCAACGCCCAGTCGAACGTTCTTCCGGTGCCGCCGCGCTGCGCCCCAGCCGGCGCGTCCAGCAAAAACGCTTCCGCCCCGATTTGTTCCATCTCTCTCGCGACTCCCTCCCGCGCCTCCAGAGCCTTCCACCACCGCAGCCGGGGGACGCCGCACCCGCCGTGCAGCTGCGCCACCTCAACGCCCGCGATGGCTGCCGTCTCCTCGATCCGCTCCGCCGGCTCGTCCACGAATACGCCCACGGCAAGCACGTTGCCGGGAATCCTCTCGATGATCCGCGCCGCCCGCTCCGGCTCGATGTAGCGCGGGCTGCGCGGCCAGAAGTTGAACCCCAGCGCGCCGGCGCCCGCGTCGCAGGCCGCCAGCGCGTCTTCCAGTGCCGTGATGCCGCAGATCTTCACCAGCGTCACGTGCCCCGCAGCTCCTCGATCGCCTGCTTCGGGTCGCCGCTCTTCATCAGGTGCTCGCCCACCAGGAACGCCTGATACCCGGCGGCCATCAGCCGCTCCACGTCCGCGGGCCCGCCGATGCCGCTCTCGGCCACGCGCACGGCCTCCCGCGGAATTCGCGGCGCGAGCCGCTCCGAAGTTTCCAGCGACACTTCGAACGTCCGCAGGTCCCGGTTGTTCACACCGATCAGCGACGCCCCCGCCTCCAGCGCCTTGTCCAGGTCCGCCTCGTCGTGCACCTCGACAAGTGCAGCCATCCCGTAACGCTCCGCCGCCAGACGAAATTGCTCGATCTGTTTCGCCGTCAGGATCGCCGCGATCAACAACACCGCGTCGGCGCCCGCCGCCGCGGCTTCCACGACGTCGATCTCATCGATCGTGAAATCCTTTCGCAGCACCGGCAGAGGGACGGTGGCCCGCGCCGTCTTCAGATGCCCCAGCGAGCCCTGGAAATAATCCCGGTCCGTCAGCACCGACAGCGCCGCCGCGCCTCCGGCGAAGTAAGCCCGCGCCTGCGCTCCGGGGTTAAAGTCCTCACACAACACGCCCCGGCTCGGGCTCGCCTTCTTGATCTCGGCGATGATCGCCGGCGCACGGCGCACCAGCGCCGCGCGGAAATCGCGCCGCTGGCTCTTCTGAAGCGCCGCCGTCATCTCCAGGCTGCGCCTCTGCTCCAGCTTCTCCGCGACTTCCGCCTTCTTGGTTTCGACAATACGGGCGAGGATATCGGGCAGCGTCTCGTCCATCTGGGGAATCTTTCACATTACCAGATCCGCTCCGCTGCCCGCCCTCCTGTTACAGCTTCCGCACGTCCAGGCCGGCGTCCCACCTCTCGGCCGCCCGCACCACCTCGTCGTAGGTTGCCGTTCTGCCCGTGTATGCTGCCGTGCGCCCCAGAATCGCGCTCAGCGTGCTCTCCGCCCCCTGCTCCGCCTCGTTGAGGAAACGCCCGCTTGTGATGCTCTCGATCCAGTGGCGCTCCTTCTCGGCGTCGGCGTCTTCGATCGCCCCCTTGAAGGCGCCTGCCACCGCCGCATCCGTCTCCGTCTTCTCCGGCTTGCCGACGCCCGGCGCGTTCCACGGCTTCCTGCCTGTGATCCGCACCGGCGCGTCATAACGGAGCTCCGCGTTGCCCTCCTCGCCGAACAGCCGCACGGCGACGTCCCACTCTCCCTCGATGAACTGCGTGGAGGTCACCGTCACGTGCACATCGTTCGGGTAGGTGAACGTCACGTTGAAGTGGCTTGCGCAATCGCCCGCGTCACGCCGCCCGCGCCGCCCGCACGTGCCCTGCGCGGAAACCGGGCGCGCGTCCAGCAGCCAGTTGTTCAGGTCCACGAGGTGGATGTTCTGCTCGACGAAAATGTCACCGCTGATCACTTTGTCGTGGATCCAGTTCCTGAGCCGTCGCTCCTGCGGCGAGGCGTTGGGCCATTCCGGACGCCGGATCGCGCCCGCATAGTAGTGCGACAGCCCGCACACCACCGCGCCGAGGTCGCCGTTGCGGATCCGCTCGCGAATCTGCACATACGGCGGCGCGTGCCGCAACTGGAAGCCGATGGCCAGGCTCAGCCGTCCCTGAGCCTTCTTGCCTGTCTCGATCACCGCCAGGCACCCCGCCGTGTCCACGGCCACCGGCTTCTCGCAGTAGACGTGTTTGCCCGAGGCGACCGCCTTCGCCAGATGCTCAGGGTGGAAATACGGCGGCGTCGCGATCAGGACCGCGTCCACCTCGCGCGAATCCAGCACTCGCTCCAGCGAGTCCGGGCCGGAAAACAGCTGTGAGCGGTCAATGGCCGGCTTGGATGCCTTCGCCGCCAACGTGTCCAGGCGGTCCTTCGCCTTCGCCAATTGCCCTTCAAACAAATCTCCCAGCGCCGTCACAACGGCGGAAGTGTTCGCCACAAACGATCCCGCGACGCCTGTGCCGCGCCCGCCGCAGCCGAACAGCGCCAGCCGCACCGCCGAATTCCTCTGGTTGCCCCGCACCAGCTCCGGCTTCACGATCGAAAAGGCCGCCCCTGCGGCTCCGAGAAATGCTCTCCTGTCCATGAATGGCTCCTTCTTCCGTCTCTCTCAGCGCGCCCGCTGCGGAACGCGTTCCGTCCTCTCTTCGGTCACCGTCAGCGTGCGGAAATCCAGCACGCGCCTCTTGTCTTCGTACGTCATCTCCAGCCTCGGTTCGCCCGCCTTGCCATGCAGAAACGGCCCGCCGAATGCCGGCCATGCGGCATAGTCCAGCGGCTTGCCGTCGATCCGCGGCGTCTCCCCGTAACTGAACTCGAGCGTCTTGCCCCGCAGCGTCCGGAACGCCACCCGCGGCTTCGGCTCCAGCGCAAATTCCAGCCGCAGCGCCTTCACCGCTTTCCGGAACGCCTCTGCAGTGGGAAACTCGTCTACGCTCGCCGCCTGCACCACCGTCCCGTTCTTCAGGTACGGGCTGAACAGCCGCCGTCCGCCGCCTTCCATCGGCTTCCACACATACGGCGCCAGCGGGCGGTAGGCGATCCTTGTCCTGCCCCCGCGGCAGAAAATCCAGCCGGAGCCGTCCTCCTCGATCTCCGCCAGGTCCTTCGAGAAGAATCCGTTGATGTGCGGAAACCGCGTCCCCTCCGGGATGTCGTACAGCGCGATCACCGCGTCTTCGCTCTGTGCGATCCTCTCATACGGCGATCCGCCCAGCAGCTTGCCCGGAGAATCGTAGGTCGTCTTCGAGCGCCACACCGCCTCGGTGCCAAAATCCGGCGAAAACGTGAAATACGCCTCCAGCTCCACCATGCCGGAATAGGGGTGCAACGAGAAAAGCGTATTGTGCTTGCCTTCCGGATCGTCCTCCCGCCACGTCACATCCCAGGAATGCTGCTGCACCGGTTGCAGCACGCCCCCCTGGTCCGAGCCCACGGCGTAGTCCTTCGTCATGTAGGTGATTTTGTAGACCTGCCCGTGCAACTCGCCATGAAACCGCCACCGGTTCCGCGTGCGCTTTTTCTCCAGATGCGTGTACGGGCGGCTCCTGTCCCTCGCAATGGAATGAAGAATCTCCGGAGGGTTCGGTCCGTCTGCGAGGGCGTAGTACAGAGAATAACCGCCAAACGGCGGCGTCTCTTTGCCCTGCCCGAATAGCAGCCAGGCAAAATCGGCGGAAACTCCTCGCCATTTCTCCACTACCTGCCTGTCGTCCGTGCGGGCGTGGGCCCCTGTATAGATCCCTTCCAGGCTCTCAGCAGCGAAGTCCGCCGAGATCCACTCGATCATCATCGACGCTTGCTTCTTCATCCGCGGGTCTTCCGCCCACGCCGCCAGATAGGACAGCGGCAGCAGGTACACGCCGATGTAATGCGTGCAATCGTATTCCCCCTGCCCTTTCGTCGTCGTCAGCTTCACCCAGCTTTCGATCCACCGCCTCGCCTCCTCCATGTTTTCGGAGGAACTCTTGCCGTTGAACCACCCCTCGCCGTCCATCTCCGGCCACCTTTGGGCCATCAGGTACATCGACGTGTAATAGAGCAGCCAGTGGTTCTCCGTGTCGCCGCGAAACGGATAGTATTTCTTCCACGACTTCCGGATCAGCTCGCGCGTTGCATTGCTGAACTGCCCGCGGTCGAGATAGGAGATCGCCGTCATCGGGAACATCCAGAACATGTCCCCGCTGATGTCGCCCTCCAGCAGTTCGCGCAGCCTGCGTTCGGCCGCCGGCACGCCTTCCCGCAGCCAAAGCCGCGCGGCGATTCCCGCGTAGTGAAGCTTGGCGTCCTCCACGCGCGCCATCTTCTCGATCAGCCGGCGCCGCCGCTGTTCGTAGTCCTGCGCAGCAGCGCTCTGCCACGCCATCGCCGCCGCCGCCGCCAGTGCCGCCAGCCTTCTCATCGCGCGCCTCCCGCCGGCACGAACGCCATCTTCAGAACGATGCTGCCCGGCAATCCATCCACCCGCCACGTCTTGCCCGCGTCTTCGGAAACGTACAGTGCCTCCTCGTGCACGCTCGCATACAGCCGCCCGGGCTTGTCCGGATCAAACGCCACGCTCCAGACATCCGGCCGTGGCAGCCCGCGGTTCCGCGCCTCCCACGTCAAGCCTCCGTCCTCGCTCACCAGCACGCCCACGCCCCAGCCGCACACCGCAATCCGCCGGGCATCCGCGGGATCGAAGGCGATGTCATAGAGATTGCGCCCCGCCGCGGGGTCGCGCGGAGTGGCCTCGAAGGTCCGTCCGCCGTCCGTGCTGCGGAAGACGCCTCCCTTCTGCGTCACCGCCAGCCACAACGCCGCCTCGTGCGGGGACTGCTCCACGCGCATCGCCTGGAATCCCGCCGCCCCGGCCAGCCGCCACTTGCCGCCCAGGTTTTCCGAAACATAAAACCCGTTTTCCGTACCGGCAACAATCCGCCCGCGTTTCGTTCGATCCAGCCGCACCGCTTTCCCGTACCGCCTTGGCAGCCCCTCCAAAATCTCGCGCCAGGTCGCTCCGCCATCTTCCGACACCCGGAATCCCGCCGTGTGCCCGAACGCCAGCAAGCCCCCCGCACCAGCGCTGATGTCCTGCAGTTCGGTTACCGTCTCGTCGGTGAGCACGCGCCACCGCCCCTGCGCGTCCACGCGAATCACCCCGTCGCCCGCCGCCAGGTACAGGGTTCCGGGCTGCTCCGGAAGCCACGCCAGCCCGGTAAGCAGCGGGTGCCGGTAGCCCTCGTTCACCCACTCCCCGCCTGCCCGCTTCACGAAGAGTCCGCTTGGCAGCAGCGCCGCGCCCGTCACCCAGCCCTTCGTCGTCACGCCCAGAGCATGCAGCCTGTGCTGCCCTTGCGCGCATAGCGCCGCGGCAGCGAACCACACGAACAGCCTCATGCGGTTCACACTATCAAATCACGCCGCCGCTTCTCAGAAGGCCGTGACCGTCAGGGTGTACTCCACGCCGCCTGCGCGCACCACAAACCGTTGCGCCCCGGCGAAGAACCCCAGCCGAACGGTCAGCCCGTACAGCCCCGGAGAGTAGCTGTCGTAGTCGGTCACACCGGAAACGAACCCGCCGTCCAGAGCCTCCGCCGTCACATCGCCGCGCGCGGGCAAGCCGTTCGCATCCACAACGCGGAACAGCAAGGCGTCCCGCAACAGAGATCCCCTTCGCGCCATCGTCGTGGCGTCGTACACCGTGAAGCCCGCCGGCTCGCCCTCGCTCACCGCGCGCCAGTACGGCACGCGCAGCACGGTCCCGCTCGCCGCCCCTTCGAAGACCACGAACCCCTCCAGTGTGCCCGCCTCCCACGGCGTCTCCGGCCACTCCAGGCGGATCTCCGCCTCCTCGCCCGGCGCCAGCTCCACCATCTGCACGCCCGCTACAGGCGCCGTCTGTCCGCGCCGCGGCTCGACGCGCACGAAGTACGTGTCAGCCTCCTCCCCCGCCTGCTTCACGGTAAACGTCCGCCCCTCCACTGCCTCGCCCGGCGCGCCCGCGCCAAAGTTCAGCGCCGGCACCGAGGAAACCAGCCGCGTCCGCACCGCCGCCTCCAGATCCAATACGCCCGCGCCGCTCTTCTGGATCCACGCCGACGCCTCGTCGCTCACTGCCGCAGCCGTGTTCACCAGCGCGGAACGCACCGCCGCCGCGTCCAGCCCGGGGCGCGCCGCCTTCACCACCGCCGCCGCGCCTGCCACAAGCGGCGCCGAAAAGCTCGTCCCGTCCACCAGCGTGTAGCCGCTCCCGTCCCACATGTCGCCATTCCAGTCCAGCGTCTGCGTGGCCACCCACATATCCGTGCCCGTCGCCGTCAGTTCCGGCTTGATGCCCAGCTCCACGTTGGGCCCGTGCGCGGAGAAACTTGCCAGCCGCCCCGCCTTCTGCGGCACGCGCCCATAGCTGAAGTTCAGCGTCGCCACCAGCGTCTCGCCCGCTGCGAGCCACTCGCGCACCGCCTGCCCGTCGGCGAAGGAGACCATCATCGCCGGCAGACCCGCTCCGCCCACGGCCATCGTGATCGGATCGGGAGATTCCTCCCTCGCCTGCACCATCGCGCCCGCTGCTCCCGCCGCCTGTGCATTCGTCAACTTCACCTGAAACGTACACTCGCCTCTCAGCAGGAGCGCAATCCGCCCTGCCAGGCTTCCCGCAGGCAGTTCGGCGCAGGCCAGCCCGGTGCCGTCCAGAGTCTGCACGTCGGCCACCTCGCCGCTCACCGTTGTCTCCGGCACCGGTCCGTTGCCCGGCAGCGCCAGAACCGCATCGTGACCCTCAAACGCCACGCTTGAGCCGAACGTGCGGCTGTTGGTCGTCGCCCCCACGCTCAGCGCCGACGGCGCCGTCGCCGGCGAAGCAATGGTCATCCAGCCCGGTCCGCTGTTGCCCGCCGACACCACCACAATCGCCCCGGCTGCAGCCGCGTTCTCCACCGCCTGCGCGAGCAGATCGTCCTCCACGCGCGAGGGGATGTCCGAGCCCAGGCTCAGGTTCAGAATGTCCATGCCATCCGCCAGCGCGTCGTCGATCGCCATCAGCAGGGCAGCCTCCGTCGTTGTGTCGTTGTAGCCTGGTGTTCCAAACACCCGGTAAATTCCGACCCACGCCTTCGGCGCCACCCCGCTCACCCACCCCATGGGTCCTTCGTGCGGCACCCCCGCCGCGATCATCGCCAGCGCCGTCCCATGCCCCACATGATCACGCGCGGATCTGTCCGGGTCCCAGTACCGAAGATAGTCGACGTAGCTCCGCGCCACGATCACCTTTGCCGACACATTGCTGTCGTCCAGCGGCGAACCTGCCCGAGGGAACCCCTCCGGGGCCTCCATCCCGTCCGCCTGAAATGCCGGGTGCCAGGTCTCCACGCCGCTGTCGAGGATCGCGATCTTCACGCCCTCGCCCGCGCGGCTCTCCCCGCCGGCCAGCTCCCACGCTTCGCGGATCTTGTGTAACGGCAGCGCCGCGTCCATGGTCATGCGGTACTCGCGCACGGGCCGCACCCGCCGCACTCCGGCCACTTCGAGCAGCGCCTCCGCTTCAGCATCTTCCATCTCCACGATCAGGGCATTCGCCGCCAGACTCACGCTACCCAGCACGCGCGCCCCGCGCTCCCCGGCGCCGCGCCAAGCCTGCTGCTGCCCCGCCCGCACCGCTGCGGCATGCTTGGCCCACCCGCGCCCCGCCCGCGCTTCGCGGCCCCTGCCCGCCTGCCTCGCCTCTTCCACAGCCCGCTCCACCGCCGGCCGGCCCTCCAGTTCCACCACATACAGCCCCGGCGCGCCCAGAGCCACATGCGCCGCGCACAGCAGCCCTCCCCAAATCAGCCTCTTCCAGCCCTTGCCTTTGTCCATGTCTGTCCGGTCCAGTCCTTCCTGCGACACTTACGCAGATTCGCCCGACGCGGCCGCGGTTTCCTTCGTTCCTCCCCCGGCGGCCGATTTAACAATTCTTCACCGCCCGCCCATGCCCTCTCCGCTCCCCGTTGCGTCTTTTCTGTGGGATAACGGGAATCAAGGATGACTCGAGGCCGCTTGCTGCCATTCCGTTCATGGGCGTTTCCCGTCCTCCTCATCCTCTTGTGCCTCGCCCTGGGCGCCCTTCAGTACCGCTGGATCGACGAAGCCTCGCGCGCTGAGCGCGACCGTTTGCGCGCCGGACTTCAGGATACGCTCACCCGGCTCGCCATCGCCGTCAATGCCGACGTCACTTCCGCCGTCTCGGCATTTCTCCCTTCCGGCCGTCCCCCGGACGAGCCCCTCACTCCTGCCCAGTTGGGCGAACTCTATTTGCAATGGCGCGAGTCTACGCATCACGATGATCTGTTCGCCCGCATCGGCCTTGTCAACGTGGAACGCGGTCGTCTGGACTTCTTCCTCCTCGATCCGGCCACCGCCGAGGTTCACCCCGCAGAGTGGCCGGCCTCTTGGGGAGGTCTGCAACAGAGGATGCTGGGGCGCCTGGCCGCCATGCTGGGCCGTCCCCCGAAGAACGGCGCTAGCGAGTTTCGCTTCGGCCCCCCTCCCCCCGAAGAGGCTCTGATTTTCGAGGTGGCCCGCTTCGGCCGCGCCGCTGCCGATCCCCGCCGCAACGCCGCATGGCTCCTCTTCGAGCTCGACGAGCGCTACGTGAAAGACGCGCTCATCCCGGAACACCTGCGCCGTTATCTGGGCCAGTCCCTGGCGGATTACAACGTTGAGGTCTCTTACCGCGCCGACCCCTCCCGGGTCTTCTGCCGCGCTGGCGCAGGTCCGCTCGGCGGCAAGCCTGACGCCGAAACGGCGCTGCTGGAAATCCAGTACGACCGGCTGTTCCGCCGCATGAGCCCGCCCACCATGCGAGAGCCGCCCCGCGCACGCAACGCCGGCGCCGAGATCGGCCGGCTCCAGCTCCGCGTCCGCCACCGCGCCGGCTCGCTGGACGCCGTAGTCGCCGGGACCCGCCTCCGCAACCTCGCTGTCACCTTCGCCATCCTCCTGCTGATGGCTGCCGCTCTCGCCGCCATCCTCGTTTCCACGCGCCGCGCCCAGCGCCTGGCCAGCCTCCAGATGGATTTCGTCACCGGGGTCTCCCATGAGCTGCGCACCCCCCTGACCGTGATCCGCACGGCAGCCTACAACCTTCGCGGGAAACTCGCCGCCAACCCTGCAATGGTGGAGAAATACGGTGCGCTGATCCAGAAAGAAAGCGAGCGCCTCGCCGGGATTGTCGAGCAGGTGCTCGAGTTTGCCCGTTCGGGCTCCAGTGCGCACCCGCTGCAGGCCCAGCCTGTGGATGTGGCTGCCACTGCCCAACAGGCGCTGGCTGCCTGCCAGCCGTTGATCGAGGCCGCTTCCGTACGCATTGAAACCGCATGGGAGAGCGATCTGCCCCATGTCCTTGCCGAGCCGCGCGCGCTCGCGCACTGCATCCAGAACCTCATCTCCAACGCTGTGAAATACGGCGGCCAGGCTGGCTGGGTCGGCCTCTCGGCTGCGCGTTCCGGAGATTTCGTCGAGATCCGCGTCGCCGACCGCGGCCCCGGCATCCCGCCCGCCGAGCTGCCTCACGTCTTCGATCCATTCTTCCGCGGCCGCCGGGCCATCGACGATCAGATCCACGGCACCGGGCTTGGCCTTTCCCTCGTCAAGAGCGCCGTAGAGTCTTTTGGCGGCCAGGTCGGCGTCCGCAGCCGCGAAGGCCGCGGCGCCGAGTTCCTGATTCGCCTTCGCATTGCCCCCCAGGCGGCGGAACTCGTCCAGCCCGCCCCCGCAGGAGGCCGCCCCGCGTGAGCGCCCGCATCCTGATCGTCGAAGACGAACCCGGCCTTGTTCTCACCCTTACGGACCTGCTCGCCGCCGAGGGTTACCAGGTTGACTCCGCCCGGGACGGCACGGCAGGCCTCAAGAAGGCCATTGAGGGCGTCTACGACCTCATCGTGCTCGACGTCATGCTCCCGGGCAAGAACGGCTTCGACGTCTGCCGGGAACTCCGCCGCCAGGGGCGCGACACTGCCGTGCTCATGCTCACTGCCCGCGGTCAGGTCGCGGACCGGGTCGTGGGCCTCAAGATCGGCGCTGACGATTACCTCGCCAAGCCGTTCGACCCGGCCGAACTCACCGCCCGCATCGAGGCCCTGCTCCGCCGCACCGGCCGCGGCGCCTACGGGCCGCTTTCCCGGTTTCAGTTCGGCGACGTCAGCGCGGACTTCGACCACGGAGTCGTCATCAAGTCCGGCCACCCGGTCTCGCTCGCAGGCAAGGAGCTCCAGCTTCTCCGGTATCTCATCGAACACCGCGGCCAGACGGTCTCCCGGGAACAGCTCCTGGCGGCCGTTTGGGAGTACTCCTCCGGCGTCACCTCCCGCACCGTGGACGTCCACATCGCGTGGCTCCGCCAGAAGCTCGAAGACACGCCCCAGTCGCCCCGGTGGATTCACACCGTCCGCGGCGTCGGCTACCGTTTTGTGCCGTAACGGACGCCCCGCCGGGGAGTCCGCACCACATTCCCATGCGGGCTGCTCGCTGTCCCGCCTCCGGGCGCAAGCTTCCGGAATGAAGACGGTGCCGTCAGGCGCCCTGCCCGCCCCGCGGCCGGGAAGGGAAGCACTCTGGACCGCGTCGGGCATCGCCCTGTCAGATCGCGGCGCCTGCTGCGTCCGCCTTCCACGCATCGCGTGCCGCCACTCTCCCGGGCGGATTTGCCGCAGACGCAACGCCGCGCCCTTCTGGCACACACTCCGGAGCCGGTGCGCTCCGCGAAGAGCTGGAGGAGACTTGAAAGAGGCAAACCGCGGAGCGCACCTTCTTGTCCATATAGTGCCGGCCGATGACGGGAATTCTCAGCAACGATATAATCTGCGCATGGCTCTTTCTCATCCTTCGCGCCGCACGCTCCTCCGTAGCGCCGCCCACGCGCCCGCCGCCTGGACCGCTCTCTCCTACTCGCGAATCCTCGGCGCCAACGACCGGTTCAACCTCGGCCTGATTGGCGCCGGTGAACGCGGACGCCATGTAATGGGCCTGTTCCAGAAGACTGGCCGCGTTCAGGTCACCGCCGTATGTGACGTCTATGCCGCCATGATCGACAAGGCCAAGTCCATCGCGCCGGAGGCCAAGGGCTACTCCGATCACCGGAAACTGCTCGAGCAGAAGGATGTCGACATCGTCCTCAACGGCACGCCGGACCACTGGCACGCCGCCACGACCATCGACGCGCTCACCGCGGGCAAGGACGTCTACGTCGAGAAGCCCCTGACGCTGCGCATCGAAGAGGGGCCGGCCATTGTCAAGGCCGCCCGTGTCAACGAGCGGGTATGCCAGGTGGGGCTTCAGCAGCGCTCCGGCGCCCACTACATCGAGGCCAAACAGAAGTACATCGACTCAGGTGAGCTGGGCAAGATCATGCTGGTTCGCACCTGGTGGCACGGCAACATGTACCACCTGCGCCGCGCTCCGGCATCGCTGGCCGAGAAGCCCTCCAATCTCGACTGGGCGCGATTCCTTGGCCCCGTCTCCTGGCGCGAATGGGACCCACAGCAGTTCTGGAACTGGCGCGCCTACCTCGACTTCGGCGGCGGGCAGGTGACCGACCTGTTCACCCACTGGATCGACGTCGTCCATATGTTCATGGGCAACGACTCGCCCACTTCGGGCGTGGCCGCCGGCGGCGTCTACAACTACAAAGACGGCCGTACCGCTCCCGACACGATCAACGTCCTGCTGGAGTATGGCGGACAGTATACGGTGACGTTCGAGGCCACCCTCGCCCCCGGCATCCGCGGTTACGGCATCGAGTTCTGCGGCACCAAGGGCAAGCTTTTCATCGACCGCTCGCGCTATGAGTACCTGCCCGTCGGACGCGGCGCCCAGCCCGTCGAGGTGAAGGGGCCGGACTATGACTTCACGCTCGACCACGTGAAGAACTTCCTCGACTGTTGCGTCTCCCGCAAGCGGCCCAACTGCGATGTTTACGACGGCCACCGCTCCGCCATGGCCTCGCACCTCGGCAACATCAGCTACGTCCAGAAACGGCGGCTCAACTTCGACCCGCAGCGCGAGGAGATCCTGCCTCTCTGACGAGGGGGACAGCCTGAAGTGACACCTTCGCGAGTCCGCCGCGGGCTCGTCAGTGGAGTGCGCCTCTCAGAGCGACGCGACATGGCGCGCCTGACCCATTGAATTCTCTTGAGAGAAGCGTCCTCCCGGATGCACTTAATGGGCGAGGGAACTTTCCATGCTTTTCGACCGCCGCCATCCCGATGCCGAACCAGAGATCGACCTGAGCCGGTTTGATGACGAATTCGCCCACGCGGCGCCTCCCGGCGCCGCCTCTCAGTCCGTGTACGAGGACATTCCCGACGGCTTCTACGACGCATCCGTCGAGAGTGTCGACATCGGCCAAACGGCCAGCACGGGCAACCCGATGATCGTGTGGCGTCTGCGCATTCAGGGGCCGCAGTGCGAGGGCAGGGCGGTGACCAAGGTCCGCGTGATCACGCAGAAGACGCTCGGGTTTGTGAAGCGCGACCTGGAACATCTGGGGCTCGCGCTGGATCGGCTGAGCGACTTGCCCGGACGCCGCGACGAGATGATTGATCGCGAAGTGCGGATCTACAAGAAGTCGAATCCGGAACGCCGCTGGACAGAAGTTTTCTTCGTCTCGTCACGCAAGGGGCCCGCGAGCGAAGGCGCCCGCAGTTCCGCCTGGTCTACCGGCACCGACGACGATCTCCCGTTCTGACGCTGCGCGAGTGCTGCGAGCCGGCGCAGGCGGTCCCATTTGTAACGCTGTTGCCCCTGGCCTCACCAGGGGCAGCGGATGTGCCCCGGGCAAGCTCGAGTTGGCTTATGGCTTGCGAGCCTGCGAACCTCAGAGGGATCTCTCAACCCGCCATGCGAATCTGCACTATTCTGTGCATCCTTCCCGTGCCAGTTGCACGCAGGCAGCCGGGTTGTCTCCAACATTAAAGTCCCTCCACCGGGCAACTTTTCTGTTGACGAGTTACAGGTCTGAAATGCAATAATGGAATCAAACATAAGTCGTCATCGACTTAATTGCATCCCCGCGAGGAGGCCCAGCTCCTCGCAAGCCCCTCTGACAGGA
>Ga0209018_1001590_pt1 | contig 17848 bp, 17 predicted proteins | sample YNPBryBLVA2012_FD_185814 | JGI IMG/M metagenome (GOLD analysis project Ga0209018, IMG submission 185814) | Anoxygenic and chlorotrophic microbial mat microbial communities from Yellowstone National Park, USA - YNP Bryant BLVA 2012 (SPAdes)... ...
AGGCATATCGGGATATGCCTGCATGGCTGGTCGAGCACGCCTGAGGCATATCGGGATATGCCTGCATGGCTGGTCGGGCACGCCTGAGGCATATCGGGACATGCCCGATGGCTGGTCGGCACGGGTGGTGCATACGGAGCGTCCGGCCTGGCCGTGTTCCGAACGAGCCGACGCTGGCGTACCGGTTGGTTCTTTGTCCACCGAGAGGCCGGTGACCCGGCAACCATGGGAGCAGGCCGGCGGGAGGGCGAAGTGGCGGAATGCGTCCGTGGGTGGCGGTTCGCCGTTTTGGCGGATTCTGCCGGGGAATACCGCGAGGCGGGGAGCTTGTCAGGCGGGTCTCGGGGTGGCGGCCGCCACCGGGAGCCTCCCGCAACTGCTCGTAAATCCACGCGACCGCCCTGGCACAGGAGCTGCCTGATGGGGGGGCCGGTGCGAGTGCGCATAGCGCCGGCTGGCTGTTTGACAGGATGGACACGGGACGGTTGGGATTGTCCGGGCGGTCCGGCTTCGGTCGGGTCGCCGCGGGTAAGTGGCGGGTTTTGACCTACAAGAGGTGCCACTTGGCAGGAGTGCGCGCGTCTGGCGGGCTCGGTTGCGCGTAGCGGCCGGTCTGGCAGGCGCGACGCGAGAGGCCGGCGGTCGTCGCCGTTGGAGGAACGACCCCGGCAGGCAGGAGGTGAAGCAGACCCCCGGCAGGCAGGAGGTGAAGCTGATCCCGGCAGGCAGACGTGTGCCTCTAACCCGGCATCGGATTGAACAGCCTGTGCACCCAGCCCTGGCGGCCGCGACCCGAACCGCGGGATGAGCCGCAAGCTTGGGTGCACTCGGCGGAGTTTGGCGCCGAACAGCTCCAAGCTGACCCTCTGCCGGCTGACCTTCCACGCCCACGGGTCATGGGCTACCGCCTGACTCGGCGCGGGCGCCCCCCGTGGAAGTGCGGGGGGGCGTGGAGGGCGTGGTACGTGGTGCGGGCGAAACGAAGCCCAGGTGGAGCGAACGGACCCGACCGGGCGGGTCGGCTTGACGGACCGGGTCAGACGTGGACTGATGTGCATACCGCGAACTCGAGGTGCCTGAGGGATGCCCGACACGCTTGCTGCGCCGCATGGTTACGAAGAGGTCATCAAGAAGAGCCGTTTCGTTGCGCATGCGTGCGCGGCAGAGAGCGTCTCCGCGGCGATGGAGTTCGTGGCAGGCGTGGCGGACGCCGAGGCGACGCACAACTGCTGGGCGTACCGCATTGGTGCGGCGTACCGGTTCTCGGACGACGGAGAGCCCGGGGGTACGGCGGGGCGCCCGATCTTGCAGGCGATTGACGGGCAGAATTTGGACCGCGTGGTGGTGGTGGTGACGAGGTACTTCGGGGGAATCAAGCTCGGGGCCGGTGGGCTGGTGCGTGCGTACGGGGGAGTGGCGTCGAGCTGTCTCCGGACCGCGTCGAGGGTGCCGATCGTGCCCAGAAGCCGTTGGCGGCTGGATGTGCCTTTCGACGCGAGCGGCACGGTGCATCATTGGATGGACCGGGAGGGCGTGAGCAAGCTCGCGGAGCGCTACGGCCCGGAAGGTGTCACCATCGAGATCGAGCTGGCGGACGAGGGGGCGGAGCAGCGGCTTGGCATGCTGGTGAATGCCGCGCGCGGACGCGTCAAGTGGGAGCGCGCGAGTTGATTCGGGGCAAGCTGGACTACCAGGGGTGGAGGAATCGGAAGGTGGTGCCGTCGGACTCGGTGGATGTGAAGTCGACCTTGCCGCCGAGCACCTGTTCTCCGATCAGCTTCATGGCGCAGGTGCCGAGGCCCCGGCCGGATTCGTTGTGGGTGCTGAAATAGCGCTGGAAGATGCGCACGGCGATGGGGCGTGGAATGACTCCCGGGTTGTGCACCGAGAACTCGAGGTGGGCCGGGAATTCGGCGAGGCCGATTCGCACACACCCGCCTGGGGGCGTCGCTTCGAGCGCGTTGACCACCATGTTTCCCAGCACGCGCATGAGCAGCGCCGCGTCGGATCGAAGGGTTCCAATCGTCTCGTGTCCGCTCGCCACGAGGGACTTCCTCGACGCCGCGGGATGAACGCGGAACGTGCTGACGAGCTCATCGATGACGGGAGCGATCTGGATTTCGGTCAGCGCGGTCGTTCGCATGCGTCGGTTGTCGTTCAGCAATGCCCGGTGGACGGCGACGGCACCCCGGACCTGCCGGGCGGCTGCCGACACGGTCTGCAGCAGCTCGCGATCGCCGATCCCGTCGGCGGCCAGCAGCTCGCTGGCGCCGAGCAAGGCCACGAGATGGTTGCTGACATCGTGGAGCAATGCGCGGTTGAGCATTGCGAGATGCTCGGCTGTCGTGATGTCGTGGAGGAACAGCACCACGTAGCGGCGCCGGCCCGAGCGCATGGGGCATGCCCGGACCTGGAAGCACATCTCGCGGGGCGTGCCGGCGATTTCCGTGGTCAAGATGTACTTGCGCTCTTGCGTGGTCTCGGTGGCGAGGCTGGACACGATGGCGATTGCGGCGCCGCAGCTCACGCAGAACTCGGTGGTGCCGCATCCGTTGGGCGGGTCGTGCACGTGGGTGCACTTCAACGCTTCGCCCGGCCGCAAACCGAGCAGATCCTGGGCATTGGGCACGCCGAGCAGATCGAGGAACGACTGGTTGACTGCGACCACCTGCCGTTCCTCATTGAGCACGGCGAGCAGGCCGCTGGCGAGCGCGAGGAGTGCGTCGACGACCGGGTTGGCGGCGGCGAAGGCGACGTCTCGTTCCAACGCTGCCTGGGAAGCGCGAGCGGCTGGGGCGAAGAACGTGCCCCCATCTCGGTCATCCGTGTCGCCCATGGCACGAACCCGTTTGCGAACGTGGATGTTCATCAACATAGCACCCAACGGGTGCCGGGCCAAGGCCGCGGGAAGCCGCGCGGCAGGTTCCCTTTTCGGGGCACGCTCGGGCCGTGCTCGCGACCTTGTCTGCACGCGGCACGGCTGTTGGCATCGTTGCGCTCATGTTCGCATGCGACCGCGGGAGGCCCTGGCAGCTTTCCTCCGGTTCGATCCTTATCGCCGGACGCGGTCACGGACTCCGAATAGCGGGGGCGCCATCGATCGTGCTACGCTGTGATGAGGCTTGCGTCTCCGGAGGCTGCAATGGGTACCGCGCATCGGCTGGTCGTAGCATCGATTTTCGTGGCTGGGACGGGAGTGTCGTCTTGCTCCCTGCTCTTGGATACGGACGCTCTGCAGAAGGGGACTGGGTACGGGGAAGTGGCCGATGCGGGGGGGGGCGAGTCGGCGGGTTCGGGAGGAGGCGACACGGGGGGCGCGGCCGGGTCGGATGCAGGAGGTTCCGGCGGGAGCGCGACCGGTGGGAGCGCGGGCGGCGATGCAGGGGCGGGGCTTCCGATCGGCGAATTCGGGCAGGCCCTTGCGCACGCGATCTGCGTGAACCTCGTGGCCTGCGGCGGGCCGCTAGCGGAGTTCGCGTACCACGAGGAGGACTGCGACGCGTACTTGGCTGCGGTTCTCGACGATACGACCGTCGGGGCGATACGCCGGTCGGTGGACCAGGGGAAGCTGACCTACGACGCGGCCAAGGCGGCGACGTGTGTCCAGCACCTGCTGGAGGGGGGGACGCAGAGTCCGCCGCGGTGCGCGGACCTAGCGAAGGGGCTGGAGGAGTGTCGCGACGCTTTGGGGGGCAGGTCGGGGCCGGGGGGGGCGTGTAGCAGCTATTATGATTGCGAGTCGGGGCACTACTGTGACGTTGAGACGTCGTGCCCTGGCATATGCAGGGCGTTTGTGCAGTTTGGCGGGACGTGTACGAAGCCTGAGCAGTGCGGGCCGGACCTGACGTGTGTCACCGGGCTCGTTGGGGATGGGACATGCCAGTCCTACACGCCAAGCTACGGGGATTGCGGCGACAGCAAGCCGCCGTGCGTGCCAGGTGACTATTGTTTCGACAAGAAGTGTCTTCCGGTGAGAGATGCGTTCACGGTCAAGTCGGGCTTTGCATGTTACAAGAATGGGTTGCTATGCGAGAACGGGCTGTCGTGCATGTTCGAAGGGCTGCCGTTCCTGAGCGCTGCGACGTGCATGGCGCCGTTGGGGGCGGGAGACACCTGCGGTGTCGGCGTGCCTGAAGCGTGCGCCACGGGCCTGTACTGCTCCTATGGTAGCGCGGACCCGAAGTGCCTCGCGTTGCCGACGGAGAACCAGGCCTGTGCGAAGGCGACGGTGCAGACGTTCGGCATTTCGCCGGCTTGTGCCGCTGGGCTGGCGTGCGTTCACGACATCTGTCTGCCGCGGAGGCGTCTCGCGGAGGCGTGTTCTGGTGACACGCAATGCTATTCCGGGTATTGCGCGGGAGCGGACGCGGGGACGGGCCAATGCGAGCTGCGCGCCTGTCTGTGACGGAGGGTGGCGTGCGTCCACGCTCGGGCGTGAACGGATTGGACCGGGGCTGACGTCGCCGGGGGGCGGTGAGCGGAAGCCGTGGTGGGCCGGGCGCCCGGCGATTCTTCGTGCTGGGGTCGTGGTCCGCGCTATGATGCCCGCGGGCGTCGCTGCCTCCCAACCCGGCGCCCGTTGGTTTCATCATGACTGCTGTATGTGATCCAGAATTCGTCAATGGCAAGGGCACGGACAGTGGTTCAGTCGAGTGGGTGCCTCCCGAGCATCTTCTGAACCGCGAGTTGTCCTGGTTGAGCTTCAACAGCCGCGTGCTCGCAATCGCCGAAGACGACACCACGCCTTTGCTCGAGCGTTTCCGGTTCCTGGGGATTGTGGGGTCGAACCTCGACGAGTTCTTCATGAAGCGCATAGGGGGGTTGAAGCTCTGGGTCCGTCTGGGGTTGGAGACGCCGTCGGCCGACGGGATGACGCCGCGCCAGCAGCTCATGGCCTGCATTCCGCGGATCCACGAGATGGTGGCGCGAGCGGAGAGGTTGTATCGAGAGGTGCTGGTGCCTCTCGCGAGGGATCAGGGAATCCATCTGGTTTCGTGGCAGGATCTGGACGATGAAGCGAGGGACTGGTGTCGCGACTTCTTCATCGAGAACGTCGAGCCGGTGTTGACGCCGTTGGCGGTGGACGCGAGCCATCCGTTCCCGTTCATTTCCAATCAGAGTTTGTCGGTGGCGGTCGAGTTGGCGAGTCGCCCCGGTGCGCCGATGCGTTTCGTCCGTATCAAGGTGCCGATGAACCGCCAGCGGTGGGTGAGCTTGCCGGACGGGGTTCGCCGTGTGCCGCTCGAGCAGGTCATCAGCAACTGTCTCGAACACTCGCTGCCCGGTGAGCACTTCGCGGCGGTCCACCAGTTCCGGGTTACGCGCAGCATCGTGGTCGACACGGGCGACTATCAAGACGACCTGTATCAGGACGTGGAAGAGCGTCCGGGCCAGCTTCGTCGAGAGATTGCGGACCAGCTACGCGAGCGGCGATTTGCTCCGGCGGTGCGTCTGGAGGTCGACGCGGGCATGCCGCCGAAGCTGCGGCACTGGCTCCTGGACCAGCTACACCTGACCGACGAGGATCTGTACGAATCCTCGATGCCGTTGGGTATGGCAGACCTCGTATCGCTCGTGGACGTAGATCGTCCGGACTTGAAGTTCAAGCCGTGGCGCCCGCAGAGCCACCCGCGACTCAAGTACCTGCGAGGGATGAACACGGACGGCGGCGAAGCGAACATCTTCTCGATCATCCGGCAGGCGGACCTGCTGGTCCATCATCCTTTCCACGACTTCGACGCATCGGTGCTGCACTTCATTCGTGCGGCGTCGGAGGATCCGCAAGTGTTGGCAATCAAGCAGACGTTGTACCGGACGGCGAGCGACAGTCCGGTGGTACACGCGTTGGTGCGAGCGGCGGAGACGGGCAAGCAGGTAGCGGTGATGGTAGAGCTCAAGGCGCGGCTGGACGAGCATCAGAACCTACGGTGGGCGCAGGTGCTGGAGTCGGCCGGGGCGCATGTCAGCTACGGTGTGGAGGATCTGAAAACGCACACCAAGCTGGTGCTGGTGGTGCGGCAGGAGGAGAAGCGGCTGCGCCGCTACGCGCATATTGGTACGGGCAACTACCACAGCGGGACGGCCCGAGTATACACGGATCTCGGCCTGTTCACGGCTGATCCGGAGATCTGCACCGATATCGCCCACCTGTTCAACCTGCTTACCGGCTACAGTCGCTTCGATCGCTACAAGAGCGTCTTGGTGGCGCCGTCCACCATGCGTCGGCGTTTTCTGCAGCTCATTGAGCGGGAGATCGACCACGCGAGGGCGGGACGCAAGGCGGGCATCATCGCGAAGATGAACCAGTTGGAAGACCCGAAGATCATCGGCAAGCTGTACGCGGCGAGCCAGGCGGGGGTGGACGTGCAGCTCGTGGTGCGCGGCATCTGCACGGCGCGGGCGGGGGTTCCGGGGCTCAGCGAGCGCATTCGCGTGGCGAGCGTGATCGGCCGGTTCCTGGAGCACCATCGCATCTTCATCTTCGTCAACGACGGGGATCCTGAGTACTACATCGGCAGTGCGGACTGGATGACGCGCAACCTGCGTCACCGCGTGGAAGCGGTGGTGAAGGTCAAGGACCCGGTGTGCAAGTCCGACCTGGACCGGATCATGCGCATCTACCTCGACGACAACGAGCTTGCCTGGGATCTCCAGCCCGACGGCAGCTATGTGCGCCGTAGGCCGAAACCAGGCGAGGCGTCGAGGGCGTCGCACGAGGTGCTGATGCGGCTGGCCTGCGGGCAGACCAGGACCTAGGGGGAGGGGGGACTGGACCGGATTGGTCGGGTGAATCCTTCCGGCCGGTCGGGGCTCGTACCTGCCGTACGACGAATTCAGGGCCAACGACCGACAGGAGCAGGACCATGGCGATCATCCAGATGAACGAGAACAACTTCCAAGAGATCATCGAGAACAATGACATCGTCCTCATCGATTTCTGGGCACCATGGTGCGCGCCTTGCCGAGCGTTCGCGCCCGTTTTCGAGAAGGCGGCGGCCAAGCACGAGAACATCGTTTTCGCGAAAGTGAACACGGATGAGGAGCAGGGGCTGGGAGCGGCGTTCAACATTCACTCGATTCCCACCCTGATGATCTTCCGCGAGAAGACTCTGCTGTTTGCGCAGCCCGGGATGCTTCCGGCCAATGTCCTCGAAGAACTCATCGGCAAGGTCGAGGCGCTGGACATGAACGAAGTTCGAAAGGCCGTTGCGGAAGCGGAGAAGAAAGAGAAGGAGTCGCAGGCCGTCGCTCCGGCGAGCTGATCTGCCTGCCCCTCGCGCCTCGCATCCGAACCGCGCCCGTGAGGGCCCACATACCGCCTGCATCGACCACTCCCCATCGAGCTGACCCAACGCCCCCATCCCTGTGCTAGGGTGTCGTTGTGCGCTGGTTGCTGGTGCTCTTCATCGTGGTGCCCTTCGTGGAGCTATACCTGCTCCTCGTTATCGGCCGTTCGATCGGGTTCTGGCCGACGGTCGGGATGATCATCGTCCCCGGCGTGCTCGGCGCGACGCTGGCCAAGGTGGAGGGGCTGCGCGTGTGGAGATCTTACAAGGACGCGCTCGCCCAGGGCCGTCTTCCGGACGAAGGAATCCTGGGCGGGCTGCTGGTGCTCGTGGGTGGCGTGCTGCTGATCACGCCAGGCGTCTTGACGGACCTGACGGGCATCCTGCTGCTGATTCCGATGACACGCAAGATCGTGGCGGGTGTCATCCGCCGGAGGATCGCGCAGCGGCTCGGCCAAGGGTTGTTCCGGGTCGTGACGGTGGGGTCCCCGTTCGGGGAGGTGGTGCGGATGGACGACGCTGTGGAGGTGCTTGATCCGCGCGGCGACGCTGCAAGATGGGAGGCGTACCGGCAGCACGAAGGCGGTGCGACGGTAGTCGACACCGAAGGCGTGGAGGTCCAGTCGACGAACCTGCTTGGGGGGCGGGAGTCGGGGGGAGGTGGCCGGGGGGACGGACTGTGAGGTACCGGAAGACGATGGGAGGACACGCGCTTTGAGGACGTATCGCGTCGTGCTGGCGTTGCGTTATACCCGAATGAGCTGCAGACCCTACGGTGCGCGCATGGAACTGGACCGCTTGGTATTGGCCGACTCGGAGCAGGATGCCGTCCGGCAGGCGTGCTTGTGTCTCGACGCGGATCTCGAGCGTTTGATGTCGGAGATCAACGCGATCAACGTGTCGGCGTTTCCGGTGGACATCCTGCTGGTGGAGCAGGTTGGGAGTGGGGCGGGGCGGACCTGGAACGAGACGCCGTTTCCGGCAAGTCGGTGTGTTCCTCCGCACTTGCAGGTGAGGTTGAGGCCAGGTTCGAGCTGACGCTGGGCGCCAAGCGTGCCGCGCCGTCCCACTCGACGGGGCAGGTGGCTGCTGTGCGCCAAGCGCAGCATGGACGCGCACGCGGGGCGTTGAGTCTTCCGAGGCGGGCGTGGGGTTGCGGTCTTGGTCCGACCAGGGGGGGCGGCGAGCGATCGCGACCGATGCTACCTGGTTGGGCCGAGGGCGGTATGCTCCCAGACGCCGGAGTCCTGGGCGCGCTCGACGGGCAGTTCGGCCATGGCGAGGGCAGAGTAGCCGGCATCGACGAACAGGGTCTGGCCGGTGATGGCGCTGGCGAGGTCCGACCCGAGGAATGCTGCCAGGTTGCCGACATCCTCGCCGGTGATGGATCGGCGCATGGGCGCGACCTGCTCGTAGACCCTCATCATGGACTCGAAGTCGGGGATCTGGGATGCGGCGAGGGTACGGACCGGGCCAGCGCTGATGGCGTTGACGCGGATGGCGCGGGGGCCCAACTCGACGGCGAGCTCGCGGACGGCCGCTTCGAGCGCGGCTTTCGCGATCCCCATGATACGGTAGTTGGCGACGACGCGCTGTCCGCCGAGGTAGCTCATGGCGATGATCGAACCGCCGTTGCGCATCTTCGATGCCGCGGCATGGGCGAGGGGGAGCAGCGAGTAGCTCGAAGCCACCAGAGCGGTGGTGAAATCGTCGCGGGTCAGCTCGCTCACGGGGCGTCCGAAAGCTTCTGCAGGCGCATACGCGATGGAATGGACGAGGACGTCGACGTCGCCTTCGATACCCGCGAAGAACGTTTCGATTTCGTTCGGGTGAGTGACGTCACATCGTTCCCACGCGGCGATGGGGACTCCCCCGTTGCGGATGAGCTGCATGACGCGGCTCTTGAATCGCTGCTGGTAGCCGAGTGAGATGCGGGCGCCGGCGGCGTGCATGCGTCGGGCGACGGCCCAGGCGATGGACGACTCGCTCGCCACGCCGAAGATGACTGCGTGTTTGCCGTGGAGACTGAGCATGGTGGAACCTCTCTGAGGAAAGTCCAGGCGATATGCAAGAGGTCGGCCAGGCGATCTCGCGCGGGATTTCTGACCCATGGCGCGAATTGGGCTGCTCTCCGAGGCCTGGGACGCGAAGCTGTTTGCGCACCCATTCGCGTGGTGTACGGGTAAGCCGAGCAAGACGGCGGGGGCGGTCAAGCGTACAGCCCCGGCAAGCGGCGTGGCATCGACGCCGAAGGAACCCGGACCCCGGTAGGGTCCGCGGTCGTGACGTTGGCGCAGGGGGGCGTCCGTCGGAAGAGGCGGGCGATGGGCGAATCAGCGGTCGTGGTGGTTGGTCCTGTTCTGAGGACGGCACGGGGACGGCGTCTGGCCCTGCGGGACGGTTACTGGTTTGGCGGAAGACGAAGGGGGTAGGTGGCATGGGCGCGACGGGGGCGTGCTGGCGACAGTGCTTCCCGTTTGCGGAGGGATTGGGTAAGGTCAGGCCATGGCTTGGACCGAGGCAGTCCACGGCGAGCATTTCACGTTCCATACCGTCAAGGAGGTGCTGGGGCGGGCGAGCGAGGCTCGCAGTGGTGACGAGCAAGCGGGGCTGGCGGCGAGGAGCCTGCGCGAGCGTGCCGCGGCCAAGAGAGTTCTTGCCGGTCTCACGTTGCGGGAGCTGCGCGAGGCGCCCTCCGTTGCATACGAGGCCGACGAGGTCACCCGCGTCATCGAAGACCATCTGGACGACGGCATCTGGCGTCGGGTGTCGGGCTGGACGCTGGGGGAGCTGAGGGACTGGATCTTGTCGGACCGAACGACGGGCGAGGACATCGGCCCGCTTTCACGGGCGCTGCCGCCGGAGGCGGTGGCCGGGGTTGCGTCCTTGATGAGCAACCTGGACTTGGTTGTCGCAGCGAGGAAGATCCGGGTGGTGGTTCGATGCAATGCCACGCTGGGGCTGCCGGGGCGGATCTCGAGCAGGCTGCAGCCGAACCACCCGACCGACGACGTGGCGGGAATCCTGGCCGCGGTGCGGGACGGGCTGTCGTTCGGGAATGGCGATGCGGTCATCGGGGTGAATCCCGCGACGGAGTCGGTGGACAACGTGATAGCGATTCTCCGCGCGGTGAAGGGGTTGATGCGTCGCTATGCCATACCCACCCAGAACTGCGTGCTGGCGCACGTGACCTTGCAGATGAAGGCGCTGGAGCGGGGGGCGCCGATGGACCTGATATTCCAGAGCATTGCGGGGAGCGAGGGCGCGAACCGCAACTTCGGGGTGAGCGTGGCGCTGCTCGACGAGGCGATGGACATGGCTCGCCGGCTGGGCACGGCGCGGGGGCCGAACGTGATGTACTTCGAGACGGGCCAGGGGACTGCGTTGTCGGCCAATGCGCACGACGGCACGGACCAACTCACGATGGAGGCGCGAGCCTACGGTCTTGCTCGTCGCTACTCGCCATTCCTGGTCAACAGCGTGGTAGGGTTCATCGGGCCCGAGTATCTGTATGACGGCAAGCAGATCATGCGCGCCGGGCTTGAGGACCACTTCATGGGAAAGCTGAGCGGCATCAGCATGGGGTGCGACGCCTGCTACACGAACCATGCGGTGGCGGACCAGAACGACCAGGAGAACCTCGAGATGCTACTGGCCGCCGCTGGTGTCAATTACCTCATGGGCATCCCAATGGGTGACGACCTGATGCTCAACTATAATACGACATCCTTCCACAACAACGCAGCGCTGCGTCAGGTGTTCGGCTATCGTCCCACGCCCGAGTTCGAGGCGTGGATGGATCGGATGGGACTGTGGCGCAACGGGCGATTGACGGACAGGGCCGGCGACCCGTCGGTCTTCGATGCGCCGGGGATCCCATGAGTGCGCGGCAGCGTCGCGTGCCGGCGCATCTCGCGGGGCTCGTGGTCGAGCCGGAGCCGTCGCCGGCGTCCTCGGACACGATGCCGTCCGTGCAGGCGATGCCGGCGCGGACCTCGGCCGTCGACGCACCACACGATGCGTCGGTGCTGGCGCGTATCGTGGCAGCCACGCCGAGCAGGGTGGCTACCGGACGAACGGGGACGCGGTATCGCACGCAGTCGTACCTGGAGCTACGAGCCGACCACGCGATCGCGAAGGATGCCGTCCACGCGAGCATCTCGCGGGAGACGGCGGCGAGGCTGGGCTGCATCGAGGTCGTGAGCCGGTGTCCGGACCGCGAGCACTACCTGCTTCATCCGAACGACGGGCGACGGTTGTCGAGCGAGAGCCGGGCGCTGCTGGAGCGCGAGGGAACACATGGGGCGGACGTGCAAGTGATCCTGGCGGACGGGCTCGCTGCGCCGGCGTTGGACCGGAACGGTCCTGCGTTGCTGCCGTTGCTGACAGCAGCGTTGCAGCGGCGTAGGCTGTCGGTGGGCAGACCGGTGCTTGCCCGCATGGCACGGGTCGGGCTGCAAGACGACATCGGCGTGCTGTTGGGCAGCAAGGCCACGCTCATCTGCCTCGGAGAGCGCCCTGGCCTGGGTACGGGAGACTCGATGTCGATCTACATCGCCGTGGCGCCTCGTCTGGATCAGGACAACGCCGAGAAGAACTGCATATCGAACATTCGTCCGCAGGGATTGTCACCGGAGAAGGCCGCGGAAGAAGCGGCGGACATCGTGGCGCGGGGCATCGCCGTCGGACGAGGCGGTCTTGCTCTGGCCCGCAGTTGAGGAGCCATGCGCATCGTACCGCTTCCTGCCAGGGTTCTTTCCTGCCGCGTGCTGCCTGCCGCCGATCCGGCCATGATTCGCGGATTTGGTGCCGACTCGGACCGGTTCACTTCGCTCGGGCTCATGACGTGCGACCAGGACGACAGCCTGTATGCTGCGCTGGACCATGCCACGAAGTTCGCCGACGTGGAGGTGGTATTCGCCAAGAGCTTCTATGCTGGAGCATCGCATGCGTCCGGTCCCTATTCGGGAGAGATCCTGTGCATCCTGGCGGGGGCTGAACCGGACAGTGTATCGATCGGGCTCCACGCTGCCATCACGGCGCTCGAGCAGGAGATTTGCTTCTACGAGCCGGAAGGTGGCGGGCCGGCCTTTTTTCCGCATGTCATCGCGGAGACGGGCCGATACCTGAGCGCACAGGCGGGCATTGCGCCGGGCGCGCCCCTTGCGTACCTCATTGCGCCTCCCATGGAGGCAGCCATCGGCATCGACGCTGCGCTCAAGGCTGCCGACGTTCGCATGGTGAGGTGCTTCCCGCCTCCCACGGAGACCAACTTCGCCGGTGCGTGGCTGACCGGTGATCTACACGCATTGCAGGCCGCTGCCCGTGCGTTCGCGGAGGCGGTGCTCGACGTTGCTACGCGCCCGACGGCTGGCCTGCGCCTGTCGTCGGATCGACGATGGTAGGCTGGGAGATTGGCTGCGCTGGTGGCGTGGAATCGCCGTTCTGCTAACGTTGGGATGCCTCATGCCCGACCCCGTGACACCTTCCTCCGTGCAACCCTGCCCCTGCGACACCTTGGATTCGGAGCCACGTCCGTCGATTCGCGACAACGAAGCGGAAGAAACCCCCTACCGGCTGCACAGGCGCTTCGATCGCCTGGGAAGGATGTTTGGCGACGAAGCGGTTTCGGCGCTGATGAATCTGCGCGTAGCGGTGTTCGGGCTGGGGGGGGTTGGCTGCCATGCGGCGGAGGCCCTGGCACGTTCCGCGGTCGGGCACCTGGCACTGGTGGATTTCGACGACGTTTGCATCACCAACACGAATCGCCAATTGCAGGCGATGCAAGGGACCATCGGCAAGCCCAAGGCGTGGGTGCTGCGCGATCGGCTCCAGTTGATCAACCCGCAGGCGAAGGTGCATGCCCACCGGATGTTCTATAACCAGCAGCGCAGCGAGAAGCTCCTGACACCGCCCTGGCCGGGCGCGCGGCAGTTCGACTGGGTGGTAGACTGCATCGACAACTTCACGGCGAAAGCGCATCTGATCGCCACATGCCAGGCCCGGGGCATTCGAATCATCTCGTCGATGGGCGCGGCCGGCAAGCTCGACCCGACCCGCATCCGCACGGCGGACCTTGCCGACGCGCACGGCTGCCCCATGGCGCGCGAACTCCGCAAGATCCTGCGCACCCGGTACGGGTTCCCCGCTCAAGGTCCGATGGGTGTGCACGTCGTGTACTCCAGCGAGAAGCGGAGTTGGCCGCGGGAACTCGCCTACGACGGAGGCAAGGGATTCCGGTGCGCGTGCGGCAGGAAGAGCGACGAGCACAGTTGCGACACCCGTGCGATCATCGACGGGACCGTGGTGTACGTGACGGGTGCATTCGGGTTTGCGTGCGCCGCCGTGGTGGTGAACACCACGGCCGTACCGCTGATCGAGCGAGCGCCTCCGGCTGTATCGCTCAAGGAAGCTCGCGAGGCTGGCGCTTGAGCGGCTGGCTCAGGGCCGCGCCGGTCTGGTGTAGATGACCTTGAAGCGTCTCGGCTCCGCGACGAGGCAGTTGGCGCATCCGTCGCCGGCACCGCATGCGCCGTCGGTGGCACGTGCAGGGAGCGCGATCACCTCCAGGCCGATGTCTTCGTAGGTTTCGACGGACTCGGAGAGCCTCGGTTCTTCGGCGACGAAGCAACGCTGCCAGCCGGCTGCGGCCAGCTCCTGCTCGGACAGGTTCTCGCACTTGCGGCTTCGCTCGATAACTGCGTCGGAAAGGACCATGTTTGTATTCTCGAAGGGATCCGCACGCTCGACGCTGGACCATCGCGAGGGATGTGCGCGTCGATCGTGGGCGTCGCCGCTCATCCGCTGGCGGCCTCGAACAACGCGACTTCGTGGAGCATGCCGTTGCTGCTCTTCACCTGTCGGAGGCCAAGTGCCAGCAACGTGCGGCGCGCAACGGCCATGGTCACGGGGCCGACCGGGTGGACTCTGCCCTCTTCGCGATGGACCCTTGCCACCAGATCGAACCCCTGCTGATCGAACTCGCCGATGAGCACGTGGCCGCCAGGGGCCAGAACGCGCACCATTTCGTCAAGCACGGGGCTGGACGATGTCAGGTGATGCAGGACGTTCATCATGGTGACCAGCGTGAACGCTGAGTCGGGGAAGGGCAGGGAGGTGGCGTCGCCTGTCACGAACGTGATCTGGTCGGCCACGCCTTCGCGCCAAGCCCTCGCACGCGCGATCTGTTGTTCATCCGCGCTGGTGTCGATGGTGGTGACATGGCCCGTGCGCCGGGCGAGCTCGATGGCGAGCAAGCCCTTGCCCGTGCCCACATCCAGGACAGGTCCAGTGCAGGTGCCAGAGGCGTCCACGACGAATCGGACGGCCTGGAGCCGGTCGTGGCCCGCCTGGCGATAGCGTTCGAGATGGCGGTCGAAGGCAGCCAGTGCGGCGTCGATTTCATCAGGGGTCATGTGGCCACCTGGGGATCATCCCACCTTCCGATGGTCGCGCGTGGTGGGGGACTCTTCGCCGAAGCAGTCGTCGAACGCCCGGTCGATGGCGTCGTCGATGTCGCCGTTCGGCCGTCCCAGCTTCGCTTCGATCACACGGCTGCGTCCTGCAAGCCCGTCCATGCGCGTTGGTGGACCCGGTGGCGGCTGAGGCGCGGTGCGTAGTGGGCGGGATGGTGGCTTGCGCAGGCGAATCGCTTCCCGGATCTTCCGTGCTTCTCGCACAGCGTCCGGGTCGTCACGCACCAGCGTCAACTCGAACAGCGCTTCGTCGAACAGGCCCATGTCGACATAGGCCTGAGCGACCTCGACGTGTGTGCGGTCGTCGATGCGAGGCGGCAGGATGGGCCGCGTGCACGAACGGGGCACGGAGTCAGGGGATCGAAGAGGTTGCGCCATGTATCGACGGTTGCCGTCGTGCCATCGGATCGCCGTGTGCGTCAAGCCGGATCCCGCGCACGCTGGCTGACAATTCTGGTCTGTGTTCGAACAAGTGGCATGCAAGCGGCGACAGCATGGGTATCGTCGACGACGGGCCGTGCCCCGGTTCCGGACGCCCGCCGGTGACGGCCACCGTCGGCGGGACCTGGGGGCGAGGCATCTGGCGGTAGCGCGGGTCCGGCTCCACGTAACGGCTGTCACCGAGCCGTCGGAAAGGACCGGAACGCAATCATGCGCAGCATGCTCTCCCTTTGGATCGCCGTCGCCCTTGCCTTGCCCGGCGTCGTCGCCGCCTGTCGCCGGGAACCCCCCGCAACCAAGGCAGAATCGCCCGTCCTGTCGCGCGCGGTCGCAACATCCCCCGCACCTGTGTGGAGCACGTTGTCCCCACGGCAGGTCGAGGAGCTCAAGAAGAAGCTCACGGACGAGCAGCGTGCCGTCACGCAAGATGAAGCCACCGAGCGCCCGTTCGACAATGCCTACTGGAACCACCACGAGCCGGGCATCTACGTCGATGTCGTCACGGGCGAACCTCTGTTCTCCTCCACCGACAAGTTCGACTCTGGCACGGGGTGGCCCAGCTTTTCGGGGCCTATCGATGCGGACCACGTCAGGACGCGGCAGGACGACTCGCTGGGGATGAGGCGGACGGAGGTGCGCTCGAGCCGTGGGGGCTCGCACCTGGGGCATGTGTTCGACGACGGTCCCGGACCCGGCGGGCAGCGCTATTGCATCAACTCCGCAGCGTTGCGGTTCGTGCCCGCGAGGCGTCTGGCTGCGGAGGGCTACGGGCAATACGTGTCGCGATTCTCCGGTGTGGAGCAGGAACCGTAGCGTCCACGGCCGTGACGACCTACCCAGAAGGGCTCGCCGGCATGCTGGCGTGCCTTGCGATAGCACAATAAATTGTGTGGCCCCGCAACGGGCACACAGCAGCCATGGCAAGGGCTTTCGTCGAGCGCGGGGTGCCGTTCGTCTTTTGTCTTCCAGAATACAGCAACGTTTTATGCCATTCCGTCCGAAGGTACTGGCGCCGATGCTTGCCGCGACCGTGTCGTGGCCTGCCGCATGCCCACAGGCCCGGGGGACAGGGCCGATGTCTCGCGCGGGTCAACGGCACCCGATGTCGAGGCATGGTCGAGGGCATGCGGTGCCCTGGGTGGGCCGTGGCTCGTCAAGATGGCGTCGACAAGAACCCTGCTGTGCGGGCAATTGGCGTCAGGCTGCAGGAGGTGGGAACGCATGCTGGATCGCACTGGGCACCAGCAAGAGATTCGTTCTATATTCCGTGTCGATGGGAACCGAGCCGCCGAACAAGATGAACGCGACTGACTGCGGTGGGAAACCTGCGCACGGTGAGGAAGGAACGGTCCCCCGCCTCGACGATCCGGTGGCGTCCACGAGAGACTTCTCTCTGGCGCTCGTGTCCGGGGCCGGCGTCAGCTTGGTCCGCGAGATCCCGTCCGCGGCGCCCCACAGGTTTACCGTGGGGAAGAGCCCTGTGTGCGACCTGACGCTGCCCGACCCCGAGGTGTCGCGGCGTCATCTTGCGCTCGAGCCCAGAGGTGGCCTGCTTCATCTCGAAGACCTGGGTTCCACCAACGGCACCTTCGTCAACGGGGTTCGCGTGGTGGAAGCGCTACTGCATGGGGGGGAAACCATCCGTCTGGGGTCGACTGCCTTGCGCGTGGAGGTCCGCGGCAAGGCGTCCGCAGGGCCGATGTCCGCTGCACTCGGATTCAGGCGGGTCATCGGCGCCAGCCCGCAGATGCGGCAGCTCTACCCATTCTGCGACAGGATCGCGCGCTCGAACATTCCTGTCATCATCGAGGGCGAGACGGGGACCGGCAAGGAGTTGCTGGCGGAATCGCTGCACGATCACGGCCCTCGCGCGAAAGGCCCCTTCGTCGTGTTCGACTGCACGGCGGTGGCCCCGACGCTGATGGAATCGGTGCTGTTCGGTCACGAGCGTGGTGCGTTCACGGGCGCAGACGTCGCCCGGCCAGGCGTATTCGAGCGGGCCCACGGCGGCACGCTGTTCATCGACGAGATCGGCGATCTGGAGTATTCGCTGCAGGCCAAGCTGCTGCGTGCGGTCGAACGCGGCGAGGTGCGCCGCGTTGGGGCGACCGACTACGTCAAGGTCGATGTGCGCGTCATCTGCGCAACCCGCCGCGACCTGGAGGCCGCCATCCAGGAGCATCGCTTCCGCGACGACCTGTATCATCGTCTTGCCGTCGCGCGCATCGAGCTGCCTCCGCTGCGCAACCGCACGGGCGACGTCGAGCTGCTCGCCGACTACTTCTGGAGCGAGCTCGGCGGAGGTCCCATGCCGCCCGGGTTCCGGGAGCGGCTGCGCGCGCATCGTTGGCCCGGCAATGTCCGCGAGCTCCGCAACGTCGTGGCCCGCACGATCGCGTTGGGTGATGAGGAGCCCTTGGGTGAAGGTGCTCCTGAGAACAACGACCTGTCCTCGCTGATCGCCGAACTCACATCTCGGGACGTACCGTTCACCAAGGCGCGCGACAAGATCGTCGACGCGTTCCTTCGGGAGTTCGTCACCCAGGCCCTTGCCAGACATGGCGGCAACGTGACTCGAGCGTCGGCCGCCGTCGGTGTCTCACGCCGCTATTTCGACCGGATCCGCGAGCGCACGCGCAAGGCGAC
>Ga0209018_1001592_pt1 | contig 17846 bp, 18 predicted proteins | sample YNPBryBLVA2012_FD_185814 | JGI IMG/M metagenome (GOLD analysis project Ga0209018, IMG submission 185814) | Anoxygenic and chlorotrophic microbial mat microbial communities from Yellowstone National Park, USA - YNP Bryant BLVA 2012 (SPAdes)... ...
TTATTGTCACCAATGGAAGATTATTTCGCTGAGATACCCATATTATTGAGAACCACAGACGGGGGCTACGCCCCTGCGACCTATTTTTAGAAATGCCCTCTATTTATTTGAACTAACCATAAATCCCATCATGGGAATACCCATATTACCCAGAACCAAGGGCACATTGATAGAGGTGCCCTTTTCGGTAAATTGTCCTAACCAGCCCGGTTCCTACCAACTGGACTTGGTAATCCCAGGGAGCAAGCCCTGATGCGCCATTTCCCGCAGGGCATTCCGGCACAGACCAAAATCCCGGAAATAGCCCCGGGGACGACCGGTTGCCCAACAGCGATTCCGCAGACGGTTGGGGGCACTGTTGCGGGGCAGGCGTTGCAGTTGGCGGTGCAGTTCTAGCCGCTCTTCCCAGGTTTCCGCTACGGTAAACTCAAATTTGAGTTGTTCCCGCCGCTCCCGGTACTTATCTACCAGCTTTTGCCGCCGCTTTTCCCGCTCGACCATGCTTTTTTTTGCCATAACCCCGCCGTTATTATTAAAATCACATTTTTCAATCTTATATAAACTAATTGCTTACCGTCAAGAGTCTGAGTGAGGCGGAAATGGTTGTACCCTAGATTAGAGAGTGGAACGACCTGATTCATGGCGACGTTTCGGACTGGTCAACGGGTGCGGATTGTGCGTTTGCCTGCCTATGTGAAAACGGCGGAACCCATGCCCATGTTGCGTCCACCCAGCGTGATTGCCTTGGGGGAGGAGGGGGTGATTTTGGCGTACAACCCCGGTGGGGATTGGAGTGTGCGGTGTCAGCGGGGTGCCTTTTTGCTGGGAGAAGCCTATCTGGAGGCGGTGGAACCATGAATGCGGGGAAAGACCAAAGCCATCCGCTTTACCATACGGATCGGCAGGTGGTGGATCAATTGCTAATCAGCGAACCCAGCGACCACGCCCTCGCCGAGTGGGCACGCCTGCAAATTCGTTACCAACATTTCCCCGGTGCCCGGGACATTCAGCGGGATTTGACCGCCACTTTGACTCGGTGGGGACTCTCTCAGGAGGAGGTGTTTCAACGTACCCGTGCCATTCACCGCCAGGGCAAGGTCTATCGCAGTCGCGTCGTCAGCCAAGAGGACTGGAATTAGGTCCTATGACGTGGGCTTACGTTACCGCCGGGATTCCTGATGATGCCTTCGAGCGACTCCCAGGGATTCCCATGAGCAAACGGGAGTCCCGTGTCCTGATTTTGTCCCAACTTTGTCTGAAAAAAAACTCGATTCTCTGGGACATTGGGGCGGGTACAGGTACGGTGGCGGTGGAGTCGGCATTATTTTGTACAGAAGGTCAAGTCATTGCCATCGAGCGGGATGAGGAGGTGGTGGGCTTAATTCAGCGCAATGGCGAGCGATTTGCGGTCAAGAATATGTCCATTATTGCCGGTCATGCGCCGGACTGTTTGCCAGGGATTATGCCCCGTCCGGATCGGATTTTTTTGGAGGGGGGGCGACCGGTGGAGGTGGTACTGCGAGCCGCTTGGGATTGCCTGCAGGATGGGGGTCGGTTGGTGACGGCGACGAATAGTTTGGAAAATTTTTATGGGATGATCCAAACCTTGGGGGCACTGCAAGCCCGCAAAATTGAGGTGATTCAATCGGCGGTCAATCGGTTAGAAACCCGTGGGATGCAACAGGTTTTGGTGGCACTTGACCCGATTTTTATCCTCAGTGGTGAAAAACCATGAATGGGCGGGATAAAATTCAGGCTCTACTTACAAAAATCAGCCGTCTGCAATACCCGGAACGATACGAGTTAAACACCTGGCAAATCGCCCCTGAAGACCAACCAGGTAATTTGCAAGATATAAAAATACCCACAGCTTGGGGCGGCTATGATCAAACCATTTGGTGGTATAAAAAAGTAACTTTGCCACAAACCTGGACGAATCAAAAAATCGCACTCCGTATGGATATACCGGAAGGTTTAGTATTCATCAACAATCGAGCATATCATGGAATTGATATAAATCATCCAGAAATTATTTTACCTACAGAGATTTTCCCGGAATTTACCATCCAAATTCAAGCCTATAGCGGGCGCAAACAGGAGCCAAATTTATGCCAGTTTAGCGAATTGGTCAGAGTCTGTCCAGAAGCTGAAAAAATTTATACCTGGTTAGAACATTTACTTACCATGAGTGATGAGCATACCTGGGTGGAAAAGGGGTTAAAAAATTTAGCCAATTGTAACCCTGAGAAGGAATTAAATCTCTCGGAATTAAGTGCCCAATTATGCCATAATTTACGCATCAATTCAGGATCAGAACCTACACCAAAAATTTATTTAATAGGACATTCACATATTGATATTGTTTGGTTGTGGACGCTCAAAGAAACCCGCCGTAAACTCGCTCGTACCTTCACAACTGCATTGCATCTGATCCAGGAGTTCCCTGATTTTAGTTTCATGCAAGGGCAAGCCCAACTCTATGTTTATCTTAAACAAGATTATCCTGAACTTTATCAACACATTCAAACCCAAGTAAGATTAAAAAAATGGTACAGCGAAGGAGCCGTATGGGTTGAACCGGATGGTAATTTAATCAATGGGGAATCTTGGGTCAGACAGCTTGTTTATGGTAAAAGATTTTTTCAGCAGGAATTTAATATCAATTGCCAAATTCTTTGGTTGCCCGATACCTTTGGCTATCAGGGTAATTTACCTCAAATACTACAACAAGCGGGAGTAAATTACTTTTTTACAACCAAACTGAATTGGAATGATACGGGTGAATTTCCCTTGGATTCTTTTTGGTGGGAGGGCATTGATGGTACGCAAGTGTTAGCCCATCAACCACCTGTAGGACTTGAGGGATTACTGAGTATTAAGGATTTAGATAAAACAGGTCGTCAATATCAACAAAAAAATGTAGCGCCGGTGGTTTTACAAACCTTTGGCTATGGGGATGGCGGTGGCGGTGTCACTCGTAAGCACTTGCAAATTTATGAATTAACTCAACCCTTAAATCTACCATTTCCCCACCATATTTCTCACCCAATCGAATTTTTTCAGGCATTAGAGCAATATGGGGAGCATTTGCCAATTTGGCGGGGAGAACTATACTTAGAAAAACATCGGGGTACTTATACTACTCATAGTCGAACTAAGCAACTCCACCGGCAAGCTGAACGGGAGTTATATATCACTGAATTACTGGCAACATTAAGCTGGTTGCGTGGTGAACCATATCCTCGTGAATTGCTGGAAGATACTTGGAAATTGCTACTCCTGCAACAGTTCCATGATATTTTGCCTGGTACATTTATCCCAGATGCCTATCCCCAAATTCTTCGGGATTTTGAGCGGATTTTTGAGCAGTTAACATCTATTCGTGAAGAGGTTTGGAAGCACTTACAAATTCACCCATCCCAACCCAATACATGGACAGTTTTTAATCCCATTCATGCTCAGGAAAATGTTTATGTAATTTTAACCTTACCGGAATCGGATTTAGAATCTATCGTCAATCAAATTTTATTGAAGATCGATGGTCAAGCAATTCCCCATCAACTATTACATGAATCGAGTCCAATTCCCAGTTTATATTCAAAGGGTAATCAAGCTAGAAATATACTATGTTGCCTACCTAGATTAGAGGCGTTTAGTTTTGCAGAAATTAAACTTGAAGTTACCAACCAATTAAACGTTAATCAGTATGAGCTAAATATCCAATTGAATGAACTAGAAAATAATCACCTAAAATTAGTTTTAGATTCCCAAGGTAATTTGATTGCACTATGGGATAAACGTTTAGAAAAAAATCTTTTATCTCCAGAGCAAACAGGTGGGGAACTAAAGATATTTCTTGACCGACCAAAACAATGGGAAGCCTGGGATATAGATGCGGATTACGCTACCTATCCATCCCCGGATATAAAATTAGTTTCTACCCAAATTATTGAACAAGGTATATTACGCTGTGGCATTGAGTTTAATTACACAGTTCAGAATGACATAGGTTTATCATGCCAGATTAGCAAATCCATTTATTTATATCACGATTCCCCATTTGTAGAATTTTTTGTTGATGTGGATTTAACGAATAACCAATACGCTCCATTTATCATGAAAATTTTATTTCCCTTAGCATTAAACTGCGAACAAGCCAGGTTTGATATTCCCTTTGGACTCATTCAACGTTCCACCAGTAACCCTGTTCAATTTGAAGTTCTCGCACTCAGTTGGGCAGATTTATCTACCAATGACTGGGGGGTGAGTTTACTAAGTCGTGATAAATATGGGTTTAATGTTACTTCCAATACCCTGGGATTAACGTTAATGAGAGTCGCCCATTATCCTCATCCCATTGAGCCTTGGCATTTAACTGATACCGAGATTACTGATGTGGGCATTCATCAATTTTGTTTCCGTTTGTACCCTCATCCTGGTGCTGTTAATACTGCTCAAACGGTACATAAAGCTCAAGAATTTCTCTATCCACCCCTAGTCTTTCCAGGTAGTTTACAACAAAGTATTCCCCAAATCATTTGCTTTAATGCCCCTAATCTAGTAGTTGCTTGTGTGAAAAAAGCGATGGATTGTGATGGTATGATTATCCGTATTTATGAAGCGTATGGGGAGGCAGTTCGTGCAGAAATTCAACCCCAATTCCCTGTACGAGAAATTTGGGAATGTGACCTACTCGAAAATCGCTTAAATTTGCTACCAAATCCTGAATTATTTACAGTAAATTTCACACCCTTTATGCTCAAGACTTTTTTACTCATTCCCTGAATTTGGCTCAGTTAAAATGGTCAACATTTGGGGGGGCGTGGCATCGGGGGGATAGAGCAAACTCACCTGTACGAGACGTTTCTGCCCCGGAGCGATATTCATGGTTACCAAAGGTTCCGCCTTTTGCCCTCGCTGTAAAACCAAGTGACTATCCCGTACTCTCGGCAGTCCCGTATCGTCAATGTAGCGCACTCGTACTGTACCTCGAAAGAAAATCTGGCGAGCCGGTGGTTGCCAAAACCGTAACCCGCCCTCATTGACATCCGTTTTTAGGGGGGATTCCAACCCCACCACGACCCGCTGGGTTGCTGACCGGCGATTCACCAGCGGCAAGGTTAAACTGTACTGTACAATATAATTACCATGACTGCGGTAAGCAGTGTCGGGATAGCGCACCAGCATGGGGGCGGTTTGGTCTTGTCCTGTGCCCATACGTCCCCGTACCAGCAAGCTGATCCCATAGGAAATTGCCCTGCCCGGTGCCGGAATTGCCAGGGTATTTTGAGCAGGGTCGGTTAAATTTGCCTGCCAACGGGTGCCCAACGCTACCCCACTCACCCGCCCGTAGCGGAACTGTCCAGGGGGGACATCGAGGGGAGTCGGAGCCAAATCCCGAGGACCAGCCAAATTGCCTTGCCGCAGTATATTTTGCCAACGTTGTAAACTGGGGGGTGTTTCGGTGCCATCCGGCTCAAGGGTGGCGAACAAGCCCAAGCTGGCGGCATAAACCGGTTGATCCGCATACAAACGCAGGACAACGGAGCGGGCATTGCGGGTCACTCCTACCTTTTGGGTGGGAATGGGTTGGTTGAGCAGTACCCGTTCGGTGCCGGGGGGAATGGTCAGGGAGGTCAGCCCCAAATCTTGCCGCCCACCCCGGAGCAGGAAATCCGTCAGACGACTACCGGGACCGCTATACACCCAGCCCAGGGGATTGGGCACCAGGTCGGGGAGGGTGATGAATCCGGCATCGGGACGGGTCAAAAAACTAGCGGCTTGGCGTACCGTTACAGTGGCAGGGCGCTTGCCGGGATTGCCAACGATAAAACCTAAATAAAATGTGCGGTCATCTTTGGCACCGATGGAATCAGCCAAATGGTGCAAAAAAACAGCAAATTCCCCATGAAACTGATAATTCAAATGCGCCTGGGGGTTTTGCATCCCTTGGGGTGGAAATGTGGATAATAAAATACCTTCAGTAAAGACCAATTCCGGGCTATTGCTATTAAATAAAGGCACTTGGTTTAATCGTCCAGGTAAGGGTCGCACTTCCTGGGGACGGAATAATTCCTGTACCGTTGGGGCTTGGGCAATGATCGGCAAAAACAACGCAACCACTCCAGGATGTCTCTATGAATTTAGAATATAACAATCTCAGACGATTTATGCAAATAATGGATACAAGACCCCTCAGAACTAATGCGGGGCAGGGTTCTTTCAAGATTATATAGCAAGCCTAAATGAGAATGGGATAGAGGTCGCAGGGGCACCGCCCCCGTACTTGGTTCTGGGGAATTTTTGTATGTCCACGGAACGCAAGTTAACGTTAATCAAGTAGGATTGCCATAGCCTATTTATGAAATCAAAACAATTTACCTCTGGCTGTCAAGGGATAAAAGCGAACTACGGATAACAACATAGCCCATAAGGTTTGAATTTCGGGAACTTTTACTTCCTGCCATTGATACGGCTGGCAATATAAGTAGGGGATTAACCAGCGCATGGTTGCAATATCCCACTGGGTAAATTTTAGACCTATTTTAGCTCTGCCTTCATGGTCGTGATAAATACGTGTGGGTTTAGCCATGAAGCTGAGGCCGGCAATGGGGCTAGGCTGAATAAACTCCAATCTTCCAGAGGAGAAATAACGATAGGGAAAATGCTCTACAAAAATTAAAGCTCCACCTTCAGAAATATTCATCGTCATGCCTAAAAATATTTCATCGTTGATGATTAACCGACAAGGCTCTTGCCGAGGGAAACGAACATAACCTCTTTGGGGAACATCAATGGCTGACATAATACAAATCATCAATAAGATCGAATTGTATGTAACCCAAACAATATTAATAGCTAAACTGTCTGGATTAACATTGGTATCTCTAAAATTCATAATATGTCTAAACAGACCCAGAACCGATAGAATGATTACGGCTAAAAGAGGACGGATCAAAATCCAGTTAATGCGTATTTTATTGGGATCAGTGTTGCCTTTTGGGGTCACCTTGAACGGTTTATTGTAGGGATTGATTAAAGTCATAACAATAGTAATTGCTAAGGGCAGACATATTAAGGTTTCATAAACATCTGACCAGAACACAGACCGGCGATTTTCCGTCAACCAAGAAAAACACATGACCCCGCTAATCCAGTAGGGCAAGTAGAAGAACAAAATTTCATTGATTGTAGCCCGTAGAGGAGCAATGTCAAATAATAAGTAGGCTAACGGGAAAAAGAGAAACATCACCCGGGGGATGGAGAGTAACCAATAGAGAATGCTTAGGGAGTGGGAGAGTCTTTGCCACCATTTTAAGTTGGGAATTGTAAAAAAATTCCACCGAGAAAATACCAACTGCAAAGTGCCCTGACACCAGCGCAGTCTCTGACTGACAAATGCCCCAATTGTTTCAGGTGCTAGACCCGCTGAAAGAGCTTCATTCAAGTACTTTACTTTGTACCCAAGTGCCTGCATTTTCAAACCCGTAAAATAATCCTCGGTAATGCTATCCGTAGGGATGCCGCCAATTTCATCCAACGCAGAGCGACGTACCACAAAGCAACTACCACAGCAAACCACAGAATCAAGAAAATCTCGACTGGGTTGGATATACCGAAAAAATAAGGTTTGTTCATTGTTGACAATTCCCTCTAAGCCAAGATTGACTGAGATGGGGTCTTCATTAAAAAAATTCTGGGGAGTTTGTACTAAGGCGGTCTTGGGGTCTTGGAAAAAGCCAACGGTGCGCTGTAAAAAATTCGTACAAGGCACAAAATCCGCATCGAATACCACAATCAATTCGCCATGAATACTCGGAAGTGCATGATTGATATTGCCAGCTTTGGCATGACGATTATCAGGGCGATCACGGTATCCGCAACCCAAATCCTTAGCCAATTGCCGAACCTCTGGTCGCCTGGTATCATCAAGTAAGTAAATTTTTTTATTCGGGTAATCCATTGCCTGACAACCAATCACAGTTCTTCTTAAAATTTCTACCCCTTCATTATAGGTGGGAATTAATACATCAACCCAGGGTAAATAATGACCTTCTAAAACGGCTTTACTCCACTGATCGGCTTCCTGGGAGCGGTCAATTTGGAAGATGTTGTGTAGGTAAAAAAAGATGGAATTGAGCAGTGATAAACATTCACCGAAAAACAGAGTAATGGAGAGGGATGTGGTCAGAGCATCATCCAGATTCAAACTCCCAAAGAATCGCCAGAGCAAGTAACGTAAGCCCAAAAAAGCTGTTACCAAACTAACGATGGCTCTACTTAGGGTATTCGGCTTGGGGAAGAGTTCTTTTAATAAAAAAGTAAAAGATAGCCACACTAAAGCAGGCAGTAATAGTGATTCCAAAGCAGAGCTACTTGGACGAAAAATGATCATCCCTCCATGCCAAATATCAAGCCATTTTGATAAAAGGATATTGAAGTCAAAACTGAAAAGTAATACGGCTACCAAACTGATGAAACCGATCAGCAATAAATAACTGTCCAACTTATCTAAATTAAAGATATTTCGCATGGTCGCTAAAGGAACATCACCTCAACGCTCTGCCCCACACTACAAAACCTCCCCCCGGCAAGTGCTTCACCACGGTCATCTAAAGTGACTTGCACTTCTAGCTCATTTCTCACCAATTCGTCTGGCGGTACAGCCACATCCGCACCTGCCGTAACCCTGCCAACCCCGCCCCGAATCGAGCGCACCCATCCCCGATAAATTCTATTGGAACCATCTAAAAGTCTTACTTCTGCAGGCTGTCCTAGGCGTAGTTTTCGATTCGCTCGTTCCGTAACCAAGGCAGTTGCCCAAATCTCATGACAATCGAGCAATTGCAAAATAGCCGTTCCCGTATTGACAGGCACGCCCAATTCTCCGGTACGAATATTTACAGACCAAACAACTGAGTTAACTGGGCTTTCTAACTGGGCTGACCGTTGCAAATTTAATTGCAGTTGAGCCTTGCGTAATTCTTGTTCCAAAGTCAGGACAGAAACTTCCAGTTGACGCTTTTCTTGGATTAAATCCGTAATTTCCTGTTGCAGGTCTAATAAGCGAATCTGGGGAAAACTAAATGTACGGGCGGAATCGAGTTGTAAACCCTGCTGTGTTGCGGTGAGGGCACTTAGGCTTCGATCTACCTCAGCTTGGCGACTAGCAACTAGGGCTGAGGCGGCTTTCATCTCGGCAAGGGCTTGATCGGCTCTTTGTTGGGAAACTGCCCCTTCTTCAGCCAGACGGGTAAATCTTTGGGCTTCTTTACGGGCTAGTTCTAAATTAGCCTGCGCTTGCTTTAGTTCACTACGGGCACGCTCTACATTGGCACGAAAAAAATCAATGTCTAAGCTGATTTGACTCTGAGTTTTTTTAGTTAAAAAATCAGCAAGTCTTTGGCGGGCGTTCAGGCGCTCATTCACAGATTTTAATTGATTCTGTGCGAGTCGTAATCTGCTGTTTAAGTTCTCCACATCAATGGTGATTTGGGGATTCCGTTCATTGGTAATTGAGCCAATTAAAAAACCCTTGGGTAGCACACTACCAACATGAATCCGCTCTAAATGGAGGGTGCCTGTGATTGGCGCATAAATGGTAATCAGTTCAGCGTTGATATAACCGACACGACTAATGACTCTGGTTTGCCTCTGCCAGAATAAATAACCGGCAAATATCATCAGTCCCGCACCAAAGAGAATGCGAAACCAACGAAAAAATTTACGCCGTAGATTGTTTTCGACAGCAGTTTCTTGCGGTTTATTCTGAAACAGGGTTAGTGGCATCTGATGTTAATAGTTTTGGAGAGGACACAATCGAAGCGATGAAAATAAACAAAACTCTGGAACTGTTGCTCAGTACAGGACCAAAAATAAGCGAACCGCTGATCAATTTGTTTATACTAGCCCATTTCGCTCAAGGTGACAAGCCGTATAGGGATTACAGATGATTCGTGTGATTCAAAGGGTTATTGACAACCAGAATAAAGTTATTATTCCCCTAACCAATAACTCCTTAAACATAAAGTTTTTTCTCACAATTCATATAAAAATTTAACAACTAACTGGGAGGGAGTACGGCAATCGCATCAATTTCCACCCGGGCATCCTTGGGTAAACGAGCGACCTGCACACAGGCTCTCGCCGGGGCATATCCCTCAGGAAAATACTCTGCATACACCTGATTCACGGCACTAAAATCCCCTAAATCTACTAAATAAATTGTGGTTTTTACCACCTGTTGCCAACCACAACCCGCCGCTTGTAATACTGCCCCTAAATTTTCCATCACCTGTCGGGTTTGCAGGGTAATTTCATCCCCTACTATTTGTCCCTGACTATTCAAAGGAATTTGCCCTGATAGAAATACGAATGTTCCCTGGGCTTGAATCGCTTGCCGATAGGGACCAATGGGAAGGGGGGCAGTAGGGGTTTGAATGGGTTGGGGGTTCATGGTTGGGGGGCAATACCGTAGTAACGAAATTGGTAATAATCGTGCAGGATTTGGCTGTGGTCAAAGCAGAGGGGATGGGGTAGTTCCCAGGGTAAAAAAATCCCCACGTTTTTGGCATCGTCTCCCGCTTGGGGCGCACCGGTGGCAGTGGCAATAAATACGGTGGCAATCGTGTGTTGGCGGGGGTCCCGTTGGGGGTCCGAATAGGTGTGAAATTGGCGAACCAACTGCACCGTTAAACCCGTTTCCTCCTGGGCTTCCCGCCGAGCCGCCTGCGCTAGGGTTTCCCCGTAGTCCACAAATCCGCCGGGGATGGCCCAACCCAAGGGTTCGTAGTGTCGTTCCACCAGGACGAGGGGGCGGTGGGGACGGTCCAGCAATTCGATCAGGATGTCCACCGTGGGGGCAGGGTTGCGGGGCGGGGTCACGCCTATTCCTCCTGCATATCCACATAAAGCTGGCGCAGTTGTTCGGTCAATTCTTGCCCCATCTGGTCAATAAATTCCCCGGCTTGGTTTTCGTCCATCCCATACCGTTCGCTCACATCCGGGTCGAGGAGATAGTCCCGCAGGCTTTCTAGCATAATTTCTGCCATTTCCTCCGCAAATTGATCCGCTGTGTTGGTATAGGGTGCCATACAGTAGAAAGAGTAAACATCATCTTTTTATTGTTACCATGCCCCAGCAGTTCCGCCTATCCTTGGATGTGATTAAGTTTAATGAACAGGGCTTGGTGCCAGCGATTATCCAGGACTACTTGGACGGGGTGGTGCTGATGTTTGCCTGGATGAACCGGGAATCTCTGCAAAAAACCCTGGAAACCGGGCGCACTTGGTTCTACAGCCGTTCCCGCCAAGAACTTTGGCCCAAGGGGGAAACCTCCGGTCACGTCCAATGGGTGCGGTGGTGGCGCTATGACTGTGACCACGATGCCCTGTTAATTGGTGTCGAACAGGTGGGGGATATTGCCTGCCACAAGGGGGAACGCAGTTGTTTTCACCTGATTGACGAACCGAATGCACCTGCCCATCTGCCGCCGGGGGATATGGTCGCCCAACTGTACGAGGTGATTTGCCAGCGCCGGGATCAACCCCAGGAGGGTTCCTACACCAGCCATCTGTTCACGGGGGGGGACAACCGGATTTTGAAAAAACTGGGCGAAGAAACCGCCGAACTGATCATGGCGTGTAAAGACCGGGAACCAGAAGCGATTGCCAGTGAATGTGCGGATGTGCTGTACCATACCCTGGTGGCTTTGGCGGCGTATCAGGTGCCCTGGCGGGCGGTTTTGCAGGAGTTGCAGCGGCGTCGTCGGTGATACAGTAGGCAAGTAATTTCCCTTTTTTCTGAGGAGTGTCCCATGTTGCGTCATCTGCTTCCCCTCCTGCCGGTTGTTTTCACGAGTACCGTGGCTGTTGCCCAACCCCGTACCTTCAATGTGCCGGTGCAACGGGGCATCACGGTGAGCCTGACGAATAATACGGGTCAGCCGGTGAGCATCGAGGTGCCTGGTCGGATGGGTGCCCGTACGTTACCAAACCGTGCCGCCCTCACCCTACTTCTTAAACCCAATGAGAGTGTGCTTTACACGCCCACGGGGAATTTCCTGATCCGTGCCGCCGCCAGTTTCAATGCCCCCCGCAACACGTTGAATTTGGTTCTAACCGAAACCCGCTCGATTGGGCAGGACACCCGCAGTGTGTTCATTGACCCCAGGAACCAGATATTGATTTTCTAAATTTGCTAATGGGCGCTTCTAAAAATAGGTCTCAGAGGTGTAGCCCCCGTCGGGTATGCCAGCGAGATAAACTTCAATGGGTGCCAATCAATAGAGGTACCCTTAATCTAATCCCACAACCAACGCCCGGGGTTGAACCGATGCTGGGGGTCTAACTGGTCTTTGACCCGGCGCATTAACGCCAAACTATTGCCCCGCACATCCCAACGGTTGGGAATCGCTGGACCGCACACCACACTCACAAAGCCTTCGGGGTAAACAAATTGCCGGATTTTGGTGACCAGGGCTTCCACATCGGCGGGCAGTGGTGTTAGGACAGCCCACCCCAACCCCACCCCACTGTGCATTTGTACCCAGGCGTGGGGGGCAATCTGCTGGAGATAGGTCACTAAAGCAACGGTACGGGTGGGCAATACGCCAATTTTTAGTAAAACATGGGGTTGCGTCCCCGGCAGGCTGAGATGACGGGTTAACTGTTCCCCCGTCGCCGGGTCAAGTTCCTGCACCGCCGCCCCTGCCAACACCTGGGGCAATCGTGCCACCTGTTCCGCCACCGCCACGGCTGTCCCCCGCAGTTCCAACCACAAACCCATCTGCGCCGGATAGCCCAATTGCGCCACCAGAGGGGCGGAGAGCACATCCCAAGCCGTGGGTTGCAACGCCGAGTCCAACAACCCCTGCCGCCATTGCTCCAAGTCCTCCCCCTGGATGAGAAAACTCCGGGTCACGGGGGGAAGGGGATACAGACGCAAGGTGGCTTGAGTAATACAGCCCAAGGTGCCCCAGGAGCCGGTCAGCAGTTTCATCAGGTCGTAACCCGCCACATTTTTCACCACCTGCCCCCCCGCCTTGGTCTCGGCACCGTCCGGGCGCACCCAGCGAATCCCCAAGACCCCATCCCGCACCCCCCCATACCGTTGCCGCCACGCCCCGCTGTCCGCCGTCGCCATAATGCCCCCAACCGTCGCCTGGTCTGGGTACAGGGGTTGCACCGCCCAAAACTGCCCCTGCGCCGCCAACACGCTCCGTAAATCTACCCACTTCACCCCCGCTTCCACCGTCACGACTAAATCCGCCACCTCGTAACTGAGAATACGATTTAATGCGGCTGTACTAATGGTTATCCCCAGCCCATCCCGCTGATTACCCCAATGGGCTTTGCTGTTTTGCCCCTCGAAGCGCACCGCCTGTGCCCCGGATTGCCGCAAAATTTCCCCCAGTTCCGCCCCGCTCGCTGGTCGCATCGTCACACGAATTGTAATAATTCTTCACATTTTGCCCCAGTTATCCCCAGGTTATCCCCAGTTATCCCCAAGTTATCCACAGGTTGTCCCCAGTTATCCACAGGCTCTAACGTTATTATCCCCATTCCAGCCCCCGCTGTGGATAACTTTTCCCTGTAACGGAATGTAACAAAAATCTGCCTCAAACCCCGTGTTTTCGTGAAGCATTAAGAATTATTACAAAACCAGATGATTGAGCGAATTTGACAGCCTGTCTTGGTTTCGGCTGAAATAGCTGTAGGTGAGGGCGGGTAAATTTGTAAAAATTTGTAACATTACGGGGCAAAAAAATATGAGTGGTCGGGTGTGGGTCCGGGCGGAGATTCCGGGGGAATTGCATGAGAGTTTGGAGGGGTATTTAGCCAAGCATCCTGATTGGGATGTGCATCGGGTGTGCAGTGCGGCGTTGTCCCTGTTTTTACTTCAGAATGCGGAGAGTGACCGGCGGGTGGCACGGGTTTATTTGGATACCCTATTTCGGGTGCCCCGGTAGGCGGGGTATAACTGGAGTGGTGTCTGCGGAGCCTAAAAACCATGTTGCGATTTCTGGTGTTATCGCCGGGTACGAGCGTTGAACAGTTGTGGCTGTTTCCCCTGTTACGCAGTTTGAGTCAAACCCCGGCGCAGGTGGATGTGGTAGTGGCTCCGGCGGTCATGTCCCTGTACCGGCTCTGCCCTTGGGTGACCCGGGTGTTGCCCTACGAGTACGGCAGTCGCAACAGTCTCACCGAGTGGGTGAATTTGCTGGGGACGGTGCGGGATGGTTATTACGATGGGGTGGTGCTGACCCGTCCCAGCGCCAATTTGAGTTTTTTGCTGTGGCTGAGTGGGGTGCGGGAACGGGTGGGGTTTGCCGGGGCGGGGCAACGGTGGTTGACCCAGGTGGTGACCCCCAAGCCGGAGCAATATCCCCCGGAGTATTACCACGATTTGGCGAGGGGGTTGGGGTTGCAGGTGCCCTGTGGGGAACTGGCGGTACAGATTCCGGGGGCGGCGGTGACTTGGGCGGAACAGCAACAGCGGCAGTTGGGCATCGAATCTGGGTATGTCCTGCTGGTGGCGGACTCTGCCTATTCCCATTGGGGGCAGGTGGCGGCGCAATTGCAACAGCAACAACCGGATGTACCCCTGGTGGCGTTGGGCGTGGGGCTGGACCTTCCCACCCTGGAGGCGGCGGATGAGGGTCAACAGGCGGCACTATTGGCGGGGGCAACTCTGGTGCTGGTGAGCGAAGCCCAACCCCTGACGTTACACTTGGCGGTGGCGGTGCAAGCCCCGGTGGTGGCGCTGTTATCGTCAGCAACCCCAGAGCGGATATTACCGACCTCGGAACTGTGCATTCCCCTGCGGGCGGGCACTTTGGCGGCAATTTCCCCGCAACAGGTGGTGCAGGCGTTGGGATAAATTTTTATAGATCAAAAGGTCCATCCACAATCACCGTCCCTTCCCCACAGGCAATTTGCCCCTTGCGGGTGGTGGGGTCAGCCCCCGGGCGAAAGACTGGGTCAGCGGGGCGAAAACGTCCTGGGGTACGGGCTTCACAGACCACCATCGTCATATTGTTGGGACCAGCGGCGGCTTGGTCAATAAAAATGGCACTCACCAGGGGACGTCGGGTTGCAACCGTGGGAATGCCGTAAATAAACGCCCCCCGCACCGTTGTCCGAATCGCATAGGTGTACCCGGCGACCAAACGCACCCCCGCAATCCGCTCCAGGGGGGAAAACGCCGCCGTAAACCTGCCATTACGCTGGTGATAGGTCTTCTGCGCCCGGGTGATCGCACTCAGGGGTCGCCAAGCAACGGGTTGCGCCTGAACCGCACCAGCAATCACCGCACTGCCCATGATGCCCCACACCACTCCGATTTTCATCAGCCCGTCCCCTTGACCGCTTGCACCCCCAGTAAATCACAGGCAATGCCCCCAACACCAGAAGTCATGTGGCAAAAATGCGCCGCTCATATTAAAAGGTAAATGGCAGGTCACTAAAAATCACGGAGGTAACGGTCATGGCAGCATTGCTCACCCCAGAAGAGATCAATACCCAGGCGGCGGAGTTAACCGGCTGGACCGTCGAAGGCAAGACCCTCAAGTGGGAACATCGGTTCGTGGATTTTTTGGCGGCGATGAAATTTGTCAATTCCCTGGTCGAACCGGCGGAACAGATGGGGCATCACCCCGATATTTTCATCTCCTACAACCGGGTGGTCATCACCCTCACCACCCACGACGCTGGCGGCTTGACCCAAAAAGATTTTGACCTGGCCAAACAAATTAGCCAATTGCTGTGAAATGGCTAACTTTTTGGCAAAAATGTATCGGATTCTACCATTTTAACCTATTGTCAAGGGGGATAAATTTGTCTTAAACTGATGTCTATGCTGTTCATGAGTCTTGCGGTTCGAGGTTCAGCATTGACCGGTGGTGCATCTGTTGTTTGTTCTGGTGTGAGGGTAAACCATGTCTCAGAAATTGCTGTTCAAGTTATTGGCGACCGGTTCCCTGGCGATGGGGGTGTCCCTAGCGATGGCTGGGGAAGCGCATGCCCAAATCACCACCCAAAATTCCCGGGAGTCCATCAATCAAGTCCGGGAGTACGTTCGGGACCTCAAGGAAGATAATGAGTTGGGGCAAGTCACTTCGGTTTCCGAGTTTGTGGATGTGAAGCCGACGGACTGGGCGTTTTTGGCTCTGCAATCCCTGGTGGAGCGGTATGGCTGTATCGTCGGTCTGCCCACCAATCCCCCGACTTACCAAGGGCGCAGGGCGACCACCCGTTATGAGTTTGCCGCTGGTTTGAACGCCTGTTTAGACCGGATTAATGAACTGATTGCCGCCTCGGTGGAAAACCTGGTCACCAAGGAGGATATGAAGCTGATCCAACGCCTGCAGGAGGAATTTGCGGCGGAACTGGCACTCTTGCGGGGGCGGGTGGATACGTTGGAAGCTCGCACAGCCACCTTGGAAGCGCAACAATTTTCCACCACGACCAAGTTGACGGGTCAGGTGATCTTGGCGGCACAAGGAGCCTTTGGGGCGGCGAATCAAGCAGTACCCAAGGGGACACCTCAAGGAACTTTTGGGAACATCCAGGATGCCACCACCTTCGGCTATCGGGTTAACTTGAACTTCAACACCAGCTTTACGGGTAAAGACCTGTTGTTGACCACGATCCAGATGGATGATGTGACCCTGGGGGCGGGGGCGGCGGCGGTGACAGGCACCAATAGTTCCGCTTTGAGCTACAGCTTTTTGAACCGGGCGGGCGGGGGAACTGCGGGTCTCTGGTACCTCAGCTATAGTTTCCCGGTGTTGGCGGACAAGGGCAAAATCTTCATCACGGGCTATGGCGGTGGGGTGAATGATTATGTGGATACCCTCAGCCCCTTGAATGATGACGGTCAGGGTGCCCTGTCTGCCTTTGGTCTGCGCAACCCGTTGTACAACCAAAACTTGGCTTTGGGGGTAGGGGCTGGCTTTGGCTACGACTTCTTTGACGGCAAACTCAATTTCTCGATTGGTTATTTAGCCAATGGTAATGCGGGTTTGGGAGCCTTCACTCCGGCGGCGGGTGGGGGTACCGAGGGGCTGTTTGGTTCCTCCTTCAATGCCTATGCCCAGTTGACCGGTTATCCTCTGGAGAATCTGGGCTTGAGCTTGCTGTACATTCGCAGTGGGAGTGATATAGACTCCGGGTTGCCACTGAGCTTTGGCGGTGGTGTTGGTACTGCCTCTGTGGATGCCTTGAATGCGGTAGCAGCGACCGAAGCGGATAACCTGGGTTTTCAATTCAAATGGCAACCCTTCAAAAACTTCATCTTGGGGGGGTGGTTTGGGGTGACTTGGTTCAATGACGTGGTGGCGGGGCTGAATGCTTCCGGTACGGCGTTGAACTATGCCCTGGTGTTTGCTTTCCCGGATGTGGGGACGAAAGGTTCCCAAGCGCAAATTGTGGTGGGTGCGCCCCCCTACTTGAGTAGTAGTACCGGATTGGTGGCAAATGGCTTGACGGGTGCGGCGGCAGATGATGTCCCCATCCTCGTGGAGGGTTCCTACCGCTTCAAGTTCACGGAATACCTTTCCATCACTCCGGGTATCATTGCCATCTTCAATCCCAACGGTAATGCGGACAATGATACGGTGCTGGTGGGTGTCATCCGTTCCACCTTTAGCTTTTAACATCTCAACCTGAACTCCATGTGTCTTTGCCCCTCCTTTGCGAGGGGTTTTTTATTGCCTTTGAATTTGACCCATAAACCAAGCAGTAACAGCGGCTTGATGTTCGGTGCGACTCCGTTGCAAAGCCTGTTCCAGTAAATTTAATCCCAATCCGGGCAATACCTGGGAGGTACGAATACGGCGACTACTG
>Ga0209018_1001593_pt1 | contig 17842 bp, 18 predicted proteins | sample YNPBryBLVA2012_FD_185814 | JGI IMG/M metagenome (GOLD analysis project Ga0209018, IMG submission 185814) | Anoxygenic and chlorotrophic microbial mat microbial communities from Yellowstone National Park, USA - YNP Bryant BLVA 2012 (SPAdes)... ...
CGTCTGACTGATGAGGCCAACAGCCGTTGTCGGGCCGATGGTGCGGCGGGTCGCCCAAGGAGACATGCTCCCGAACTGCGTTTCCGACCTTGGGGAAGCCCGCGGGTCGATGGGTTTCCCAACGTTGACTCCCAGACCGGCTGGAGCGAAAGCGAGGGACCGCGAATGGTTGCGCGGTGATCGGGCGAGTAGAGCGGGTCTTTCCGTCCGAATCGGGTCGTTGAAGCATCGCGTCCGGGCGGCGCTGTCGTAAGCTAGGCGCCATGTCTTCCGGCAGCCGCCTCGTTTTGGATCGGGCCGAGCTGAGGCTGCAGGTCTATCGCGCCGCACGCCTGGACCTCAACTACATCCTCATGAATTCGCTCGCGACGGTCGTCGCCGCGTACGGGCTGCTCGCGAACAGCGCCATCGCGGTGGTGGGTGCGATGCTGATGGCGATGCTCCTCGGGCTCGCCCTCGGCCTGGTGGACGGCGACGGGCGGCTTCTGCGGCGCGCTGCGGTGGCGGAGGTGGCCGGGGCTTGTCTGGTGCTCTCCCTCGGCACGATCCTCGGGTTCCTCCATCGCGACCTTCCGATCACGACTGAGATTCTCGCCAGAACGCAGCCGAACCTGCTGGACCTGATGATCGCGTTGGCCGGCGGCGCGGCCGGGGCCTACTCGACCTGCTCGCCGAGGGTTGCCGCGGGAATGGTGGGAGTAGCCATCTCCACGTCGCTGGCGCCCCCGCTCACCGCTTGCGGCATCTGTCTCTCGCGCGGGCTCCTGCCGGAAGCCGGCGGAGCGCTGCTGCTGTTCGTCACGAATCTTGTCGCGATCCAGTTCGCGTGTTCCGTGACGTTGGCGGCTCTCGGGTACCACAGCTTCCGGCGACTGGGCTCGGATCAAAACTATTGGCGGAGGATCGCCCTCGACATAGGACTGCTCCTCGCCCTGGCGGCCATCCTTGCGGGCAGACTCGCCGAAACGCTCTCCATGTATCGCTATCAGGATTCTGTTCAACGCATCTTGGCACCTTGGGTGACGAGGTTTCCGGGCGCCAGACTGGTGGAGACCCGCTACGCGCCTGCGGGGGAGGGTGCTTGGGTGGTAGCGGTGGTGCGGACTCCCAGGCCCATCACGTCCGACCAGATCGCCGAGATCGAACCTCGGTTGCCGCAGTCGGAAAGCGGCCGAACTCTCCTCCGCGTCCGATCGGTGCTCACGGAGGAGTCCACCGCACGAGGAGCCTTCGAGCCATCCCCCGGCGACGGTGGCTTCCCAGCGGACTGGTCGGAAAGCCCCCAAGAGCCTTGAGCTCTGGGGACGGAACCCTCGGGGTAGCGTGAAGACCCAGCTGGATGGCAAACGATGGCCAAAAGGAGAAGGGACTGCTGGTACCCCGGACGGGATTCGAACCCGCGATCTTCGCCGTGAGAGGGCGATGTCCTGAACCGCTAGACGACCGGGGCGTCCAGACGCTGTTTATACCGTCTTCCGCCGGCGGCGCGCAAGGGTCTCCGCCTCGCCTTGCGCAGCGACCGGAGAGCCGGGGAGCGCGGGGCGCGGCCTCACGGGCGGATGGAGATCGGCTTGTAGCGCCACCCCTCGGCCAGGGGAGTCTGGTCGTTGGCGTGCGGGCCGCTTTCCGCGACGCCCGGGGGCAGCACGGTGCGGGCGCGCGGCATGGGTCGCAGCTCGACGATCTGGATGAACGTTCCTCGGTTGCCGTACGGGATAGGAGGCTCCGTGGATCGGATGGTTCCAGGTTCGAAGCGCCAAAGGCTGGGGTCGTTCCCGCGGGTCTCTGCGAGCTTCGCCACGGCGCGGCGGAACGCTTCGCGAAGCACCTCCTCCCGCTTGCGGCCTGCGAGGAAATCGTAGGTCGTCCGCCCGTTCAGTGCGTTCTGCAGGAACGTCGGCTGGGCCACCCTTCGGAGGTTTTCGGCCCCCAGCATCGTGCCCAGATGGGGCTCGAGCAGCGCCGAGACCAGCTCGTCGTTGGCGGCCTGGAAGATCGCCGCGCCGGGGCTCCCCTCGATCATCCAGCCGTCGAAGGCCAGCAGGTACCGGGCGGCGTCCATCTCCGTCGGAGAGCCGGCGAAGTCCGCAAGGGCGGCGCGCCACATCGGCTGGCGCCTCTGGAAGACCTCGGAGCGCCGGGCGATCGTCCAAAGCGACTGTTCCAGGTCGGCGACCGTCAGCTTCTCTCGGTCCAGCGCGGCGCGGATGAGGTCCACTCGGTCGATGCGTCCCCAGACGGGCGTGTCGAGGTTGGGCCACCAGGTCGCAGGCTTGTTGTTCCAGTTGGTCAGCAGACCTTTGCCGGGGTTGACGACCTGGGGCATGCGGTCGAACGGGAGAATCCCTTTCCAGTCGTACTCCGGCTCTCCCGGGGTGGGGAAGCGGGGGTCGAGCCCGTCGGCCCGGAGCGGCACGCGCCCCAGGTAGGCGAACCCGATGTCTCCCTGGGCGGTCGCATAGAACAGGTTGAAGCCCATCGAAGCCTTCGGGCCGAGCTTTGCGACGTCGTTCGGCGATGCCGCGTTGTACAGGCCGACCAGGGTGTCGTAGGACTCCAGCTCGCGCATCCAGAAGCTGGACCGCAGGGCGAACCGCCACTGGCCGTTCCGCGCCGTCAGGATCACCGGACCCAGGTGCGTTCGGATCTGGCGGACCGTCTCAGTCGGCGCTCCGCGCACGCGCAGAGGCAGCGGCAGCACGGTCAGTTTGCGGGACGAGGCGCCATAACGATAGGCGTCCTGTCCCTGTCCCTCCAGGCAGACGACGTCCTCGGTGTCGGCGACGCTGGTGGTGAGCGCCCAGGCGAGCCTCTGGGTGTGACCCACCACGACCCCAGGCACACCGGGGACGTCCATGCCCGCGACGGAGATCCCCGGTGCGGAGATGGACATCTCGTGCACGACGCTGGGCTTGGAGAAGCCCATCTGCGGGCCGCTGACGAGCAGAGGCCAGCCTGTCGCGCTGCGCTTGGGACCAACGACGATGGCGTAGCTTCCTGTGCGGCTGGGCAAGCCGTGGCGCTCCGCAACCGCCGTGGACTCCGCCCGCTCGGCGATCTGGAGGGCCGGCAGAAGCTCCAGCAGGTTGAGCTTCGGCAGCTTGGCCAGGTGAGCCAGCGTGTCCGCCCTGGTGAAGCGAGGGAAGGTGGGGCGGCGGTCCGCAGGCAGGTCGTCGGCGGGGTCGACCGTGGTCGGCGCCTCCGGGTCGTTCTGCCAAGCGAGGTCGTCCAGCACGTCGAGGGCCTTGTCCTTGCAGGGCTGCGTCTGGAGATACGCGAGCGCGGCGAGGTTGCGCAGCTCGCCCGCGCCGCCCCGGCCGAACAGGCGGAACAGCCGCACGGCGATGGCCACGCTGTCGCGGACGGTCCAAGGCTCCGGCTTTCGGCCCCCGAACTGGGGAGGCAGACCGCCCTCGGCGGCGGCCTTGTCCAGATACGCGTTCACGCCCTTGGCGTAGTTCTCGAAGGCCGCCTTGGCCCGGGAGGAGAGCGCCTGGAACTGGGCGTCGAGCTCCTCGGGCGTGTAGGCCGTCAGCAGGGCTTCCCGGTCGGCCTTGGCGTACTCGGGTCCCAGGAGCTCGGCCATTTTCCCTTGGGCGAGGCGCCTGGAGAGCTCCATCTGCCAGAGACGGTCCTCGGCCACGGCATAGCCGGCGTGGAAGAAGGCTTCCTCCCACGTCGGGGCCAGGATGTGGGGGACGCCGTAGCCGTCGCGCACGATCGGGGACGCGACGGAGGCGCCGAGAACGGCCAGCGCAAGCAGGGCAACCATCGGAATCGGAATTCGCCGCAGGGCGCGGCAATTCCTAGCCGGGCGGGACCTTTCGGCCCGAGAGGGCTTTCAGCGGAGACGCGGGGACTGGGAGGAGAAGGCGCGGTTGATGAGGCTGTAGAGAACCCAGGCGATGAACGCCATGACGGCCAGAGGAATCACCAGGTTCAGAACGGCGTAGGCGAGGTTCACCAGGACGCGGAACAGCACGATCGCCAACACGATCGACAGCACCAGCTTCACAGTTCCGTTCATCGAACTCTCCTCGGAACGTTCGCCCGCGAGCGCTCCAACGTCTCCTGCTCCATTGAACGGCAAGAACCGGTTCGAAACCAATCCGCTCGGGACCATCGGCCCTTGCGGGTTCTTGTCGTCTTCCCGATGCTTTTACCCCAAAACCGATGCTCTTCGGGTGCCGGGCCTTCGTGGAGTATCCTGCCGACATGGCATTGCGGGTGCTGAAGGCCGCGCCGTTCGATCCGAAGGACGACGCCTGCCTGCGCGTGGACGCGCCGCTGGTGGTTCGCTGGCTGGTGGAGTTCCTGCGCCAGGAGTGCGTCCGGCGCCGCGGCGTGGCCAAGGCGGTGCTCGGTCTGAGCGGCGGCGTCGACTCTGCGGTGGTGGCATACCTCTGCGCGCGGGCCTTCGGTCCGGAGAACACGCACGCCTTCCGGATGCCGTACAAGATCTCGTCCTCCGAAAGCCTCGAGCACGCGCAGCTCGTCATCGACGACCTCGGTCTGCAGGCGAGGACGGTGGACATCACCCCGATGGTGGACGGCTACCTATCGGCCAATGAGCCGGACGCCACCCCGGCGAGGGTCGGCAACGTGTGCGCTCGGAGCCGGATGATCGTGTTGTTCGACCAAGCCGCGAAGCTGGGCGCCCTGCCGATCGGAACCGGCAACAAGAGCGAGCGGCTCTTCGGCTACTACACCTGGCATGCGGACGATTCGCCGCCGATCAACCCGCTCGGGGATCTGTTCAAGACCCAGGTGTGGCAGATCGCGAGGGAGCTCGGCGTGCCGAGCGTGATCGTTGACAAGCCGGCGAGCGCGGACCTGATCCAGGGCCAGACCGACGAGGGCGACTTCGGCATTCGTTACCAGGAAGCCGACCGGATCCTCCACCACCTGACGCAGGGCTTCTCTCCGACGAAGCTGAAGCAGATGGGGTTCGACCCGAGCCAAGTGGACCTCGTGTTCGCGAAAGTCGAGTCCACGCACTGGAAGCGGCGGCTTCCGACGACCGCGATGCTCAGCAAGTCCGCGATCGGCGAGTTCTACCTGCGTCCGGTGGACTACTGACCGCGACGCCGGCCGCAGGGGGCGATCCAGAGCGCGAGATCGGGCAGGCGGCCTGTCGCGGTGTCGCGGGAGCGAAGGCGACGGATGCGGCCCCGCGCGGCCAGCAAAGCCACGGGAGCGGCGGCGGCCGTCGCCATCCAGAGCAGTCGAAACGGCTTGGGGATGGGCATCGGTGTGGGCCTCAACCCTCATCTTCGGCATTCTTCAGCGCGGCCAGGAGTCAGCCCGACTCGATCCGGTAATCCGGCCAGGAGACGTTCTCGTAGGATTCGGCCGCCAGCACGGAGTCCACTCGGCCCGGCCCTGCCTTCAGCTCGGCGAGGAACGAATCCAGCGTGGCGGGATCGTCGTGGCACGCCAGGCCGCGCACCGAGCCGTCGGGCGAGTTCCACACCGAGCCGCGCACTTCGAGCCGCCTGGCCAGCTTGAGCACGTACCATCGGAACCCGACACCTTGGACCACGCCGGTGACGGTGAACGAGCGCGTCGGCATGGCCGGAGTCTACACCGCGCGGGCCGGGCGTATAATCGGACCCGCATGCCCGCCGACCAAGATCCGAGAGCCCTCGTGATGCACCCCCTCAACTGGCTCGGGGTGGCCCGGTTGCCGGGGCTGCTTGCGGAAGCCGGGTTCCGAGTCGCCTCCCTGTGCGACCCGGGCAGCCTGCTGGCGACAACAAGGCACAACGAGCGGGTTTTCCCGATCGACCAGCGGGACGGAACGCGCGCTCTGCGGAGCCTGACGGCGGCTTTCTTGGAGTGGCCGTTCGATCTGATCCTCTCCGGCGACGACGGCACGGTGCGGCTGCTCCAAGATGCGCTCGTTCTGATGCGGGCGGGCCGTGCCAAAGGCGTCCCGCATGGGTTCGAGGAGGCGCTGGCGCGGTCGTTGGGCGACCCTTCTGGCTTCGAGGCGTTGCGCAGCAAGGCGGCTCTAGGGGAGCTCGTTCGCGAGGCGGGCCTGAGCATCCCCGAACGGCGGCCCGTTCTGGCGGTTTCGGACGCCCTGGCGTTCGCCGAAGAGCACGGGTATCCGGTCGTTCTGAAGAGCGAGCGGTCCGTGGCAGGCAGCGGCGTGAGGGTCTGCGCCGACGAGGACTCGCTCGCCGCCGCGGCCTTCGAGCTCCTGCCCCAGTTTGCCGGCCAAGAGAGGGGGAGGGTCTTCGCGGAGCGGTTTGTCGAGGGCCGGATGTGCCTCGCCGTCTTCGTCGCTTGGCAGGGCCGGGTCTTGGGCTGCGCCGCGTTGGAGAAGACGGCGACGGATCCGCCGGGCGGACCGGCCACCGTGGTGACGAGCATTGAATGCCCGCAGCTGGTGCGGATGGCGCACGCGGTGGTGGAGCGAACGGGCGCGACTGGGCTCTGGTCCGTGGATGCCATCGTCGATGCGAACGGCGTGCCGTGGTTCGTGGAGCTGAACCCGCGGTACGTTCCGCCCATGGCGCCGAGCCGGCTGGCTGGTTTCCACGTCGGCAGGCTGTTGCGATCGGCTCTGGAGGGAAGAAGACCCGAGCCATGGTCGTGGCCGGTTGGCTCCGTCTACGCGCTCTTTCCGCAGGAGGTTCTGCGCGATCCCGAGAGCGAGTGGCTCTCGAAGGCCGCCCAGGACGTGCCTGAGGACGACCCGCCGCTGGTTGCCGCCTATGGGGAATACGCCGAGCAGGAGAGGAGGCGACGTGCAGCTCAGAGAGATCCGCTGGGGTAGCCGCGAGTATGCGGCCGAAGTCGAGCTGAGGTATCGGTTGCTCCGCCAGCCGCTCGGTCTATGGTTCTCGCCGAGGGAGCTGGAGGCGGAGGAGAGCGAGCGGCACTTCGGCGCGTTCGAGGGGCGAAGGCTGGTGGCGTGCGTGGTGGCCCGTCCGCTCGGGCATGGAGTCGTCCAGTTACGCCAGATGGCGGTCGAGGAGGACCGCCGGGCCCAAGGCGTCGGAAGGCGGCTCCTCGACTTCGCCGAGGCCGAGCTGGCGGGTTCCGGGTTCACCGAAGCGGTCTTGCACGCGAGGGAGACGGCCGTGGGCTTCTACGAGAAGGCGGGCTACGCGGTGGAGGGCGAGCCCTTCGAGGAGGTCACCCTTCCCCATCGGCTGATGCGGAAGCGGCTCACTCCCCGGTGAAAGCCGGCTTGCGCTTCTCCAGAAACGCGCGGATCCCCTCGGCGTAGTCCTTGCTGTCGTAGACCTTGCGCCGCAGCCCCTGGATGCGCTCGAAAGTTTCCGGCGACAGCGGCGAGGCGTTCTCGAGGATGCGGAGCTGCTCCTTCATGACCGCGATGCTGAGCGGCGAGTTCAACGTGATCTCCCGCGCCAGCCCGTAGGTGAACTCCTCGAGATGGTGGACGGGCACGAGGTGGTTCAGCACGCCCAGCTCCAGGGCCCTTTCGGCGGGAATCGGCAGGCCGGTGAACAGCATCTCCTTCGCGACCCTGGCGCCGAGGGTGTTGAGGAGGTTCAGCAGGCCCGTGGTGTTGTAGGGCACGCCGATCTTGGCCGGGGTCGTGGCGAAGGTGCCGGTGTGGGTGGCGATCAGGATGTCGCAGGTGAAGCACACCTCGCACGCGCCGCCCCAGACGCTGCCCTCGATCATGGCGATCACGGGTGCGGGGAAGCTGCGGATGGTGCGGATCAGCTGCTCCAGCGGGTCGCTGTAGTGGAGCGGGTCGCGGCCCGACATCGGCAGCTCGCGCACGTCGTGGCCGGCGGACCAGACCTTGGAGCCGGGCAGCGCCCGGAGCACAACGACGCGGGCTTTGGCGGCTTCCAGCTCGGAGAACGCCTGCAAGATCTCCGCGATCAGCGCCCGACTGAGCGCGTTGCGGCGCTCGGGATGGTTCATCGTGATCGTTCCGATGCCTTCCTCGATCTGCCAAAGGGCCAGTGGCATGGAGAGAGCTTACACTCCGCACCATACTGGAGGTATGCGGGTGTTGGCGGTCGGGGCGCATCCAGACGACGTGGAGTTCCACTGCGGTGGGACGCTGCTGCTGTACCGCCAGGGCGGGCACGACGTGACGGTCTGCGTGGCCACGAACGGCGACAAAGGCAGCAAGAGGATTCCGCCCGGCGAGCTCGCTGCGATCCGCCAAGGGGAGGCCCTGGAGGCGGCGGCGCGGCTGGGCGCGGAACTGATCTGGCTCGGCTTCGAGGACGGCGCCCTTCAGGAGGGTCTGGCAGAGCGGATGGCGTTCATCGAGGCCGTGCGCAAGGCCCGTCCGGACGTGGTTCTGGCGCACGACCCTGACGACTACCACCCGGACCACCGCGCTTCGGCCCGGCTGGTGCGGGACGCCCTGTTCCTAGCCACGGTGCCGCAGGTGCACACGGAGTCCCCGGCCTTGGAGTCCACGCCGAGCCTGTACTGGATGGACACGGGCGCCGCCGCATTCCAGCCGACCGACTATGTGGACGTCACCGACGTGTACGCCGAGAAGGAGGAGCTGTTGGCCCTTCATCGGAGCCAGTGGGAGTGGATCTCGGACCACAGCGGTGTGGAGATCGCCGAGCCGATGCGGGTGACCAACCGCTTCCGCGGCATGGCGTGCGGAGTGCGCTATGCTGAGGCCTTCCGGCGGGAATGGCTGGCCGCGGGGGGCTCCGCCGTGCGCCTGTTGCCCTAGCGTCCTGCCTGAGGGAGTACACTCGTTCGATGCGGCTCACGACGTACAATGCCAACTCGATCCGCGTCCGGCTCCCTTCCGTGCTGGAGTGGCTGGGGGCGAACCAACCCGACGTCCTAGGAATCCAGGAAACGAAGGTCGACGACCCGGAGTTTCCGGCCGATGCGTTTCGGGACGCCGGCTGGCACGTGGAGTTCCACGGGCAGAAGGCCCGCAACGGCGTCGCGCTGGTTTCGAAGCGGCCGCCCGACGAGCTGGTCAAGGGGCTGGTTCTGGATGGGGAGGACGACCGGCGTCTGATCGCGGCACGGTACGGCGACCTATGGGTGGTGAACACCTACGTGCCCAACGGCACGCAGGTCGGCACGGACAAGTTCGAGTACAAGCTCCGCTGGTTCGACGCGTTGCGGGCGTTCTTCGAGGACCGGTTCTCCCCGGATCAGCCGGTGGTGTGGATGGGCGACGTCAACGTGGCGCCGACGCCCGACGACGTCTTCGATTCGGAGAAGCACCTCGGTGGGATCGGCCACCACCCGGCCGAGTTCGAGGTGCTCAGCAAGGTCGTGGGGTGGGGCTGGACCGACCTGTTCCGAAAGTTCCACCAGGGTCCGGGGCACTACACGTTCTGGGAGTTCGTGATCCGGGGATCGGTCTCGAAGAACCTTGGATGGAGGATCGACCACATCTACGGAACCCGCCCGGTGGCGGAGCGGTGCGTGGACTGCCGGATCGACAAGGAGCCGAGGCTGCAGGATCGGCCGTCCGACCACACCTACGTGGTGGCCGACGTCGAGGGCTTCTAGCGGCGGCCCAGCGTGAGGCCGTAGGGCAGATAGATCGCCAAGAGGATCGCCAAGGCCCCCGCCGCGAACCCAAGGATCGACGGGAAGGGCTGGCCCATCGACGCGACCCATCCCACCAGGAACCCGGCTTCGGCCAGCGCGGCGCCGAGCAGCCAGAGGATCGTGCGTCTCTGGGGCAGCGACCCGGTCCAGCCCACCAAGCCGGCGACGACGGCGAACAGCCACTCTAGGCCCGCGATGATCCAGGCGGTTCCGAGGGCCAGGGTCGTTGGGCGCTGGGGAAGAGCCTCGAGGCTCGGCTCGATCGACCGCCGCAGGGCCGTGAGGGCGACCACGGAAATCACAAACGACGCCAGCACGACCAGCACGACGCCTTTCGGAAGCGGCTTGTCCATCGAATCTCCCGATCGGGCACAATCGGACCATGGGGTCCCTTCGGGCCTTCGTCGCAATCTACCCGAGCCCGGACGAGCTGCAGCGGTGCGTCTCCTTCCGGGATCGCCTGCGCAACCTTTGGAGGGACGCCAGATGGGCCCGAGACGGCCAGATCCACCTCACCCTGCGCTTCATCGAGGCGCTGGACGAGAGCCGGATCGCCCTGCTTGCGGATGGATTGCGCGAGGCGGCCTTGCGCACGGCGCCGTTCCCCTTGGGCCTGTGCCATCGGGTGCCGCCCTGGCGGGGGGCGAGGGTGGATGCGCTGTCCGCCCAATCGGACGAGCTGGACCAGCTGGCACGCCGGGTCGAGGCCGCCGCCAGGCAAGCGGGCTTGCCGCCGGAGGGCCGACCGTTCCGTGGCCACGTGACGCTGGCGCGGCACGACGGCCGCTGGCCAAGCATTGAACTTCCATCCTTTGAGGATGAGTGGCTCGTCCGGTCGTTCCGTCTGATGAAGAGCGAACTCGGCAGGGCGGGGGCTGCGCACTCCGTGCTGGAGGAGTTCCCGTTTGGCGGCTAGGATCGTGCTCCGCGCCGACCGCCCCGAGCGCTTGGACCGCTTCCTGGCGCGGGCGCTCCCGGAGCACAGCCGCTCGCGGCTGGCGGAGTGGATCGAGCAGGGCAGGGTGCTGGTGGAGGGCGCCCCGCGAAAGCCTTCCTTCCGCCTGGCCGAGGGGATGGAGGTGCGGCTAGACCCGCTCGAGGAGCGGCCGGCCCACGATCTGGCGCCCGTCGATCGGCCCTTGGACGTGGTGTACGAGGACGACTCTCTGCTGGTGGTGAACAAACCCCGTGGGATGGCGACCCACCCCGCTCCGAGCCTGCGGGAGCCCAGCTTGGTGAACGTCCTCTTGGCACGGTGCGCGTCGCTCAGCGGCGGAACGGCGCCCTACCGCCCGGGCATCGTCCACCGGCTGGACAAGGACACCACGGGCCTGCTGGTGGTGGCGAAGACGGACCGCTGCCACCGGATTCTGGCGGACCAGATCGCCGACAAGACCGCCGAGCGGCGCTACCTCGCGTGGGTCCGGGGCGAGCCGCCGGGGGAGTCGCTGCGGATCGAGGGGCCGATCGGCCGCGACCCGAGGAACCGCACGCGCATGGCGGTGGTGCCCACGGGCAAGCCGGCGGCCACGCACGTGCGGGTGCTCCTGCGCCAAGAGGGAAGGACTTTGGTCGCCTGCCGCCTGGAGACGGGACGCACCCACCAGATCCGCGTGCATCTGGCCTCGCTGGGTTGCCCAGTCTTGGGCGACGCGGTGTACGGCGGCAGGTCGGCCGGCTTGCCGCTCCAGCTCCATGCCGGCTTCCTCGGCCTGCGCCACCCGGACCGCGGGTGGATGGAGTGGCTGTGCCCCCCGCCCGCGGACTTCCTTTGTTGCGAATCTGTGAAGCCGGACTGGCTGACCGAGTGATCCGCCCACGGGAGATCGCCGCAGCCCAGTAGAATGGCGGGGTATGGACTCGCGAAGATGGTGGTTGGCCGGTCTCCTGCTTCTCGGCGGGGGCGTTTCGGCTTGGGTGCAGAAGGCCGACGTGCCGCTGCCCACGGGCAAGGCGATCACGCCGACCGGGCGGCACGTGTCGGTCGGAAGCTATCCCCTGAACATGGTGTGCACGCCGGACGGTCGGTACGCGATCGTGGGGAACGTCGGCTCGCGGCAGTACCTCTCCGTCTTCGACACCCAGACCGGCGAGAAGCTCTCCCAATGGGAGTTTCCGCGGCCGGAGGGGCTGTACTTCGGGTTGGCGGCGCGCCGCGACGGCACGCTGTTCGTGAGCAAGGGCGCGCAGGACCGCATCGCCCGGTTCCTTGTGGCGCGCGATGGCTTGCTGGGCAACCTGAGGCGCGACATCGAGGATCCTGCGCCCGAGGGCTGGGGGATGCCGCACCACGTGGCCGGCTTGGCTCTCAGCGAGGACGGCAAGATCCTGTTCGCCGCCAACAACCAGGCCACGGACGGCAGCGGCTACAAGAGTTCCATCAGCGCCTTCGATGCGGACACCGGCGTCAAGCGCTACGAGGCTGAGGCCCCGGCGTTTCCGCTTGCGATCGCGGCGATGGGCGATCGGCTGTACGTGGCGGGCGAGAGGGACGGTGTCGTGACGGTTCACCGCCAGGCGGACGGGTCGCAGGTCGCGGCCGTCAAGGTCGGCGACCAGCCGGCGTATCTGCTTCCGGACGAGCGCGGCGGCCGCCTCTTCGTTGCGAACTCGGGGAGCGACTCGGTGTCCGTGGTCGACGCGAAGGCGGCCAAGGTGTCTGCCACGATCCTGGTGCGCCCGGCGGAGGCGCACGGCATTCCGGGGGTGACGCCTCTGGGCCTTGCTCTCTCGAAAGACGGCGAGCGCCTGTTCGTCGCGCTGGCCGACATGAACGCCGTTGCCGTGGTGGATCTGGGACGCAAGGCCGTGGAGGGCTACATCCCGACGGGCTGGTACCCCACGAGCCTCGCGCTTTCGAGGGACGGCAGGAGTCTGCTGGTCGCCTGCGCCAAGGGTGTGAGGCCGAGAAACCCGAACGGCAAGCCGCAGGGCAAGCTGGGTCAGTACATTCTGAACATCATCGAGGGCACGGTCAGCCTCGTGCCGATCCCGAAGGACCTCCGATCGGCGACCGCGCAGGTGCTGCGCAACAACCGCATCGGCGTGAAGCTCCCGGAGTTCCACAACCCCGGCATCGAGCACGTCATCTACGTGATCAAGGAGAACCGGACCTACGATCAGGTGTTCGGCGACCTGAAGCAGGGCAACGGCGATCCCTCGCTGTGCTTCTTCCCCAGAGAGGTCACGCCGAACCAGCACGCGCTCGCGGAGAGGTTCGGCCTGTTGGACAACTTCTACGTCTGCGCCGAGGTGTCGGCAGACGGATGGAACTGGTCGACCGCCGGCATGGTTTCGGCCTACACCAGCAGGAACACCGTGACCAACTACGGCGGGCGGGGCCGGAAATACGACTTCGAAGGCACGACCAACGGGATGCCCGTGGAGCTGCTGGGAATCCGCGACGTGGCCGCCCCCTCCAGCGGCTACATCTGGGACCTGTGCGCCAGGCACAAGGTGAGCTACCGCAACTACGGATTCTTCGTGATGCAGGCGGACCCCGAGGACAAGCGCTTCACCCGCCTCAAAATGGAGGACAACGCTCCCGTGAAGCGCCCGCTGGTGGGGCACACGTGCACGGACTTCGAGCAGTACAACCTCACCTATCCGGACAGCGAGGCCTACCTGAAGCACGGCCTGACCTTCCCCCGGCAGAAGAAGGCTGCGGGCAAGAGCGGCGCGCCAAGCCGGTTTTCGGCGTGGAAGGCGGAGTTCGACCGCTTTGTGCGGGAGGGCAGGATGCCGCGCTTCATGATGGTGCGCCTCCCGTGCGACCACACCGCGGGCAATTCGGCGGGTTACCCGTCGATGCGGGCCATGGTGGCGGACAACGACTACGCGGTCGGCCAGCTGGTCGAGGCCGTGTCGAACAGCCCCTTCTGGAGGAGAACGGCCATCTGCATCCTGGAGGACGACGCTCAGAGCGGCTTCGACCATGTGGACGCGCATCGCTCGATCGCGTTGGTCATCAGCCCTTACAACCGGCGCGGAGCGGTGGACAGCCGGTTCTACAACACCGACAGCATGTTGCGGACGATGGAGCTGCTGCTCGGCCTCCCGCCGATGAACCTCTTCGACGCCGTGGCGCGACCGATCGACCTGTTCGAGCCCAAGCCCGTGAACGCCGAACCGTTCCGCGCCATCCTGCCCCCGAAGGCCGTGATGTCGGAGGTCAACCAGAGGACGGCGTACCGATCCAAGGAGAGCGAGCGGCTGTTCCCAGCCAGGGTGCCGGACCCCGGGTTCGACGAGGAGCAGAACGACGTGATCTGGCACACGTTCCGGCCGGGGCAACCGAAGCCGGTCGCCCGGCGCTGAGTCGCGCTGGCTTCGAGGAGGCAACAAGAAGGGGGGGCCGCCGCGGAAGCCGCGGCCCCCCTTGCCGTCGGAGTCGGCCTCAGCGCGCGCCCAGGATCTCGTTGAGCTTGCGCAGCACGGCGAAGGCGTCGGCGACGTACAGCACGTCCGCCTTGCCGTGCGCCCAGCCGCAGTTGGGGTCCAGGTTGACCGCCCGGCGCTCGTTGATGAACCGCCACCCGACCACGTGCGGCTCCTCGCCGTGGCAGCACGTCGCGAGTCCCTTGGGGTGGCGCGGGCTCGAGCCGGTTTGGCCGACCTGGTTCATGTGGGAGAGGAACGAGATCACCGCTCCCTCGCCCTTCTGGTCGACCAGCGACTTGCTGGAGCCCAGCGACGCGCCCGTCGCCCGCAGGAACCCGCGGATCAGCTCTTCGGCTTCCGGCACGTGCGTCGATCCGTCCGACTGCTTCTTGGTCCAGCCGGCGCCTGCGACGAACAGCAGGTCGGCGTCCGGCTTGATCGTCTGCTCGCCGGCGACGGCGGGTTCGGTGCCGATCGCACGGGTTCGGGACGAGGCCTCGGCCGCAACCGCCTCGGTCGGGCCGTCGTAGCCCGTCTCCGACTGACCCGAGAGCGCGCCGGTCTCCAGCAGAAGGATCCAAGGCCGTTCGGCTCGGGAGAGCGTGGCCTGCATCCGCTGACGGTAGTACCACCGGCGGATCTTCAGGCCATCTTCCTGGACGACCCCTGCGACGCGCGTGTCGATCCTTCCGCCGAGCCGGACGGCGGCCAGAGGGAGGCACCGCGCGGTCCGCGAATGCTGCGGGGCGAGCACAAGGTCCGCACCGGCCGCTCGGATCAGCGCCTCGCAGGCTTTGGCGTCGCTAGACGCGGCGCCGTGCGCCCAAGCCTCGCCATCCACGACCAGCACCCGCTTGGCGGACTTGGGAAGAGCCTTGGCGGCTTGGGCGGCTCCTTGGCCGAAGAGCCCGAAGGTAGCCTCGGGGTCGAAGGACGGAGCGGCCGCGGCGAGCTCCGACGAGGCCTTCGACAGCGCGCCGTCGGCCTCCACGGGAATCAGGATCAGCGTTCCAGCCATGGTGTCTCTCACTCCGCCTTCAGCCTCGGATCCACTCCGCCAGCTCCTGGGCGATCTCGTCGATGCCGGCGTCCTTCACGACGCGCGTCTCGCGGCGCTGGGTGGGCGTCTCGACGCTCTCAAAGCGCAGAGATCCGCGCAGATTGCCAGCCGCCTGGGCCTTCGCGAGGGCGGGGAGGATGGTGCGCATGTTCGCCATGCCGACCTGCGGGTTGTTCGGCGGTTCGGGCAGGTTGCCCGTGGCCCAGGCCAAAACCGCCGGCGCGCCCGCGCACTCGGAAACGAGGTACTGCGCCCCCTCGATGCGCTCCTTGACGCGGAACGACCCGTCGTCGTTGGGCACGATCTCGTCGACCGCGAGGAACTGCTCCTCGATCCCCAGCAGGGCGCCGACCATCCCGACCGTGGTCCCGGCGTCGCGGGAGGCCGAGGAGCAGCCGCCGAACAGCAGCAGCCGCTGGCGGTCCAGACCGGCGATCGATTCGATCGCCTTGGCGAGCGCCTGGGCGGTCTCGAACGAGTCGGTGAAGCCACTGGCGGATCCGTCGGCGGCCACGAACTCGAAGGAGGCCTTTTGGGCTACAGCCATCATGAGCTGCTGCAGCTTCGCCTTGGGGCCGAGGCTCACGAGCCACACCTTGGATCCGGGCACGCTCTTGGCGAGGTGCGCGGCCTCGTACAGCGCGTGCGCCGCCCAAGGGTCGAGCACCGAGGGCAGCATCGACTCGTTCTTCAGACCGGGGCCGTCCGGGGTCGTCACCGGCTCCAGCGTCTGGAGCGGATCCGGCACCAGACTGCCACACACGACGATGTGGTATCCGTTGCTCATCGTTCAGTTCTCCGCGGAATGCAGGCCGCCGGCGCCCGCCCGGAACGAAACGTTCGAGGCACCCTCCGGCGTCGGGGTGGGGCAGTTCCAGAGGCAGGCCCCGCAGTGCACGCACTTCTCCCGATCGAACAGAGGCCTGCCCCCCTCCGGGTTGGGGGTGATCGCCTGGCCCGAGCAGATCTCGACGCACAGCTGCGGCGAGCACTCCTCGCACAGGTTGGGATAGAGGAAGACGACGTGGTCGGCGAAGCCAGCCGGCGCCTGCACCTTTCCGCCCAGCAGCAAAGCATCTTGGTGGCTGACCAGCAGCTTGCCGTCGTACTCGATCTTCGGCCAGCCGAGGGCGTCGAGCACCAGGTCGTGGAGGGGCACGCCCTTTTCGGCGGCCTCGCGCCGCAGCCGGGCGATCTCGTCGGCGCCGAGTCGGCCCTTGCAGTACTCTTCCAGCGTGGGCATCGGCTTTCGGACCGCCTTGGGGTGCCAGCGGCCTCCAGTCAGCCCGGTCAGGCCCATGCCGATCAGGCCTGTGAGAAAGCCCCGCGTGAAGCCATCTCGGGCGTGTTCCGCCACTCGCCCCTCAGACTCGACCCAGCTCTCCCTTCGGCGCCTCTCGTACTCGGCGGCGAGGTTCTCACGGGTGAAGGGCTGACCCTTGCGGAGCAGTTCCACGACACCCTCGGCGAGTTGCACGCCGGTGGTCCACGCCTCGTCGACCCCCGACCCCGTCAGCACGTTGGTGCTGCCCGAGCCCTCTCCGATGCGCGCGTACCCGTCGCCGACCAGGAACGGTTCCCCCTGCTTCCCGTACTCGGCGAGCGTCTTGGCGCCCCAGGACCGCATGGTGCCGCCCTCCAGCCAGCGCCAGAGGTACGGATGGCGCATCCAGTGCTGCAGGTAGCGGTAGGTGGTGCGGACCGGGCTGTCGAGGAACGAGGGCACGAACACGCCAAGCGAGGCGAGCCGCCCCGGCATCACGTACAGGAAGCCGAAGATCTCCGGCTCGGGGAAGCCGAAGGTGTGGACCACCGTCCCCTCGGGAAGGTCGCAGCCGTCCGGCAGCTCGACGACCATCTTCATGCCGACGGCCCAGTGCTCGCGGCGACGGTCCTCCGGCATGCCGAAGGCCTCGTCGAGCTGGCGTCCGACCGGCCCCACGGGCCCGTCGCCGACCACGGTGAGCGAGGCCCGCACGTCCATGCCCGGCAGGAAGCCAGGGGCTGGCGAGCCGTCGCGCTCGACGCCCTGGTCGGCAAGGCGCACGCCGACCACCCGGTGATCCTCGACCAGCGCCTTCTCGACCGGCGTGCCCGGCCAGATCTGAACGGCGCCGCTGGCCATCAGCCGGTTCCCGACCCACTGGTTGAACTGCCCGATGGAGAGGATCAGCCCGCCGTGCTTGCGGAGGAAGGGCGGGGTGTAGGGCAGCTCGATCGCCATGCGCTTGCCCGCCAGCGGCCGAACCAGCGCGTCCAGCGCCCTGAGGGCCGTGCCTCGCCGGCTGGCTCCGATCGGATCGAGGAGGTACACCGTCTTCTCGCTGCGGACCTCGCAGGCCATCGGAATCTCCTCCGGCTTGAGGTCGGGAAAGCTCGCGCGGATGCCGCGGGCGCGGGTCACCACGCCGGAGACGCCGAACGCGATGTCGTCGGCCCGTTCGTAGCAGAGGACCTGGAGCGGCATTCCGGGCATCGCCTTGCTCTCCAGCAACGGCTGGCCGCTCTCGTCGGTCAGGTGCCGCGAGAGGGTCGTGAGGAACCCGCCCATCGCGGGGCCTAAGCCCACGCAGGCGATGTCCACCTCCATCGATTGCCGTTCGATTCCGGGCTGCTCCATGCCAGGGGCTCCTCAGCGCGGGTAATCCAGCGCCTCGGGGATCATGACCTCGGTGAGGGCTGCGGCGGCGCGGTCCTTCGCTAGGCGCGCGCCGGTCAGGCATCCGTCCAGCTTGAGGCGGAGTTCCCGGAAGCGTTCCATGCCAGGGAAGCGCACGCACGGTCCGGCCTTGTCCGCGTGGCTGCTGTCGTCCTGGATCACCTCGAGCGGCGAGGAGTCGAATCCCGGCACGACCGACGCGACGG
>Ga0209018_1001596_pt1 | contig 17830 bp, 17 predicted proteins | sample YNPBryBLVA2012_FD_185814 | JGI IMG/M metagenome (GOLD analysis project Ga0209018, IMG submission 185814) | Anoxygenic and chlorotrophic microbial mat microbial communities from Yellowstone National Park, USA - YNP Bryant BLVA 2012 (SPAdes)... ...
GGTCTCCCCAGATCGCACCCACGTCGTGTTCGCCTCGCTCTACGGCCCGACCCAACAGGACTCCATGACGGGAATGGCCACCAACCGGATCTGGCGTATGAACACCGACGGCAGCGACATGCTGCGTCTTACACCGGTGTTCGCCGGCGGAGAGGCAACGACCCAGATCGACGTGCGCAACCCGTCGTTCTCGCCGGACGGGCAAAGCGTGTACTACGAGTATGGTGAGTACACCGGCTCCTGGTACGTCGCTCCGTGGTGGGTGGCCGCGGACGGCAGCGCGGTTCCGTCGCTGGTTCAGAGTGAGCCGGACTGCACCATCAACTCGAATCCCACCTTCAACCCGGTGACCGGCGATTTGCTGCTAAAACACACGGTTTGCCTCGGAGGGACTCACGGCGGGTACTTCCTCTATCCCAAGGGTGGCGGCGGGCCGGTGCACCTCGTGGACGACCAGGGCATCGACCTTTCGCCCACGCCCCCGGTGTTCAGCGCCGACGGCGGCGGGTTTCTCTTCGTCGCCCGCACGTCCGATCAGATTCAGTCCCTGTACTTGTACGTCTTCGATACCCAGCAGATCGTGACCGTGGTCGCCGGCGCCGCGGGCGTCGACGTCGTCGACGGGGCGCTCTCGAGTGATGTCCAGCATGCCGTGTACTGCGTGAAGCAGGGCGGCACCACGGACTTGTGGATGTTGGACGTGACCGTGGACCCGCCGTCGAATGTGCCCTTGACCAGCGACGGCGCGAGCTGCGATCCGGTCTTCTGAACCCCGGACTCGGCCCGCCGTCAGCTCCAGGCTGGCCGAGCCGGGCACGAGCAGGACGCCCTACGTGCCCGCCTTCTGCCCAGCAGTGACCAGCCCGTAGTGTGCCAACACCCGATCTGCCCTGTCAGACTGCCCGCTCCCGCTTGGGCTCAGCCGACGCCAGCCTTGCGGCGCGCGATCTGCTCGCGCATCTGGCGCGTGAGCTCCTTGAGCTGGTGTCCGCGCATCCGGCGCATGACCTGGTCGCCGCGCCCGGGCTGCTCGTCCACGTTGCGGAAGTCCCACGACTCGGTGAGTGCGCGCTCGGCGTACGGTGGCAGTCCACGTCATCGCCGCCCTGCTAGGGGGCGTCCTCGGTGACGATCACCGGCGTCGCCTCCCACGTTGGGCTGTGCGAGAGGGCGTCGAAGAGCATGCCGGTCGCCTCGTCGTTCAGGGCGCACATGGTAAGGAGCCGGAAGTCATCGAGAAGCTACTCATCGTAAGCGACGCGATCCCATGGGGCCTTCGACAGGTGATCGCCTTCCTGCCTGCGCCGTTGCTCCTGGGCGGAGTGGAGGTCCAGGTGCACGACTCGGCGGGAACGAAGGGAATCGTTCGGTCTTCTGCCGTGGCGCGTTCCGGCGACAACAAGCGGAGACTCGACTGGACCAAGTGGTTCGACGGGATCAGCGTGTCAGTTGTCGAGGTAGACGCCTATCCGATCGGCGATAAGCACGCGGTGGCAGCCGTTCCGTTCGACCAGCTGACAACTAGGTCGGCCGCAAGAGCTTCGCTCAAGGAGGTACTCGAATCATCGAATCCTGCCTGGCAGGAAGTACATGGGCACCTATCAACGATGCTGGACCAGTTGGTGAGCGAGCACCTGCTCGAGGTGGACCCGGCAACCCAAAGCATCGGCTACAAGGTTGCGACGAGTTTTCGCAAGAAGTCGATCCGGTTGCTGAGTCTCAAGCAGGACCAGCTCTGGCTCGCGTCACTTTACATGAGGTCCAAGCCGGGCGACCCGCCGGGACTCGAGCAGGTGAGAAAGGCCTGGGAGCAGGATCTTAGGCGGATCACCGGGGTGACACTCGACGCCACCAACGGCGGGCTGAAGAGCCCCGAGCGTCTGCGGGACCCCAAGGTTCGACAATCGTTGGTACAAGCCGTCAGGGAGACGGCGATCCGCTTGCGCGAGCTGGTCGGTCCAGAGCAACAACAGCCGCTCACGACCCCGGCAAGTCCTCGGAGATGACCCGCGGTTCCGCGGGATCTGGATTCATGTCGACCGTGACATTCCCATCCGTAAGCTCGGCAATGGTGGGCAGCCGGGCGGTGTCCTGAACGATCTGCATCTGCTGCAGTTCATCCACCATCGACACGTTCGGGTCGACCGTGTTGTTGATGATGTGGTCGATCACGCGGAGCGCGCCGGCGAACTGCACGGCCGATTGCGCGGCGGTCGTGCCGCCCTGAAGCGCCGCCTCCGCGACCCGGCAGGCCAGCACACCTCGAGCCTGACGCAGCACCCGCGTGTGGTCGATGTCGCGCTGAAGCCCGCCCCGCCGCAACTGCGCGAGCACGAGCGACACATAGCTGGTGGGCAGGGTGGCGGCGGTGTAGCGCGGGTCCTCGGCAAGCAGCGACGAATCAAGCTTTCGGCGCCGCCCCATTACCCACCGCAGCTCGGTCGTGTCAAGCACGCTCGTGTCGAACAGAAACTCGCGGTACGCGTCGACCGCCTCGCTCGTGACGGTCGTGCCGAACCGCCTGGCCATGCCGGCCGCCACCATGGCGGGCGGTGCTCCCATCAGGATGGAACTCTCGAGCGCCTCCTGCACGCGCGGCTGCTCCATGATGGCGAGAGCCTGTCGGACGTGCGGGGATCTACGAAACAGCGGCTCGACCCCAGCCGCTGAACGAACGCGACCGACGGCGCGTGGGTCGTGATGTGCGGGAGGAAGGGCTCAGGCGGCACGAACTCGCGGCGCAGACGGTCGAGCTGGCGGGTGTCCAGGGGGACAAGCTTGCGACGCTGAATATGGTCACAAACGGCTCGTGGTCGGCCTGTGGTGACCATACGCTGCGCCGCTCACCAGAAACCGACCACCTCTGCTCAGGAGAAGTCGACCAGGCCCGGAACACCAGCGCACCGGCGGCTGCTTAGGCGGCTTGGGTTGCTCGGGTCGGCCCGCATGCTCGGCCGTCGCCTTGCTCAGCGCTTCGTTGGCCTTGTGCAGTTGTTGGTCGCTGGGCTGCTGGCCTGCGAGCTTCTTGAGCAGCTCTTGGAGCTTGTTGCGCGAGACCTTCTCCCCGCGGTTGTTGCTCGCCCGTATGCCCGCCAGCAGCTTTCCGAGTTCCTGGTTGCGCGCGACGAGCTTCGAGACGAGCTCCAGGATCTCGTCGTCGCGGCGCTCTGCCAGCAACAGCTTGAGGACTTCCAGAATGGTACCCCGCCGCTGCTTGCCGTCGTTGTTCGGTGGCCCGTTCTCGCGGGCGGCCCCGAAGCACCGACATATCCATTCGAAGCGCCGAGCGGAAGGCACAATCGCGTATGATCACATATGATCACCGGTGCTCATCACGCTGGCGGTTCGCCGCTCATGCCCCCCGGAGAAGCGAGCGGGATGTTGTGTTGCGCTGGGCTCCAGCGCATCGCTGCACGTTGGGTCGTGGGAACCAGTCCCTCCAGCAGCATGGCGAGCTCGTGCGCGTCGATCTCCACCCGCGCCACGCCCTCGCGCACTTGGCAGGGAAAAGTGAAGCGGCCCCGCTCCAACCGCTTGTGGACCACGGTGTATCCGCCTCTGGTCCACATCAGCAACTTCACCTGCGTCCGTCTGCGATGGAGGAACAGCAACACGTCGCCGGACAACGGATCACTGAGCAGCACCGACCTGACCTCGTTCGACAGCCCTTCGAACGACTTGCGCAGATTCGCGGGGGCGGTCGCCACGTAGATCCGGACCGAACGCGGTAGCACGATCATGATCTGCTCCGCGCCGCCGCCAGCAGCGCCACCCAGCCCGCGGTGGCTGCATCGACGGGGTGGACGTGCACGACGACGCCGTCGCCAAGTTCGACGCCCAGGCGCGCGTCGCTGACAGCGGGCTCCTGTCGGAGCACCACTGGCACGAACGTCTGCGCGCAACTCACCGGTAACTCAGCATCCCGCAGTCGGCTCTTCCACCAGAAAAGTCGCTGCGGGACGAACCCCATGCGCTTGGCGAACGCAGTGACGCCCACACCGCTGTCGCGATGCCGCTGCAGCACATCCAGCGCTTGCGCCCGCGTCCAGGTCCTGCCGCTGCGCAGATGCTCCGCCCACTTCTGCATCGCTCGATCCTGCATTTCGATCTCTCCGATCCGGCGCCGCCGTTGGCGCCCGGGATCGGACCGGAGCGGAATGCAAGGGAACTGTCAGGGTACGATCCGGCGAGTGGATACTGACGAAGCGCCTCGGCCACACCACGGAAGACCAGGCAACGCCTCTGGCGGCGCACCACGACGAGCTCAGCCGGATGCTGAATGGCCTGAGGAGGTCCTTCCAACGCCACGGATCCCCAGCTCAAGACTCAAACCGTCCCCCCTGGAGCTGCGACGTCGCCCCTGGAGCTGCGACGTCGCCCCTGGAGCTGCGACGTCGCCCCTCGAACTGCGAGGTCGCCGCTGGAGCTGCGACGTCGCCCCTCGAGCTGCGAGGTCGCGCCTTGACGGCTGCGATGTGCCGCCAGATCAGCCATCCTTCTCGTCGTGGGCGAGCCGCCGCGAACCGTCCCGACATTCGACGAGCTCTACGCGCGAATCGAACGGCTGCCCGCGGGCGTGGCTGGCGAAGTGCCTCAACGAGTCGATGTCGTCAACGCGCGCCAGCAGCGTATGTCAATCGATGTCATGGCTGGCGGCCCGCACGCAGCCTCGCGACAGGTTGCCATCCGGTTGCGGTGGGTCGCGCTTATGCGCAGGGGCAGCCGTGGCCGTGCGCCAGGCCACTGACGGTTCGACCTGGGCGGCCGTTGTCAGGCGTAGACGGCGCTGTCGCGTCGTCGGCCTTCGGGATTCAGGTTCGGTACTCAGGACTCAAGACTGTCTCGCTCACCGCCGTCGTCCTTGACGTGCGCATCGCCCGCACGTTGACGCTCGATCCTTCGCAGCACACACGCTTGGGCACGCGCCGGGTGACGTCGGGATGGCGTGTCTACTCCAGGATCGTGGCCAGCTTGACCAACACTTCATCCATGACGGTCGCGAGTACGCTTTCCGGCTTGCGGCCGTGGCGGGACAGAATATCGATCGCGCGTGGCTGTTCGCAGCGCGATGACCCCCGTTGTGTTGGTGCGCGCACCCATCAGGGAGACCGTGCATCCCGCCGTGCGGGCGAAATGGCCGTCGGTTATGATGGGCAGCACGACTGGGGTTTTCGTCAGGCGGTTGAACGCGCCCGGCGATACGATCAGCACCGGGCGCGTCCCCTGGTGCTCATGGCCGGAAGTCGGATCGAGCGGCACGAGATAGACAGATGTCGCCGATTCCATCCCAGCAGCTCACCGCCAAACGGCTTGGATTCGAGCCATTCCCAATCTTCCGCCGTGGTCTTGGCCGAGCCGTCGCACTGGGCCAACAGCTCATCGAGTGTGTGACGCGGCCGCACCTGCGGTTCGACCACAAGCCGGCCGTTATCAACGGTGAGCCCGACCTTGGCACCAACCGTCAGGTGCAGAACATCGAGCAGTGCGCGTGGAAGGGCCAGCATGACCGAGCCGCCGACTTTGCGCAGAGTGGTTGTGTGCATGGTCACCGCCTGGAGTCATACGTGCGTACGACGTTGGGTGCCCTGCCCTTCCATGCCTCTTGGGTGGCGCAATCCAAGTTGTCGAACAACCCTCCAATCGAAGCTCGGAATCGCGAACGCGTTTCGGATTCCATCAGCCGTGGCACAAGCCGGTGCTTCGCCGACTTGGGCGGCGTGAACCACGCTGGGATGGGGATGGATGCCGAACGCGCCGCGTGAAAGCGCGTGGGTGCGCGAGGCTCCGAACGACGTGAGAAGTTCCGCGCCCAACGCGGAGACGTACTGCACGGCTACGGGGACGCTCCCCACGACGCGCCGTCCGCACACCGGCCCAAGTGCCGGTCAGCGGGCCAGGTGGATGGCTTCGTGGAGAACCCGGTCCGACCGAACATGCCCGTCACGACGCCTTCGATGTGTCGTCCGTCGACACGGTCTGTCCCGTCGTGGTGACCGTGGGCTTGTCGCCGTCGCGCTGCTGATCCTGCAGGCGCGACGCCAGCTCGCCGAGCAGGCTCGCCGTTTTCTGGAGCGTCGTCGCGCTCGTCTGAAGGGCCGACTTGCCGACTTCCAGTCCGTAGCGCGCCCACACCTTCCCTATCGACCCGGCATCCCGAATCACTCGATCGATGAGCTCGGCGTCCTTCGCATCAGCCTTGTTTTCATGGGTGCTCGTATTCATGGTTCATCCTCCGTCGAATGGTCTTCGTCGTCCGCCGCGGGGAGGCACTCCCCGCCAAGAAGCACGCGTGGCCCTGGCCCCTCGCGAACCCCCAGGTACGCTTCCTCACCCGCCCGCATCACGCGCCCGCACTTGGAGCACTTGCTCTTCGTAGCCAGCCGCAACGGCTGATACCCGATGATGCCGTCGAATGGATCGGCCTCCCGCTGCACCCCGTCCCGCCCCCCAGCCACCTCGCCAGGAGCCCGGTCCGGCTCGCCCACCCCCGCCTCCGACGAACGCGTCATCGTCCTCAACCGCTCGCGCTGCTCCGCAAGACGGTCCACCACATGGTGCAGATTGCCTTCTGCCCGACGCCCGACCACGTCGACCGCCGCCACCGCGTCTTCGAGGATGGCGCGGACCACGTTCGAAACCGGCACGCGCCAGGAATGCGCGAGCTTCTTGAGTTCCTGCTCGAGCACGGCCGGCACACGCGTGTGCAGCACACGCTCCTTTCGCCCGGGCGCAGGCGCCTCGGAGGCGTCATCAGATGGTTCGGGGGGGGCGGTCCGGTTGGGGTCGCGTATCACGAGGTGATGTGTAACACGAGGTGATACGTTGTCAAGGCGATTGTGTCACCCGGTAACACGGGCCGCTCGCGACCACCGCGGCTCACTCGCCTATCGGCAGGGACACCAGGTCCGTTCCCAACGCGTCGAGGTGGTCGACCTTGATCAAACTCTCCGACACCGAGAACACGTAGTCGTCGCTGATGATGCTGCGCTTGACCTCCGTGCTGGCCTGGGTCCACCAGTTCGAGCACGCCGAGGAGTCGTACGTGCCGTCCGGCCCATTCGGGTGGGCGATCCGTCCCCGGAGGTGGAACCCATCCGCCACCGTGACGTCGTAGACCATCAGCCCGCTGAAGGTCATGTCGGTTCCGTAGGATCCGCCGGAGCCGCCTTCGCAGATCGTCATGGGGAGCGCCAGGAGGTTTTTCGGCGCGAAGTAGGTGAACGCGAGGTGATTGGTGAGCGCCTCCGAGCTCGAGCCACGGGTTCCGATGACTTCCTTGTGGAGTAGCGACGGTGCGGTGGGCACGGTCACGTCGAAGATCTGGAGCATCACCCCCGCGAACCAGGCGAAGTCGCCCTGGTCGTCGGCGTCGTAGCCGATGGTCAGCAAGTGCGTGTCATCCATCATGTGCATGTAGGTCGAGTAGCCTGGGATCTTGAGCTCGGCGAGGATCGTGGGCCGGGTGGGGTCTTGCAGGTCGAGCACGAACAGCGGGTCGGTCTTCTTGAACGTGACGACAAACCCCCGCGGTCCTGCGAACCGCACCGATCGGATGTCCTCACCAGGGGCGATCTGGTCGACCTGGCCGACTGCCCGCAGCTCCGGCCCGAACTGCCTGAGCACCGTGACGGTCGAATGGACGTTCGGGTCCGGGACGTGACCGGAGGTGGTGGCAATGCGCAGGTCGCGGTTGTGTTCGTCCATGGCAAACTGGTTCAGCACACTGCCCTTGACGACGCCGCTGGCGGCGTACTGCGCGGCCGGCGGGTTCTCGGACAGGACGAACTTGTGGACAGTGCTGGCCGAGTCCGCGCCATCCATGCCCGGATACCAGCCGCCGGACGCGTCGTTGTGCTGGCGCACGGACAGATACAGCGCATCCGAGGATGCGTAGGTCGCACCCGGTCGCGAGACGATCGTGGCCGTCGAAAGAGAGGCGTCGTCGTCGATTCCGATCGACAAGATGGTCACGAACCCATTGCCGTCGCCGCGTGGCGAATCGTAGAAGCCCTCGCACGACCCGAGGATGCCGGTGTGGGTTACGGGCGTGCCGTTCTGCCAGACCGTGTCGGTGACGGACGGCATCCATTCACCGAGCGGCGTCGACATGATGATGTCGGTGTTGCGCTGGCGAAGGTCGTCGAACGCCGCGAACGCTTGGGCGACGTTGACGTCACCGCAGTGCGGCAGGCCGTTGGGCCAGTAGGCCACGCCCGGGAACGACACGCCGTCGTCGTGGATCACCGTGTGCACGGAGGCGCCCACGCGACGGGCCGAGACGAAGGAACCCGACAGATCGACCTGACGCATCAGGACCGGAGCCGTCTTGTCGCTGATGTCGAACACGGAGATACGCGTGGGGGTGCCGTCGCCGGTGAAGTCGCAATCGTAGCCGTACGTGCATTCGCTGGAGCCGTAGGAGCCAGGGTACTCGGAGGGGTCGGGCGCTCCCGCGGCAACGATCGACGAGTACACCAGCGCCCGGTTGCCCTCGACGAAGAGCTTCTTGGGGACGCCGTCGATCGCGGTGGCGGACAGCTCGTGCGACTCGGGCTGCGGGAAGGCGTCGATGATGTGGAGCTTGCCGCCGCCGAGCACATAGATGAAGGCGTTGTCGTTCTTGATGAAGTCGGCCTCGTCGACACCTGCCACCTGATTGTTGGTGCCCGAAACCTGGGATGCCCCTTCACTAGACGGTTGATTGGTCCCGGGAGCCGCCGCTCCGCCTCCCGCCCCTGCGAGGTAGTCACCGCCGTAGTCGCACCCGCCTCCGCTCTCCAGGTAGGAGAGCAGGGCCTCGTCGAGCTGACGGTTCATCTCGCGTAGCATGGAGCCGCGGATCGCCTGCTCCACGTCGGCGCAGCTATCCAGGGGACGGAGCGCAGCGCTCACGTGCGCGACGTTGGAGCTCCGGCTGTCAGGGGCGCTGCTGCAAGCGGACAGCAGCGCGATGCCTACGATGCTCGGCCAGACACGTCTCATGGGTCACCTCACTGGAGAGCGCCGTGCTGCACGCTACGTGCCACGCGGATGTTTGCGTGAGGCGCGCTGGACGATGGTGACTTCGCGATGAGAAAGGATGCGGGCGCGCGGCGCGGGAGTGCCATTGTGTGTCGCCGAGGCAGGCCATGTCATGGCGCGTGCGTAGGTCGTGGCGGTGCGGGATCGTGGGCGACGCGGCGCGAGGCGCGTCAGGAGGGATCCACGCCCAGCCAGGCGCCAGCGCAGGCGAGCACGAAAGCGATGGGTGCAAAGGCGATGGCGAACACGAGCGCGACGGGGGCTGCGAGGCCGAGCATGACGAGCACGGCGCCGATGGCCAGGGCAGCGGACAGGGCAGGCTCGAGCACGCCTGCGGCGCGGCTGGCCTTGGCGATGAGATAGCCTGCGATCGGGAAGGCGACGAGCACGGCGGCGGTAAGGAGTACGAGCGGCGCGATCGTACCGGCCGACGTATCGGCCTGCTCGATGGTCGAGAAGTCGAGGCCGATGAACCGACCGAACCAGATGGCTGCGGCAACCGTGGCGATCACCACGCCGGTCGTGGTGAACGCGCCGATGGCGATCCAATGAAAGAGGACGGGGGCCGAGCCGCGGTGCAGGGCACGTCGCACGGAGCCGAGCGAGGGAGGAGGGACCGATGCGAAGAGGACGGCAGAGGGCAGACGGGAGACCCTTCCGAAACGCAGGAGCAGGTCGCGAGCGAGCCAGAAGGAAACGGCTGCGAGTCCGAGCAGCACGGGCACCGTGGCGACGCGCGATAGCATCGAATGCGCGGTGGTCACGTGGGCGAGCAGACCGTGCACGAGGGACGCGGCGATCCACGCGAGGGTGAAGCGCACCGTGGGCAGGTGGGTCTGGCGAACGCGGCCGAGGGAATAGCCCCACAAGGAGGCGAGCAGGGGTTGGGCGAGGAAGGCCGTGCCGATGCGGAAGGCGGCGTCGCCGTGGAAGGGCTCGGCGGACAGTTGGAGGGCGGCGCTGCCGGCGGCGAATCCCGTGCCGGATGCGGTGGCGTACAGGAAGCCGTCGTAGGCTTCATCGAAGTGGCTGGACCGGAACGCCGGCCAGGAGGCCGCGACCTTCGCGGCTTCTTCGAGAGGGCCGGTCCACAGCACGAGGAACAACAACGAGACGGGGGAGCCGAAGGTGCGAATCTGCTCGCCGATGCCGCCCAGATCGATGACCGCACGTTGGATGAGCACGGTAGGGAAGGAGACGCCGACGCCGGCGAGCCAGGTTCCCCAGACGGCGAGGATGGGGTCGCGCTGGGGAGGGACTCTCCAGACGAGCAAAAGCCAGAGGGCGCTGGGCACGGACGTGGCCACCAGCCACAAGCACGTCGCGACCCAAGGGTTCATCCGATCAAAGGTGCAAGCCCAGCACGAGGGAGCCGGTGAACGCGGCGCCCAGGCTGGAGCCATCGGCCTTCGCGACCTCCTGAGACCTGGCGTCGAGCGTGCCTGGTTGATTGGCGCCCGAGCCCGTGGCCGCTGCGTTGAGGTCGACGCCGGGTCTGGTCAGTCCGAGCACCTCGCCGGTGAGGTTGGCACCGACGGAGAACACCGGCGTCACGTAGTAGTCGAGGCCGACGCCGCCCCGCACGTCGTAGCCTTGGATGGACACGTTGCCTCCCCAGCTCCTCTCATCCATGGCTCCCAGGAAGGCATAGCCTGCTCCGAGAGTGATGTAGGGCTCGAGATCGGCGAGCGGGAAGTGGACGCCGAATTCACCGTTGATGGTTGCCACGTTCCATTGACTGAACTTGCCGAGGCGTGCACGCGCACCGATGGTGAAGATCACGAGACGCAGTCCGGCTCCGGCTCCGAGCATCAGGCCGCCATCCTTGGAGGTGACGCTCCCTGCGTAGGTCAGACCGTCGCTCTTGAACGTCTCGAGGCCAATCTGTTCGTAGCCTCCTTCGACGTTGACGAAGAAGAACTCGAGCCCGCGTCCGGAGTCTTCTTTTTCCGCCCGATCGAGTTCGCGTTCGGTGGGTGAGGGTTGGTGGGTGGCCGTGGCGGGATCAGTTGGCAGCGGCGGAGGGGGGGCAAGCCCGCCGGCCTGCAGGCCTGGATCCGCTGGCTGCTGGCCGGTAGCTTGCCACCCGGCTGGCTGGGCGGACGCCGGACAAGCCATGCACGCGAGGGCGGCTGCATGGAAAGCCGACAACCAGGCACGTCGTGTCGAAAGCATGCGTCAATCCTCCGCGACTTTCGAGGATGCTAGCACGGCATGGTCAAAGACGCCTCGCGGCTGCGCCGAGCCGACGATCTCAATGCGCCAGGCCCATCACCGTGCCGTCGTCGCGGTTGACCCAGTACACCGCGTGGGCGTCGACGGCGATGCCTGCGGGCGCTGCCTGGCCGGTAGCGAGGGTTTCCGCCGAGCCGCCGGACTTGGATACGCGCATGACGGTGCCGCCGCTGTTGTTCGTCCAGTACACGTGGCTTCCGTACTGGGCCACTCCGAGGGGCCCGACTTGATTCGCGGTGAGCACCTGTGGCGATGGCATGTTGACCTTGGCGATCCTCATGATCGCCGGTGTGCCCCCATCGGCGTCGCCCACGTTGTTGGCCCAGTACAGATTGCCGATGTCGGCCGTGATGCCGGAGGGGAAGCCCTGGCCGGTGGCGAACACGTGCACGCCGGCGTCGCTGGAGGTATCCAGCCCAACGACCGTGCCGCCCATGAAGTTCGTCCAGAATGCGATCCCGACTTGAACGACGAGCCCGGCGGGCGTTTCCTGCCCGGAAGCGATGGTGTGAACGACATCGCTGCCGTCCTTGGCGGTCCAGCGCACGGTGCCTGGGGTGACCCAATACACGCGGTTGCCCTCCAGGGCGACGGCGATGGACTGTCCTTGACCAGAGGCTAGCTCGGTGGGCGGCACGGCGGTTCCGATGTCGGACTTGGCGAGCCGCCAGACCGACCCGCCGCTTCCGAACTCGGACCAGAACACGGCTTCGTCATCGACGGCAATTCCACCCGGGGGCAAGGCGCCCTGCGCCACAACCTCCACCGGGCCGCCCGACGTGCTGACGCGCATGACGCCGCCACCCGGACCCTGGGCTCCCCAGTACAGATGAGAGGCGTCGAGCGCCACATTTCCCGGCCACGATGGCCCGGTGGCGAGCACGAACGGTTGGCATCGACCGCCAGCGCAGGTGCCCCGCAGGCAGTCGTGGGCGCAAGCGCCGCAGTTCTTCGGATCGGTCGTCAGATCCGTCTCGCAGCCGTTCGCTTCGTCGCCGTCGCAGTCGACCAACGTTGCGCTGCAGGCTGGCGCCGTGTCTTCCTCGGGCGAATCGATGGCGACATTGGGCTGCGATTCGGGCTCCTCAGCGGCGTCGCCATCCCAGCCGGAGTCGATCGAGACGTCGGCTTCGGGACCGGACTCGGGCGCAGCACCCGCCTCCTGATCCGCGGCGGCGTCGGCAGGCGTGGGATCCGAGTACCGCAGCAGTGACGAGTCGTATTCTTTGCAGGCGCCGGCGAGGGCGCCGGCAAGGCACGCCGAAACGACGATGCCCGTCGCGAGGCGAACGGCGAGGGCGACTCGGGACGACAGCAACATGCCCACAAGATCGATCATACACCTGCCGCGCTGGGGGGCTCAACGGCGGGGCAGGCCGCGGGTGCAGTCGATCGGAGCCGGAGAAAGATAGCAGCGTACGACAGCGTGGATGCGTGCGACCAGCTCGCGCGGCCGGAAAGGCTTGACGAGGGCGCTCACGACGGCAGCGTGGCGCGGGCAAAGGGCAGGCAGGAGGGGGACGCATTCGGACACACAGGGAAGGCCGCGGAAACGACACAGCGCTAGACTGCGCGGCGATGAACGACAGCCAGAGAACGATCGGAGCCAGCGGGGGCGATCCCGAGGTCGTCGCCACGCTCGGCATCGGACAACGGCACGTGGCGGCGCGCGTGATCAAGTGGTCGCTGCTGGTCGTGGCCGTGGTGGGCTTGATCGTGGGCGGGGTGCTCCTGTACCGCCGGAGCCAGACACGCGGCCTGCCCACGTACCGCACGCAGCCGGTGGTGCGATCGGACATCCAGGTGACCATCAGCGCGACCGGCACCGTGACGGCCCTGAGCACGGTGGAGGTGGGCGCGGAAGTCTCGGGCAAGGTGGTGAAGGTCAACGTCGACTACAACGATCGGGTGAAGAAGGGCGACGTGCTCGCCGAGATCGACCCGGAGCAGCTCAAGGCGGCGGTGGACGAAGCGACGGCGCGAGTTCGGCAGTCGGAGGCGGAGATCCGGCAGGCGAAGGCCACGCTGGCGGAAGCGAAGCAGAACCTTGTGCGGGCTGAAGCGCAGCTCGCGCAAGGGCTCGTCTCGCAGAAGGACGTGGAGGCGGCGCGAGCCGCGGCGGCTCGTGCGGAGGCGAGTCTGTCGAGCGCGATGGCCAGCGCGACGGTGTCGCAGGCGGCGCTCAAGTCGGCGAAGAACAAGCTCGACAAGTCGGTGATTGTCTCCCCGATCGACGGGATCGTGCTGGCGCGGCTCGTGGAGCCCGGGCAGACCGTGACGGCCGGGTTCCAGACCCCGCTCCTGTTCAAGCTGGCGGAGGACCTGCGCCGGATGCGCCTGACCGTCTACGTGGATGAGGCGGACATCGGCCGCGCGAAGGAAGGGCAGGATGCGAGCTTCACGGTGGATGCGTTTCCCGATCGCGTCTTCCCGTCGCGCGTGCTGTCGCTTCGCAACGAGCCCAAGACCGACCAGAATGTCGTGAGCTACGAGGCCGTGTTGGCGGTCGACAACTCCGAGCTGCTGTTGCGTCCGGGCATGACCGCGACCGCGACGATCGTCTCCGAGACGCGCAAGGATGTGCTGGCGGTGCCGAACGCGGCGCTTCGGTTCGTGCCACCGGCAGCGAGGAAGCTGTCGATCGGAATGAGCGGCCGTCCGCGGGAAATCACGGGGAAGAGCGCGCAGAAGAAGGGCGCACGCGTGTGGGTGCTCGATGGGCTGAACCCGGTGGAGGTGCCGGTCAAGACCGGGGCGAGCGACGGCACGCTGACGGAGATCGTGCAGGGGGAGCTGGCGGTCGGGATGGAGGTGGTGGTCGACGCGGTGGAGAAGAAGAAGTGATGAGTAGCAGCACGGGGCCGTGTCTGATCGAGCTTCGCGGTGTGACGAAGGTATACGGCCGCGGCGAGTCGGAGGTGCGGGCGCTGGCGGGCGTGGACATGCGGATCGAACAGGGCGAGTTCGTGGCAGTGATGGGGCCGAGCGGCTCGGGCAAGTCGACGTGCTTGAACGTGCTGGGGTGCCTCGACAGCCCCACTGCGGGATCGTACCTGTTCAAGGGCGTGGATGTGGCGCGGCTGACGCTCGACCAGCTCGCGATGCTCCGGAGGAGCTACCTCGGGTTCGTGTTTCAGGGGTTCAACCTGCTGGCGAGGACGACGGCGCTCGAGAACGTGGAGCTGCCGCTGATCTACCGCGGGATTCGAGCTGCAGAGCGGCGCCGCCGTGCGCTGCGCGCCTTGCACGACGTCGGCCTGGAGGGGCGGGAGACGCACACGCCGGCCGAGCTGTCGGGCGGCCAGCAGCAACGTGTGGCCATCGCCAGGGCGATCGTGACCAACCCGTCGCTGCTCTTGGCCGACGAGCCCACGGGCAACCTCGATACGGCCAGGAAGGGTGAGATCATGCAGCTCCTGGTGGAGCTCAACCAGGCGCGCGGGATCACCATCGCGATGGTCACGCACGAGCCCGACATGGCGGCGTATGCCTCCCGTGTGGTGCACTTTCGCGACGGCTTGATCGAGCGAGACGTTCGCAACGGAGGGCGACTGTCATGATGGCCCTGGCGCTCATGCTGGGCAACACGTTGCTGATGGCGTTGCGAGAGATTCGGCGCAACAAGCTGCGATCGACGCTGACGACGCTGGGGATCATCATCGGTGTCGCCGCGGTGATCGCGCTTGTTACGCTGGGGCAAGGCGCCACCGAGAAGGTCACGTCGGACGTCGCGAGCATGGGCGTGAACATGCTCACGCTATTGCCAGGTGCGGAGCGTCGAGGGCCCGGCATGCAGGTGCAGGCAGCACCGTTGACGATCGACGACGCCGAGGCCATCGAGCGGGAGCTGTCGGCGGTCGCCGCCGTAGCACCGTCGTCGTCTCGCGGCGTGCTCGCGGTGTACGGGAACACGAGCTGGAACACGTCGGCGACCGGTACCACGAACTCGTACTTCGAGGTTCGTGCGTTGAAGATCGCGTCGGGACGCATGTTCTCGGACGTGGAGCAGCAGGGCGGGCTGGCGGTCTGCGTCCTCGGCGCGACGGTGCAGCGCGAGCTGTTCGGTCACCAGGATCCGCTGGGTGCTTCGATCCGCCTGGGCAAGGTCACGTGCCATGTGATCGGCACGGTGCAGGCCAAGGGGACATCGACCTTCGGCATGGACCAGGACGACTTCATCTTGATGCCGCTATCGGCCTTCCAGCGGAGGCTCGCCGGCAACACCAACGTGAGCGCCATCGCGGTCAGCGCGGTGAGCGAGGACGACACCGACAGGGCCAAGGACCAGATCGTCTCGCTGATGCGGGAGCGCAGGCGCATCGCGTTCGGCCAGGCCGACGACTTCAACGTGCGTGATATGAAGGAGATGGCCTCGGTGCTCGAGAGCGTGACCAACGCCTTGACCGCGCTGCTCGGCGCGGTGGCGGGGGTGAGCCTGATCGTCGGTGGCATCGGGATCATGAACATCATGCTGGTGTCGGTGACGGAGCGGACGCGCGAGATCGGGATCCGGCTTGCCATCGGGGCCCGGGCGCGCGAGGTGATGCTTCAGTTTCTGGTGGAGGCGGTCGTGCTGTCGACGGTGGGAGGCATCATCGGGATGGTCGTGGGCCTGGGCGGTTCCTACGCAGCAGGTCAGGCCCTGGGGCTGCCGTTCGTGTTGATGCCCCAGGTCGTGGTCATCGCGTTCGGCTTCTCGGCCGCGGTTGGCGTGGGATTCGGCTACTTTCCCGCCCGCAAGGCCGCGCGGCTCAACCCCATCGACGCGCTTCGACACGAGTAGCGGGCGAGCCCGCGTTCTGCCGCGCCTGCGTGCACCGGCCCATGGCGCGTCGGCGCCGGGTGGCAGGTCGGGGGCGACGCCCCACGTTGGCGGGCGTGACGAGGTTGCACCCGGGACGGGCGCGAAGCTAGTCTGTAGGCGATCGTGCAGCAGTTCTGCTCGGCTTGCCCCTCGACCATGGAGGCTTCGATGCGTACTGGCCTGATACTGACCAAGAGCGCCCGGGCGGCGGCTCTCGCGCTTACCTGGATCACTGCTGCGTCGTGCAGCGCCAACTCCGAGGGCAGCTCGTTCGGAAACGCCGGCAACGGTGGAGCAGGCGGCAGCTCCGCCGGCGGATCCGGCGGAACGCAGAACATCCTGAACGACGCTTCGATCGGCGACGGCACCCTCGACGAGGCAGGCGCCTGCGTCGGCGAGTCGTTCCCCGGCAAGCTCGTCCCCCTCGACGTTTACGTGCTGCTCGACGCCACCGCGTCGATGAACGGTGCGAACGATACGCCGGTCGTGTGGCCGTCGGTCGTGGCCGCGCTGCAGGACGTCATCACCGACCCGCTATCCGAGGGCATCGGGATGGGGCTGACGTACCTGCCCAACCCGCCGCCCCCTGGGTTCCACGTGCCGGGTTCGTGCGTGACCGACGCGGACTGTCCCGGGAATACTGGGCCCTGTGAACCTCCTGCGCCCGGCGTGTTCATGCTGCGCGCCTGCTCCCACGCATGCACCACCGCCCAGGATTGCGGTCTGTACGGCGGCTGCAACACCATGGTCCCTGGCAAGGCCTACTGCGAAGGGTCGTGGACGACAAACGTCTCCTGCGATCCCGCCGACTACGGCCAGCCCGTCGTGCCCATCGACACGCTGCCCGGCAACGAGAGCGCGCTGCTGAGCGCCATCAACGGCAAGGATCCCGACGGTGACGCGACACCGACACAGCCGTCGCTGGAAGGCACCCTGATGTTCGCCCACCAGTGGGCGGTCGACCACCCGACGCACCTCGTGCACGTGCTTTTCGCGACGGACGGACTGCCCAACGATTGCACGTACAACACGATTGACGGCGCCGCGCTCGCGGCCAAGACCGCGTTCGAGGATGTCCCCTCGGTTCCCACGTTCGTGCTTGGCATTGGCGACCTCGCCGACCTGAACGCCATTGCATCGGCCGGCGGCACCGGCTCGGCCTACATCGCCAACGGTGGCAGCGTGGGCCAGAAACTCGTCGAGGTGTTCAACGAGATCCGGGCCAACGGCGCCTGCCAGTTCCAGATCCCTCCGCCCCCCGACGGCCAGACGCTCGACTACGAGCGTGTCAACGTCTACTACACCCCGCTCGGCAGCAACGAGCAGCAACCGGTCAAGTACGTCGGAGACAAGAGCCAGTGCGACCCGGTCGAGGGCGGTTGGTACTACGACGACCCGACCAAGCAGCACCCCACGAAGATCATCCTGTGCCCCGCGACTTGCGAGGGGGTGAAGCTCAGCTCCGAAGGCGTGTCCGTCATGCTGGGCTGCAAGACCATTGTCAAGTAACACGGGCCGGTGGTCGGCTTCAGGGACGCGGCCGCCACCCTGCCGTGTGGTTCTCCAGTCGTTCCCGCAAGCCTGCAACCACGAACCTGACCGAGACCGGCCCGACGCGGTCCGGAAGCGCGGGCCGACGGTCACGAACGTATGCTGGTGCAAGGCTGTCCAGACCCCAACACGTGTTGGCCTGGACCCCAACACGTGTTGGCCTGGACCCCAACACGTGTTGGCCTGGACCCCAACACGTGTTGGCCTGGACCCCAACAC
>Ga0209018_1001601_pt1 | contig 17798 bp, 12 predicted proteins | sample YNPBryBLVA2012_FD_185814 | JGI IMG/M metagenome (GOLD analysis project Ga0209018, IMG submission 185814) | Anoxygenic and chlorotrophic microbial mat microbial communities from Yellowstone National Park, USA - YNP Bryant BLVA 2012 (SPAdes)... ...
GCTCCCCAGACCAGCACGCTGGTTGCGGCCTGTGCGCTGGACTGGCTGATCGGAGACCCGGTGTACCCGGCGCATCCCGTGCGCCTGATGGGGCGCACGCTAAGCTTTCTCGAAGACCGGCTGCGCGCCGCCGGTTGGGATGGCTATGGCGGCGGGATCTGTCTGTTTGTGCTGTTGAGTTCGATTTGGGTCTGCGTGGCAAGCGTTGCGGTGCTCGCCTTTCATGCTGTGCATCCAATTCTGGGCTGGACCACGCATGCTCTGGTTGTTTACACGCTTGTCGCCTTGAAGGATCTGATTGCGCACGCCCAGCGCGTAGGCGCCGCGGCCGATGCCGGAGACCTGGCTGGCGCGCGTGTGGCGATTTCGCATTTGGTGGGACGCGATACCGACCGCATGGACGCGGCGGCCTGCCGGCGGGCCGCCATTGAGAGCGTCAGCGAGAACCTGACCGACGGGTTTCTTAGCCCGATCGCCTGGTACACCGTGGCCGGGATCCCCGGCATTGTTCTGTTCAAAGTGGTCAGCACGATGGATTCCATGGTCGGCTACCGCACGCCCCGTTACCGGCGGTTCGGCTGGTGCGGCGCGCGCGCAGATGACGTGATGAACCTGTTGCCGGCAAGAATTTCCTGGCTTCTGGTGGCGGCTGTGGCCGCCTTCCTGCCGGGGTGCTCGGCGCGCAAGTCACTGCACGTCGCTTGGACGCAGCACGCGGTTGTGCCGGGTCCCAATTCCGGATGGAGCGAGGCGGCGGTCGCGGGCGCCATCCAACGGCGGCTCATTGGACCGATCTGTGTAAAGGGCGCGTTAGTCACGGAGCGGTGGCTGGGAGAGTCCGGCGATCCGGAGGCTGGAAGCGCCGAGGATTTGTCGCGGGCCAACCGCCTGGTGGTCGCAAGCGGAATACTTTTCTGCGGTGTGGTCTCCTCGATCCTGTTGCACTGAAATCGCGGTTGACTTCATTCCGTGCGGTTGGTATCATGAAAGCTTCCTTTGGTGGCCCAGTCATGGGCATAACAGGGAAGCCGGTGAGAATCCGGCGCGGTCCCGCCACTGTGAGTGAGGTTGGCGACATCCACAACCACTCGGTTCTAAGAGCCGGGGAAGGGGATGAGCCAGCGAAGCGATTCGCAGCCTCCGAGCCAGGAGACCTACCTGAGGAAAGACGGCACGGCTTTCTGCGGAGAACGGAAAGAATGCGACTTCTTTACATTCCCTTTCACCAGCGGCTTCCCATCAGGGGGGACTCATCGCGGCAAGTCGGCCACATTTTCGTGGAGGACAAACCCGGTGAGCATCGCGACCAAACGTGGGGACGGCGGACAAACGGGCCTAGCAGGCGGCATTCGTGTCTCCAAAGGCTCTCTGCGCGTGGAAGCCTACGGAACCATCGATGAACTGAACTCAGCGCTAGGGCTCGCAAGAGCGATTAGTGCGGACGAAGACCTCAAGCGGCGAGCCAAAGAAATCCAACGCGACCTGTTTCGTGTCGGCTCGGCCTTGGCCACCCCGCCAGAGAGCCGCAAAGGCCAAGTCCCCATTACGGTGGAAATGGTCGAGGGGCTCACCACTCAGGTTCATGAGTTCGAGGCAATCGACGGGCTGCTGTCGGACTGGTCGATCCCCGGCGAACAGGCAGACGGCGCGGCCTTCGACCTGGCCAGGACGATCTGCCGCCGCGCCGAGCGCAACATCGTCCGGCTGATGGAAGCGGGCGAAGCGGTGGAGCCCACCGTCCTTGCTTACGTCAACCGGCTATCGGATCTGCTTTGGCTGTTCGCCCGCAAGGCAGAGCTGGGGGGCCAGGTGAATAGCTCCCTGCGAGAACTGAACGGCAAGCAGGGGCCCCGCTGGTCGCGCGCCTGGTAGCGGTGAGGAAGGGTGACCAGATGCAGCAACAAGAAACCAGTCCCAGCGCCCCTCGCTTTGATTGGGTGGAACACAGCCCGGACGGAGCCCTCACGGCGTTCACTTCGATCCCGCTTGCGCCGGGCGTCATGCGGCGATTGACAGACAAACTGTTCGTCGAGAACTGGAGCCACATTGTTGTGGGTCCTTGCCTGCAAGGCGCGGTCTTTGAGATTCGATTCGTCGAAGCTCCGCAGGTCCGCTACTCCGACGGCTACCTGACCGTCGATTTGGGCGCGTGGCATTTCCATCTCTGCGTCGAGGAGCACAAAGGCTCACGCTCGGAAGAGCTTCGCCGCATGCGTCCCGTCGCCAAGGCGGCCTTCTGGGAGCAGCGGCCCTCCAGCCCTACGAACGCGTGCGGCTGTGGCGGCCGCTCCTGGGGCCTGCGGTTTTGGAATGGATACGGGGAACAGATGACCTCCGTGTTTCTTCCGAATCCCCGGCTGACCGACGAGATGCAGATCCTGAAGCAGCCGGACTGGTCTCGTTTAGACCTCTACTATCGCCTGCGGGCTGAGTTTTTGGGCGAAGCGATCCCCGGCGACTACGAGGCGGCGGCGCACATGCCACTTCCGGCGTCCATAGCCAGGTGAGCCGCATGAAGCCGCGACTCGCTTCCTGGATCGCATCGCCAATAGTTTTACTGCTTGCCAGCATCGGGTTGCTGACGGCCGCCGTGCAACATTTCGCGCCTGCCGCGGGAACGATTCACCCGTTGCGCCAAGTCCGGCCGGAGGCGGCCATGCGAGTGCGCGTCGCCTCGCCGGACTATCCGCGAAAAGCATGGGACGCGGATGGCTTGCCGGTGATCGTCTCTCAGCCAGTCCGCAGCATCGTATCACAGTATTGGTCCATCGACGAGTTCGTTTACTCGGTCGTGCCGCCGCAGTACGTCACGGGAGTGAGCGAAAGCGCCTATCAAGAGAGGATCAGCAATGTCTACGCGCATGTGACCCGATACAAGCCGGTGGTCGCCACCGACCCGGAGCGGGTATTGCGCCTGAATCCCGATCTGATTTTGGTGTCGAGCACCGCGCGGGCCGACTTTACGGCGCTGGTGCGGTCCACCGGTGTGCCGATTTTCCGGATGCATACGATGTTCACCACGCTCGAGCAGGTGGCGGACTCGATCCGGCTGATCGGCTATCTCACCGGCCAGGATCAAGCGGCGGAGGCGGAGTACCAACGCTTCCAGGACGCCGTGCGGCGTGCGCGGCAACGCCGTCCCGCCAGCAGCAAGCCACCCCGGATTTTGGGCTTTGGCGGGCGCTACAGCTATGGGGACGAGACGCTGTTCCACGACATCGTGAAGACGCTGGGCGGCATCAATGTCGGCGCCGAAGGCGGGCTCAAGGGTTATGACAACGTCAGCACGGAGCAGATCCTGCGCTGGAACCCGGAGTGGATCGTGGCGGGCGCGGATCCGGGAAAAGGCCGGCAACTGCTGGCCAAACTGATGGCGGATCCAGCGATCTCACTGACGCAGGCCGCCCAGAACGGGCGAATCGTGGTCTTCGACCACCACGTGTTCTTGCCCATGTCGCCCTTCACGCGCCTGATCCTGGACGAACTGGGGGACCGCTTGTATGGAAATTAGGAGGTACGCGCCCCATGCCTATTACACGCTCGCGATTCCGCTGCTGGCGTTGACGTTGCTCACGGCCATTGCGGTCGGCAGTACGCCGATTGCTTGGGAAACGATTCTTCGTTGTTGGGCGCACAAACTGCTGCCTGCTGGATGGGTGGATACGGCGGCCCTGACCAAGGCCGACGAAGTCATCATCTGGATGATTCGGACGCCGCGAATACTGGTGGGCGCTTTAGTGGGCGCGGGTCTCGCCACGGCGGGAGCGCTCATGCAGGGGCTGTTCCGCAACCCGCTGGCGGAACCGGGCCTGACCGGGGCAGGCGCTGGCGCGGTGCTGGGCGCCGTTGTCGCGTTTGTCGCGGGGTGGAGCACGCAAGCGGTCACGACCCTGCCGATCTGTGCGATGGCCGGCGCATTGCTGGCGTTGTCCGTGGTCTATGGGATGGCGACGCAAGGCGGCGTGACGCCGGTCGCCAACCTCTTGCTGGCCGGCATCGCCACCACCGCGTTGCTGTCGGCTCTTTCGAGCTTGCTACTTTCCTTGAACATCGTGAACTGGCAGATCGCCCAGGAGATCGTCTTTTGGATGATGGGCGGGCTGGACGCCCGAAGCTGGACGCATGTCTGGCTGTGCGGGCCCTTTGTCTTGCTCGGCTTCTTGGTGGCCTTGCTCCACGCCAGGGAGTTGGATCTGCTCCAGCAAGGGGAAGAAGTGGCCGCCTCGCTCGGTGTCGATGTCGAGCGGACCAAGCGGGTTTTGATTGTAACCGCCGCAATGCTGACTGGGGCGTCGATCGCCGTGGCAGGGTCGATCGGATTCGTGGGCCTGGTGGCGCCGCATGCGATCCGGCTCTTGCTGGGACCTTCGAACCGAAGCCTTTTGCCCGCCAGCGCTGTGGGTGGCGCTTCGTTTCTGGTCCTGTGCGACTTGGTTGCCCGCACCATTCACCCGCCGGTAGAAGTGCGCCTGGGAGTGGTTACGGCACTGGTTGGCGGCCCGCTGTTCATCTATCTGTTGATTCGCCGCCAGCGGGAGGTGGGCGCCGCATGAGGAGCTTGGAGGCTCGCGGTGTTTCCGTCGCCCGCGGCGGCAGGGTGATTCTTAAGCGCGTCAGCATGGAGATCCGCCGTTCGCAGGTGTGCGTGATCGCAGGTCCCAACGGCGGCGGCAAGAGCACCCTGTTGCGGGCGCTCTGCGGTATCTGGCCAGTGACAGAAGGCGAGGTGCTGCTCGATGGGCGGCGCCTCACGGCGCTCCCGCGGAAGGAGATTGCCAGACGCATCGGCCATGTTCCTCAGGACAGCCGTCTCGACTTTCCCTTCACGGTCCGCGAAGTGGTGGCTTCTGGACGCTATCCGCATCGCGGCCGTTTCGCCTGGGAGTCACAAGCCGACCGCCGGGCGATTCACGAGGCAATGGACATCTGCGACCTGTCTCACTTGGCGGACCGGCTGGTGAACACCCTCTCGGGCGGAGAGCGGCAGCGCGTCTCCATCGCTCGCAGCCTGGCGGTCGATCCGGAGTTTCTGCTCCTGGACGAGCCGACGGCAAGCCTCGACCTCGAGCACTCGATCAGCGTCTACGGCCTCTGCCGAAAACTGGCGGCGGCGGGACGCGGCGTGGTCCTCTCCACGCACGACCTCAACGCGGCGCTCCGCTTCTCTGACCGCGCCGCCCTGATTTGCCAAGGCGAACTGGTGGGCCAAGGTCCTCCTACGGAGGTGCTCACCTCGAGCGCCATTCGTTCGGTCTTTCGTGTGGAGGCCGAGCCGGTCGACGCCGGTTCCGGAATCCGCTGTCTCGTTTTTCATTCGCAGGAAGGAATCTAAGGAATCTTATGACTCGTATCGCTTTGCTCGCTTTATTAGCCGCTGCCCTCGCAGGGGCCCAATCGACGGCCAATCTGAAGGGGCTGGTGAAGGATGAACAGGGCCGCCCGGTTGGCGAAGCGCGGGTTCGCCTGTTCCGCCAGGAAACCAACGCCAGTGTGAGTGTATTGACCGATTCGGCCGGGCAGTTCAAGGTGGAGCGTTTGGTGCCTGGGCAGGTGGTTCTGCAAGTTGACAAAGCGGGTTTCCGGAGCGTCAGCCGCCCGCTGGCGTTGTCGAGCGGCGCGGAGAACAGCCTGGAGATCACCCTGGAGGTCGCCGGGGTGATGGAATCCGTCTTTGTCACCGCCACGGCCGCGCCGCAATCGGTGGATGAGATCGCCAAGGCGACCAGTGTGCTGACCGGCGATGAGTTGAACGCGCGCGTGGAGTACTCGCTGTCGGAGGCGTTGCGCACAGTGCCGGGCATCCTTGTCACCAACGGAGGCGGCCCGGGCCAGTTCACTCAAATCCGAGTGCGGGGCTTGCGTCCCGATGCGACCGCCGTGCTGGTCGATGGCCTGCGCTTCCGGGATGCGTCCACCACCCAATCGGATGCCAGCTCGTTTGTTTCCTCCCTCAATCTTGTCGGCGCCGACCGCGTGGAGGTGGTGCGGGGCTCCGGATCATCTCTCTACGGAACGAACGCCGTCGGCGGGGTGATCAATGTCCTCACCCAAGAGGGTGGCGCCCCGCTGCACGGCAATGTGCTGGCCGAAGGTGGAACGATGGGATTGTGGCGGGGGCGTGCTTCTCTCGGCGGTGGTTGGAAAGAAAACCGGCTCCGCTACTCAGGAAGCCTTTTGCACTTGAATGTCACAAAAGGCGTCGATGGGAATGACGCCACGCGGAGCACGGGGGGACAAGGATTCCTGCGCTTCGATTTCACCCCCACGCTCAGCGTGAGCGGCCGCCTCTGGGCTTCGGATGACTTTGTTCAGTTGAACATCAGTCCCACTACCACAGGGATACCCGCCGCGAACTTCCCGGCCGCCGGCGTGATTCCAGTATCGGTGCTCTCTCCTGCCAATGTGCGGTTGCTCAACGCTGGCGGAAGGCCCGACTACACCGGGGTCACCTTAATTCCGGGGCGCGACGATCCGGACAACCGCCGCTCCTCGCGGCACGCCACGACGGCGCTGATTCTGCGCCAGACGCTCACGCCGAGAATCAACTGGCAGGCCAGCTACCAGCGGGTGCACACCTCCCGCGTCTTCCAGAATGGGCCGGCCGGCACAGGTTTCCAGCCGGCGGCGGAAAACTACGGCAACTATGTGGGCGATATCGACACGGTGGACGCGCGGGTCAACGCCGTGGCCTCACCGTGGCTGACCTTTAGCGCTGGCCACGAATTCGAGCGCGAACATTACTTCGACCGCCAGAACAACAATCTGCCGCAACCGCGAACCGTCGTCAGCCAAACAGAAGTCAACCAAGATGCGAACACCGCCTATTTCGCCGCTCAGGTCAGTGCCCTTGAGCGTCGCCTGCAAGTTTCGCTCTCAGGCCGCGGGCAGTTCTTCCGGCTCTCAAAGCCGTCCTTCCAGTTGACCGGTACGGCCAACAACTACGACCGCGTTCCCTTGCAGAACCCGCCCAACGCGCTCACGGGAGACGTCGCGATTTCGTACCTGCTGGCCGCCTCGAACACGAAGCTCCGCGTGCACGCCGGTAATAGCTACCGGGCGCCGTCCCTTTATGAACGTTTTGGCGGCGGTTTCAACGCCAACCCGGTGACGGGCGTGGTGATTTTCACGCCCTATGGAGATCCCCGGCTTTCGCCCGACCGCTACAATTCGGTCGACGCCGGACTCGACCAATACTTGTTCCGGAGCCGGGTGCGGCTGGCGGCAACATGGTTCTATAACCGCGTTGTTTCCGTCACGGCGTTCGACTCGAGCGGCGTCATCCGGCCGGAAACCGATCCCTATGGCCGCTCGCTTGGCTACATTAATGGATCCGGCGGCATTAGCCGCGGCTTTGAACTTGGGATCGAGGCCCGGCCAACCAGCAAGCTCGTGGTCAATGGAGGCTACACCTTCACCAATGCCGCGCTGGATCGCGACATCACGGTCCGGGATTTCTGGCGGGTTTTCCAAGTGCCGCGCCATATTACCTCGATCGTGGTGACGCAGCAGTGGACCAGGCGCCTGGACACGACCTTCGACCTATTCCACTATTCGAGCTATTTCAATTCGTATTTTGCCGTCAACCGGTCTCGCGCTTTCGCGTTTCCCGGTTTCACGAAGGCCGACCTTGGAGGCAGCTTGACGCTTTGGGACACCGACTCCAAGCGGCTGCGGCTCTATGGGCAGGTCGAGAACTTGTTCCACCAGCGTTATTACCAGAACGGCTGGCTGGCCGCGCGGGCCAGCTTCCGATCCGGCCTGGCGCTGGCGTTTTAGCGCCATGCTTCGTGCCGCGCTACTCTGCCTCTGCCTCGTGCAGGCTGCCTTCGCGCAGCCTGCACGCATCGTCTCCACCTCGCCCAGCATCACGGAGATCCTCTTCGGGTTGGGGGCGGGTCCGTCAGTGGTCGGCGTTTCTACGTACTGCCGTTACCCGGAGCAAGTCCGGCAGTTGCCAAAAGTCGGAACCTATTCCAAGCCGAATGCGGAGCGCATCGCCCTGCTGAAGCCGGATCTGGTGATCCTACACCGCCAGAACGGCGATTTGGCCAACCGGATGGAAGCCCTCGGCATCCGCACGCTCACCATCGAGCAGGGTTCACTGGCCCAACTGTTCGCCACGATGCGAGCCATTGGAGACGCCGTGGGCCGCCGCACCCAGGCAGAAGCACTGGTCGCAAGGATTCAGGGAAAGATCCAGCCCGCCGCGGCCCGGAAGAACACGGCCGGCCCCTCCGTCTTGCTGATCGTCTCCAAGGACCGGGAACAACTGGCGAGTCTCATTGCGGCTGGACCGCGCACGTATCTGGGCGAACTTCTCGAAGCGGCGGGCGGGCGGAACGCGCTCACCAGCGCCTCCGCACAAAACTACCCGCGGATCTCCCTGGAAACCGTGATCCATCTCAATCCCGACTTCATCATCGATGCCTCGGGGATGGGAGACGAGCCAAACGACACGCCGGAACAACGGAAACGGACCATCGCGCCCTGGCTGGTTCGCGGGGAGTTGAAGGCAGTGCGGCATCATCGCGTCAGCGCCGTTCTCTCGGAGGCTCTGGTGGTTCCCGGCCCGCGCGTGGTCGAGGCGCTCGATCTGCTTCGCAATGTCATTTCGGGATGGAGGGAAGATCGTTGAGCGGCAGCCTGCAGGCCCGCGATCTCACCTTCTCCCTCCATGGCCGTGCGATTCTCCGCGCTGTTTCTCTCGCCGCCTCCCCTGGCGAGTTTATCGGTTTGCTGGGAGTGAATGGCGCCGGCAAAAGTACCTTGCTCGATATCCTCGCAGGACTTCGCGCGCCGGACAGCGGGACCGTAATGCTCGATGAGATGCCACTCGATTCCATTCCAGCGCGGCAGCGCGCGAGATGGATCTCTCATCTTCCGCAGGGCATCCGCGGCGACTTGCCATTCTCGGTCGAGCAGATCGTGCTGATGGGCAGATACCCGCATGCCGGCGCCTGGATGGAGACGCGCGACGACCTCGCCGCGGTGGGCGGCGCACTAGAACTGACCGACTGCCTCGCATTCCGCCACCGGCGCTTTTCCACCTTGAGCGGCGGCGAGCGTCAGCGGGTTCTGCTGGCGGCGTGTCTGGCGCAGCGGGCGAAGGTTTTGCTCATGGACGAGCCGTCGACCTACCTCGATCTGCGCCACCAGATTCTCTGCTTCGAACTGCTGCGGGCGGAGGCCGCGCGCGGCGCCGTTTGCGTGGCCGTCACCCATGACCTCAATTTGGCGTTGTCGCACTGCACCCGCATTGTGGTTTTGCACGATGGCCAAGTCGAACATGATATGCCCACTGGCGAAGCGTGGCGGCATCCCACGTGGTTTCTCCGGTTTTCGGAGCGTCTGCGGGTCGAACGCTCTTGGGATGGCGCGCCATGGGTGGCTTACCGATGACGATCTCCGGGAACACGAAATGGTTGGGCTTCAGTCTCGCCGCTTTTCTGGTGTCGCTGGTCCTGCTGCCCTGGGCGGGCCCCGCGCCGGTTTCGCTGGAGCGCGTGCTGTCGCTGCAACCGCCGGACTACCCCATCTTCCTGGAACTCCGTCTGTCCCGTACGCTGCTCGGACTCCTGGTTGGCGGTTCTTTGTCTCTGGCTGGAGCGCTGTTTCAAGCCATGCTACGCGACTCGCTGGCGACACCCTACACGCTGGGTGTCTCCTCCGGGGCTTCCTTAGGGGCGATCCTCTCGATCACGGCGGGGCTGCCGTCCATGATGGGATTGCCCGCCGTCTGGCTTGGGGCCCTGGGCGGAGCCGCCGCTGTGCTGGCGCTGGTGGCCGGGGTGAGTTCGCAACAAGGTCAATTGTCCAGTTACCGGCTTTTGCTCACAGGGATTTCGCTGAACGGCGTCTGCTCGGCAATGATTCTGATGATCCACAGCGTCGCGCGCGAGCACCGGTCGATCTCCATCACGCAGTGGCTGCTGGGAAACATCGATTCGATCCGCTACCCGGCGCTGGGAGGATTTGCCGCCGTAGCTGTGCCGGTGAGTTGGATTCTGATCTCTCGCGCACGCCAGTGGAACCTGCTGATGGTGGGAGAGGCATGGGCGGCAACGCGCGGCGTGGATCCCTCTGCCCTCATGCGAACCGGATTCCTGGGCGGTTCCCTCCTCACGGCGACTGCGATCGCCCTGTCCGGCCCGATCGGTTTCGTTGGGCTTATCGTTCCGCATCTGGTGCGCTCCCGGATCAGTCCGGACTACCGGTTGTTGATGCCGTGTTCGTTTTTACTCGGCGGCGTCTTGCTGGCCGTCGCCGATGCCATCGGGCGCGTGGTGCTGGCGCCGGCGGAGCTGCCCGCCGGCGCCATTATGGCGTTGCTGGGCGGCCCCTATCTGGTCTGGCTTGTCAGGAGGCGATTCTGATGTACTCCACTCCCTACCGGCAGCGCGTCACGCGGGCCGACGGACGCGTGATCAATGTGGTGCAAAAGCGGGCCCACCTTTCTTTCTGCTTCACCGGCTGCTGTTGCGGCCGGGTGGATCGCGGCTTTGCGCCGGTGCCCGCCGAGGCGCTGAAAGGCGAGTGGATCCGCCGCAAGCTGCGCAACGTGGTGCATCTCACCCGCTCGGGGTGCCTCGGGCCTTGCGCTTTAGCCAACGTGGTCAGCCTGGTGTTTGACGCCCGCTCGGTCTGGTTTCACTCCTTCGCACACGATTGGCAAGTACACGCCCTCTACGACTACATCGAGGCGATGCTGCAGGCCGACCGTTTTCTGCCGCCCCCGCCTGAGCTGGCGCCGTTCGCCTTCAATTACTACGATTGGGAAGTCCGCCCTCACCCGGCCGCCAAGCAAACCGTTGCCGTGCCCGTGAACCCGAACTTGATCGCGTTTTTGACCCACGCCGATACGGATTTGCTGGCGCTCGCCCACGCCCGCCGGTTATTGCCCGCCGCGTTGGAGGTGGTGGGGATTTCGCTCCTGTCGGTCACCAGCGAAGAGGTGATGAGTGCTTGGTTGAACGGCCGACTAGGGGAAGCCGCCGTGGTGCTCTTGCGGCTCCACGGACAGCCTGGGCGCGTGCCTGGTTTCGGCCTGCTCGAACGGATGTGCCGCGAGCGCGGCCAGCGCCTGGCGATCGTGAGCGGAACCGGTGAGATGGACCCGCAAATGGCTGCGGCCAGCGACGTCCCGCTGGAGGTGTTGCAGCCGCTAACCGCCTATCTGTTTCAAGGTGGCGTCGCCAACATGGCGGAAGCGCTAAAGTTTCTCTCCGACCGAATTCTGATGACAGGATATGGGTACGCGCCCGCGGTCCAGACTCCGGACTGCGGCGTCTACCTGCCGCAAATCGAAGACGCGAGCCTGCATGATTGGGAACGCCACCGTGATCCGGAAAGGCCTGCCGCGGCGGTGCTGTTCTACCGGGCGCACCTGCTGAGCGGGAATACGGCGTTTGTCGACGCCATCTGCGACGCACTGGAACAGCGCGGCATCCAACCGCTCTGCGTCTATACTTCCTCGATCCGCCAGGCGCCGGGCCTGATTCCGCCGGCCTTGCAGTTGATCCAAGGACGCGTCGATCTGATCGTCTCCACGCTCTCCTTTGCGCACAGCGATGGCCGGCAGGACACCGGCACCGAAAGTGTCTTCGAGCAGCTTGATGTGCCCGTTCTCCAGGCGATCGCCGCTGGAATGCCGGAATCCGCCTGGCAGGTCTCGGCGCGCGGCCTGAGCCCTCTGGAGACGGCCATCAATGTCGCTCTCCCGGAATTCGATGGCCGGATCATTACCGTCCCGGTTTCGTTTAAGGAGAGGCGCCCAGAGCTTTCGGCGGCATTTTACTCCCCGCGTCCGGATCGCGTGGCGAGGCTCGCTGGCATCGCCGAACGGATGATCCGGCTGCGGCACAAGCCCAACGCGCAGAAGCGGGTGGCGTTTGTGCTCACCAATTCCTCCGCGAAGGCCTCCCAAATCGGCAACGCGGTCGGACTCGATGCGCCCGCCAGTCTCCTGACCTTGCTGCGCGGACTGAGGCAGCGGGGCTATCTGGTCAGCCGCCTCCCGGAGAGCGGCGACGAGATCATTCACGAGATTCTGGCACGCGGCTGTTACGATCAGGACCACCCGCTTGATAGTGCAGCCGCTCATCGCATGCCGGTGCGAGTCTATCAAGATTGGTACAACGCCTTGCCCGAGTTGCTGCGAAAAAGGCTGGAGAAACATTGGGGCAAGCCCGGTCAGGAGTCCGCCGAAAGCTGGCGCGAAGGGGACCACTATCTCTACGCCGGGATCGAGTACGGAGCGGCCCTGGTGGCTCTCCAACCCCCACGTGGCTACGGCATGGACCCGAACGCGATTTACCATACCCCGGATCTCCCGCCGACGCACCACTACGCAGCCTTCTACCGTTGGCTGGCGTTGCCGGCATCAGAAGGTGGATGGGGCGCCGACGCCATTGTGCACGTGGGCAAACACGGCACCCTCGAGTGGCTGCCCGGCAAAGGGGTGGGTGTTTCGAGCGAATGCTTCCCCGACCGCCTGCTCGATGACTTGCCACTTGTCTATCCGTTTATCATCAACGACCCGGGGGAAGGCAGCCAAGCCAAGCGTCGTGCCCATGCTGTGATCGTCGATCATTTGACGCCGCCCATGACGCGCGCCGAGACTTACGGGCCTCTGGCGGAGCTGAATCAACTGGTGAACGAATACTACTCGCTCGAGAAGCTGGACCCGACGAAACTGCCGATCGTCCAACGGCAAATCTGGGACTTGATTCAAAAAACCAACTTGCAGGCCGACCTTGATCTGAGGAGCCTGCTGGCGCAAGACCACGGAGATCACAAACATGAATGGGACGAGCAACTCACCCCCGAGGGGGTGCCGGTCTCGCTTTCCGGAATGACGGGCAACGAGGTGGCCCATCTCATCGAAGACATTGACGGCTACCTGTGCGAACTGGGGTTCGCGCAGATCCGCAATGGCCTGCATACGCTAGGAGAACTGCCGCCCCTGCCGGAGATGCTGCAAGCGCTGACCCGGCTGCCGAATGGCTCCATCCCGAGCCTGCCGGCCGCCATCGCGGATCTGCTGGGCTTCCACTGGCATACGCTGCTCGATGCGCCCGGCGCCAGGCTGCCCCAAGCGCAGGAAATAGCCGGCCGCCACTGCTACTCCCATGCCGATGTGATCGAGTTGATTGAACATCTGAACCTGCGTCTGTTCGCGGCTCTGGAAGAGGAAGGCTTTCAAACGGCGCTCCTTGGCGCTGTACAGCAAGCCGTGCTTGGTGCGGAGTCAGCGCAAATCACGGCCGTGCTCGAATACGCTTGCCTCGAGTTGGTCCCTAAACTGGAGCAGGCTCCTCAGGAGGTAACCCAGGTGCTCCGGGCGCTGGAGGGCCGATTCGTTCCCGCTGGACCATCTGGCGCTCCCACTCGCGGGAGCGCCCATTTGCTGCCCACGGGCCGCAATTTCTACGCCGTCGACCCGCGCGCTTTGCCCTCCTCCGCCGCTTGGGAGGTCGGCCAGCAACTGGCGCGGCAAACCCTAGAGCGCTTCCAGCGCGAAGAGGGCGCGTATCCGGAGATGGTGGGGTTGACCATATGGGGCACCTCACAAATGCGCACCCAGGGTGACGATGTCGCCGAAGCGCTCGCGTTCTTGGGGATTCGGCCTGTATGGAATTCGGTTTCGCGGCGCATACAAAGCCTGGAAGTCATCCCCTTGGAAGAACTCGGGCGCCCGCGAGTGGACGTCACCATGCGGATCTCCGGCTTCTTCCGCGACGCCTTTCCCCACCTGGTCGCGCTGCTCGACGAGGCGGTCTCCTTGGCTATCTCGCAGGAGGAGCCGGTGGAGCAGAACTTCCCTCGAAAACACTACCTTGCCAAGCTGGGCGAAGCTGGCGACAAACCTGCCGAGCAAGCTGATGCGGAAGCCCGCTACCGCATTTTCGGCTCCAAGCCCGGCGCCTACGGAGCCGGGATCCTGCCGCTGATCGACACTGGAAACTGGAAGACCACCGATGATCTGGCCAACGTCTTCCTCACCTGGGGCGGCTATGCCTACGGCAAGGACTGCGAAGGCGTCGAAGCCCGGGCCGTCTTTGCGGACCGCCTCCGCTCCGTTCAGGTGGCGCTCCACAATCAAGACAACCGCGAACACGACATCTTCGATTCCGACGACTACTTCCAGTTCCATGGGGGCATGGTCGCCACGGTTCGCGCCCTCGCCGGAGCGCAGCCAAAAGCGTACTTCGGCGATTCCTCGCGGCCCGACGCAAGTCAGGTCCGCGATCTGCGCGAGGAAGCTCTGCGCGTCTATCGCAGCCGGGTGGTGAATCCCAAGTGGATCGAAAGCATCCAGCGCCACGGCTACAAAGGCGGCCTGGAACTGGCGGCGACCGTGGACTACATCTTCGGGTTCGATGCGACGGCGAAGATCGTGCCTGGCTTCGTATATGAAGGGCTCGCGGAGCACTACGCGCTCGACCCGGCGATGCAGCAATTCCTCCGCCAAGCCAATCCCTGGGCGCTGAAGGCGATCGGAGAGCGTCTGCTCGAGGCGGCCGGCCGGGGCTTGTGGGAACAACCCAGCGAAGCAATGCTCGACCAACTGCGCGGCATGCTGGAAGCCAATGCAGATTTCCTCGAACAGCGGGAGGAACGAGGTCAGAAATGTCTCTAGCCGGGAGTTTCCCCTTCTGCGCTTTGGTGGGGCAGGAACGGCTGAAACTCGGCCTGACGCTTGCGGCCATCGACTGGCGACTGAGTTGTCTCATCCTGGGCGAAAAGGGCTCCGGCAAGAGCACGGCCGCTAGGGCTCTGGCCGAGATCATGCCGGGCAATCCGCCGTTCGTCAATGTCCCCATTGGTGTCACGGAAGACCGTCTGCTCGGAGGCATCAGCCTAGACGCCGCCTTTCAAGGAACTGCGGCGCTGCAGCCGGGATTGCTGCACGCGGCCGACGGCGGCGTACTCTACATCGATGAGATCAATCTGCTGGCCGGACCTCTCACCGATGCGCTGCTCGATGTCAGCGCCACCGGCCGGTATGTGCTCGAACGCGATGGCTTCAGCCAGGACGGCCTGACGCGCTTTGTGCTGTTGGGCAGCATGAACCCCGAGGAGGGCCGCTTGCGGCCACAATTGACCGACCGCTTTGCGTTAGCCGTGGAGGTACAACCTCCGGCGCTGGCTTCCGAGCGCGTCGCCGTTTTGAAAGTGCGTGCCGAGTTTGACCGCGATCCAGGTGCGTTCCGCTCTCGTGTGGAGCCGGAACAGGCCCGGTTCCGGCAAAAGATCGCCACCGCACGGGAACATCTGGCGGAAGTGTCGATCGGCGACGCAGAGCTGTCGCTGATCGCGGAGCGAATTGTCGAGGCCGGGGTCCTGTCGCTCCGCGCGGACTTGGCGGCGGTCCGGGCCGCCTCCGCGCTCGCCGCATTCCATGGGCGGACCGCGGTGTCGGCCGAGGAGATCGAAGCGGTCCTGCCGCTCGTGCTCCTCCACCGGACCCACAGCAGAAACCTCCGCCCGCCCCAGCCGCCGCCCAGTCCCCCGCCCGGGAGCGACACTGGGGCCACGCCGGACGCGCCCCCTCCTCCCGAGGCGGCCCGGATCTTTGCTCCGGAAGCCCGCTCCGCACCCGCCTTGCGGCGTGTCGAGCAGCCCCGGCCCGACCGCTCGGGCGCCGCCGAACTGGATGTCTTCGCCAGCCTGCGATCCTCCGTCTGCCAGACTGGCAAGGTGACCTTGCAAGCCGAGCATGCCCGTTACCGCGGACCTCAGCAAGCCAAGGGGGTTCGGTTTGTTTTCCTGGTCGACTGTAGCGGTTCCCAGGCTGCCCGGCAACGCATGCGCGCCGTCAAGGGCATAGCGCTCGGGTTGTTGAAAGAATCGATCCACGCAGCAGACGAGGCCGCCGTCGTCGTGTTCCGTGGTTCGCGGGCGGAGGTGCTGGTGGAGCCGAGTTCGGATCGGGCGTTGATTGAGCGGAAGCTCGAATTTGTGCCTACCGGGGGCCGCACGCCGCTGGCGCACGGACTCCAGTTGGCTGCCGAGCTGACCGATGCCCGGAGCTGTCTCATTGTGCTCACCGACGGGAAAGCGAACGTAGCATTGGCGGGCGGAGATCCCTGGGGTGAGGCCCTCGAGATCGCAGCTGGAATCCGGTGTCCCGCGCTTGTGATCGACACCTCCCCGGATGGCGCGCCCCGCCTGCATGAACTTGCCCGCGCCCTTCGTGCGGAACTCCGGTCTCTGGATGCAATGGATCAATCCGGGCTGCTGTCGTTGGTCCGTCGATGAGGTGAACCGATGGCGAGTCGATCCATCTTTGTCGGAGGGACTTCGTCGCACGCCGGCAAGAGCTGGATGTGCACGGCCATCTGCGCATGGCTCAAGCGGAATGGCGTCCGCGTGGCGCCCTTCAAAGCCCAGAACATGTCTAACAATTCCTTCCCTTGCCTCAATGGCGGAGAGATCGGCCGGGCCCAAGTGGCGCAGGCCTACGCCTGTGGTCTGGAGCCCGAGACCGACATGAACCCCATTCTGCTGAAGCCCACCTCGCCCACGGGCAGCCAGGTGGTGGTGAACGGCAAAGTTTGGAAGACCCTGCCGGCCCGCGCCTACTACGAGCACTTCGATCAGTTGTTGCGGGTGGTCCTGGATGCGTACGAGCGGCTGAGCCGCCGCTTCGACTTCATCGTGATCGAGGGTGCGGGCAGCGTCGCCGAACTGAACTTGCGCCAGTTCGATCTAGTGAACTTCGGGCTTGCCACCCGGGTGGGAGCGCCGTCTCTGCTGGTTGGCGACATTGAACGCGGCGGCGTGTTCGCTTCGATTCTCGGATCCATCGCCTTGCTGGAACCCAGCGAAAGAGCCTTGCTGCGCGCATTCGCCGTCAACAAATTTCGGGGCGATCTCCAGTTGTTTGAAGAGGGGCGAACGATCCTGGAAGCGCGTTCCGGCTTGCCCTGCCTGGGCGTCTTTCCGTGGGTAGCGGAGCGGCTGGTCGATGACGAAGACAGTTTGAGTGTTCCTCCGTGCGCCAGTGACCCCTCCGGAGCGGCGCATGCCATTGTCCGGTTTCCCAGGATTTCGAACGCGACCGATTTCCGGCTCATCCCGGATGCTGCCTGGGTGGATCGTCCCGTGGCGCACCAGTTTCAAGTCATCTTCCTCCCCGGCACAAAGAACACGATTGCGGACCTGCGCTGGCTGAAGCAACACAAGCTGGATCTCTGGCTGCTGAATCAAGCCGCCCAGGGCACACGGATCGTGGGCATCTGCGGCGGCTACCAGATGATGGGCGAACGGGTTCAGGATCCCGACGGCGTCGAAAGCGCGGCGCAAGAAGAACAGGGCCTCGGACTCCTCCCCATCGTCACTACCCTGACCCGCGAAAAAACCGTGCGCCGCGTGCGCGGTTTCACCGCCGAGGGTGCCGCCGTGGAAGGCTACGAGATCCACATGGGCCAATCCGCGGCCACCGCGCCCGTGCCGGCCCTATTCCAATTGGAGGGCCTTGGCCCGGAAGGTTCCCGCCTCCCCGGCTGCATCGGCACCTATCTGCACGGCGCTCTCGAATGCCCCGAGTTTCTTCAAACCGTGCTCCGGATCGATCCACTTCCAACTCCGAGCAGGGAGGAGCGGCACCAAAAGCTGGCGGAGTGGCTGGAGCAGTACGGCCCACAGTTCCCGCAGATCTTTCTGTAATTGAGCGGGAACGGGACTTCTCTCTTTTACGTTCGGGTTTTATTGAGTCCCGCATAATATAGTGTCAGTCGAAACATAATTCAGCCTGCTTCCAGAAAGACGGCACCAGGCGCTTCCTCTTCCGCTTC
>Ga0209018_1001602_pt1 | contig 17790 bp, 15 predicted proteins | sample YNPBryBLVA2012_FD_185814 | JGI IMG/M metagenome (GOLD analysis project Ga0209018, IMG submission 185814) | Anoxygenic and chlorotrophic microbial mat microbial communities from Yellowstone National Park, USA - YNP Bryant BLVA 2012 (SPAdes)... ...
CAAAATCGCCCTTACAGCCGTGATCGTGGCTGTGGTCATGGGGGGGCTGGGCTTTATCACCGGCTTCCTGACCCATACCGTCCTGGTCGCCGGCCAGCCTCCCACTCCCCAGACCATTGTGGTTCAGGTCACCGTGACGCCGGCGCCGACCCTGCCCGGCCTGGAGCCGACCGAACCGCCGGAGCTGCCGCAGCCAACCCCGGAACCCACTCCCACTCCACCGCCGACCGACCATGCACACCCGGCCTTTGACCTTTTCTGGGAAACCTGGGACCTGATCCAGGAGGAGTATTATGGCGACCTGCCCAACGAAGAGGAGGTCACCTACGGCGCCATCCGGGGCGCTCTCAACACCCTGGGCGATCCGTTCACCGGCTTCATTGAGCCACGGGTGGCTGCCATCAACCGCGAGGATGACAGCGGCTCCTTCGAGGGGATCGGGGCCTACGTGACGATGCGTGAGGGGCGGCTGGTGATCGTCAACACCTTTCAGGATCAGCCGGCCGAAAAGGCCGGCCTGCGGCGCAACGACATTGTGCTCAAGGTAGACGACACGCCCATCGAGAATATGAGCATCTACGAGGCGATCACCCTCATCCGGGGGCCGGCCGGCACCCAGGTCCGCCTGACCATCCTGCGCGAAGGGGAAGAGCCGTTCGAGGTGACGATCACCCGCGCCCGCATTGACATCCCGGTCGTCGAGTCAGAGATGCGGGAGGATGGGATCGCCTATGTCAGCCTGTTTGAATTTAGCAGCGACGCCAGCGTCAAGTTGGGGGATGCCATCCAGCCACTGCTGGCCCAGAAGCCCAGGGGCCTGATCCTCGACCTGCGGGGCAACCCTGGCGGCTGGCTGAATGAAGCGGTCTCGACCGCCGGACTCTTCCTGCCCCGGAACGAACTGGTGCTCATCGAGCGGTTCAAAGATGGGACAGAGCGCCCCTACCATACCGACAAAAAGCCCCTGGCGCCGGACATCCCCCTGGTAGTGCTGGTGGATGGCGGTTCGGCCAGCGCCTCGGAGATTGTGGCCGGGGCGTTGCAGGACCACGGCCGGGCCGTGCTGATCGGCGAAAAGACCTTCGGCAAAGGATCGGTGCAACTGGCCCACGAACTGAGCAACGGCGCCGAACTGCGGGTGACGGTGGCTCGCTGGTTCACGCCCAACGACCGGGCGATCCACGGCCAGGGCCTGGAGCCGGATATCCTGGTCGAGATCGGTCAGGAGGATGTAGAAGCCGGCCGCGATCCACAGCTAGAGCGAGCGGTCGAGTATCTGCTGACCGGCCGGTGAGCAGGGAAGAGCAGCCGTGGCCATCAAAGTCGTCGCCACCAACCGCAAGGCTTACCACGACTATCACATCCACGACACCTTTGAAGCCGGCCTGGTGTTGGTGGGCAGCGAGATCAAGTCCATCCGCGCCGGACGGGTGAGCCTGCAAGAAGGGTTCGTGCTTTTTGAAAACGGCGAGGCATGGCTGGTCAATGTCCACATCGCCCAGTACGACCCGGCCAGCCGGCAGAACCACGAGCCGAAGCGCAGGCGCAAGCTCCTCCTCCACCGCCGCGAGATCGAGCGGTTGCAAGGCCGCGTCCAGGAAAAGGGGTACACCCTGGTCCCGACCCGGCTGTACCTGAAGGAGGGGCGGGCCAAAGTGGAGATCGCCCTGGCGCGGGGCAAAAAGCTGTACGACAAGCGGGAAGCCATCGCCAGGAAGGATGCCAGGCGCCAGGTGGAACGGGCGCTGAAGGAGCGGTACGAATGAATGACGGGGCAGAGCAATTTGAGGTCAACGGCCTGCGGCTCTACTCACTCCACCAGATCAATGACCTGCCTGAGCCGGTCAAGGAGGGGATCTATCGCCATCTGCTGCCAACCCGGCTCCTGGAGAGCTATGGGATTGACCCCGATACCCTGTGTGACGCCCAGGGCAACCGGCTGGTGACCTTCACCTGCCCGCCCGGCAGCAGTGCCGTAGAGGTGGATATCCGCCCCCAGGTCCACTTTCCCGACCCCCTGCTCTACCTGGAGCTGGCCGACACGCGGCTGAACCAGATCGAGGTCCTGCTCTTTGTGGTCAACGACCCCGCCTCGGAGCGGTTTGAGACCGACCGGGACTGGCGGGGGGCGCGGACCAAATTCGGCACGATGCAACGCAACCTCCCCGAAGAGGTGCGGGCCATGCAGGCCGGGCTGGCTCCCGGCCAGGTGCGGCGTGGCCTGCGCCTGACCCGCACCCTGATCCATCTGTTCGAACAGTTTGTCAGCCGCCTGGGCCACGATTACTACCTGATGGAGCCGCTGGGCTATCACAACGCCATCCTCTTTGAACGGCTGGGATGCAACTATGTGCAGGGCCTGCGGCGGATGCAGTGGATCCATGAAGCCTTTCAGCCGGGTGGCTCCCTCCATGCCAGGCTGGACGGCTCCACGCCGTTCCGCTCGCCAGAAGCCTGGCTCACCGTCCGGGGCCGGAGCTGGGCCATCCACGACGGCATCCTGGGCGAACCGTGGCACGGCATCAGGATGTACAAACAGGTGGGCAGGCATGCCGGGGTGGACACCTTTCCCAATGGCCCCTATTAGCAACCGGCTGAAACCTCCATTCCAACAGCCTCTGCTCCGGCAAACCTGCAGAGCGCTGAGAAACGCTCCTGTTCACCGCCGGGCAAGGCCTCAGCGGCCTCTGCGGTGCAAGACGTTGTTCCTCCTCCCCCTCCTGCTCCTTTTACCCGGCTGCCACGCCGATCCGACCCGACCTCCAACCGCCCTGCCGCCCGGCGCGACCCCCTCCGTCACCATCACGGCCACCGCGCCCCCCCCTTTCCCTCCCACGGCCACTCCTGCCCCGACCGCCATCCCCACGGCCACGCCTGCCCCGACCCCCACCCCCACCCCGACCCCCCTGCCCCGCGCCAGCCTCATCGCCTTCGAGACAACCGGTGACGGCAACGCCGAGATCTACCTGCTGGACATCGGCAGCGGCGAGAGGCTCAACCTTACCCGCCACCCGGCCGACGACCGCGCCCCGGCCTGGAGCCCTGATGGAACCCGGATCGCCTTCGAGAGCCACCGTGACGGCAACTGGGAGATCTACCTCCTGGACCTGAGCGACGGTTCCCTCACCCGCCTGACGGATGACCCGGCCTACGACGGCGCGCCGGCCTGGAGCCCCGACGGCAGCGAACTGGCGTTCGAGAGCTACCGCGACGGCAATCTTGAAATCTATCTCGTCGCTGCAGGCGGCGGAGCACCCCGCCGCCTGACCGAGAACAAGGCCGGTGACTATGGCCCGGCCTGGAGCCCCGACGGTCAGTTCATCGCTTTCACCTCCTGGCGCGATGGCAACAAGGAGATTTACCTCCTCCCCAGGCAAGGCGGTAAAGCACGCAACCTCACCCAGAACCCCGCCGACGACGAGGACCCGGCCTGGAGCGCCGACGGTTCGGCGCTGGCCTTTGTCTCCTGGCGGGAGGTGGACCCCAAAAGCGGCAACCGCAACGCCGAAATCTACCGCCTGACCCTTGAAGATGGCACCATCGAGCGCCTGACCGACAACCCCTGGCCCGATCTTGATCCGGCCTGGGACGCCGAAAACCGGCTGGTGTGGGCTGCCTACGACCCCGGCGAGCCGTTCGAGACCTACGACCCCTATCGCCCCGGCCACTTCCATCTCTACCGTGAGGGTCAGGCCGGCCCGGAGCATCTGACCGGCAGGAATGACTCGACGGAGCCTGTCGCCGGCGGGGACGACCGCCGCCCGGCCCCCGCCCCGTCGCAGGTCATCTCCCTGGACACTCTGACCGCCCTGCTTCCACCCCTGCCGCCGGCGCCGTTCCCCCCCACCCTGGCCCCCGGCACCCTGGCTCAGGTGGTAGAAGTGCCGGGCATCCTGGCCGGTGGCCGGCCGATCCAGGTCAACGAGCTGGTTGTGCCCTCGCTGCTGGCCTGGCAGCAGGAGGTGATAGAGGCCAGCGGCTACGACCTGCTGCGCGAGACCCTGGGCTCGTGGCGGAACATTGACCAGGTGCGCCGCAGAAAGCTCTATACCTGGGATTACGGCTACCTGAGCTGGCACAAGGCCGGCCGCGCCCTGGACCTGCCTCTGGAATACAAAGTGGATGGCGTGGACCAGATGGTCCGGGTCCGTGAGGACCTGGGCGAGGAGGTATACTGGCGGCTCTACCTGCGCACCGCCCGGCAGGACGGTTCCCAGGGTGAGCCGCTGAAGGAGAACCCCTGGCTGTTCTGGTGGCAGATCGTCCCGGCTGAAGAGCCGGAAGCCTACGCCGCCGGCGGCAAACGTCTGCCCATTCCCGCCGGCTATTACGCCGACATCACCGCCCTGGCCAGGCGTCATGGCTGGGAGCGGATCGCCTCCTACCGCATTGTGGGCGACTACCACTGGCAAACCGACAGCAACGGCACCGAGTACTGGCACTATGAACGCACCGATGGACTGACCTGGTGGGAGGCCATGGCCCAGATCTACCCGCTCGACCTGTTGGAGAAGCATGTCGGCTGGCAGGCCGGGTTGCAGCACGCTCAGAGCGAAGCGATGATGCGCAGCAAGGGGGTACCGACGCCTGGACCCTGAGGTCAAAGAGCGGCAGGCTGACCGGCTATAAAGAAGCTTCGTGGCAGACCTGTCAGACAGGCTCAGGCAGGCCCCGCGCCCTGGCACGCTGGGCCATCCAGTCCTTCAGGTCGGTCGGCAGCAGGGGGGTTTCCCCAACAGGCCGGCGCTCCAGGCGCAACGCCCTGTTGGGGCAGGCGATGACACACAACCCACACCCCACACAGCGGCCTGCATCCACCACACAGACATCGCCGGGAACGGCCAGGGCCCCGAACTGGCAACGTGCCAGACAGCCGCCACAGCCGACGCAGGCTTCCTCTTCCACACGGCACACAAAGTCAGCCCTGGCAATGGCCGTGGGGATGCTGAATTCAGCCACACTGCGCAGTACTCCACAGCAACAGGTGCAACAGTTACAGATGTAGAAATGCCCATCCCGGTAGTTGCCCGGTGAGTGGACCAGCCCGGCCTCCTCCGCCTGACGCAAGATCTGAAGCGCCTCTTCCTTGCTGATGACCCGGGTCCCCTCACTGTGGTCAAAAGCGCCCTCCACCGGCGCGAAGGTCAGGCAGGTTTCCACCGGCCGGTCGCACCCTTTGCCGATGAGCTTTTGCTGGACGCGGCAGATGCAATCGCGCACCCCCCACGCCCGGGCGTTTTCCAGGAGTTCAGCAGCCTGCTCGTAGGGAAAGACCTCGATCCCGGCCGGGATCGCTTCCTGCACGGGGATGACGCGGTGGATAGGGGGTGCATAACGGGAAATCGCCCCCCGAGTCTCCTGAAAATATTGTTCAAACAGCCCGGCCAGCTCCCGGTCCAGACGGGGGAGCTGTTCCTCATAGATGCCGACGACAAAGGGCATCAATTTGAAGCAGAGCTTTCCCTCCTTCCGACCGGCATCGATCTGCCCTTTGCGGGCCATCTCTTTGAGGGTGCGGCGGGCGGTTTCCACCTCCACATCGGCACGGGCAGCGATGACCTCGGCCGGTTCCCAGCTCAGGCGCATTACGCTGGCCAGCGCCGCTTCCTCAGGGGCAAAGATCTTGGCCAGAAGCCGCAGCTCAACGCCGCTTTCAGTGGCTGGAAAGCCATGGGGAATCGCATCCAGACGCTGCGCCAGGCGGCGATAGACATCCTCTGACATACTCCCTCCTCCTGGAATCTATGGCGGGGGTTGAAACCGGTAGCCGATTCCCCGCCCGGTGAGGGCAAGTCCGTCCTGCCCCCATTTACATCAGTGAACACTGCCAGGATAGCCAGAGCAGGCCGGGTCATTATAGCCAGAAAGCAGAGAGGTGTCAACTTGGCAACCGTAAGTCAGGGACCCGGCAGGTCTTTCAAACGCTCCCGCCGGTCTGCCGGCGCCCATCCGGCGAGGAGCCTGACCGGGGGGCGTACGGGCGGAAAAATGACAATCAGCGACCTGGACAGGACCCTGGTGACACACCGGGAGATCTTTTCTCCCTGGCCAAAGTTGTGTTATAATCTGGAATCATGGGACAGAGCGCAGTCTTTGTTGGCCTGATAGCGGGCTATCTGCTGTTGCTGATCCTGGCCATCCGCCACCGGGTTGGTCGTGGACGGTTGCAACACCTCCTTGAGACACAACTGACCCTGGCGTTGGTCTGGACGGCTGGCCTGAGCCTGCTGGCCATGCCGGCCTGGAGGGGGTGGTGGGCCTTTATCCGATACAGAACGGCGCAGATCGGGTTGGTGGTCCTGGCCTGGCTGGCGGCCGAGTTCACCGCTGCCTTTGTGGGGCGTGCCCCCCGCCGCTGGTTTCGCCTGGCTGTGACCCTTCTGCTGATCGCAGCCGCCGGGGCCCTGGACCTCTGGCCGATCCCTATCCCCGCCCACCTGGTACCTGGCCTGTTCAGCCGGATAGGCCCCACCGGGTGGGGCAGCCTGTTCCTGACCGGCGCCTGGCTCCTGTCCAGCGCCACCGCCTGGCGGACCGGCCTCACCTCGCTGCGCCAGGCCATCGGTTCAAAGCACCGCAACCGGCTGCGCTACCTGGTGATCACGCTGCTCAGCCTGACCCTCGGTGACCTGCTGGTCCTCATCGGCAATGTCCCTGACCTCTACCTGGGGCTGACGGCCCGCCTGCTGGGGCTTTGCCTGGCCACCCTGGCCATACTTCGCTACCACCTGCCTGATGTCAGGCGTCTGCTCCTGTCGAGTGTCCGCCTGTTGCTGCTCTGTGGCCTGACGGCCGGGGTGTACCTGGCAGTCCTGCTGGCCGGCGCCTATCTCTCCGGCACACTCCCGATCCTGCTCCGGTCGGCCACAGTGGGCTGGCTCCTCGGTCTGGCGCTGCTGCTGGGAGTCATCGCCGACGTGGCCTTCAGCCCGCACCTGCGCCGGCTGCTCGACCGCATCCTCCTGGACCAGGAGCAGGACATGCAGAAGGCGCTGCGCACCTACAGCCAGCAGATCAGCCTGATCCTGGACCTGGAGCGGCTGGCCGACACCACCCTCGAATGGTTGTGGACGGCCCTGCGGGTGGAGCGCTCGGCCTTTATCCTGTTTCAACCCCAGGCCGACGGCCAGGTTGAGCTCCAGGTGTTGCGCACGCGGGCCGCCCCCCAGCCACCTGCCAGGCGCTTCGCCGCCGACAGCCGCTTCATCCTCCACTTTCGGAACATCCGCCGGCCGCTGAGCCAGTACGACGTGGATATGTTGGCCTGGTTTCAGGTCATGCTCGCCGAAGAACGGCAGTGGCTCAGGGAACTGGCTATGGAGCTGTGGGTGCCGGTGATGGTGGCCAATGAGCCGGTAGCACTGCTGGCCCTCGGCCCCAAAGCCAACAGCCAGCCCTACTCCGATGAGGAACTGGAGACCCTGACCATCCTGGCCGCCCAAACCGGTACGGCGCTGGAAAATGCCCGCCTGGTAGATGACCTGCGGGCCGTGCAAGGGGAGATCCACCGCCTCAACACCGAACTGGCCGAGACCAACCGCCATCTAAAGCGGTTAGACCAGACCAAAGCCGACTTTATCACCATCGCCTCCCATGAATTGCGCACGCCGCTGTCGCAAATCTACGGCTACTCCGACATCCTGGCCAGCCTGCCCAGCGCCGAACTGAGCGATGCCCAGGTCGTCCATCAGTTTGTGGAGGGAATTTCGCGGGGGGCCAGCCGCCTGAAGCGGGTGGTGGACGCCATGGTGGATCTGTCGCTCATCGAGACCGGCTCTCTGATCCTCCGCCCGGTGAGCATGCCGGTGAAGGTCATCATCCAGAACGCGGTGGGGACGGTTCAACCTGCCGCCGAGCGGCGCAAGATCACCCTCACCCTCCAGGACCTGTCCGGCCTGCCCTACATCGAGGTGGATGGTCCCCGGTTGGAGCAGGTCTTTACCAGCCTGCTGGGCAACGCGGTCAAGTTCACCCCCGATGGCGGCCAGATCACCATCTCTGGCCGCAGCGGTTCCTCACCGGGCGGGGAGGCTTATGTCGAGATCATGGTGGCCGACAACGGCATCGGCATAGACCCCGACCAGCAGGAGTTGATCTTTGACAAGTTCTACCGCGCCGAGAACCCACTGCTGCACAGCAGCGACGACGTGGGCTTCAAGGGAGCCGGGCCGGGGTTGGGCCTGGCCATCGCCCGAGGCATCGTTGAAGCCCACGGCGGCCGCATCTGGGTGGAAAGCCCCGGCCGCAACGAAGCCACCTGCCCCGGCAGCACCTTTCACGTCCGCCTGCCGGTCGTCAGCCCGATCAAGAGGTAGAACGGTGAGCAGCTCCTACCCCGACAGCCGCCCCTGTCCCGGTGCCACGCCGGACGACCTGGACCCGGCCCAGATCGAAGCCTATCGCCAGGAACTGGACCGCCGGCGACCAGGTTCCCCTCTGGTGCGTCTGTCGCCGGAAAAGCTGCTGGTCGAGGTGGGGGCGGCCCTGGATGGGGGCCGGCTGCAACCCACCCTCACCGGCATCCTCTTCTTTGGCCGCCGGCCCCAACAGTTCTACCCCTCGTTCACCATCACCTTTCTCCACTTTGCCGGCACCTCTTCGGCTCAGGCCGAGCCAGGTGCGCCCCTCTATCTGGATAACCGCGAGTTCCGGGGCACCCTGCCGGCCATGATCGAGGCGGCGCGGGCCACGATCTTTGAAAAGCTGAGCAAGCAGGCCGTGGTGGAAGGGTTTGTGCGGCAGGACATTCCGGAGTATCCGGAATTTGCCTACCGCGAAGCGCTTGTCAACGCCGTGGGCCACCGCGATTACGAGTTGGAGGGCAGCTTTATCCAGGTGCGCCTCTTTGCCGACCGGCTGGAGGTTCAGAGCCCCGGCGGGTTGGGGGGGCACCTGACCGTGGATAATATCGCCTACGAGCAATACACCCGCAACCCCCACATCATGCGCCTGTTAGAGGATTTTGGTTATGTCGAGCGGCGCGGCCTGGGTGTGGACCAGATGATCCGGAGCATGATCGCCGCCGGCCTGGAACCACCGTTGTTTGAAAACCGGGGATCGTCGTTCTGGGTGACCCTCAAGGGGCGGCGGCCGGCCCGCCCCCTGCCCGATCTGGCCCGGCTGGGGCTGGGCGACCGCCAGATCCGGGCGGTGGACTATTTACGCCGCCACGGGCGGCTCACCAACCGCGAATATCAGCAACTGTTCGGCGTATCGGAACGGACGGCGCTCTATGACCTGCAGGGGTTGGTCGAAGCCGGCCTGGCCCTGCCGGTGAGCAGCGGTCGGGGGCGGTATTATATCCTGCGCGATTGAGGTCCAGATGTAGGGCCACTGCGAGCAGTTGCCTTACAGTTCATTTAGAACATATGTTCTAATCCTTCAAGCGGTTTGCGGGTTCCATTGCGGCTTTTTGCGGGTTTATTGCGGGATAATCAGGCCTGGAAGCCCTTCAAGAGCTTCCAGGCCCGATTTTATTCCACCACAGAGGTGCAAAAGGCACAGCGCCGCGCTTCGAGTGGGATTTCCGACAGGCACTCCGGGCACTTTTTGGTCGTCGGCGCGGCGGGTGGGGCCGCCTCCTTCTTTTCAGCCACCTCCCGCATGCGGTTGACAGCCCGCACGATGACAAAGACGGCAAAGGCGACGATAAGAAAGGTGATGAGGTTGTTGATAAACACCCCATAGTTGATCGTCGCCGCGCCGGCTTCTCTGGCCGCTGCCAGGCTGTCGTAGTGGCCCGGCCCCAGATTGATGAACAGGCCGGAAAAGTCCACCCGTCCCAGTAGCCGGCCGATGGGCGGCATCAGGATGTCATCCACCAGCGACTTGACGACCGTGCCAAAGGCGGCGCCGATGATGATGCCCACCGCCATGTCGAGCACATTGCCGCGCATGATGAACTTTTTAAATTCGTTCCACATTTTTTCACCTCCTTTTGAACTTGCTGCCTCGACGAGATTCTCCTCCCTCTCCCCGATGGGTGCTCAAAAATATCCCTTCTCACCGCAGAGAAGGCAGAGGAATCATAAACTCTCTACCTCGACAATGTTCAATGAACGTAAATGGCGGTCAAGGCGGGCCTCACCCCATCCCCCCACCCCCTTCCCCTCTCCGCCGCGGAGAGGGTGCTTAAAAATATCCTCTCTCACCGCAGAGGCGCAGAGAAGGCGGAGGAATCATAAAGGCCTCTGCGTCTCTGCGGTGCAATTCAGGGCTTTTTCAGCAGCCTCCGGGAGGGGAAGGGGGCCAGGGGGTAGGGGTGAGGTCAAATCGAACATTGTCGAGCTACCCACCCCTGAAAAAAGCCGGGCTCAAGGCAATGAGCAACTGGCCGCCATAGTACAGATACAAACCCAGCCGGTTCAGTTTGAAAGGGCGACGGAAGCGGTTGACGGCCAATACCAGGTCCGACAACCAGAAGAGAGCTGCGCCAACGGTCAGCAGCCAGGCCTGGACGGCAGTAAAGGCCTGGCCGAAAAAGGTAGAAACAGCACGATTGACCATAAAGCAGATGACCAGCATATAGAAGATGACCGGCCCCTGCATCCTCCCCAGACCGGGCCGCAGATAAAGATATACGCCCACGGCCAATGCCAGCAACACCGCCGCCGAAAGCAGGTCTTGAGGCTGGAAGCCGTTATAGCGCGTAAAACCGGCGGCATAGACAACATGGGCCAGCAAAAAGAGCACCAATCCAACCAGAAAGGCACGGTCCGAGTCGAACATCAAGGCCACATCGCCGCCCAACGACAGCACCAACCCGGCCGTGACCCACAGGGTAAAGGACAGTTGCGCCCCCGGCGTGCCCAGCGATAGCAGGGCGACAAAGATGACCAGCAGCGTCGAGAACGGCTTGAACAGATAGACATAGCGCCGGGCGGCCTTGAACTCGGCCCAGATCAGCAGGGTCACGCTGACGACCAGCAGCGGAATCGGAACCAACATCAAAGAGTCCACGGGTCACCTCCTCAGACCGTAGTTGTGCTGCTTTGACTCAGAAGATCGGCTGTGTCCAGATGCGATAGAATTCAGGCACACGGCGCAACACATGCCAGTGGCCGGCGCTGATCCCATCCGACATCGCCCCCAGCAGCTTGAGGGAACGCCACAGCCGCCAGGTGGACACGTCAGAACGATAGTAACGGCGCACCTCTTCCAGGGTGAGGGGCGCAAAGCCGCCCGCCGCCAATGGGCCGGCCAGCGCCTCGTTGGTCATGGCCAGCAGGGGCGGCACCAGATCGGCGCGGTGACGGACCATAAGGTTGCCCAGGAAATCGAGCATGATGATCCGCACCTGGAAGTAACGGTCCATCACCTGCTGGTCAATCTTCAGCCGTTTGATCAACCGTCGGGCCAGGCCGGGCAGAGCCTGGAAGTACATGTCGGTACGGACCACATCGCGCCCGCCGATGCGGATCATCGGCACGTTGGTATCCAGGTAGAGCAGCGGCTCCTCGCCGGTCAGGGCCTCCGGATCGCCGCCATAGCCGACCACCGCCCAGTTGGGGATCTGACCATCCAGCCCGACCTGGTAGCCATCGGCGGCACGGGCCTGATTGTAGCGGAACAGCTTTTCGTACTGGCGCAGGATGGCGGCGTAGAGGCGTTGAGCAGCCTCAGGGCCGATCGTGCGCACGATCTCATGGCCCACCGCTGCTGGGTCCACCCGCTCCTGGATGACAAAGATGAGCACCCGCCCCGGCTCCGGCTCGGTGATCCGGGCATCGAAATGGGGCACAGCAATGCCCACCTCATCCCGCAAGACCGTGTTGTATTCCCGGTAGCGCCGGACAAACTCTTCGGCGTCAGCGCGGTGGAGAAAGGGCGGCATCTTTTTATAGACCACCGGCATCGGCGCGCCGGTGACGGGGTGACGCCAGCCGGTCACCTGCAGGCCGGCGACCTCGACCACAGTGCTGATCTCACCCCAACCCAACACACGGCGCTGCAGGCCAACCCGGTTTGTAGAAGACATGTCGCTGTCGCCTCCGGCCCGGTCAGAGAGTCAGTGATGGACGGCCCAGCCGCGCATCCGGCTGAGCGCCGCCAGAGCGCGGTCCAGAGCGCCCAAAACCTCTTCGGCTTCCAGGTCACCCATGATCAGCGGCGGCAGGAACTGGAGGACGCGCGGGTCATTGTTGGCATAGATGGCCAGCACACCCTGGTCAAACATCAGCCGGGTCATCAGCGGGCCACAACTCTCGTCGGGGAAAAGCAGACCGATCATCAGCCCCAATTGCCGGACCTCGACCAGGGTTTCGGGATAACGCTGGCGCAACTGCTCAAAGCCGCTGGCAAAGCGGTCGGCCAGCTCGTTCACCCGCTTCAGGAAAGCCGGCCTGGCGGTGATCTCCAGCACCTTGAGGGCCACGGCACAACCCACCTCGGCCCCGCCAAAGGTGGAGATGTGGATGAAGGGGTTTTCGTGCAGAAAGGTGTTCAGTTCGGCCCGGTAGCAGGTGGCAGCCATGGGGTAGAGGCCGCCGCTCAGCCCCTTGCCGGTCACCAGGATGTCGGGCACGACGCCCCAATGCTCGATGGCCCACATCCGGCCGGTGCGTCCCAGGCCGCTCTGCACCTCGTCGGCGATCAGCAGCACGCCATGACGGTCGCACAGGGCACGCAGTTCGGGAAAGTAATCAGGTGGGGCGATGGGCATCCCCAGCGTGGCCGGCACCGTCTCCAGGATGACGGCTGCTATCTCGTCGCCGATGTGAGCGGCAACAGCTTCCAGGTCGCCAAAGGGCACCTGGCGGAAGCCGGGGGCCAGCGGGCCGAACGGCTCACGATATTGGGGATCGCCGGCAGCCAGGGCCAGGCCGGTGTGGCCGTGATAGCCGCCCCGCGCTGAGAGGATGCCGGGCCGCCGGGTGTGGGCACGGGCCAGCTTGAGGGCGAAATCAATCGCTTCCCCGCCGCCCACGGCAAAGGTGGTATAGGGCAGGGGACCGGGCATCAGTTCGGCCAGGCGTCTGGCCAGTGCCGCCCGTGGCTCGGACAACAGATGGTGATTGCCAATATCCAGCTCGTCGAGAGCCTGTTTGAGGGTTTCAACGATGGCCGGGTGCCGATGGCCCAGGTTGAACACGCCTCCGTTGCAATGGCAGTTGATCAGACATTTTCCGCCCTCCACGTCCCAGAGATAGACCCCCTCCCGACGGCCTGGCACAAAGTCCATGCCATATTGGGCGAAAAAGGCCGCCTTGCCCGACGAAACATGGTCACGGAACCAGGCTATGCTCTCCCCCCTGGCCCGCTGGCCGATGAAAGCCATGATCTCCTCCCGCTCCCCAGGGTTGCAGCGATTATAACACAAACCGCCAGGAAAGGCAAGAGCCGGCATGGGGCGCCCTATCGCTTTGTAGGGCAACTGCTCGCCGTGGCCCTACTTTGACATTTCGCCTGACTCTGCATATAATGGGCCTGGATGGAAGTTGAGTCGGAGACCTTTCTGAAACAGGAGCAACTGCACAGCTCCTGTGAAATGAGCTTTCAGCCATGACCAACCGCGAACTGGCCGATATTTTCAACCGGATCGGCGACATGTTGGACATCCTGGGCGAGAACCGCTTCAAGGTGCTGGCCTACCACCGTGCCGCCGACCAGATCCTCCACCTGGGGCAGGATATTCGCGCCTGCTGGCAGGCCGGGACGCTGCAACAGATCCCCGGCATCGGCCCGGCCATCGCGGAAAAGATTGACGAACTGCTGACCACCGGCCGGCTGGAATTCTATGAGCGATTGCAGGACCAGGTGCCGGCCGGCGTCGTCTCGCTGCTGGAAATCCCCGACGTGGGGCCCAAAACAGCCCGATTGTTGTGGGAACGGCTGGGTTTGCAGAGTGTGGCCGAAGTCGAGCAGGCGGCACGGGCCGGGAAGCTGCGCACGCTGCCTGGATTAGGAGCCAAATCGGAGGCCAGGATCCTGGCCGGCATCGAGGCGCTGTATCGGCGCAGCGACCGCATCCCGCTGGGCGCCGCCTGGCCGGTGGCCGCCGACCTGGTGGAAGGGTTAAAAGCCCGATGTGCCGAGGTGGTGGACGCTGCCGTTGCCGGCAGCCTGCGGCGGATGCGCTCCACCATCGGCGACATTGACCTGCTGGCCGCCTCTGAGTCACCGGCGGCGGTGATGCGCGCGTTCAGCAGCCATCCCCATGTGGCCGAACTGCTGCTCAGCGGCCCGACCAAGACCAGCGTCCGGCTGCACAACGGCCTGCAGGCCGACCTGCGCGTCCTGGAGCCGCAGCGTTGGGGCGCGGCCCTGCAATACTTTACCGGCAGTCAGGCGCACAACATCCGCCTGCGCGAACTGGCCCAGAAACAGGGCCTCAGCCTGAGCGAGTACGGCTTTAAGCGGCAGGACGGCAGCGAAATCGTGTGCCGGACAGAAGAAGAGGTGTACAGGACGCTGGGCCTGCCCTGGATCCCCCCTGAACTCCGCGAAGACCGGGGCGAGATCCAGGCCGCGCTGGCCGGCACATTGCCCCCCCTGGTCGAATGGGATGACATTCAGGGCGACCTTCACGTCCACACCAACTGGAGCGACGGCGCCGGCACCCTGGCCGAGATGGCCGAGGCGGCGCGAGCCAAAGGCTACCGCTACCTGGTCATCTCCGACCACACCCAAAGCCTGGGCGTGGCGCGGGGCCTGACCCCGGAACGGCTGCGCGAGCAGCGGGCCGAGATTGACGCTCTGAATGCGCAGTGGGACGATTTTGTCCTGCTCCAGGGCTGCGAGCTGGAGATCAAGGCCGACGGCAGCCTGGACCTGCCTGACGAGGTGCTGGCCGGGCTGGATTTCGTGGTCGCCTCGGTGCACAGTTCGCTGCGGCAGGACCCGGCGCAGATCACCGCCCGCGTGATGAACGCCATCCACCACCCCTCCGTGGATGTGATCGGCCATCCGTCGGGACGGATCCTGGGCCAACGTGAGGAGAGCGCCGTGGACCTGGAGGCCATCATCCGCGCTGCCGCCGAAAGCGGCACAGCCTTGGAGGTGAACAGCACCCCTGCCCGCCTCGATCTGGACGATCTGCATGTGCGGCGGGCGGTCGAGATGGGGGTCAAACTGGCCATCAACAGCGATGCCCACCATCCCGCCGGGCTGGACAGCCTGCCCTTCGGCCTGGCCACGGCCCGACGCGGCTGGGCGACGGCCAGCGATGTGCTCAATACCCTGACCCTGGAGCAGCTCCGTGCCTGGCGGCAGGCCCGGATCACAGGGGCAACACATTCCGAACCACCACGAGGAGGAAGAGGATGACCCAATACGATGCCGGTCCCGGTGAATGGAGCGACCGCCCCTGGGAGTCGCCCGACAAGAAACCCAGGCCCCATGCCCGCCGACGACGGATGACCCTGCCGCCCTGGGCGCTGTTGGCCATCCTGGTGGGCATCCTGATCCTGCTGTGCGTGGGGCTGATTCTGATCGTCAAAGCCATCCAGGGAGGCGACAGGGCGACTCCAACCCCGCCGGCCACGGCCACGCGGTCCGCTTCCCCCACCATCACACCCCCGGCCATCGCTCCGACGGCCGTCATCACCCGGACCCCGACGGCCACAGTGGTCTTGCCGCTGCCGGGCACACCCGGCCCCACCCCCTTGATCCAGATCGCTCCAGGGGCTCTGGTCGTGGTCCAGGGCACCACCGGCGCCGGATTGAACCTGCGCCAACAGCCGACAACCTATTCCCGGATCGAAACCACGGTCAGAGAGGGGACCGTGCTGCTTGTATTGGACGGCCCCACAGAGGCGGATGGCTATGTGTGGTGGAAACTCCGCTCGCCGGAGGGGAAGGAAGGCTGGGGCGCGGCCAACTGGCTGGTGCTCAAGATCGGGCAGGACTGATGATCCTCCTCAAAGGGTTGCGCATCCTGGGGCAGCGGCTCTTCGGACAGGGCCTGCGGGTCACATTTTGGTGGGCCGCCGATCACCTGGTCCGCCTTCTCAGGGGCGCGCCCATCCGTCGCGTCAGCCAGATCACGCCCCAGTTGCATGTCGGCGGGCAGTACCGGCGGCGTGGCTGGCCGACGTTGGCCGCACGGGGCATCACTGCCGTGGTCAACCTCCGCCTGGAGTTTGACGACAACCACCACGGCATCGCCCCACCCCGTTACCTCCATCTGCCGACGGTGGACGATGAGGCGCCCACCCTGGCCCAGTTGCGCCAGGGGGTCTCTTTCATCGCCGAGGAGATCGGGGGCGGAGGCGGGGTGTATATCCATTGCAAGTCAGGGGTGGGCCGGGCGGCCACCATGGCCGCTGCCTACCTGGTCAGCACCGGCCTGACGCCCGATCAGGCCTGGGAGCGCCTCCGCCAGAACCGCCCTTTCATCCGTCCGACGGCCCCCCAGATCGCCCAGATCGAGCGCTTTGCCGAAGTCAAAAATAGAAAGGAGTGAAAATCATGCAGGCAGAGGAACTGGTCAAAAAATTGCATTGGCTGGGACATGACAGCTTCCGGTTGGAGGGACCGCCGATCCTCTATTTTGACCCCTGGAAACTGAAGGGCAGGCTGCCGACCGCCGATCTGGTGCTGGTCAGCCACGAACATTTTGACCACTGTTCCCCGGACGATGTGAAGAAGGTCAGCGGCCCCCAAACTGTGGTTGTGGCCGGCGGTGAGGCGGCGGACAGGCTGCCTGGAGCGCAGGCCGTCCGCCCCGGTGACCGCCTGACCGTCGCCGGGGTCGAAATCGAGGCGGTCCATGCCTACAACCTCAACAAGTTCCGCGAACCGGGCGTGCCTTTCCATCCCCGCCAGGCCGGGCATGTTGGGTTCATTGTCACCCTGGACGGGGTGCGCCTCTACTTTGCCGGCGATACCGACCACATCCCGGAGATGGCGGACATCGCCTGCGATGTGGCGCTGCTGCCGGTAAGCGGCATCTATGTCATGACCGCTGAGGAGGCAGCCGAGGCAGCCCGTACCCTCAAACCCGAAATTGTGGTGCCGATGCACTACGGCGCCGGCATCGGCACGGCCGATGATGGGCCCCGCTTCCGCGACCTGTATGGCGGCCGGGTCGTCATCCTGGAGGCCCGGTGACAGCGCCGACCGGCAGCGATCTGCCCCGCTGGCTGGCCTGGGCCCGTGAGATCCAGGCCATGAGCCAGACCGGCCTGACCTACAGCTCCAACGAATATGAGGCCCAGCGCTACCGCCGCCTGAGTGAAATCGCGGCTGAAATCATCCACGAACAGACCGGGCTGGCGGCCGGGCCTCTGCTCGACAGTTTTCTGCTGCAACCCGGCTATGCCACGCCCAAGGTGGATGTGCGCGGCGCAATCGTCCGCGACGGCACCATCCTGCTGGTGCAGGAACGGGCCGATGGGCGCTGGGCCATGCCCGGCGGCTGGGCCGATGTCGGCGAGCGGCCGTCGGCGATGGTCGTGCGCGAGGTGTGGGAGGAGAGCGGCTTCCAGGTGGTGGCCCGCAAGGTGGTCGGCGTGTTCGATGCCAACCGGGATGGCCGGCCGCTGGAGTTCTACCACGCCTACAAGATCGTCTTTCTGTGCGATCTGATCGGCGGCGAGGCCCGGCCCAGCCACGAAACGCTGGCCGTCGGCTTTTTCCCGTTCGACAACCTGCCGCCGCTCTCTCCCAACCGCACCCACGAGCGACATCTGGCTGAGGTGCTGGCCCATCTGCACGATCCTTCCCGCCCGACGGCCTTTGACTGAAGATGGGCAAGGTGGACCTCACCCCATCCCCCAACCCCCTTCCCCTCTCCAACCCCCTCCCCAGCCCTCCCCCGAAGCGGGGGAGGGAGTTGGGAGAGGGGAAGGG
>Ga0209018_1001603_pt1 | contig 17785 bp, 12 predicted proteins | sample YNPBryBLVA2012_FD_185814 | JGI IMG/M metagenome (GOLD analysis project Ga0209018, IMG submission 185814) | Anoxygenic and chlorotrophic microbial mat microbial communities from Yellowstone National Park, USA - YNP Bryant BLVA 2012 (SPAdes)... ...
AGTGCCATTCGCTCCATCGGCGTGGGTTTTCTGCTGACATCCATAACCACGGCCATCTGGGGATGCCACCGGCGGGGGGGTGTTTTGGTTGGCCCCATTTTTGTCCCTTTATTTTTTGTTTGCACCATGAGTCATTCCCTGTTGCCCTGGTTGACCGACGAGCGTTCTGCCTGTGGGGTTGGATTTATCGCTGACCGTCGTGGCCGGGTGAGCCATGATTTGGTGACCCAAGCCCTGGCTGCGCTGACCTGTCTGGAGCATCGGGGGGGCTGTAGTGCGGATCGGGATTCCGGGGATGGGGCGGGGCTGATGACGGGTCTGCCCTGGGGAATTTTGCAGGCTTGGGCGGAGGCGCCGGGGTTACCCCCTTTGGGACGGGGACGGACGGGGGTGGGGATGGTGTTTTTGCCCCCGCAGGCGCAGATGGCGGCGCAGGAATGGCTGACCCAGGGGTTGCAACAGGCGGGCTTGACGGTGTTGGGCTGGCGGGAGGTGCCGGTGCGCCCGGAGGTCTTGGGGGTGCAGGCGCGGCAAAATTGCCCGGCGATTGCCCAGGTGATTGTTACCCATCCAGAATTACAAGATGATGCGTTGGAACAGCATTTGTATTTAACCCGTAAACGGTTGGAACGGCGGGTGGCAGAGCAATCCTGGGGGGATGATTTTTATGTGTGTTCCCTTTCCTGCCGCACGATTGTCTATAAGGGGATGGTGCGCTCGGCGGTCCTGGGGGAATTTTATCGGGATTTGCAGGATGAGCGGTACCAGAGTGCGTTTGCCATTTATCATCGCCGGTTTAGTACGAATACGTTGCCCAAATGGCCCTTGGCGCAACCGATGCGGCTGTTGGGGCACAACGGGGAGATTAACACCCTGCTGGGCAATATCAACTGGATGATGGCGCGGGAGTCGAGTTTTGCCCATCCCCTGTGGGCGGAGCGTTTGGCGGACATCAAGCCGGTGGTGAATCGGAAAAACAGCGATTCGGCGAATTTGGACAACAGTTTGGAATTGCTGGTGCGTTCCGGGCGCAGTCCCCTGGAGGCGATGATGATGCTGATCCCGGAGGCGTACCAAAACCAGCCGGAATTGGCGAATTACCCGGAGGTGGTGGATTTTTATGAGTACTATGCGGGTTTGCAGGAAGCCTGGGATGGACCGGCGTTGATTGTGTTTGGGGATGGGAATGTGGTGGGGGCGACCCTGGACCGGAATGGGTTGCGACCCGCTCGCTATGTGTTGACCCAGGATGATTGGGTGATTGTGGCTTCGGAGGCGGGGGTGGTGGATATTCCCCCCCAGCAGGTGATTGCCAAGGGGCGTTTGGGGCCGGGGCAAATGCTGGCGGTGGATTTAGCTAAAGGGGAATTGCTGACCAATTGGACGATCAAGCAACAGGTGGCGCAACGTCTGCCCTACGGGGCGTGGGTCAAGCAATACCGGCACAACCTCCCCGCTGAACCCTTTGGGGATGTTTGTCAGTACGATGAAGTGACATTGCTCCGGTATCAAACCGCCTTTGGCTACACCGCCGAAGATGTGGAAATGGTGATCGAACCGATGGCGACGACGGGGAAGGAGCCGACCTTTTGCATGGGGGATGATGCGCCCTTGGCGGTGCTGTCGGAAAAGCCCCATCTGCTTTACGACTATTTCAAGCAACGGTTTGCCCAGGTGACCAATCCGCCCATTGACCCCCTGCGGGAGAGTTTGGTTATGTCCTTGGAGATGGGGCTGGGGGCGCGGGGGAATTTATTACAAGTCCGCCCGGAGTCTGCCCGCCAGATTTGGCTCAGTTCGCCGGTGTTGAATGAGCGGGAATTGCAGGGGGTGAAAAGCGGGGGGTTATGTACGATTGAAATTAGTACGTTGTTTGACTTGAATGGAGCCTGCGACACGCTCAAAAATGCCTTAGATGCCCTATGCGCCCAGGCGGTGGCGGCGGTGCAAACAGGGGCGGAAATTCTCATTCTCAGCGACCGTTTGGAACCCCTGACGGCGACCCGGACCTGGATACCCCCGTTGTTGGCGGTGGGGGCGGTGCATCACCATTTGATTGCCCAGGGGTTGCGCCTGCGGGTGTCCCTGGTGGTGGAGACGGCGCAGTGCTGGAGTACGCACCATTTCGCCTGTTTGATTGGCTACGGGGCGAGTGCGGTCTGTCCCTACCTGGCTTTGGAGACGGTGCGCCAGTGGTGGCAGGATGGCAAAACCCAAACCCTGATGGCGCAGGGCAAGATCAGCCGCTGTACCCTGGTGGAAGCCCAGGGAAATTATCGGTCAGCGGTGGAGGCGGGATTGCTGAAAATTCTCTCGAAAATGGGCATTTCCCTGTTGTCCAGCTATCACGGGGCGCAGATTTTTGAAATTTTGGGCTTGGGTGAGGAGGTGGTGGACATTAGCTTCCGGGGCACCATTTCCCAGTTGGGGGGCTTGAATTTGGCGGAACTGAACCAGGAAATTTGCCGGATTCACCAGCGGGCGTTCCCGGAGTTGACCCAGAAGAAGCTGGAAAATCTGGGGTTTATCCAAGCCCGTCCCCGGGGCGAGTACCACATGAATTCCCCGGAAATGGCGAAGCTTTTGCACAAGGCGGTACGTTCGGGGGCACCGGCGGACTTTGCCACCTACCAGCAATTCTTGGAAAACCGTCCCCCCACGGCTCCCCGGGATTTGTTGACCCTGGCGAGCGACCGCCACCCCATTCCCCTGGCAGAAGTGGAACCGGCGAGTCAGATTGTCACCCGTTTTTGTACCGGCGGGATGTCCCTGGGGGCGTTGTCCCGGGAGGCTCATGAGGTGCTGGCGATTGCCATGAACCGGTTGGGGGGCAAGTCCAACTCCGGGGAGGGGGGGGAAGACCCGGTGCGGTTCCAAGTCTTAAAAGATGTGGATGAAACCGGACATTCTCCCACCATGCCCCACCTGAATGGGCTACGCAATGGGGATACGGCGAGTTCGGCGATCAAACAGGTGGCGTCCGGGCGGTTTGGAGTCACGCCGGGGTATCTGATGCACGCCCAGCAGATTGAGATCAAAATGGCGCAGGGAGCCAAACCGGGGGAGGGGGGGCAACTGCCGGGGAAAAAGGTCAGCCCCTACATTGCCATGTTGCGCCGTTCCAAACCGGGGGTGTCGTTGATTTCGCCGCCGCCCCACCACGATATTTACTCCATCGAAGACCTAGCTCAGCTGATTTTTGACCTGCATCAGGTGAATCCGCAAGCGAAAGTGTCGGTGAAATTGGTGGCGGAAATTGGCATCGGCACCATCGCCGCCGGGGTCGCCAAAGCCAATGCGGACGTGATCCAAATCTCTGGGCATGATGGGGGGACGGGTGCCTCGCCCCTGAGTTCGATCAAACACGCCGGTACCCCTTGGGAGTTGGGCTTGACCGAGGTACATCGGGTGCTCTTGCACAACCAACTGCGGGACCGGGTGATTTTGCGGGTGGATGGGGGCTTAAAAACCGGCTGGGATGTGGTGATGGCGGCTCTGATGGGGGCGGAGGAATTTGGGTTTGGGTCGGTGGCGATGATTGCCGCTGGGTGTATCATGGCACGGGTGTGTCATACCAATAATTGTCCGGTGGGGGTGGCGACCCAACGGGAGGATTTGCGGCGGCGGTTCCCGGGTCTGCCGGAGCAGGTGGTGAATTTCTTCCTGTTTGTTGCCGAGGAGGTGCGGCAGATTTTGGCGGAATTGGGCTACCGCTCCTTGAGTGAAATGATTGGGCGGGCGGATTTGCTCCAACCCCGGCAGATCACCGTCAGCAAAACCCAGGGCTTGCACCCTACCGCCTTGACCCAACTGCCCGACACCCGCACGGAACGGCATTGGCTCAACCATGAATCCGTCCACAGCAACGGGTCGGTGGTGGATGATGAGCTATTGCAAAAACCGGAAGTACAACGGGCGATCCAAAACCAGGAAACGGTGACGGTCAAGGTGTCCCTGGTCAACACCGACCGGAGTGTGGGGGCACGGATTGCCGGGGAAATTGCCCGTCGTTATGGGGATGATGGGTTTCAAGGGCACATTACCCTGCGGGCAAAAGGCAGTGCGGGGCAGAGTTTTGGGGCGTTTAATCTCCCCGGCATGACCCTGCACCTGACCGGCGAAGCCAATGACTACGTGGGCAAGGGAATGCACGGCGGCGAAATTATCGTGGTGCCCGACCCGGATTTGGCCTGCGACCCCAGTGCCCAGGTGATTATCGGCAATACCTGTCTGTACGGGGCGACCGGGGGGCGGTTGTTTGCCTACGGGCGGGCGGGGGAGCGGTTTGCGGTGCGCAATTCCCTGGCGCAGGCGGTGATCGAAGGGGCGGGGGACCACTGCTGTGAGTACATGACCGGCGGGGTGGTGGTGGTGCTTGGCCCGGTGGGGCGGAATGTGGGGGCAGGCATGACCGGCGGCTTGGCCTATTTCTTGGACGAAACGGGGGACTTCCCTTTGCGGGTCAACCCGGAAATTGTCAAAATCCAGCGGGTGACCAGCCCGGCGGGTGCCCACCAGTTGCACGACCTGATCGCCATCTACCGGGAACGTACCGGCAGTCGCAAGGCGGAGGCGATTCTGACCCAATGGGAACAGTATTTGCCCCAATTCTGGCAGGTGGTGCCCCCCTCGGAAGCCGATACCCCCCAGGCTCAACCAGCCACTTCGGTTCTGGAGCCGGTTTAATCAGTTGGGAATCAGGCTAAGATGAAAGCCGACTTCTGAGGTGTCATGGTGCTGGGTTGGGCAATCCTTTTCCTCCTCCTGGGGGGGGGACTCGGCGGGTGGTGGTTGGATCGCTGGCTGAATCGCCGTTCCCAGAATCCGCTTCGCCTGAGCCGGGGCCACTGGCAGATGGAAATCCAAAAAACCGACCATTACCGCTGGCGGGGGCAGATGGAATGGCTCAATCCCAGCCACCGCTTCGAGGTGATGCTCCCGGAATGTACAGTGGATGTCCAGCTTTTATCCCAACAAGATACCGCTGGCATTAGGGTAAAAACTGAGTTGATTTCCCATCACCCCGATGCCCCCTCCCGTCCCGATGGCTATTGGGCCGCCCGGATCATCAAAACCCGGCAACGGGTGGGCTTGGAAGTGACTTTGGACATGACCGGGGCAGATTTAACGGGCTTGCAGGCGGCCTGGGTGCGGTGTCAGTATGTCACCTACGGGCCAGCGGGTTGGGTGCCCCGGGAACAGCACGTGGTTTTGCCCTTGTCCTTTCCCGAGCCCACCCGCACGTTGGTGAGTCGGCGTAGCCCGGAGGGTGCAGAAATTCTGCTGATTCGCACCCATCTGCTGTGCCATCTGGATGACCCAGTTGCCGTGGTCAAACGCTATGCCCAACCCCATGCCCTCCCTGGGGATATTGCGGTTTTGGGGGAAACCCCGGTGGCGATCATGCAGGGGCGGTGGCGGCATCCCCGGCAAATTCAACCCGGCTGGTTGGCCCGGCGGCTCTGTACGTTTTTCCTGCCCACCTCCAGTCTGGCGACCGCCTGCGGGTTGCAAACCCTGATCGACCTGGTGGGTGCGCCCCGGGTGTTGGGGGCATTTCTGGTCGGTGCCATCGCCAAACTCCTGGGCAAGCCGGGGGTATTTTACCAGTTGGCCGGGGAACAGGCCGCCCTGATTGACGACGTGACCGGCACCTTGCCCCCCTATGACCAATTCGTGGTGTTGGGGCCCAGCCAACCCCAGACCGTAGTGGAGGAGATCAAGGAGCAAACCGGACTCGGGGCGGCCATTGTGGATGTGAACGACTTGAAAGCGGTTAGAATATTAGCCAGGACGGCGGATGTGGATGCGTCCCTGTTGACCCGGGTGTTGGTGGATAACCCCGCCGGGAATGCGGCGGAACAAACTCCTTTGTTGCTGATCCGTCCCTTGCCCCCGGAACCCCCCCAGCCCACCTACGCTGACCATGTTGACCATCCGACCGCCCCACCCCCAGGAATGGAAAGCGATCCCGACCCGCACGGGGGATGGCGACCCGTTTGAACCCCCGGGGCAGACCTGGGTAGCCCTGGAAGCGGGGCAGATGGTAGGGGCAATCCATGTAGTACCCTTTAACCGCAGTCGCAGTACCTGGCAGGTGAAGTGGGTGACCAGCACCAACCTGGCGGTGGGTTCCCAACTGTTGCGGTACGCCCTGGAAACCGTTTTGGAAGCCCGCACCTGGGTTTTAGAAATCCCCATCCAGGAGCGGGACACCCTGGCGCTTTACCGGCAAAATGGCTTTCAACCCCTGGCCCATTGCACCTACTGGCACCTGCACGGGTCTGCCCTCACCGCCCTTGCCCACGCCCCGGTGGAAGCCCCCACCCTCAGTCCTGTGGGGAATGGGGATGCCTATCTGCGCTACCAATTGGATACCCTGGCGATGCCCCCCTTGGTCCGTCAGGTGTTTGACCGCCATCCTGAAGACTTTGCCGTCCCCCTGTGGCAAACCCTGTGGCACCAGTGGCGCACCTGGCAGGGGCAATCCCGGTGGATTCGCAACTATGTGTTTGAACCCCAACGGAAGGCGGCAATCGGTTATTTTGGCCTGTGGTTTGACCCCCACGCCCCGCAACCCCACCCGGTGGATTTGACCGTCCACCCCGCCTATACCTGGCTGTACCCCCAGTTACTTTCCCACTTGACCCGCCTGGTACCGCCAGAGCCAGGGTTGCGTTTGGCCTGCATGGACTATCAACCGGAGCGGGAAGCCTGTTTCCAGTGGGCGGGAGCCGTGCCCCAGGGGGAAACCCTGTGGATGTCCCGTTCCGTGTGGCACAAACTGCGGGAGGCTAAATTGAACCTCCAGGAACTGCCGAATCTGGCAGAGGTTTTGCCCCATTTGCAACCCGTCCCCCTCACCCCCCGGGATTCGTTTGCAGGGGATCAGAACATGGCACAATAACCCTAAGGTGCCAACGGTAGAGATGGTAGTCGGTTTGGGTTTGGATATTGGTCGGAAACGGGTGGGGGTGGCGATCAGTGACCCGCTGGGGTTGGTGGCAACGGGTCTGCCGACTCTGACCTGGCCCCAGGTACCCCTAGCCCTGGCCGCCATTGTCCGGGAACGCCAGCCCCAGGTCTTGGTGGTGGGTTTGCCCCGCTATCCCGATGGCCGTCCCAGTGCCCAAACCCGCTACACCCAAAAACAGGGGGATTACCTCGGACGGTATCTCCATCTGCCGGTGGTGTATGTGGATGAAATCCTCACGTCCTGGAGTGCCGCCCAAACCCTGGATCGCCGCCGTTACCGCCACGAGGTGGACTATCGGAAAGCGGTGGACCAACGGGCCGCCATGCTGATTCTGCAACAGTGGCTCGACCAGCAACCTCATTCCTTTCGTTCTGGAGACAACTATGGGTCGAAATTCCCAACAAAATTTTGACCTACCGGCCCAGGTGGTGCTGGTGGATGACCGGGGTCGCTCCCTGGCCTGCTATGTGGATCGCACCTTGGAGGTGGACAACCACCCCTACCTCCTGCTCCTGCCGGTGGATGTGCCGGTGGAACTGTTCGCCTGGAATGAGGCAGAAGACACCCTACTGGATTTGGAGGAGGAGGAAATGGAGGCCATTTTGCCCATCGCCCGGGACATTCTGGCGGAGCAAAACCTCACCCTGTTGGACACGGCCCTGACCCTCACCGCCCAGGGGGAACTGCCGGACGACCAGGAAACCCTATTTTTGGACTACGAAGGCCAGGAAGGGGAGGTGGAATCGGAGGAATTTCAAGAATTGGGGGTCTTTTACCACGAAGGCCGCCGCTACGGGGTTTATACGCCCCTCGACCCGCTGTTATTTTTCGCCCGTTTGAACAGCCAAGGTCAACCGGAACCCCTCTCCGCCGAAGAAATGGAGCGCATTGGCCCCCGCTTAGAAGCGGAATTATTGAATGATTTGGATTAAGGCCGAAACAAATGCCGATGCTGTGGGTGGTACAACTGGGAACGGGTCGCCCCCGCCCCAAATACCGGGCTGACCACATACAGGGTGGTACGGGTCAAATGCTCCCGGTGGGTCACAGCGGCCATTTCCGCCAAAGGCACTAACCAGATGCGCTCTTGGGGCCAACCCAACCGGTGACAGACCGCCACCAGAGTATCGGGGGGGTAATGTTTTTGTAATTCTGCCTGCGCCTGATCCACCAAGCGGGCACTGAGATACAGCCCTAGGGTGGCCCGGTGGGCGGCCAAATCCGCCAAATTTTCGGGCATGGGGGTGATGCCAGGGGTGCGGGTGAGGATCACCGTCTGTACCAATTCCGGCACCGTCCATTCTGTCGTTAATCGTGCCGCCGCCAACTGCATTGCCCCCACACCGGGGATAATTTCCACGCCAATTCCCGCCCCGTGCAAGGCTTGGATTTGCTCATAAATCGCCCCGTACAAACTCACATCCCCGGAATGCAACCGTAGCACCAATTTGCCCGCCCGCACCCGCTCAATCATCAGGGGCACGATGGTTTCCAGGGTCAAATTTTTGGTGGGAATGCGTTCACAATCCGCCCGGGTCAACGCCACAATCCCTGGGGGGATGAGCGAATCCGCATAAAGCACCACGTCAGCGGTTTTAATCAGCCGTTCCGCCCGCACGGTCAACAATTCCGGGTCCCCCGGCCCAGCACCGACCAGGTAAACTTTGGGCGTTTTCAGCGTATCGGACATGGGGCAGATGCCTCCTCATTCACCATTGGCTTGCCGATCCTACCCTGGGTGTACAGTGCTAACTTATTGCTCATCGAGTCAAATTCATGTCGCTAGCCTGAAATCCTTTATGGACACCTCTATTTATTCAAAAGATGAGAAAAAATAGCGCTACCGTATGATGCTCAATATAACAGTCTTCAATGAGGATGGAAGGGGGGTCGCAGGGACACCGCCCCCGTCGTTGGTTCTGGAACATTCCTGTATGCCTACTGTAAGCTAACGTTAATCGCATCGGATTGCGATAGAGACACCTTTAAGCATTTCTAACATGGACAGTAAAGATACAGAACGATATAGTACATTGAGATAACCCACTGATTTCCGCTTTGCACTGAGCGGGAGTTGAGCACTTTTAAGTGATCTATCAGGGTTACGGTGCCGGTAAACCGGCAGGAGGTATCAACCATCCCTACCTGCCCCCAACCTTTGATTGCCGTCAGGCGTTTTTCCAATTCAGGGGCACCTCCTGGAAAGATAAGTAATTCTACTTATTGACAGCAAAACCCTAACAGAGTTAAAAATTTGTCAAATGTTTTAAGTGGTATATCAAGTATGCAACTTCTTGTGTCGCAACCGCATCCCATTGCAACACCGCCTCTGCCCTTGATGGTGGATTTACAGCTTCCGGTTAGGGGGTCTGCCTTGCCAGCGGAGCATGGTTACGGCTTGCTTGCCGCTCTCGCTCACGTGGTGCCAGCGATTCACCAAAACCCTCATATTGGCATCCTGACGGTAGCAGGGATTGGGGATAAGCAGGGTAAAATTTTGCTCACACCCCGTTCCCATCTGCGGATTCGACTGCCTATTGAGGCTATTCCTGGGGTTTATCAGTTAGCAGGCCAGCGGTTGCGGGTCGGATGCCATGACGTGCAGTTGGGAATCCCAGAGATTTTGACCCTGAAGCCCAGTGCATTTCTCAAGGCTCGCATTGTCACGATTAAAGGCTATTGGGAAGCCGAACCTCTTGAACAAGCGGCTCAAAAACAACTAGATGGATTGGGGATTTCGGGTGAGGTGAAAGTGCTGAGGGATAAGACAGGAATCCCGTTGCGGAAAACTTTGAAAATCAAACGACATACCATCGTGGGTTTTACAACGGTCGTGCAAGGGTTAAGTGATGAAGACTCTATTCGCCTGCAACAAGTAGGTTTAGGTGGTCGGCGGCGCATGGGCTGTGGATTTTTTCTGCCATGTAAGTGAGAGGGAATCCCAAAATGTTTAAGTATTTATTAGCCAAATCTTTAGCAAAGCGGGATGCCCAATACCAATCTGAGCAGGAGTATGCCCAAGCAAGGGGTGCCGCTAAGTTTACAGGTCACATTGGGGCGGTGTTATTGGCGGCTGAAGTCCTTTGGGAGCGACTGGGACAAGCGATTGGGGGACAGTTAATGTTAAAAGACTTGGATTTAGAGCGTCTAAAGTCCATGATCAAGCTAGGAGCTTATCTGCATGATTGGGGTAAGGCAAATCAACACTTTCAGGAGATGGTTTATCTCAAGTCATCAATTTTGGATGATCAGTCAAAAGCAAAGGTTTATAAGGCTTGGAAAGCGCACAATGAGCGACAATTGATCCGCCATGAATTTTTAAGTGGGTTGCTGGCTTTGCAGGTTCCACAATTTCGAGCATGGCTTACATCAAAGTTTTCTGAAGAGGAATTGATACAAGCAGTCTGGGCAACAATCGGGCATCATCTCAAGGCTGGCATCAATTCTCAGGGTAAAGAATCAGACAAAATTACAGAATTACCAGATGGCGCAGGATTTGAGGTTTATGTTTATACGGATCATCCAGATTTTCAGTCCGTATTGAGATTGGGATCGCAAAAACTAGGGCTATCAGCAGATATTCCAATTGTACTCTCAGCAAGTTGGAAAAAAGAGCAACTGGAAGAGCATTTACGCAGTTTACAGGATCAATTCGTAGAATTTTCTGGAAATTTGAGTTGTGAGCAACAGGTACTGACAGCAGTCGTGAAAGCTACGGTAATTTGTGCAGATTTAGCAGGTTCTGTCTTACCAGTTGAGGGGGAAAACTTGCCGGATTGGATTTCTCATACCCTCAGTTTAGTTCTTCAGGAAAGCGAGCTAAAGCAATTAATTCATCAAAAATTAGGAGAAAACTCACTACGTCCCTTTCAAAAAGAAATGGCGACAGCTTCCCATCGGGTCACATTAGTTAAAGCAGGTTGTGGCACAGGTAAGACTTTAGGAGCTTATGCTTGGGCAAAAAAGTGGGCTGTAGGAAAACGTTTGTTTTTTGGTTATCCCACCACTGGAACTGCCACTCAAGGGTATTTAGACTACGCCGAGGGATCGCCGATAGAAAAAATGCTGATGCACTCACGGGCAGATTTGGATCGGGAACTTTTATTTACCGGTGAGGGGGAAGAAGATGAGGGAACTTCATCTCCTTTGGCGGCATTACAGGCATGGCGAAAGAAATTAGTGATCTGTACTGTAGATTCTATTCTGGGATTGATTCAAAATAATCGGCGACCACTCTTTTCTTGGCCTGCGCTAGTTCAGTCAGCTTTTGTCTTTGATGAGGTTCACGCTTACGATAGTCAATTATTTGGAGCCTTACTGCGATTTTTACAAACTTTTCGAGGTGCACCTATTTTACTGATGAGTGCTAGTTTTACCCCAGGTCAACTGGAAGCAATTAAACAGGTAATGAATGAGTTAGGTGAACCCATTAGTTACCCCATTGAAGGTCCACAAGAACTAGAACAATTGAAGCGCTATCAATTAAAAGAAATTCAAGAAATGGGGGATGCCACTCAGTCTGATACCCTTTGGTCAGAAGTTATTCAGACAATTCAAAAAGGGCAAAAAGTGCTATGGGTAACCAATTCTGTCTCCAGTTGCATTGAGATTTATCGGGTGGCTCAGGAAAAGTTAAAAGATGCTGGGGCAAAGGCTTTAATTTATCACAGCCGATTTCGCTACAAAGATAGACTTAGTAAACATGAACAGGTTATCCATGCTTTTGGTCAATCAGAGCCTGTTTTTGTTGTCACTACACAAGTCTGTGAGATGTCCTTGGATTTGAGTGCCGATTTGCTCATTTCTGCTATGGCTCCAGCAACAGCTTTGATTCAACGATTAGGTCGGCTCAATCGAAGAATGAAGCACGATAGTGAGGGGACACGACTCGCTCTTTTCTATGAGTGGAATCAGCCCCAACCTTACAAGGCAACAGAACTGGAAAGTGGTCGGCAACTACTCAGATACCTTAAGAATTTTGAGACCGTTTCACAACAGAACCTATCTGATGCCATTTCCCAAATCAATCAAGAATTGCCTACTAAGGCGAAATCAGCATGGCTTGACCAAAATTGGTGTACCTATCCAAATAACTTGCGGGAAGCTGGCTATACTATCACAGTGCTTTTGGCAGAAGATCAGGAACTTATTCGACAAGCTACTCAATTACGTCAGCAAGAAGCTCTATTGAAGGGCAGAAAAGTTTCTTGGATGCAATCTTTTATGCAAGAAGCCCAAGCCTGGGCGATTCCCATTCGTATCCCAAATCAGCAGACAGAATGGTGGAATTGGCAACGGCGTGGATTTTATTTCATCACAGAACCTGGATATATCACCTATAGCGAGGAGGTTGGCACACCATGACTGAATTAAAGTTACATCTAGGGAATCCTGGATTAACCCTCCTACATCGGGCAGGTTTAGCTGGATTATGGATGACCCTGAAGCAATTAGAACAGGAAATTCCTGTAGAAAAGCGTCCGGGATTACTCAGTTGGGAATTAACACAGCGGCAGATTCAACTATCGTGGCAGGGTAATGACTTTGAGGTAATTGATTGGTTGCTTAAAGAGTCGTTTCAGCTTAACGATGGATTAATTGTGTTGCGAGGGATTAATAGTAAATCAATGCGGAAAGATTCCCAAGTAATTATTCATCAAGGAATTTTAGGAACATTTTTGCAACATGGTAAAACCCGAAAAGCTATTGGTGATCAAACTCAAACTTTATCAATTGATGAAGATCAGCCGCCCATTATCATTAAGTACAAAGCCTTAGAAAGTTATGCTCATCAAGGATTTGCCAAAGATTTATGTGATAAAAAAGGTAATTGGCTCAAGACTCCCATTAATATCGCCGGTTGGCTGAATCCTGGTGCAGTTGTGCGGCATAACGCATTTACTTCGGATACTGGATTTGAAGAATCACCCGAATTGGCTTTTGCACTTCTCTATGCTCCAGTTGCCTGTTGTTATTATATTCTCCGTTCACGGCTACGGGATCAACGGGCGCAGTATGCTTTGGTCATTCCTGAAGTTACCAACATGGAACTCTATGCAAGCTATCGCCAGGATGACCATCTCCGTAATGCAGGTTATCAAGATTTTCATGCTTCGGGCTTAGGAGATGCAGGACTGAAATTTTTAACTTATCAGGAAATCGCAGAGTCTGCCCAAACATTTAAGGTGCCTCGGTGTCAAGTGCTTACCCTAGGTACAGTGGCTTGGTCAAGTCAACAAAAATCTCGCACAGACCTATTTACCATAGAGGCAAAATATCGCACCTGCAAAGACTACCAGATTTGTAAAACAGCATTACCAGATCGAATTGTTGTTAAGACAAAAGCCGAAGAAGGGAGCTTTATTGCCACAAGTTTCGCTCGGGAATTGATTGCCGAAAATCTAGCACGGGATCATCCCTGGTACGCTGGGTTTGCAGATTGGATCAACAGCAACGAACGATTCAAACAACTAAGCTATGAACGTGGAGGCTTACATCAAATGGTCATGAGAACAGAAATGGATGCTAGGGAACGTTGGTTTGTTCAAACCTGCCATGAAGCGATTCGTTTTACCTATGGACGTTTATCTGACAAAACAAAAAATCGCGGAGAATTGCCGAATTTTGATCGAGAGAACGTGCGTATCCGTACAGGATTGACACGGTGTAAGAATGCGGAGAGCTTTCGAGAATTTATTACTGGTTTCTGGGCGAAAGCGGGTAGAATCCCTACCTTACAAGAGCATTGGGACGAACTAATGAGTTTAATTATGGATGCCAAAGAGTGGAAAAAGGCGAGGGATTTAGCATTACTCGCATTAGCCAGTTATAAGGGTCAAGAGCGAGATGAAGGGGAGGAAAACCAAGATGAACATGATGTAGATGGTGATTTGATTGCCCCTGTTGAATTGGAAGAATAGGACTGAAACTTCAGCCTTTACCTCAGAACTCCGCAAGGTGAATGAACACTTAACTCAATCAACTTACTTAAGAGGGAAAAAACATGACTTTTCACTTGTTTGGTAATATCCTGACTGGCTACGGCACCGCTGCCAATAACCGTGGTGAGAATGATGGCAATATCACGACTCTGCAAAAGATTCTTTGGAAAAATGAAGTGCACACGACTGTTTCTGCTGAAGCCATTCGTTGGGCATTGCGTTACTACTGGCAAACGTCAGGAAATGGTTGCGAAGTCAATCGCCGTTGGAATGATCAGATTAATGATAATGAGTGGAAAACACCTGCTTTTGACCCTAAACTCTACATCGATGATGATGTTTTAGGCTTCATGCGGGCAGAAGGAGCCAAGGTTGATGCTTCTGATGAAAAGTCTGCTAAGAAGAAAGGGGAAAAGGCACCAAAAGGCACTACTACTGCTCGACGGGGCGTTTTAGAGGTAACTCGTGCTATTTCTACCCAACCTTACAGTGGAGATATAACCTTCAATGCCAAGAGTGGACAAAAGGGATCGACTTCACTTTATGGCACTGAAGTTCATGCTACCCGTTATCAATATGGTTTTGCCATGACCCCTGCTCGACTTCATCAACAAGACCGAGTCATTGAAGTATTAAAGGGGTTAATTTCCCTTGGCGAAGTCGCAGGAAATCACTCTCGTTTTCTCTATGATTTTGCTCCAGATAGCATCGTTTTGCGCTGGACTCATGACTTTTCCCCCCGCTTGCTCTACTGCTTTGAAGAGAGTTCTGATGGAGAACTGACGATGCCAGATTTGGTGCGTCGAGTACAGGTGGGAGATGTGGACCCTCAAGAATTATGGATTGCTGGAGCGGCGGCTGAAACTGAAGACGGGGAAAAACTTGAGGAATTGGGTGCCCATGTCGATGTGGGGATTAAATCTACCATGAATGCTGTGATTGAACGGATGCAAGCCGACTTATTTCAGGAGGCTGTGGCATGATTCAGCTAAGAATTGAAGTTCCCATTGCCTGTTTTCGCCAATCACGAGCAAGAGAATATGCAGAGACGTATCCAGTGCCTCCCCCTGCCACTGTTTATGGGATGTTACTTTCGTTACTCGGTGAATGGGATCGCTATCGCTATTGTGGTGCTAAACTAGCCCTGGTTTTACTGAGTCAGCCGCAACTTTCTACAGTGATTCGTACCTGCCGCCGCTTCAAAACCAAAGAGATTGGGGATGCCACCAATGCCCGCCCTGACTATCAGCAACTCTTAACAGATATTCACCTTCATGTGATGGTTAAGGGGACTCTGGCTGATGATCTGGAAAAGGCTTTTGAAAATCCTGAATTGATTGAGCGAACCGGAGGATTAAGCTTAGGAGAAAGTCGTGATTTAGTTAATTCAGTCGCACCAATTCAAGTGGTTCCTACGCAGGGACAATGGCTGATTCAAGATGAGGATGGAATTCTCACTTTGCCCTACTGGGTGGATCATGTGGGATCACGGGGCACTCGCTGGCGAAGGTATTCCCTTAAGCAGGTTGAAAGTCAAGAGATAGCGGAATTGGCTTGGACTGAAATTAAACCTGAATAAAGGTCATCATTTCGGTGCTGTTGATGGATAGAAATTCTGCTTTTTTACCCATAACTCCTCACCACCATGATTACCACCCTGTCTGCGCCGGTCGTCGAACTGGAAACCATCCGGGTTTCTGCACTCCATGCCCTGGCTTATTGCCCACGTTTGTTTTATCTGGAAGAGGTTGAGGAACTTTATACCCAGGATGAAGCGGTATTTGCAGGTCGGAGATTGCACGTTGAACTAGAAAAAAATGAGGATACGGAAGAACTCGTTTTAGAAAGTGTGGAACTGGGTTTACGAGGTAAAGTTGATGCGATACGGGAACGGGATGGGCAGATCATTCCCTATGAACATAAACGGGGTCGTTGTCGGCGGGGTGAGAATTATCAACCCCAGGCGTGGGAGAGTGACCTTCTGCAAATTTTAGCCTATGCCTGTTTAATTGAATCGGCACTAAATACAACGGTTTTAGAAGGAAGAATTCGTTACCACCGGGATAATGTTTTGGTAAAAATTCCGGTGGATGATGTCGGGCGGCAGAGAGTTCGAGATGCGGTTGAACAGGCTAGAAATTTACGAAAATCACCCCAAAGACCACCGGTAACAAAAAATGAAAAATTATGTGTGCGTTGTTCCCTTGCGCCCGTTTGTTTGCCTGAAGAAGCACGATTGGCTCAAGACCCAGAACGGGCACCTTTGCGCTTATTTCCCAAGGACGAAGAGCGGCAAATTATTCATGTGATGGAACCGGGAACCAAAGTGGGCAAAAGTGGTGAAGAAATAAAAATTTCCCCCCTCGATGAGCCAATCAAAAAAATACCAGCCCGGATGGTGGATCAGTTGGTTTTACATAGCTTTGCCCAAATATCTACCCAGGCAATTTATCTCTGTGCTTATCAACAAATTGGGGTGCATTTTGTGTCCAGTGGCGGGCGGTACATGGGTAGTTTGGACACTCGCCAAGGGAGTATTCAACGGCGCATTCAGCAATATAAAGCCCTAACTGACCCGGAATTATGCTTACGATTGGCACGGCAATTGGTGCAATGTCGGGGGCAAGGACAAAGGCGGTTTTTGATGCGGGGGGAGCGACCAACGGAATTACAGCAAATTATTGACCAAATGAAGATTTTGCTGAAACAAGTAGAATCTGTGGATTCGATTGCATCTTTGTTGGGTCTTGAAGGCAATTTAGCGGCTTTATATTTCCAGGGTTTGCCCCATTTGATTTCGCCAAATGCTGACCCGGAGTTGCAATTTTCTGGTCGCAATCGCCGTCCGCCACAGGATTGTTTCAACTGTTTATTAGGATTTGGTTATGCTTTGCTTTTGAAGGATGTCAATCATGCAATTTTGACTGTGGGATTGGAGCCAGCTTTGGGCTTTTACCATCAACCGAGGAGTCAAGCATATCCTTTGGGGCTGGACTTGATGGAAATTTTTCGGGTGCCTTTGGTGGATATGATTGTGGTTGCGTCTATCAATCGGGGACAGTGGCAAGTACGGGAGGATTTTGAAAAACGAGGTCAACAGGTATGGCTTACGGATGTGGGGCGCAAAAAATTTATCGAAATTTATGAGCGACGTAAAGGGGAAAGCTGGAAACATCCAGTCACAAATTATTCACTGACCTATCGGCGTTTAATTGAACTAGAAGTACGTCTGTTGGAGAAAGAATGGAATGGGGAAGGTGGGTTATTTGCTCAACTCGTTTTGAGGTAAAATCATGGCTGAAACCAAACACTGGTATCTCATCTGTTATGATATTCGTGATCCAAAACGATGGCGGAAAGCATTCAAGTTGTTAAAAGGATACGGAGAAAGCGTCCAATTATCCATTTTTCGATGTCATTTAAGCGAACGTTTACGGGAGAAGTTACGATGGGAATTAGAGCAAATTTTAGAAAAGGAAGACCGTTTGCTTTTGGTGGGATTGTGTGGGCGTTGCGCCGACCGGATTACCACCTATAATCGGGAAGAAACCTGGAAAGAGTTACCTGGATTTCAGATATTCTAATTTCAGGTATCTCTGGCTGTGACAGGGATGCAGTACGGAGCAATCCGGGTGTGTCCTATGGGGTCGCCAGTCGGGGGAACGGTGCGATTTTCTGATCCTTGAAAAGTCTGCAAGGCAATGCTGTTGCCGATTTCAGACCTAATAGTGTATGATATTAGCAGTAAGTTGCTGGGAAAATCGTCCATGTCCAGGAGGTGCTTGTATTTTCTTCTACAGTCCCGCTCTGGGATGGCGTTCCAGCGACCGCAGTTCCAATTCCTTTGATGCCGTAAGGCGTTGAGCAC
>Ga0209018_1001604_pt1 | contig 17780 bp, 17 predicted proteins | sample YNPBryBLVA2012_FD_185814 | JGI IMG/M metagenome (GOLD analysis project Ga0209018, IMG submission 185814) | Anoxygenic and chlorotrophic microbial mat microbial communities from Yellowstone National Park, USA - YNP Bryant BLVA 2012 (SPAdes)... ...
GACAAACCCAAGGTTTCCAGCTTGCGTTGCAACTGCTGCCACATCCGGTCCGTGAACAACCTCAGCCGGGGTGGGTCAGGATGTGCCTGGGCAGGAAACGCGCCGGCGCCGCCAGGTTGACAGACGCCGCCGGGTTTGGTCGAATGAGAAGAGAACCTTGGCTACCGTTCCTCAGTAGCTCAATGGTAGAGCATCCGGCTGTTAACCGGAGGGTTGCAGGTTCGAGTCCTGCCTGAGGAGCCAATTGTTCCAGTCTTCGATCCCCCGCGAGTTTGGTAACCCGTACCAGACCTCGATGGTGCGGCGGTTGTGAACCAGCACCTTTTTCACCAGCCGGCGTAGCAGATCCTTCTTTTGCGGATTCGGGGCCTCGGCCATGACCCGCTCAAAGTTCTCCACGAGCGACGCCAACATGTCGCGGTCGATGGCCGGCAACTCCAGCCTGTCTCGCCGGGCCTCCAGCTCCCGTCTTTCGGCCTCCAGTTCTTCGAGCCGGGCCCTCAGGTCTCGCACTTTCTGGTTGCAGAGTTCGGCCTCGAGCGTTCCCGCCTCGAACGCCTCGAAGTAGCGATCCAGGGCTGTCTGGGCCTTCGCGGCCTCCGCCTCGACCTTCGCAATCTCCTTTTCCAGGTTCGGCTTCTCCGCGCACAGCCGTTTGTTGGCCTCCGCCCAAACGCGGGCCATGAACTGCTCGTCCCGGAACATGGCCTTGATGTCCTCGATGATCGCCGACTCCAGCAGATCGGCCCGCACGTAGTCTTGCTCGCAATCGTGGTCGTTGTACCGCTTCGAGCAGACGTAGTACGGGACATGGACGCCTTTCTTGTAACCGCCGCCGCCGAACATGTGACTGTTGCAGCGGCTGCACTTGACGATGCCCGTGAGGAGGCGCTCATCGCCGTTGTGCCACTGGCGGCCTTTCAGATCCTCGTGGCGCTCCTGGAGGACCTGATTCGCCTTCTCGAAGAGCACCTCCGACACGAGCGGATCGTGGTGCCCTTCGTAGAGCACCTCGCGCCAGCGGATCTTGCCCACGTAAACCGGATTCTTGAGCATGTAGAGCACAACGCGGCGGCCCCACTTGCGGCCATTGCGGTTGCGGTGGCCGGCCTCGTTGAGCTGCTTCGAGATGGCCGAGGCGCCTTCCCTGCCGAGGGCGTACATCTGGAACATCTTGCGGACGATCACCGCTTCTTCCTCGTGGACGACGAGACCCTTCTCCGGGTCGAGCCGGTAGCCGTAGGGCACATTGCCGCCCACGAAGCTCCCGCCCTTAGCCTTCTTCTCCATGCCGACCTTGGTGCGCTCGACGATGGTGGCATGCTCAAACTCGGCAAAGACGCCGAGCATCTGGAGCATCATTTTCCCGGCGGCGTTCGAGGTATCGAACGGCTCGGTGATGCTCTTGAGGGTGACGCCGTTCTTGGTGAGCTCGTCCACCATCTGGGCGAGCTCGCGGACCTTGCGGGAGAGCCGGTCAACGCGGAAGACCAGCAGCGTGTTGAAGGCCTGGTTCCCGGCATCGTAAAGCATCTCTTCGAGGCCGGGGCGGTTCATGTGGGTGCCGCTCTCGGTGTCCCGGTACACCTTGTGAAGTTGCCAGGCGTCGCCCCATTGGGCCTTCGAAAAGGCCTCGAGGCGCTCCTTCTGTGCGCCGAGCGAATACTTCTGGTGGTCCTCGTCCGTGGAGATGCGGGTGTAGAAGGCAACCCGCGGTGTGTCCACCTTCGCAGCGGGCCCGGCGGCCAACGGCCGTCCGTTCTTGCCTGATTTGCTGGAGCCGGGCATATTCAACGCTGACACCCTTACCTCAGTGGGCCGTCCCGAAGCAAGGCCATCCTCTTTGTTTCCAATCGATTATAGATTAACTCCACCTTGGGAAAAGGCCAGATTGGGCGTTGCCTGGGGGACGGAGCAATTTTGATGTTGAATTTCAACTCAAGCTCGGCTATAATCGTCACTTGATGGGCCAGCAGGTCACATTCGGGCAGCGGCTCCGGGAACTGCGGAAGGCGAAGAACCTCACGCAGCGTCAACTGGCTGACAGGGTGGCGGCGCGCCTGCGGAAGGAGGGCCGAAGCTTCGACTTCACCTACTTAAGCAAGATCGAGAACGACAAGACCGAGCCGCCATCCGTGGCGCTGATCACCGAGCTGGCTCACGTGCTTGACGCGGACCCCAACGAGTTGATTACGCTTGCGGGCAAAGTCCCGCCTGGGCTCCAAAAGACTCTGAAGGAGAGCGAGCCGGCACGCGCGTTTTTCCGCTCGGCCTTCGACAGGGACTTGACGGAAGAAGATTGGAACAGACTCTTGCAGGAATTGAAGCGTAGGAAGAAGGCCGGTGAGAATCCTCCGAAATCAGGAGATTGAAGACATCGCGGCGTCACGGCTCGCCGAACTCGAGCGCCTGCTCGGGCAACCGCCATCGCCGCCGATCCCCATCGATCTCATCGCCGAGAAAGTTCTCGGCCTTGATTTCCTTTGGGAGCCGATCGACGAACTGCCAGGCGAACGGATCCTCGGTGGGCTCATCGCCAAGCAGCGTTTGATCGTCCTCAACGAGAACCGCAAGGCACTTTTCACCGAGAAGCCGGGGCTGGAGCGCTCGACAAAGGGCCATGAGATGGGCCACTGGGACCTTTTCATCGACAAGAGCTCGCTGGATCATCCCACGCTGTTTGATGTCGAAGGTGACGGCGCCTTTGCCTACCGAAGCTCCCCGGTGGGCGATGTGGCTGTCATCAAGGCGCTCTCGAAGGCCCCGGAAGGCTGGGAGCTTCTGCGAAAGATGCAAGCCCGTACCGACGAGCCCGACGAGGCGAGGGCTGTCAATCGTTACGCGGCGGCCCTCTCGATGCCCGCGGAGATGATCCGGGCGGACGCGATGAAGATCGAGCGCAGGCACTGGCCGAATCTGTACCGGCTGGCGGAGAAGTACGAGGTCACGATTTCCGCGCTCCGCGTGCGGCTTGAGCAGCTGGGGCTGCTCTACGTGGACAAGGACGGCAAGCTCTACGAATCGAGAGATGCCGCCTCCGGACAAGGGAGACTTGGGTTTTGATTGGAGGTCGGGTTTTTTTGGATCTATTTGTTGAGTTGAAAGTCAACGCAAGATCTTAGCAAGGAGATACACCCTATGACGAATGATTACGCACCGAGGCAGTTCCTCCGGCAAGTGCTGAACGCACTCCTGCGGGAGTACTTCGCCCATCGCAATGTGCTGGGCGACGTCGATTGGGACAACTTGAAGGAAACAGAGATCGAACCGCTCTACCAGAAGTGGCGGGACTTGCCGGAGCTTGTTCGGAAGGGGATCGAGAGCGATTTCCGTTCCATCCACGCGATGGGTGTGCCGGAGGGGACGCGCGCACTCATCGAAGAGGGGCGCTTTCACCAGCTGGACCTGGCGCGAAACCTGGACCGATTGGACGGGCACCTGAACAGGGCATTCTGGGTATTCGTCCACCACAACCAGGTCTTTGAGGTTGCCGCGCGGCTGCATCGCGCTGACCAGCTGAGCGACCGGTATTGGCGCAAGCGGAAGGACATCCCGAAGAAGCAGCCGGACGTCTCTCCGGAGGCGCTGGAAGAACTGGCCAACGCCATTTCTGCCTATTACTGGGAGCACCAGGGCCGTGGCAGCCCTTGCCGTGCTGAGGCGTACTTGCGGGCGGGCCGCTACCACTACGTCTTCGTCTACCCCAAAGACTATTCAGACACCTTCATCGGCTACGATGACAACGGCCACTTCGAACGACGGCCCCAGAATCCGGCCTTCGAGGTCATCTACGTCTACGATCCCGAGGACGGCACTCTGGAGCTTTATGTCCGAGGCGACAAGAAGATCGTGAGCGATCTTCAGGAACTGTTCGGGCGCGCGATTCTCCACGAGGAACTGGGCCAGGAGGTGCGGAACGCCGTCGCGTATGAACTGGATGGACTCAAGCGCCGGGACTTCTCCTTCCCGACGGACCCGGCAGACCGCGTCCAAGAGGTTAAAATCAGCGCACTCAAGGTGTCGCTGGTCGGCAATCACAAGAAGAGGATCACGTTCGAGGTTGACCCCAAGGGGGCCAAAGATGACATCCACGATCTCATCGAAACAGCGTTGCACGAGCGGCGCCTGCCAATGTCCATGGTCCGCGTGAATTCTGTTGTGATCAGAATGGTCTTTGAAAATACGGACGGCCGCGGCCGCCCTCCCAAGGCGCTCTCGTTTCGTGTGTCTCATCCCAACTCCTGCAACCTGAAGGACTCGCCCGAGGAACTGATCGCGAAGAAATACCTCAAGGAGTGGAAGATTGAGCGAGCCTGATCCAATGGCGCAGATCTGGGCCTGCGCGGATGCACAGCAGGCGCGGTTTTCGGGTGATGAGGTCGCCGCCTGGCCGGAAGGGCACGCGGACATGCTGGCCGCCGCTGGAGTTCTCCGGCGGGACGACAACGCCACCAGTGTTGTGTGCGAGGCCTGCCCCGAGGGACACGTTGAGGAAGTCGTATTCATCGAGAGCCCTCCGGGATCTCACATTCGTTCATACATTCACTGCCCCGAAGCTGGGCCCGTCAATGTTCCTCTGGACAGGCTCAAGCAGTGGGCCGTAGATTTCCATGGCCTGGCCAGGGCTGCGGCGATAGGCCTGGACCTCGCGGGGCAGGTTGAAGAAATCGTGCGAGCACGCCTCTGGTTCTTGGGCAAGACGACCATTGGCGGCAGGTCGCGGGAGGTCTTCCTCGCCAGAGGCGTCACGTGGATCGATGCGCCCGGCGTCTTCGGGGCATGCGAGCGGCTGAACAGCTCCAAGGGTGCGCTCCTTCTGGTGCCTGGCGAAGTGCCGCCGCAGGACGCATGGACCGGCGAACCGCCGACTGTGGTGGCGCTCAAACTCGTCGCTCGCCTGAAAGAGGACCGCCTCACGTTTGATCGGGATCACCTGGAGGGCCTGCTCGCGGGCAACCGAAGAAAGGTGCCGGTCAAAGCGCAAGAGTCGTTCCCGACGCCGCCAGGCACGCGCTGGGAAGAGGTTATGGTCTGGGTGACGGAGTCCGCGATCACCGTTGAAGCCAAGCCTCGAAGCCGGGACTTCTCGTTTCAGGCGGCCGGTTTCGAAGAGAAGCGGAAGCGCGGAGTGCCGGACTCCATCTGGGCTCTCCTCAAGGTGTTTGCCATGCGCGGAGGCGAGATCCCGTTCAACGGGGCGGGCCTGGACCATAAGACCCGGACGAACCTGAAGCAGTACGTGAGCGTGCTCCGGCAGCGGCTGCAAGCCTTGATCCCCGGCATCGACGGCGACCCTGTGCCCCACATCAAGAGCGAGCGCTGCTATAGGATGGCCTTCAAAATCGCCGGTCAAGACGGCATCGCTTTCCCGGTGCCGGCTGGAGTGAGATGGCCGGACGTAACCATCTCCCTGCTGCGCTCTGGCGCAATCCGCATCTCCGTTCCGGCATCCGAGCGGTTCGCGGCCTCGGCTTATGTCGAGGCGGGAGACGGCGAGCTGCACCAATGGGAGGCGGCCGAACGGGTGGCCGAGCTGGCGCGCGAGTACAGTTTGCGAATGCTGGGACTGGCCGACGGCGACGGTCGGCCAAACGCCATCGGCGAGGCTTTGATCGAAGTTCTCCGTGGCGATGGTGTCACGACTCGCGCCCCCGATGACGAGGGGATGCTCGGACTCTGCGGCGTGCTTACGAAGCTGGTGGCCGGGATCACCGATTCTCCGTTCGATTATGTTCCCGGCAGCCAGCACTGGGTGGCGATGTTCCAGACGTTTAACCCAATCAGACTAAGGCCGAAGAGTTAGGCGTCCGTGGTCATCTGCTCTCCATCTTGTCCCGCGATCATAATGATTGTCTTGGTGCCGTAAGGATGAAACCTTGGGACGAAGCTCCGCAGGCCGCCGTTTTCTAAGAAATGATGCGCGGCGCCAGGGAACATCGCTGGTGGGAGGGGTATTGCGGCGTTGGGATTGTGCCAGACACAGAGTCCTTCGATCCAGGTCTCCTGGTAGTCTGGGCTATGAACCTCAGCCACATACTGTGCCGGCTCTGCGGCGTTGCGGTCATCAAGGTACCGCGTGCCAACGCGCAGCATACGGATCCGGGCTGAACCGAAGCCCGCTTTGAAGCCCATTCGGTTGAATTTCGAGACGGTCCCCTGCCGGTTTGAGATCACTGCGCTGATGTGTTCGGCATTGGGCAGGAAGAAGAAGCCAGATGGAATACATTTATCGCCCCAGATGTGTTCCCTAATCCGCTCTGGCGTAATGATCAGGGTGCCCGCTTCGTCGTGGTGCCACGTGAAATCGTACCCGTACAGATACCGCATGAGGGAGGGCTCGGACCAAGTCATGGATCCCGGATAGTGGAAGTCTTGCACGGCCAGAAGAATTGGGCGCCCACCGACATGTGGCAGTTCCCAGTAGCGCCGGTTGAGCTTGCTGGTGAGTGCACTTCCGTATTTGATCGGCACGTAGTGTTTTAAATACCGCTCACGTTCCGTGGGATCAGCGGGTTGTCCAGTCTCCATGTTCTGGCCATTAATCACGGTGGGGTTTACGGTAACCGCTTCGATGAAGAACTGGCCGAGGAGGCCACTGCAGAGGAAGTCCGGAGCGGGATGGGTTCGGTCGACATAATACCGCAGCTCCGCGAGGAGAGCGTACAGGTACAATTCCCAAATGCGCGCATCGAACCCGGTCGTCTGAAATTGTTCTACGAAGTTGCCGTCAGGATCGCGGAAGTAATGCATCATGGCGGCAACGATGCCCCGCGCGGGTGAGAAACCCTCAGACGTTGCTAGTTGCAAGAACCGAGGATGAAGGTGTTCCGGTGCATGGAGGGGTGCAAAGAAATCCGGAGAGGGACGGGGCTCGTCTCCCTGTTCATATTCAACAAGATCTTTGGCCGACCAGGCCTGTAGTGCCGCGCGCATGACTTGCCGCGCTTGATCCACTGTAGGGACGAACGGTGGAACCTCGACCGCACGGTACCGTCCGACGCGATCCCGAGCCAGGATGACACAAGAATAGTCTCGGTCGTACGTGTCCTGAATCAGAACCCCAAGGACTTTCTCCTCTGCCTCCGAATACCACTCGAGCTCGATAGAATCGACAAGCGTACCCGGCCCCCGGCTGTAGCCTGCGAGCGCATCAAATCGAAGCCGCCAGAACTCTTTCATGCGGGGTGACGCCCTACCCACGACATTCTACCTCTACTGGGTACGGCCGGTCAGGGACGCACTGGTCTTGGTTCAGGCCTGGTTCAGGGCTGTCCAAATTAGCCGCGAGCTGGGCATGCAGGACAGGCTAAGTCACCGATTCTATTGGCGCGGTACCGTGGCCTGAAAACCAGATTCCGGTCGGCTTTCAGATGCTGTGCAAACTGGCGCCTGCGAGACTGCGGAGCCTCCCCGGGCCGTGGAACAAGCCGGAGGCTGGTGCTACGGGCTTCCGCAACGGTCTGGTGAGCGGCGGTAGCGCCACAGGTGCGCCACGTGCTGTGCAAACTGGCCGCGCTGAGAAGTCAGTTTGGACGAGCCTGGTCTTGGTCATTTGTGACCGGCGGTATCCTTCCGCGTCCCTTGTTTCTTCAGGCTGAATGCCGCCTCATAACTCCCGTAGATTCAGGGCGGCTACCGTTCGGTCCCGTCGACCGCTCCCCGCCTGTAAACCCCCTACGGTGATTTCTGACCCGAGCGCTTCATGCGCTCGGAAAGAGATGACCGTGAACAACTCGAACAGGAACTCCGTGGCAGCGCCTACCAGGCGCTCCTCCACAAATTGCAGAGAACGCAGCTTTTCTTCCGCCGCTTCCGCACCTGGGCCGACGTCATCGCCTTCATGCGGGAGGGCACCTCGATCGATCCGCGCAAGGATGAGGTCCTCGGCCCGATCTTCGAGGCCCACGCCCGGGATGGAGATCCGCGCTGGCGCACGATTCTTCTGGTGATCTTCTGGCCCGGTCTGGAATCGATCCACTTCCAAAAGCGAGGCTGGGACCCGGATGCAGACGAGCGGTGGCAGAACATCATCTGGACCTTTCTCCAGGTCCTCTGGCGAATTGACGTGAGGCGGCGGCCCGACCGTCTGGTGCAGAAAGTCTACAACGACACGGTCCACCGCCTCCACGACGAGTATCGGCGCGCCTGGCAACGCGCTGACCGTGAGGTTGCCGCCGGGCCCGAGCAGATCGAGGCGCTTGCCGGCGGCACGGAGGGCATCGACACCTCCGGCATCGAGCTGCGCGAGGTACAGGAAAAAGAGATCGAGCGCCTGCGGCAGCACATGGAGGCGGGTCGCATCTCCGAGGCGGACTTCCTGCTCCTCGCCGGCACCCGCGTCTACGGTCAGTCCGTCGCGGACTATGCTCGCGGGGCCGGGCTCGACTACCAGGTCGCCAAGAAGCGCCGCCAGAGGGCAGAGGCAATCATTCGCCGGTTTGAAGTGGCACAGCGGTGATTGCCCACGCCCGCCTGTCCCCGTGCGGGAGCTTCTCCCCCCTTTTAGCCTTCGGGAGCCAGTGACGTGACCGAGGCCATGATCAGCAAGACCGAAGCGAGAGAACTGATCAACGACCTCTTCGAGGAGGAGGCCCTGGTCATCGGTGGCCTGGTTGCGGTCCGCCAGATCGACGACGACCTGGTTTGGCGGCTGGTGAAGAACCTCGACGTCATTCGGGGGAAAGTCCTCCGCCGCCTCGAGGACAAGGCGCCAGGCGATGGGGATGGCACGCCGCCCCGGCGGACCAACCTCAAGCCCCATCCGGCCATTGAGGACTTTCTCCTCGCGTTGAGGAGGACGTAGCCGGTGCCGCCAACTTCCATCGAACGGAAACGCCACTACCACACGCTTTCCGAGCGAGAGACCGACAACGTGGTGGATGCCGTGGCGGATCTGATCGTGAACTACCTGAAGGACAACCGCGATCCCGAGCCGTCGCCGAAACGCAGGCAGGAGCAAGGACATGAACGAGATGCGGCCTTCGAGTACGAATCTCGCTGAGGCGGCCGTCAATCGCGGCGCGTCAGTGCCGGCGGAAGGCCGTCCGGAGAAGCGGCAACTGAGCTACACGCAGCTCAACATGTTCCTGCGCTGTCCCCGGCAGTACGAGTACCGTTACATCCACGGGCTGAAGGTTCCTCCCACGGGAGCGATGGTCCAGAGCCGGGTGTGGCACGAGACCGTTGAGTTCAACTACCGCCAGAAGATCCACTCCGATTGCGACCTAGCTCTCGGAGAAATGCAAGAGTTCTTCGTGAGCGAGTTTGACGCGGCACTCGCAAGTGAGGAGGTCACCCTCGAGCCGGGCGAAAAGCCCGGCAAGCTCAAGGACCAGGGAACCGCCATTGTCGCCGCGCACCACAAAGCCATCGCGCCGGCGGTGCGGCCACTCCTTGTCGAGGAGAAGTTCACCGTCAACCTCGGCGAGGACTTCCCCTTCGACCTTACGGGCGTGTGGGACCTGGTCGAACGCGACGGGACCGTTGCCGACAACAAGGCTTACGGCAAGATGCCGCAACAGGAGGACTTGGACAAGGACCTCCAGTTCACCATCTACGCCCTCGGGTTCCGCGCCACTCGCGGCGTGATTGAACCCGGGCTGCGCATGGACGCCATCGTCAAGACCAGAAACCCCAGGGCGGTTCAGCTCCACACGAGGCGCACAAACGGCGACTGCCGTTGGCTCCTCAATCTGATCGAGCAGGCCGGCAAGGCCATTGCTTCGGGGATCTTCTACCCGAACCCCAACGGCTGGCACTGTAGCCCGCGCTATTGCGGCTATTGGGGCCGCTGCATGGGACGGAAAGACGGGAGGTGAAATCGTGAAGACGAACGTGACGCTGCCTGATGAGCCGCAGCCCGCGCCTGCGGCGCAGGAGGCAGAAGCACCGGAGGGCGTGGTTGCGGCGAACAAAGAGAGGCCCATTCATGTGGACTTCTCCAAGAAGCAACACGCCCAATGGCCCTTCCAGAAGGCCCGGTCGCTCGATCGGCGACTCAAGCTGTTCCTCTGGGGCGATTCCGGCGTGGGCAAGACGACGCTAGCGCTGCAGTTCCCCAAACCCGTGGTCATCGACCTCGAGGGCGGAACCGACCTCTACGGAGAATCGTTCGACTTCGACGTCCTGCGGGCCTCGACAGCGGACGAGGTGATGGCGGCAGTGGAGTGGCTGCTGACGCACCCGCACTCGTACCGGACGCTCGTCATCGACCCGATCACGGTCTACTGGGACGCGCTGCAAAAGAAATGGTCGGACATCTTCCTGCGCCGGAACAAGGGCTCCAAGGGCTACAAGTTCGAGTTCTACGATCTCCAGCCGCGCGACTGGATGACGGTCAAGGCGGAGTTCAAGGACCTCATCCGCAAGCTCATTGCGCTGGACATGAACGTCATCGTCACCGCGCGTCAGAAGGTCCAGTACGCCGACGGGGCCTTCATGAAGGCCATCGGGGAGACTTTCGACGGCGAGAAGTCGCTGCCTTATCTGTTCGATACCATCGTGCGCCTTTACCGCGATGAGAAGGGCCGGTTCCTGGGTGAGTGTCTGAAGGATCGCTCCAACCGCCTCCCGCCCGGTGAATTTGAGTGCTCGTTCGCCCGCTTGGAGGAGATCTTCGGGAAGAAGACGCTGGCGCGCAAGGCACGGCCCACTCTGTTCGCCACCGAGGAGCAGAAGCGGCAGATTCGCGACGAGATCGCGCGCTTCGGGCTTACACCGGAGCAGGTAGCCCGGCGGCTGGCCGCTTACGGGGCCGAGAGCCTCGACGAACTCACCGAGGAGAACGCGCGGATCATCCTCGCCAAGTTTCGATCGGCTTCCGCCTCCAAAGGCGGGGCCACAACTTCGATTCAGGAGACATAAGCATGCCCAGGATTGATTTCAATCGAGTGGACGATGTCCAGGACTTTTCCCCGCTGCCCGACGGCCGATACCTCTGCCGGCTGGCGGAAGTGGAGGAAGCGGCCACCCAGTACGGCGACGAGATGTGGAAGCTCCGCTTCGTGGTGGAGTCCGGCCCGCATCGGGGACGCTACATCTTCGACAACATGGTCTTCAGCGACGCGGCACTCAAGCGGGTGAAGTTGATCTGCTCCCGTCTTGGGCTCGACGTCTCCCGGGAACTCGACCTCACGCCGGCCCTGATCAAGGGGCGAAGTTGCTACGTGACGGTCGAGACCGAGGAGTACGAGGATTACGAGGGCAACACGAAGCAGCGCAACGTGGTCCCCTTCGCCGGCTACGACCGCGCCGACGGTGCGCCCGCGACGGCAGCGCCGAAGGCCGGTAACCCTGGCAGCACGGAGGATGACAGCGAGGAAGACCTCCCCTTCTGAGTCGACGGCCCCAGGGTTTTATTCGTTCGATGGGGTTACCGAATCGGCTGCCAGAGAACTTGGAAGGGGATTATGCGCGACTGCTACGAGCAACTCCAGGGAGTCTTATCGACCATCAAGTTCCACCAGGCGAACTTTCTGATCGGGGTGCTGGACGACGGAACCACAGTGAAGGGCAACATGCTCTCACCACAGGTCGGCCTGGAGTACACCTTCCGCGGGCGGCGGGAGCGGCACCCGCGTTGGGGCGAGCAGTTCGCCTTCACCGACTACCGCGTGTCGTATCCCACCGACCTCGACGCGATCCGGTCCTACTTGATGGAGAACTGCAAGTGGATCGGGCCGGAGATCTCCAGGCGCCTCGTCAACGCCTACGGGAAGGAGACGCTCGCCGTCTGCAAAGCGGACCCGGGACGAGTCGCCATCGAGATCCCGGGCATCACGCTCCGCCGCGCCCAGGAGATCGCGGCGATGCTCAGGAACAACGAGGCCAACGAGAACCTCCAACTCGCCCTCAAGGACCTCCTCGGGGGCACGAAGGTCACCCGCCGCGCGCTGAACCAGATCCTGGAGAAGTGGGGCCAAGACGCGCCGGCCCTCATCCGCGAGAACCCCTACGCGCTCATCGAGGCCATCGACGGGATCGGGTTCCTCACGGCTGACGACGTGGCCCGGAAGATTGGCTACGACTTCTCCGGGGCGCCCCGCATCCGCGCGGGCGTTATCCACACGCTGAAGGAGCAAGCCTTCGGCCAGGGCCACACGTGCCTGCCCCGGGTGAAGCTCCTGGCGGAGGCCGAGGCGATTCTGGCGGTCCCGTCCGAGCGGATCGCGGCCGAGCTGGGGCCGTTAGAGAAAGACGGCCTGGTCGTCTCCGTCGATGGCTTTGTCTACCTCAAGAGCTACCACGACGACGAGAAGCTGATCGCGGAGAAGCTGAAGATCCTCGCCCGTCAGACGCTCCCGCCCGGGCAGCCCGACTTCGAAGGGCTGGCCGGCGATCAAAAAGAAGCGCTGTCCAATGCGGTGGCGAGTGGCGTCTTCATCCTGACCGGCGCGCCGGGGACGGGCAAGACCTTTACGATCAAGCGGATCATCGGCTCGTTCCCGGAGGCCCGCGTAGCGCTGGCCGCCCCTACGGGTAAAGCGGCCAAGCGCATCTACGAGCAGAGCGGGCGCCTCGCAGTCACCATCCACAAGCTTCTCGAGCCGCAGATGGTTGGCGACAGGTTCGTGTTTACGCGCAACGCTGAGAACCCCATCGAGGCGGACCTCATCGTCCTCGACGAGGTGAGCATGGTGGACACGCCGCTCATGGCGCGCTTCCTCGAGGCGGTCGCGCCGGGGACGCGGCTGATCCTGGTCGGCGACACCTACCAACTCCCTTCCGTCGGCCCGGGGAACATTCTCAAGGACCTGATCGCCTCGGGCGCCCTCCCCTCGACCGAGCTCACGATCATCAAGAGACAGGACGAAGGCCTCATCATCCGCAACTGCCACCGGATTAAGAACGGCCAGGACATCGAGCTCGGTAACTCCACGGCGCGGGACTTCTTCTTCCTCAAGCGTGAGGACCAAGAGGCGCTCCAAGAGACCATCCTGGATCTCGTCTCCCGGCGGTTTCCCGAGTCATACAAGGCCGACCCCCTGAAGGAGGTCCAGGTCATCACGCCGCTCCGGGAGAAGACCGCACTTTCCTGCAAGGCGTTGAACGACCTCTTCCAGCAGCGGCTCAACCCCAGCCCGAAGATCGACGGGGTCCGGTTCAAGGTGGGGGACAAAGTGATCCAGACCAAGAACCAGTACGACCTCGACATCATCAACGGTGACATTGGGTACATCCGCGATATCGACGTGCGGGAGCGAACCATCACGGTTGCGTTCGAGAACCCGGAGCGGGTGGTCCAGCTCCCGCTGCATCAAAATGACTTGGAGCTCGCCTACGCCATCACCTGCCACAAGTTCCAGGGCAGCGAAGCACGGATCATCGTGGTCCCCATCCACCGCAGCTTCGGGCCTTTGATCATGCAGAGGCAGTGGTTGTATACGGCCGTTTCCCGTGCCCGCGAGGTCTGCGTGCTCGTCGGCCAGCGGGAGGAGATCCCCAAGATCATCCAGCGGAACGCCCCGCAGCACCGGCACACGCGCCTCCGGGAACTGGTGCGATGACGGCGCCCGAGCTAGTCGTGGCCATCGACACGCGGGAGCAGAAGCCGTACCGCTTCCCGCGGTCCCGCCGGCAGACGCTGCAAACAGGGGATTACTCTCTCTCCGGCCTGGAGGACCGAGTGGCGATCGAGCGGAAGCGCCTTGAGGAGCTGTTCACCGTCACAGGGCGGGACAGGGAGCGGTTCGAGCGGGAACTCGAACGGATGGCCGAGCTGGACTACGCCGCCATCGTGATCGAGGCGGATCTCCCCCAGATCCTCCGGGGCGCTCCGTTCTCCCATGTCTCGCCCAAGGCGGTCGCCGGCAGCCTCGTTTCCTGGTCGATCCGGTACCGCACCCACGTCTTCTTCGCCGGCGACCGCAGGCACGCCAACGCGCTGACGCGCCGCCTGCTGGAGAAGTACTGGCACTACCACAGTGGAGACGCGCATGCCGGATCGGGATGACCTCTGGAAGCGTTACAAGCAGGCGGTCTTGGAGAGAATCAGTGACTTCTCAGTCCTCTTCGAGGGTCTCGCCAAGCAGCGGCCGTCCACGAACGGGTGGGTGACGGCGCTCTGCCCGTTCCACGAGGACAAAGACCCTTCCTTCGCTTTCAACCGCAACTCCGGCCAGTGGTGCTGCTTTGCGGGCTGTGGCAAAGGCAGCGCCTTCGACTACCTCATGCAGACCTCGGGGTTGAGCTTCAAGGATGTCCTTCTCGATCTCGGCGACCGCCTGGGGGTGCCCCGGCCCCAACCGGAGAAGCCGCCGCTCCCGCCGATCCGCGAGGCGCTCATCAAGCAATGGTCCGCCAACCTTTGGGCCAACGAGGAGGTATGCCGCTGGCTGCGGGAGAAGCGCGGCCTGGCGGACGCCACCCTCAAGAAGTATGAGATCGGCTGGGACCCGAAACGCCAGCGCAACACCATTCCCATTCGCGACGAGCGTGGCAACGCCGTCAACGTGCGGCTCTACAACGCGAAGAAAGACCCGAAGATCATCAACTATACCGAGGGCCGCCACAAGTACGGCTCGCCCGCGCGGCTCTACGGTCTCGACGAGCTGGTCAAGTACCAGGGCAAGCAGGTCATCTTGTGTGAGGGCGAGTGGGACCGCCTGATCCTCCAGCAGGAAGGATTCATGGCCGTGACCGGGACGCATGGAGCCGGCGTCTTCCGGCCAGAATGGTGCGGCCATTTCCGGGACAAGGATGTCGTCATCCTTTACGACTGCGACCGTGAGGGCCAAGCCGCGGCGCGGAACATCGTTCTGCGGGCGCTCAAGACCGCCGGCGCCAGCTCGGTCAAGAACGTCGTTCTCCCGCTCAGAGGAGACAAGGACGACAAAGACGTCACCGACTACTTCCACAAGCGCGGTCTCACCGCCGCCGATCTCCAGAAGCTCATCGACGAAACGCCGCCGCACTCCTACGAGGCAGAGGACCGGCCCGAGGAAGTGCTCCACTTGGAGTCCTTCACGGAAATCGAACGCAAAGAGCTGATCGATAAGAAAGTCCGCTGCGAGATCACCGTTTGCGGCGAGACCTCGGAGGCCTTCCATGCCGTCGAAGAATTCCGCATCACCTTCTGCCCGCGCATGCAGAAGGGCGGCTGCTTCGAGTGCCGGGGCGCCATGGAGCCGGCCGTCATCCCCAAGAGCGCGCAGGAGTATATCGGCTCTTGCATGTCCACCAACGTCCAGCTCAAGGCGATGCTCCGCGAGTATGCCTGCAAGTACGGCCAGAAACCCAGTATCGAAATCCTGCGGCGCACGACGGTCAAGGAGTTCTTCTGCCACCAGAAGGTGAACCGCATCACCCAGACTCGCGACGAGAGAGGCAACGTGGTCCAGGTGATCGACGGTAAGCAGCAAGAACTCCTCGAAAAGCGCGTCTACTACCTCTCCAGCGAACACCCCAAACCTGGTAACTATTTGGCCACCGGATGGGTGAAGAGCCACCCGAAAACGCAACAGGTCACGTTTCTGATCGAATCGCTGGAGCCGCTGGAGGATGACTTTGAAAGCTTCCGGGTCGAGGAGAACCTCCAACACCTGCGGGCCTTTCAGTCCGTCTCTTGGGCGGAGATGTTGGAGGATCTCACCGACAACGTCACCCGCGTCTACGAGCGCGAGGAGATCCTGGTGGCCATCCTCCTCACCTACTGCTCTCCCCGCTGGGTGCCATTCAACGGCGAGATCATCCGCGGCTGGCTCGTCACCGTGATCATCGGTGATTCCGGCTCAGGCAAGACCCAGACGCACCAGCGGATCGCGGAGTTCATCAACGTTGGCGACTGCTTCTCCGGGCTTACTGGATCGCGCACGGGCTTGGCCTACGCCCTGGTTGAGCACAAGCAGAAAGGCTGGCAGGTCCGCGTCGGCCGCTACCCGGCAAACTCGCGGAAGATCCTCACGGTGGATGAGGCCCAGCACCTTCCCGACTGGGACTTGCGCACCATCTCGAAGGCCATGGAGGAAGGCTTCCTCCAGATCGACCGCGTCCAGTCGAAGGGTTACGAGAGCCAGACACGGCTCATCATGATCGCCAACCCGAAGAAGGATCTGGTGATGGACAGCTTTTCCTTTGGCTGCGAGTCGCTCACCACGATCCTGCCGCCCACCATCATCCGCAGGACAGACATAGCGGTCTTCGCCAACTCCGGTGACCTCAAGGATCTCTCCTTCATCAATCGCAGACGGGCGGCAGGGAACCGCCGCCGGATTACGCCCGAGATGCTGCGCGCGGTGGTCTACTGGGTCTGGAACCTGCGGCCCGAGCAGATCCTCTTCACGGCCGAGGCCGAGGACTGCTGCCTCAAGCGAGCCCAGGAGCTGTCGGCGCTCTACGGCTATGCCGTGGACGTGCCCCTCATCACGCTCTCGGACTGCCGGAACAATCTGGCCCGCGTGGCCGCCGCCTTCGCGGCGCTGCGGGTCTCGGCTGATGAGAGCTTCTCCCGGCTCATCATCCAGCCCAAGCACGTCCAGATGGCCGCGGAGTTCCTCTCGCGGCTGTACTCCCACGAGAATTGCGCCCTGGACGACTACTCCAGGATCACACGCTACGGCAGCCAACTCCTAGATTACGAGGACATCGAAAAGGCCTTCCTCAAGAAGTGGGAGCAGGAGAAGCACGCCGAGGGGGAGGACAAGGGATTCTTTTCCCGGCTGATCTTCCTGCTACATATCACGCGGGTCATTCGCCGGGAAGACCTCGCCGAGCAAGCCGGCTGTAGCGTTGAGACCGTCAAGCGGGCGGTGCGGCTGCTTAAGCGCTTCAACCTGCTCGACACCACACGCGATGGCTATGTGAAGAAGCCCAAGTTCAACAAGTTCCTCCGGCGGTTCGTGCGGAAGCACCCGAAGTTTCTGGAGGACGGGGGCTGGGGGTCAGGTTCAAACGCGTTGGAGGACAAGGACTTAGATGCGATTTCGACCGAAACCTGACCCTCGAAATGAAGTTTCGAGGCCACCCTTTACACGAGCCATGGGGCTGCTCTTGTGGGTGGACTACGAAGGACCTTTTCCGGGGTCAGGTTGGGTGCCAAATCGAGGTTAACTCCTTGCGGCACAAGGAACTTGAACCTGACCCCCGAGAATTGAGCGAGACGAACGGTGAACCTGAAAGATCTCGTGAACGACACGGCGGAAGCCGGACACGCGGCAGCCGGTGCACTGACCGCGAGACCGGCGCCAACGCCGAGACGCATGGCGAGACCACATCGACCTGGGGCGGTTGCTCATCGCCCGGTGGATCTTGGGAGGCGCGCAGATGCGCAGGTCGAGGCATACCTGTTTCCCAAAGACGGGGACCAGCCCTTTACCGAGCGAGTCTTGTCCTCGGCCGTGGCCAAGGTAAACGCCATCCGCGAGCAGGCACTCGCGCTCGGTTGGAGCGAGAGACGGCTCTATCAGAACCGGGGACAGTTCCGCTTCCCCTGCGGCGAAGACTATGGGCTCGTCTGTTTCATCGGCGAGACGCAACGCATCGGCGAAGTAACCAAGCAATACATCGAGATCATAAGCCCTCCCCCGCGGGAAAGCCGTCTGCGGTTCTATAACCCGGACGTGCCTCAGCCGTGGAGGGCGGTTCGCTTGTCCCCCTCTATGAGTGACGGGGGCCTTTCCCCTATGACAGAGAAGTCCAGACGAGCGCCGGGACGCTCGTGAAACTCTTTCCCGCAGGATTTCCCACTCCAGGTGTGTTTGGGTGAACCACCGGATTCCTTTGTACACCGCTGACGGCGAGCTGGCCGACTGGGTCAGCGAGCAGCGCCTGGCTCGGCTCGAGCG
>Ga0209018_1001608_pt1 | contig 17745 bp, 16 predicted proteins | sample YNPBryBLVA2012_FD_185814 | JGI IMG/M metagenome (GOLD analysis project Ga0209018, IMG submission 185814) | Anoxygenic and chlorotrophic microbial mat microbial communities from Yellowstone National Park, USA - YNP Bryant BLVA 2012 (SPAdes)... ...
CAAGGGCGGCTGTAAACACGCCTAATGTTGGGGATGCGGTCAACCATGTTTGCTGCGTCTCACAATAAAGCCTTCGACTTCAGTCGAGGGTTGTTTACTGACCTCTCCATCAGGCCCCAACCTGCCCCAGAGAGTCAGACCCATGCCGTACTTCGTCTATAAGATCTCCCCGCCCCGCCAGCTTGAGCATCTCGACACTGTCGATCAGTATCAGCGCGCACGCGAGCTGGTGCGGGAGCGGCGCCGGAACGAACCACCAGAGACGGGCGTGGAATATCGCTTGATCTTCGCGCACCAGCAGGGTGAGGCGGAGCGTCTGCTCTCGACCCCGCGTGACACGCGCGTGATCGGCGAGGACTGAGCTGACCTACTAGCGGGCTGACCTAGCGGGCCGACTGGACAGACAGGATGAAGCTGTTCGGACGCTCGGCGGCATAGAATCTCAGCACCCGCCGCACATAGTCCTGGGTTTCGGCATAGGGCGGAATCTGGTGCCCATACTGCATCACCGCCCCCTCGCCAGCGTTGTAGGCGGCGAGCGCGAGCTTGACGTCTTGATCGAACATGTCGAGCAGATCGCGCAGATAGGCCGAGCCACCGCGGATGTTCTCGGCCGGGTCGAAGCTGTTACGGACACCATAGCGCGCGGCCGTTTCCGGCATGAGCTGCATCAGCCCTTGGGCGCCAGCCCGCGAGACGGCCATGGGGTCATAGGCCGACTCGGCGCGGATGATGGCATGGAGCAGACTCGGCGAGAGTCCATAGCGACGCGCATTGGCCAAGACGAGCGGATGGTAAAGCTCACGCTGCCTCGATTGTGACTGGCTAAGGTCGGGGGCCGGTTTGGGCTGACTGGTGATGACGCGCCCGCGGGCCGTGATGTTGGACTCCAGCTGCGGCTTGACCTCGCGTATGACCTTACTCGACTCACGATGCCATTCGAGCTTGTAGCGATTGCCCTGCAGCGGTGTGTCTGTGAAGTAGACGTTGCCTGTCGCGTCGACGTATTTGTAGATGTCGGCCCGTACCGTCCCCCAGGATGCAAGCGCAACGGCACCGAGCATCAAGGTTGCCCTCAATGTTCCGTACATTACACATCCCCCCGAGATGCAACGATCAGGGTCAGCATAGTCTATTCGCGTCCTGAAATCAGCCTGAATCGTATCCACAGCCAAGGTCATGAGGCCTGCCAACTGTTTGATTCAAAGTCACTCTAGGCGCAATCATGTCGTGCTTAGAACACATTGCGGTTTGCTTTGAATTTCGATAGTTATGATTGATTTCTAGTGTTGAGTATAAAAGTCACATTGAATGAAATCGATCAAACTTTCATTTTACTCGGCTCTCGAGCCGACTATAATCGGCCCCCAAACCAACTAACGTCAACAATGTACCGGGGGGAACATGAATCGACGTTACTTTCTAGGGGTGGCCCTGTCCACGGTCGCTGCTCCCGTTACCGCCTCGTCCTTCTTCTCGCGCCGACCGACCGAACGTCCGCGCGTCCTGTCATTCCGCCATCTGCATACCGATGACCTGATCGAGGTCACCTACCGCATCGGCGACACCTACCAGCGCTCAGCCCTGCAACGGCTAAACTACTTCCTCCGCGACTTCCGCACCGGCGAGGTCGCGCCAATAGACCCGCGGCTCTTCGACATCCTCTATGATCTGAAGCTGAGCCTCGGCGACCCAGATGCCCGTTTCGATCTCATCAGTGCCTACCGCTCACCATCCAGCAATGCACAACTCAGAAAGACTTCCGGTGGCGTCGCTAGAAACAGCCTCCATATGCGCGGTCAGGCCGTTGATGTGCGCCTGCCCGATCTTTCGACCCGTCTTCTGCGCGACGCGGCAGTTGCGCTCGAACGGGGTGGGGTGGGGTACTATCGGCGCTCCGACTTCGTCCACCTTGATACGGGTGAGGTTCGCACCTGGGGGGCCTGATCGGCCCGGGGCGCTTGCGGTATAGATCAGTCAGTCGCCGCCTCCCTTCGCGCCCCTTACATCCATGCCGTTTGAGCCTGCTCAACCCAGGGTGCGGAAGCTCACGCTGAGTTCCGGTAGATCGATCTCACTGACCGCGATCCTGAGCGTCTGGTTGAGCGTCACGGTGTCGCGGACCCGAATCCGTGCCTCCAGGGCCAGATCCGGAACCAGGATCACGGCCCGACGCTCCTCCAGCGCTACCACCACGCCCTGCCCCCTCCAGCCAGGGTTTTCCTTGAGATAGACCAGCTTCCAGTGTTGGTTCGAGAGCCGTTCGCCGCGGCGCACCACGATCGACGCCTGTTCGGCCGCGCCGATGCGCTCCAGCACCTGGGCGCGATCGAGCAGCGGCGCGCCGTCGAGCCAGGCCCGGATCTGCTGGTGGACCAGGAGATCGGAATAGCGTCTTAGCGGACTGGTGGCACGAGTGTAGTGTTCCAGGCCCAGGCTGGCGTGCCGGTCTGGTTCTAGGACCAACCGAGTGGGTTTGAATCCACGCCGGCGGGCATACATGCTAGCCAGATCCGTCCCCTCCTCGCCCGTGTCGGGCGGCGGCTGGACGGCGAAGGGGATCGGGATCGCTCGGTCGAGACAAAAACGCGCGGCGGCCACGCCGGCCATCAGCATGGCGTCGGTCACCAGCTCGCGGCTCCTGAGCCGTGGCAGGGGGCGGATGTTGACCTGTCCATCCTCGACCCGCACGCTGACCTCGGGTAGGGCCAGACGGCTGGCCCCCTGGGCAAGGCGCCGGGCGCGGAAGCGGTCGGTAAGGGCGCACAGTGTGGCGAAGGGCTCCTCGTTCAGCCGCTGTTCGACCGCCTCATAACTGAGGCGGGTGACGCGCACCCAGGTGCGGTGGATCTCGATGTCGTGGATCTCGCCGTCGGCATCGCAGCGCAGGGCGAAGGAGAGCGCGGGCGAGACCTCTTGCAAGCCCAGACCAAGACGCTCGGTCACCCGTCCGGGGAGCATGTTGACCACGCCCTCGGGGAGATAGAGATTGGCACCACGGGCGCGCGCCTCGCGTTCCAACGCGCTGTCGGGAGTCACCAGGGCGCCGACGTCTGCGACATGGATCCAAAGGCGGTCACCATCCAGGCTCAGTGCATCGTCGGGGTCTTGATTGCCCGCTTCGTCGATGGCATAGGCCGGCAGATGGGTGAGGTCGAGCCGCGACTCCTCTTCGAGATCCGGGACTGGCAGGTCGATGTCGTCCATCGGCGCACCACAGCGACGTGGATGCGGATTGTAACGCTCGGGCCAATAGCCGACCTGGATCAGGGCACGATGGGCGGCCTCCGGGGTCTGCGGATGGCCGAGTGCCTCCAGGATGGGGCTGTGCTCGGACTGACCGAGCGCCAGGCGTTCGACCTCGCTGAGCCTGGGGGCGTCTTCGGGTGCCGGACGCGCGGCGGCCATCCGTTCCAGGAAGGCGCGCCAGTCGCGCTCGGCGGCCTCCTTGGCGGCGCGTTCGGCCTGCTCACGCTCGACCAGGGCGCGCGGTCGTACCTGGATCGACTCGGGTGTGCCGACGAAGGCCAGTCCCTTGGTGACCTGCTGCCAGACCGCCCAGGCGCTCGCTGGGGTATAGGCGTCGAAGGCCAGCTCGGCCAGCTCGCGCAGTGTGGTCTCACCACCTTCCAGCAGTTCCCAAGCTGCATTCCACTCGCCTTCCAGCGGCACCAGTTCGGACAACCGGTGCAGAGGTCCGGGATGCAGTAGTTCGATGTCCTTGGGCCGAACGCGTTTGGTCTGACCGCCCTCCAGTTCGATCTCGATCTTCTCGCCGAGCGCGGCGACGCGGGCCGGTTTGGCCTTGTAGAGCACCAGACTATCGAGAGGGGGTGTCACTTGATGTGTCGGCAAGGCGCTGTTATCTCCGATAAACCCGCATGTCATACTCGACGCGGTTCAAAAAATGTTCATTTTCGAGGTCCCTATCATGATGCATCAATGGCGAGACGTCCTGACCGCCGGCACAGGCTCCATCGACGCCGCGGGGCGCGTCCAGTTCCCGGAACCTACGACTCCTACCGACTGCCGGCTGTTTGATCTCTCGCATCTCGGTCTGATCGCGGCGCGCGGCGCGGATGCGGCGAATTTTCTGCAGGGGCAGCTGACCAACGATGTTCGCGAGCTGTCGGCCAGTCACACCCAGCTCAGCGCCCATTGCAGCCAGAAAGGGCGTATTTTGACGCTGTTTCGCGTCCTGCGCCTAGGCGAGACCCTCTATCTCCAGACGCCGCTGGAGCGCGTGGCCGAGACCATCCAGCGTCTAAGCCGCTTCATCCTACGCGCCAAGGTCAGTCTAAGCGATGCCGGCAATGAACTGATCCGCATCGGACTGGCGGGCGCGACGGCGGCGGAGCTGCTTGCGGCTCAGGGACTGCCAACCCCAGAACGCGACAATGGGCTGGCGCAGTCCGGCGAGATCGCTGTGATCCGGATCCCAGGCGCCACACCGCGCTTCGAGCTGCTCGGTCCCTTCGAGCCGCTGCGCAGGCTCTGGGAGGTGCTCGCGCCCCAGGCCGCGCCTGCCAATGCCGTCGACTGGACCCGGCTCGACATCCAGGCCGGTCTGCCGAACGTCTATCAGCGAACGGTCGAGACCTTTGTGCCCCAGATGCTCAATCTGCAACTCATCGATGGCTTGAGTTTCAACAAGGGCTGCTATACCGGGCAGGAGGTCGTGGCGCGCATGCAGTTCCTCGGCAAGCTCAAGCGGCGGATGTATCTGGCCGAGGTCGAACGCGAGGCCCCGCCCGAGCCTGGCGAGGAGCTCTCTGCTGCCTCCAGCACCTCGCAACAGACTGATGGCTGGGTAGTCGACTCAGCCCCCCTCGGCGAGCGACGCCACGTCTTGCTGGTCGTCGCCGAGATCGCCGCCGTCGACCGTGGTGACGAGATCCGGCTTGGCGTCGCTGGGCCTGTGCTCAGTCTGCGTGAGCCGCCCTATGGATTCCCGGCCTAAACCGACTCAGGACGCATGTGCGGGAACAGCAACACGTCGCGGATCGAGGGCGAGTCGGTCAAGAGCATCACCAAGCGGTCGATGCCGATGCCCTCACCCGCCGTCGGTGGCAGCCCGTACTCCAGGGCGCGGATATAGTCGGCATCATAGTACATGGCCTCCTGATCGCCGGCCTCCTTCGCGGCCGCCTGGGCACGGAAACGAGCGGCCTGATCCTCGGCGTCGTTGAGCTCCGAGAAGCCGTTGGCGATCTCGCGCCCGCCGACGAACAGCTCGAAACGATCAGTGACAAAGGGGTCCTCATCGTTACGCCGCGCCAGCGGTGAGACCTCGGTCGGATAGCGGGTGATGAAGGTCGGATCCATCAGCCGGCCCTCGACCGTCTGCTCGAAGAGTTCGAGCTGCAACTTGCCCAGACCCCAGCTCGGCTTGGGTACGACGCCATGACGCTCGACCGCCGTGCGCAGGCGATCGCGGTCATCGACGTCCACCGCCGTCAGATCGGGATTGAACTTAAGGATCGCCTCGCGCACGCTCAGCCGCGCAAAGGGTCGCCCAAAATCATAGGTCGCGCCCTGATAGCGGATCTGGGTGGTCCCCAGGATCGTGGTCGCCATGCGACGCAGCATGTCCTCAGTCAGATCCATCAGATCCTGATAGTCGGCATAGGCCTCGTAGAACTCCAGCATGGTGAACTCGGGGTTGTGCCGGGTCGATAGCCCTTCGTTTCGGAAATTACGATTGATCTCATAGACCTTCTCGAACCCGCCAATCACCAGACGCTTGAGAAACAACTCGGGCGCGATGCGCAGAAAGAGCGGCATGTCGAGCGCGTTGTGATGTGTAATGAAGGGCCGCGCCGCTGCACCGCCCGGAATCACCTGCATCATCGGCGTCTCGACTTCAAGATAGCCGCGACCATTGAGATAGTCGCGGATGAACTGCACGATCGCGGCCCGCACACGGAAGATCTCACGCGTGCTGCTGTTCATGATCAGATCCAGATAGCGTTGCCGATAGCGGAGCTCCATGTCGGTTAAACCATGAAACTTCTCCGGTAAGGGGCGCAACGCCTTGGTCAGCAGCCGGATCGCCTCACAGCGCACCGAGAGCTCCCCGGTCTTGGTCTTGAACACCTGGCCCTCGACGCCGAGGATGTCGCCGAGATCCAGCTCGCGCTTGAAATCCTCATAGGCTTCCTCGCCCACCCGGTCGCGCTGGACAAAGATCTGGATGCGCGCCGACATGTCCTGGATATGCGCAAAGCTTGCCTTGCCCATGATGCGCCGCGTCATCAGCCGTCCGGCCAGCTTGACACGCACCGCACGCCTCTCGAGTTCCTCGGCCTCCAGCGCCTCGTACTGAGCCAAGAGGTCTCCGGCCAGGGCATCGCGCCGGAAATCGTTTGGGAACGCATTGCCACGCTCGCGCAGCCGCGCCAGCTTCTCGCGCCGTTGGGCGATCAGTTTGTTCTCATCGAGCGCCTCGGCGGTAGTCGAATTGGGATTGGTCTCCATGCGGTTTCCTGAAGGCTAAATGTTGGAACCGCAAAGGTGCAAAGGGCGCCGATTGACTGTGGGTCCTTGGTGCACCAAGGAGACAGTTTGCAGACGACCGCCTCCAACTTTTACGGACGGCCACTCAAATTCTTCGCGCCCTTTGCTTCTCTAGCGGTTCGATCTCGCGTGTACCGGGGGTCAGAGTCCACTCTTGAGGCTGGCTTCGATGAAGGGGTCGAGATGGCCGTCGAGTACAGCTTGGGTATTGGCGATCTCCACCCCAGTGCGCAGATCCTTGATGCGCGACTGGTCGAGCACATAGGAACGGATCTGGCTGCCCCAACCGATATCGGACTTGCTGTCTTCCAGGGCCTGCTGACTGGCGCGACGTTTCTGCATCTCCAACTCGTAGAGTTTGGACCTGAGCTGCTTCATCGCCTGATCCTTGTTCTTGTGCTGCGAACGGTCGTTCTGACACTGGACCACGATCCCTGTGGGGAGATGGGTGATGCGCACCGCCGACTCGGTGCGGTTGACGTGCTGGCCGCCGGCACCACTGGCCCGATAGACATCGATGCGCAGATCCGCTGGGTTGATTTCGATCTCGACCGAGTCGTCGACCTCGGGCGAGACGAACACCGAGGCGAAGGACGTATGCCGTCGGTTACCTGAGTCGAAGGGCGACTTGCGCACTAAACGATGCACACCGATCTCGGTGCGCAGCCAGCCGAAGGCATAGTCGCCCTCGAACCTGACGGTCGCCGACTTGATACCGGCGACCTCGCCCGCCGAGACCTCCATCAGCTCGGTCTTGAAGCCGCGTCGCTCACCCCAGCGCAGATACATGCGAAGCAGCATCTCCGCCCAATCCTGGGCCTCGGTGCCACCCGAGCCGGCCTGGATGTCGAGAAAGGCATTGCAAGCATCCATCTCGCCAGAGAACATGCGCCGAAACTCGAGTTCAGACACGCGCGATTCATAGTTCTTGAGATCGGCGACCAGAGATTCAAGCGTCGCCTCGTCGGACTCCTCGGCGGCGAGCGCGAGCAGGTCGTCGGCGTCGGCCAGCGCGCCGTTCAGCTCGTCGAGCCTGAGCACCACGGCCTCCAGCGCCGCGCGCTCGCGTCCGAGTGCCTGGGCGCGGGCCGGATCGTTCCAAATGTTGGGATCCTCCAGCTCGCGCAGGACCTCGGTCAGCCGATCCCTGCGTTCGGCGTAGTCAAAGATACCCCCTGAGGGACTCGACGCGTCCCTTAAGATCAGCGATTTGATGGGCGATCGGATTGATGTCAAGCATGAGAGATCCAAGCCGGGTAAAAAATTGAAATCATATCCTGCCGTCACAGGGCCTTTCCAGTGATTGCAAAGCGCGAATATCGGAGCCTCACTCAGGCGAAGGCCGTGCGGAATGCCTCCAAAAAGGCGTCGTAATCGGCCTCGGGCAGATGATTGATACCGGCTGCGCCCGCGCGCCCGCCTCCGGTCGGGAAGCGACGGCAGAGCTGGTCGGCACCCCGAGGACGCGCTACCGGGGCGCGGACACTGATCAGAAAGCCACCTGTGCTCAGGCGCGTGAGGATGGCATGCGCCTTCTCGGGTGCCGCCCAAGCCAATTCGTTGGCATAGGTGCCACTCGCGCGCCGTGCCCAGGAGGCGTCCGGCAGAATCACGAGACGGTGCTTGGCGTCCTCGTACTCGGGCCTGAGGGCACGCGCGCGCGCCATGTCGTCGGCATATCCATCACACAGTCGCGCAAAGGCAGTCTCTTCGTTGATAAAGTCCAACGGATTCGTGTAAGGCTGGAGGCACCGATAGAGTGCATCCGGCGCAAGGTGCAGATCCTCGATACTGAGACCGTAACCATTGTAGTTGAGACAGATCCCCAGTTCGCGTAGACGCTCGATCTCGGGCGCATCCAGCCCCAGCGATTCGGCGACCTGGCGCGCCACATGATCGAGGTTGTCGCCGAAGGCTCCGACCACGGCCCAGGCGCGCGCCCGTCCAGCGAGAAAGGCATCGACCAGCAGACTGGTACAGATCTCGGGACGCATGTCCAGATAGGCACTCAACCCCGGATGCCTTGGGATCTCGCCTGGAAAATGATGATCGAAATAAGTGACAGGCACGCCGGCCTCCAGCAGGGCGCACAGTGCCGCGGCATTCTTCTCCATCGCGATGTCGAGCACGGTCACAGACTCGGCCTGATCCACAGGAACGCGGGCCAGCAGATCGATCTCGCGCTTGGGGCCGGTTATGAGTCGGCTCTCGATCGGCTCGATCAGCCTTAATTGATGCAGGGCACAGAGTCCATCGGCATCGCCATTGAAAACATCGTATCGGCTCATTCAAATCTCTACCTGTATCCTGTATATCAGGAGATCGCACCATCGCCGGGTGACACCTGTAGCCAGGGCGACCCGACGACACTTGGGCCGAGATCCCAGCATCGCGCCATTGCCCGACTAGACCGCTACCATTAGACTTAATGGATTGACCCGGTGCGCGACAAGCCTCGGCCTGAAGGTCAGGGAAGGATCGCGCGGACGGCGCAGCCGTCCTACAATGATGTTGTCGCCGATACCCAAGGCGACCGACGGCGGGGCACGCCGGAAGTCACGCCTGTGGAGAGACGAGCAGCGGTTGCGCACTCGGTCCAGGAACCCATCGAAGCGACTTTAAGGTGTGGCTCAATGCCGCGCCTTAAAGCGCCGTAGGAATCTCCGGCCTTCTGGCCTGGGAGGATGTCAACGAACACAGATGCCGCTGGAATCCATCGGACCGTCCACGTTCGGACCGAATCAGCCGCCTCTCGACAGCGTTCTAATTCGCGTCGAATTCCAACTCCAAAACCCTCGTTACCAAACGCCGCCCCATTTCGTTAGGAGCCCGCATGGCTATTGAGCGCACCCTTTCCATCATCAAGCCGAACGCCGTCGCCAAGGACGCCATCGGCGCCATCCTCAGCCGTTTTGAGGCCGCCGGACTCAAGATCGTCGCCGCGCGCATGCTGCACATGAGCCGTGAGCAGGCCAGCGCCTTCTATGCCATCCATCAGGGCAAGCCCTTTTTCGACGAACTGGTTGACTTCATGATCTCCGGCCCTGTGATGGTCCAGGTGCTGGAAGGTGAGGATGCCGTGGCCAAGAACCGCAAGATCATGGGTGCCACCAACCCGGCCCAGGCCGCGCCCGGTACCATCCGCGCCGACTTCGCCGACTCCTTCACCGAGAACGCCGTGCACGGTTCGGACTCGCCGGAGAACGCCGCCGTCGAGATCGCCTTCTTCTTCCCCGAGGGCGTCTGCCCCCGTACCCGCTGATCGAGACGATCAGGACCGCCATGAGCGCCACCTCGGCCAGACCCAATCCGCTTGACCTCGACCTCGCAGGTTGCGAGTCGCTGGTGACGGCGCTCGGTTTTAAGGCGTTCCATGGCCGCAATCTCTTCAAGTGGATGCACAAGCATGGCGTCGTCGACTTCGACGCCATGACCGATCTACCCAAGCGCCTGCGCTTAGCCCTGCGCGATACGGTCGAGATCCGGCTGCCGCGCATCCTTGAGACCCACCCGTCCGCCGACGGCACCGTCAAGTGGGTGCTGGAACTGGACGACGGACAGCGGATCGAGACCGTGTTCATCCCTGAGGGCAAGCGCCGCACCCTGTGCGTGTCTTCTCAGGTCGGTTGCGCGCTCGAGTGCGCCTTCTGCGCCACCGCGCGCCAGGGCTTCAACCGCAACCTGAGCGTTGCCGAGATCATCGGTCAGGTTTGGCAGGCCACGCGGCGGCTCGGCGTCGCGCCAACCAACGTGGTCATGATGGGCATGGGCGAGCCGCTGGCCAACTTCGAGCCCGTGGTCAGGGCCATGGACATCATGCAGGACGATCTGGCCTATATGCTGGCCAAGCAGCGTGTGACACTGAGCACCTCGGGCATCGTACCCAACATCTACCGGCTGCGCGAGGTCAGCGACGTCTCGCTGGCCGTCTCGTTGCATGCACCGAACGATGCCCTGCGCGACGTGCTGGTGCCGATCAACCGCAAGTATCCACTCGCTGAGCTGATCCCTGCTTGCAAACACTATGTCGCAGGCGATAAGCGGCGCAAGATCACCTGGGAATATGTGATGCTCGACGGCATCAACGACAGCCCGACGCACGCCAAACAGCTCATCCGTCTGCTCGAAGGCGTGCCGTCCAAGGTCAATCTGATTCCCTTCAACCCATTCGCCGGCAGCGATTTCGGCACCTCGCCGCCAGAGCGGGTCGAGACCTTCCGCGCACGTCTCGTGCGCTCCGGCCTCTTTGCCATGACACGTAAGACCCGCGGCGACGAGATCGCCGCCGCCTGCGGCCAACTGGTCGGGCGCGTTCGGGATCGCACCGGACGGTGCGGGCGCGTCCGAATCGAGTTCAAGGAAAGGCTGGAGGCGCGATGAATACAAAGCGCATCGATCCAAGACACTCCATGGTCTTTGGTCTCTGCCTGGCGCTGTCGTCCTGTGGTGGCAAGTCGTCCCTGAAGACAGGCGACGAGGAACTGGGCCTGACCCAAGATGATAGTCCGGCCAAGCTCTATGTCGATCTGGCCAAGGAATACCAACGACTGGGCCAGACCGAGGTTGCCCTGCGCCGCGCCCAGCAGGCCGTCAAGACCGATTCCAAATATGCGCCGGCACACGTCTGGCTGGCCTTCCTGTTCGAACAGCTAAAGCAAACCGACGAGGCCGCCAAACACTATGAGTACGCCATCCGACTTGCCCCGAACAATCCGGATGTGCTCAATGCCTATGGCTCCTTCCTGTGCAATCAGCGCCGCTACACTGAAGCCGATGCACAGTTCGTCAAGGCCGCCGCTAATCCCGTCTATGCCACGCCCTGGATCGCCCTGACCAACGCCGGCAACTGCGCCGTCGAGGCGGGCGACACGACCAAGGCCGAGGACTATTACCGCGCGGCCATCCAAGCGAACCCCAACTTTGGTGCCCCGCTGGCCAAGCTCGCCGAGCTGAAAATGAAGCGCGGCGATGCCAAGGCCGCCAAGGACTACATCGACCGCTATTTCAAGCCAGAGACGGTTCGCACACCCGCCGTCTCGCGCATTGCGCTCCAGGTCGGTCTCGAGGCCGAACGCGCGCTCGGCAATCGCAAGCGTGCTGCCTTCTATCAGGATGTATTAAACAAGAGCTTCTCCGACTCGACGAAGCCGGGTCGCGTCCCCTAGACGACACATTAGTTAGGATTAAGAACGACCGGGCCGAGCTTGGCACTCGTCGCCGGCCAGTTCGACAAACCGTCCAATTCAAGTGATACCGACCATTGATCACGCCATGACTCCATCGATCAACACCACGCCGTCAGACGATCCCAAGATGCTGGATCCAAACGACACCCCGGGTCGCCGACTGCGGGCACTGCGGGAGTCGCGTAAGCTCGACATCGAGCGGGTCGCGGCCCAACTCCACCTTCAACGCCACGTGGTGGAGGCGATCGAGGGCGATCAATACGAGCGTCTGCCAGCACCCGTGTTCGTCATCGGTTACATCAAGAACTACGCCAGACTACTGGGGACCGATTCAACGCCCCTTGTCGCAGCCTATCGCGCCATGGTGCCGGCGCGTGAAGGCAGCCTGGGTCAGGCGCCGAGCGTCCCGAGCAATTCCGCGCATTCGTCCAGAGGCAACCGTTGGGTTTGGGTGAGCGTGGTGCTGCTGATTGGTCTCGTCGCTGGGGTGAGCACGCTTTGGCTGCGCGGACAACGCGATGCTGCGCTGCAATCTGAGACACTCGCACTATCGCCCAAGGGCGAGGGTACAGCGAGCGCGAGTGCGGTCGCCGCCCCCACGGCGTCTTCGACGACGCCCAATGCAACCGCGGCGATGAATGCCGTGACGCCGACCTCTGCCGCCGGCCCGGGGACGACGATCACGGCGCCTCCCGAGAGCATCCCGCTACGCGGCGCTCAATCCCACACACCCACCGGCATGACCCCAACCGGACCCGCCGCGCCCCCCCTCCAGGCACCCACGGAGACACTCGTCGCCGCCAGCTCGCTGACGGGTGCCCAGGGCACGCCCGAAGACGAAGACGCGACCTTGGACACGGAAACTCGGGCCGAATCCGTGCCGCAGGCACCCGCCCCCGTGCCAACTTCCACCGAGGTCGTTCTCGAATTCACCGGAACCTCCTGGGTCGATGTGCGTGGGGCCAACGGGCGCGTGGTCCTCAATGGAGAGATGCGCCGGGGGGATCGGCACGTGCTGGATGGCCAGCCACCCTATAAGTTCGTCATCGGCAATACTGCCGCGACCCGATTGACGGTCGGCGGTCGTCCCTTTGACCTCAAGGGGCGAACCAAGGGCAATGTCGCCCGCTTCTCGCTCGACCCAAGTTCAATGGAATGATCCCCTTGGCCGAATTCCGACCGACCCCGACTTACACCCCCATCCATGAGCAAATACATCCAAGCCATCCGTGGGATGCATGACATCCTGCCAGAGCGCATCGCTGTCTGGCAGCATGTCGAGCAGACCGCGCGCGAGGTGCTGGCCGGCTATGGCTACAGCGAGATCCGCACCCCCCTGGTCGAGGTAACCGAATTGTTCAAGCGCTCCATCGGCGAAGTGACCGACATCGTCGAGAAGGAGATGTACAGCTTCGCCGACCGCCATGGCGACAGCCTCAGTCTGCGCCCGGAGGGAACGGCAGGCTGCGTGCGCGCCGCCATCGAGCACGGACTGCTGACGCAGCCGCAACGGCTCTGGTACCAGGGGCCCATGTTCCGCTACGAGCGCCCACAGCGCGGACGCTATCGGCAGTTCCATCAGATCGGCGTGGAGTCCTTTGGGCTGACCGGACCCGACATCGACATCGAAATCATCTTGCTTACCGCGCGGTTGTGGCGGCGTCTGGGGCTCGATGGCTTGCGGCTGGAGATCAACACCCTGGGTGATAGCGCCGAGCGTCAGGTCTATCGCGAGCGTCTCTTGGATTATCTCGCGTCACGCGCCGATCGGCTCGACCCCGACAGCCGGCGGCGCCTGACCACCAATCCGCTGCGGATCCTGGATTCCAAGCACCCGGAGACCCAGCGATTGCTGACTGACGCCCCCAGCCTCATAGACGTCCTGGGCGAGGAGACACGCGCCCACTTCGAGCGTCTGTGTGCCGGACTCGACGCTGCCGGTATCGCCTATCGGATCAACCCGCGTCTAGTACGTGGACTGGACTACTACAATCGCACCGTCTTCGAATGGATCACCGAGGATCTCGGTACCCAGGGGACGGTGTGTGCCGGCGGGCGCTATGACGGGCTGGTCGAACAGCTCGGCGGGCGTCCGACCCCAGCGGTCGGCTTTGCCCTGGGATTAGAGCGGCTGGTCGAGATCCTGGAGCAATCTGGATTTGCTGCCGAGCGGCGCCTTGACGCCTATCTGGTCGCCGTCGGTGAACGGGCCGAGGCGGCCGCGCCCGCACTGGCGGAACGACTGCGCGATGCCTTGCCCAGGCTGCGTCTTCAGTCAAACTGCGGCGGCGGCAGCTTCAAGAGCCAGTTCAAGAAGGCCGACAAGAGTGGGGCACGCTTCGCACTGATCCTGGGCGATGAAGAACTGGAACGCGGCGTCATCGGCGTGAAGGATCTGCGCGGCACATCCGAACAACGCGAGCTCAGTTACGCGGATGTGGCCTCCTTCCTCGCCGAGACGCTTTAAAACCAATTGATGGAGACTGTCGTGAGCTACGAAACCGATGAGGAAAAGGTCGAGGCGATCAAGGCCTGGTGGAAGGACAATGGCCTTTCGGTCATCGTCGGTGCGGTCATCGGTCTAGCCACCATCTGGGGTTGGCGGCTGTGGATCGAGCACCAGGAGCGCACCGCGGGCGAGGCGTCTGCCGCCTTTGAGCAACTGATGCTCAATGCCGCCGACAAGCAGATCGAGTCCGTGACCAAGCAGACCCAAACGATCAGGGACAACTTCGGCTCCACGCCCTACTCGGCACTCAGCGACCTGGTTGCGGCCAAGGCACTCCATGAGGCCGGTCAGACCGCTGAGGCCATGACCGCGCTTCGCAACGCCATCGACACCGCACCCGATCCGGCCATCGCGCGCCTGGCGGCACTCCGCCTGGCGCGCCTCCAGTTCGCCGACAACCAACTCGACGCGGCGTCCAAGACGATCGATAAGTACGATGTCAGCCCTGCCTTTGCCGGCGAGTTCGCCGCGGTGCGCGGTGACATCGCCGCCGCACGCGGCGACCTGGATGCGGCACGCGCGGCCTATCAGCGCGCGATCGAATCCGGCAGCAGCCTCTCGCAACTGATCCGACTCAAGCTCGACAACCTGCCTGCCGCCGATTAGGCGGCCCGGATACCGCCATGATGAGATTTCGCCTCGGATTCTTGCTCTTGCGGCTCAGCCTGATTCTGGCACTGGTCATGTTGCTGACCGGCTGTGGCGGTATCCCCTGGTTCGGCAAGGAGAAAGACCCGACCCCCCCATCGCCGTTGCCGACCCTGGCGCAGGAGACGCGCTTTGACACCCTGTGGTCAACGCACCCGACACGCGGCACCGAGGGACGGCGGCTCTATCTGGTTCCGGCCTTTGCCGATGGGCGGCTCTATGTCGCCGATGCACGCGGGCGCGTGGTGGCGCTCGCGGCAGACTCGGGACGCCTGCTCTGGCAACGCGAGACGGGTCTCACCTTGAGCGGCGGGCCAGAGGTGGCCGGCGACCGTCTGGTGCTGGGGACCAGCCAGGGCGAGGTCGTTGCGCTCTCGACCCAAGATGGACGCGAATTCTGGCGCGCCCAGCTCGGCAGTGAGGTGCTCTCGGTCCCGCGGTTCGGGGGGAATGGCCAAGTCTTTGTCCACACCCTCGACGATAGCCTCCATGGCCTGAATGCAGCGACCGGTCAGCTCCAGTGGCGTATCGACTATCCACCGCCGGTCCTGACCCTGCGTGGCAGCAGCACCCCGGCCCTGACCGAGGATGGGATCATTGTCGGGCTCTCAGGCGGCAAGCTGGTCAAGCTCGACCCCAAGGATGGCCTGCCGATCTGGGAGGTGACCATTAGCCATCCGAGCGGACGTTCCGAACTGGCGCGGATCACGGATATCGATGCCGATCCGATCCTGGTCGGTTCGAGGGTCTATGTCGGTGCCTACAATGGCGACCTGGCTGCCGTGGATCTCGACCGGGGCAATGTCTTGTGGCGGCGCGAACTCTCGGTCTATGCCGGCCTGACGTCCGACGCCGACGGGATCTATGTGACCGACTCCAAAGATCAGGTTTGGGGGGCCGAGATGGCCGACGGGGCCGGGCGCTGGAAGCAGGATCAACTGCGCTATCGTCGGCTCACTGCGCCGGCGCTCATTGGCGAACGGCTATTGGTCGGCGACTTCGAGGGCTATCTGCATCTGCTTGACAAGCGCGACGGGCGACTGGTGGGGCGGATGCGCCTGACCAAGGCACCGATCACTGCCCGTCCGCTGGTCGTGGGCAACCGGATCTATGTCTATGCCGACGACGGCACGCTCGTCGCACTGACCCTGGGCGCGACAATGCCCGTGCCGGACACCAAAACCCCAGCGTCTCGGACACCGACGGCTGAGTCATCAGCCGATCGGTCCACCACTCAAGCCCGACTCTGATCCGCATGTTGCCCGTCATCACCCTGATCGGTCGCCCCAATGTCGGCAAATCGACCCTGTTCAACCGGCTCACCCGCACCCGCGATGCCCTGGTCGCCGACCTTCCCGGTCTGACGCGCGATCGTCAATACGGTATCGGGAGCATCGGTCCGCGCCCCTATGTCATCGTCGACACCGGCGGCCTCGGCAGCGTCGCCGAGGGGATCGAGGCGCTGATGGAGCGCCAGGTCCAGCGTGCGATCGAAGAGGCCGATCATCTGTTGTTCCTGGTCGATGCCCGTGACGGCTGTACCCCAGAGGACCTCGACCTTGCCCAGCGCCTGCGCCGGGTCGGCAAGCCGCTCACCCTGGTCGTGAACAAGAGCGATACCACAGATCCGACCCTGGCCGTGGCCGACTTCCATCGGCTGGGGCTGGGCGTGCCCTGGGCGGTCTCGGCGACCCAAGGGCTGGGCGTGCACGCACTCATCGACCATGTCTTCGAGCACCTGCCCGAGGGCACGGATGCGGACTGGGTACAGAGCGAGGACGACCGGATCAAGGTCGCGGTGGTCGGGCGCCCGAACGTGGGCAAGTCGACACTCATCAACCGGCTGCTCGGCGAGGAACGACAGGTCACCTTCGACAGTCCGGGCACCACGCGCGACAGCATCTTCATCCCATTCGAACGGCCCGGTCACGCCCAGCGTTATACCCTGATCGATACGGCCGGCGTCCGAAGGCGTGCGCGTGTCACCGACCCGATCGAGAAGTTCAGCGTCATCAAGACACTGCAAGCGATCGAGGCGGCGCATGTCATCATCCTGGTCCTGGATGCGCAGGAAGGCATCGGCGAGCAGGACGCCACCCTCGCCGGGCACATCCTCGAGAGCGGACGGGCGCTGGTGGTGGCGATCAACAAATGGGACGGGCTGGACGTAGACAGCCGCAATCGGGTACGCGATCAGTTCGCACGCAAGCTGGCGTTTCTGGATTTCGCCAAGCTGCACAGGGTCTCGGCGCTCCACGGCACTGGGGTCGGCCATCTGTTCGACGATGTCGATCTGGCCTATGCCAATGCCACCCGCGACCTGGCGACACCCGAGCTGACCCGACTGCTGGAGGCCGCGGTGATGGAGCACCAGCCGCCTCTGGTCAAGGGCCGGCGCATCAAGTTGCGCTATGCCCATCAGGGCGGACGCAATCCGCCGCTCATCGTCATCCACGGCAACCAGACCGACAAGGTCCCCGAGAGCTACAAGCGCTATCTCATCAATCGCTTCCGCAAGGAGCTCGATCTGCTGGGCACCCCGTTGCGGCTGGAGTTCAAGAGCGGTTCCAATCCCTATCAGGGCAGGCGTAACACGCTCACCGCGCGTCAGATCGCCAAGCGGCAGCGGCTCAAACGGTTTACGCAGCGCAAGGGTTGAGCGCCTCGCAGAGGCGCTGGCCATCTGAGCAAGCCCTTCTCCCGCCCGCGGGAGAAGGGTTGGGATGAGGGCGCCTATCCACCCCCGGAAAGCCTGTGGTCGGTTCGACACCCTCACCCCGGTCCTCTCCCGCCCGCGGGGGCATAGGTATCTACACAATTTCATCCATCCCCTCCGTTAGCAAGAAGAATCGAGTTGGCGAAGGCACGGAGTTCTGGGATGGAAGA
>Ga0209018_1001609_pt1 | contig 17739 bp, 13 predicted proteins | sample YNPBryBLVA2012_FD_185814 | JGI IMG/M metagenome (GOLD analysis project Ga0209018, IMG submission 185814) | Anoxygenic and chlorotrophic microbial mat microbial communities from Yellowstone National Park, USA - YNP Bryant BLVA 2012 (SPAdes)... ...
CCCTTCCCCTCTCCGCCGCGGAGAGGGGAAGGGGGCCAGGGGGTAGGGGTGAGGTCGAATCTAACATTGTCGAGGTAGACTCTGGTGGAGAGAAGCGTGGAGGAGAGCCAACCACTTGCGTCGGTGATTATCCCGGCCTGGAACGAAGAGCGCCGGATGGCTGCCAGCCTGCAACGGGTGGTGGCCTTTGTGCAGCAGCAGGCCGATCCCATCGAGGTTATTGTCGTGGACGATGGCAGCGAGGATGCCACAGCGGCCATCGTCGAAGAGTTTGCCGCGAAATACCCCTTTATCCGCCTGATCCGCAATCCCCACGGCGGCAAGGGGGCAGCGGTCAAGAGCGGGGTGGCGCAGGGACGGGGGCGCTACCTGGTCATCAGCGATACCGACCTGGCCGTGCCGATCGAGGAGCTGCCCAAATTCCTGCCGCCGGTGCTCGATGGTTACGACCTGGCCATCGCCTCACGGGAAGCGCCCGGCGCCCGCCGGATCAACGAGCCTTACTACCGCCACCTGATGGGCCGTGTCTACAACCTGCTGGTCCGGCTGATAGCCGTGCCGGGCATCCAGGATACCCAGTGTGGCTTTAAAGCCTTTCGCCACGATGTGGCCCGTGCCATCTTCCCTTACCAGACGATTGATGGCTGGGGGTTCGATGTCGAGATCCTGTTTATCGCCCGGCGGTTCGGCTACCAGATTGTCGAGGTGCCGGTCACCTGGTACTATGGTGAGAAGAGCAAGATCAACCCCCTCAAAGATGCGCTGCGCATGACCCGCGAGTTGTGGCGGGTGCGGCGCAATGCCCGGCGGGGGGTGTACGAGCGCAGGCTATGAGTTCGCCCCGCTCGTCACCGTCCCTGTGACGGTCGGCGTCCAGGTGGGCAGCGGCGTGTCGGTCGGCGGTGGGATAGGGGTGTCGGTCGGCCAGGGAGTCTCGGTCGGCGGTGGGGTGGGGGTGTCGGTCGGCCAGGGAGTCCCGGTCGGCGGTGGGGTGGGGGTGTCGGTCGGCCAGGGAGTCTCGGTCGGCGGTGGGGTGGGGGTGTCGGTCGGCAGGGGCGTCCAGGCAGGCGTCGGGGTCTCTGTCGGCGTGGGCGTCCAGGTAGATGTCGGGTTCTGCACCCAGACCCACACCCGTGCCTCGACACTGTTGCCCAGATGATCATAGCTGACCAGGCGCAGGGTGTAATCGCGGTCGGCCAGCCCCCGCACGTCCCACACCGCCAGCAGGCCGCTGTCTACCGGCGAGTAGACCGGCCCGGCCACCAGCCCCCAACCGATGGGGTCCTGCCCTTCGCCATATTCGACCAGGTAATGGTCAAAGTCGGGCATGTTCGCCCGGCCCACCACATACACCTCTCCGCTCACCGTTTCGCCGGGCAACGGCTGGAGCAACGCCACCTGAGCCGGTCCGCTGTGGAGCGGGCAATAGTCGGTCGGCGGCTGTGGAATGCCATGCTCCTGTGCCCAGCGCTGGCCCTCTGGGCCGGGCAGGAGGTAAAAGTACCGCTCCTCGACCACATTCTGCGGGCAGTAGGGGGTTGCCAGGGCATTCGTCGTGGTGTCCAGGCGCACGAACTGGTGAAAGTCGTACTCCGGTCCCAATGGCCCCTGCCCCTCGGCAAAGATCTCGGTGCGGCGGCGGTCGGGCGGGCAGGCAGCGCTGGGCAGTGAGCCGGCATCGGCGCTGATCTCGATCTCGACGATCCCGTCTGGACGGGGGAACTGGCGGGCCGGTTGGCCTTCCAATGCCCTCTCCATAAAGTTGTGCCAGATGGGCGCGGCCCCCCGCGCCCCGGACACCTGCTTCATGGGCGAGTTGTCCGCGTTGCCCACCCAGACCCCGGCCACCAGATCCGGCGTATAGCCCAGCGTCCAGGCATCGCGATAGTCGTCGGTGGTGCCGGTTTTGGCCGCCGCCGGTCGGGAGAGTTTCAAAGGGCTATTGGCCCCAAAGATCGGGGCGCGTGCCTGGTTATCGGCCAGGATGTCGGTGATCAGGTAGGCATGTTGCGGGCTGACGACCTGCTCGCCCGGTGGTGGCTGATATTCCTCAATGATCCGCCCCGCCGGGTCCTCGATGCGCAGGATGGCGACCGGTGGCACACGCCGGCCCCCGTTGGCCAGAACGGCATACGCTCCCGCCATCTCCAGCAGCGTCACATCGCCGCCACCCAGGGTCAGGCTCAGGCCATAGTCGGGCCGGTTGAGCGAGGCGATGCCCAGCCGGTGGGCGGTGTCGAGCATGGCCGGCAGGCCCACAAAGTCGAGCGCCTTGACCGCCGGGATGTTGAGCGACTGGGCCAGGGCCTGGCGCACCAGCACCGGCCCATGCTCCTTGCCGTCATAGTTTTTGGGCACGTAGGACCGGCCCAGCCCATCCTGGAATTCGGTGGTCACATCCCAGATGAGGGTTGCCGGCGTCCAACCCTTCTCAAAGGCGGTGATATAGGTCACCGGCTTGATGGAAGAGCCGGGCTGGCGGGGTTGCAGGGCGACATTCACCTGGCCGTCAATGTCGGCGTTGTTGAAATCGGCGCTGCCCAGCATGGCCAGCACTTCGCCGCTATCGGGCTTCAGGGCCACCAGCGCCGCGTTGGTGGCGTGTCGCTCGGCCAGGGTCGCCAGGTGCGCCTGGACCTCCTCCTGAGCAATGGCCTGCAATCTGGAGTCGAGGCTGGTGGTCACCTGCAGGCCACTGCGGTACAGGACTTCGGTTCCATATTTCTGCTCCAACTGCTGCTGAACCCAGATGACAAAGTGGGGCGCTTCCATATCGAGCTGCCGTGGCCGGAGCCGAAGCTCCTCCTGCCTGGCCGCCTCGGCCTCGGCCCGGGTGATGTAGCCCACTTCGGCCATTCGATCCAGGACCACTGCCTGACGGCGTTTGGCCCCTTCCCAGTTGGTGTAGGGATCCCAATAGGCCGGAGCCTGGGGCAACCCGGCCAGCAGGGCCGCCTCGGCCAGGGTCAGGTCGCCGGCCTTGTGGCCGAAATAGGTCTCGGCTGCCGCCTCGATGCCATAGGCCAGGTTGCCATAATTAATCTCGTTCAAATAGATTTCAAGGATCTCCTGCTTGGTGTAGCGCCGACTGATCTCCGAAGCCAGGACCGCTTCACGGATTTTGCGGCTCAGGCTCTGCTCGGTTCGCTCCTGGGGCGAGAGGAGCACCAGGCGGACCAACTGCTGGGGGATGGTGCTGGCCCCGGAGACGATGTCCCGCTCCCTGACATTCTGGATCACGGCGCGGGCGATGCTGATCGGATCCACACCGGGGTGTTGCCAGAAGCGTTCATCTTCGGTGGCGACGGTGGCGTTGATCAGGTGAGGCGAAATCTGCTCGTAAGGCACCAGGGTCCGTCGCCCCCCGTTGGGGTCGAAAATCTCGTACAGCAGGTGGCCGTTCCGATCATAGATCTTGGTGCTGACAAAGGTAGCCGAACGGCTGCGCAGGGCCTGCGGCGAGGGCAGATCGGCGGCGATGGCAGCGTAGGCGGCGGTCAGTCCGCACATGCTCAGGAAAAAGAGCGCAACGGCACTCAAGACGGCGATGAGCAGGAGTGAGGCCAGGCGCATGGCCGGGCGGCGGCCCTGTCCGCCAGGCCGGGCCGGCGGTAGGGGGGGGGCCGGGACCCGGTGGCCATAGGGCAGCCTGGAGCCGGGGGGAAGCTGTGGGCGGCGGATCGGCCTCGATGGCTGGCCGGAATAGGGAGAGGGGCGGCGCCGGTCTGGCGGCTGCCCCTGTTGCCCCCGCGTTGGAGCCGTTCCCCCGCCTGCCCCTCCAGCGGGTTGTGGCCGGGACCAGGTCCCGGATGGTGGTGTCTGCCTGGGATGTTGGGCCATCCTCTCTCCCCGATAGTCAGAAGTCCTGGGGGCTTTGCCCTTTAGAGCCGGCCTGAGAACCACGAGGGACACGAAGGAAATTTCTTCTCATTTCTTTGTCCTGTGCGCCTTCGTGGTAGACTGTTCAGACAGGTTCTTAGACGCTCCAGGGGTCCCGGAGGTTCCCCTGCAAGGGAAAAGGGACACCGATTCCACGGATGCCACAACCCCGTGGGAATGTGCGGAACCTGGTGTGCCGTTCCTGCGTCTTGTAGATGAAATTCCGGCGCACAGGCCCGGAGATGGAGGAGGACGATGAACGGCAAGACGATGCACTCTCTAGGGGGGATCCTGGCGCTCCTGGCCCTGATCCTCATCCCGGCGGTCCCGGCCCTGGCCGACGGGATCATCATCCCTGAACCGCCGCCCGACCGGCCCATTGTGGATGTTCCCTATCTGACGATCAAATACCACCGCGTGACGGTGACCATTGAAGACCAGGTGGCCACCACCCACGTGGATCAGGTGTTTGTCAATGACGCCCGCTTTGAGGTGGAAGGCACCTACCTCTTCCCCCTGCCCGACGGGGCGACCATCAGCGAGTTCGCCATGTGGGTGGACGGCCAGAAGCTGGAGGGGCAGATCCTGGAGCGGGACGAGGCGCGTCGCATCTATGAACAGATCGTGCGGCAGCGGCGCGATCCGGCCCTGCTGGAGTATGTGGGCCGCAACACCTTCCAGGCCCGCATCTATCCCATTCCCCCTGGCGGCGAGCGGCGGATCGAGATCGAGTACAGCCAGGTATTGCCGATGGACAACGGCCTGGTGGAGTATGTCTACCCGCTCAACACCGAAAAGTTTTCCCCCCGGCCCTTGCAGGAGGTGGCGGTCAATGTGACGGTGCACAGCAACGAGCCGCTGAAGGCCATCTACAGCCCCAGCCACAAGGTGGATGTCGAGCGGCGCGGCGACCATAATGCCACCGTCGGCTACGAGGAATCTCATGTCCGGCCCGACCGCGACTTTGTGCTGTACTATACCGTCTCGACGGAGGAGGTGGGGGTCAACCTGCTCAGCTACAGGCCGGATGGACAGGGGGATGGCTTTTTCCTGTTGCTGGCCGCGCCCCGGGTGGAAGTTGAGGCGCAGCAGGTGGTCGCCAAAGATGTGATCCTGGTCCTGGATGTTTCCGGTTCGATGCGCGGTGAAAAGATCGAACAGGCCAGGGCGGCCCTCCGCTTCGTGCTCGACAACCTGAACGACCAGGACCGCTTCAACATCCTGGCCTTCAGCACCGGCACCCGCCCCTACGCCCGCGGCCTGGTGCCCGCCGACGAGCGGGGCCAGGCCCGCGACTTTGTGGCTCGCCTGGAAGCCGGTGGTTCAACCGACATCAACCGCGCCCTGCTGGAGGCGCTCGACATGGTTGAAGAGGAGCGGCCCACCCTCCTCATCTTTCTGACCGATGGCCTGCCCACCACCGGCGAGGTGGACATTGACCGCATCCTTGACAATGTGAGCCGTGCTGCGCCCAGGAATGTGCGCCTCTTTCCCTTTGGGGTGGGCTATGACGTGAACACCACGTTGCTGGACACCCTCGCCCAGAACCATCGGGGAGCCAGCGGCTACGTCCGCCCTGAGGAAGAGATTGACGAAAAGGTCTCGGCCTTTTATGCCAGGGTCAGCACCCCGCTCCTGTCCGATCTGGAGATTGATTTTGGGCAGATCATCGTGGACGACCTGTACCCCTATCCCCTGCCTGACCTGTTTGCCGGGACGCAACTGGTGGTCGTGGGCCGCTACCGCAACGGCGGCGAGACAGCCATCACCCTGAGCGGCCAGGTGAACGGCCGGCCCTATTCCTTCCGCTACGATGGGATGCTCTTTCAGCGGTCCGGGGGCGAGGAGTTCATCGCCCGGCTGTGGGCCACGCGCAAAATCGGCTACCTGTTGCAGCAGATCCGGTTGCATGGCGAAGACAAGGAGCTGATTGACGAGATCGTGGGCCTGTCCATCCGCTATGGCATCATCACCCCCTACACCTCGTTTCTGGTGGACGAGACCGAGCAGGCGTTGAGTGAGGAAGGCCGCCAGGAGATCGCCCGGGAGATTCAGGCCACGGCTGTGCCTGCCCCTGCCTCTGGCCAGGGGGCGGTGGAGCGGAGCGCGGGGGAGAAGGCCCTGTCGGGGGCCGACGCACCGGCAGCCCCGCCGACCGGTATAGGCGGCGGTGAGACCGACGGGTACGGCAATCCGATCAGCCCGGTGCGGTATGTGGGCGACAAGACCTTCATCCTGCACAACGGCGTATGGACCGACACCCTCTTTGACGCCGACAAGATGACGCCTGTGCTGCTGAGCTTTGGCAGCGACGACTATTTTGCCCTGATCGCGGCCCATCCTGACTGGGGGCGCTACTTTGCCCTGGGCGAGCGGGTCATCGTCGTGCTGGAAGGGACGGCCTATGAGGTGCGCCAGGGAGAGGTGCCACCGCCGGAAGAGCCAACGGCCGGTGCAACGCCGGCCGTCGAGTCAGCGCCCTCCCCGCCCGATAACCTGTTCGAACTGTTTGTCCGGGCCATCCTGAATCTGGTGGAAAAGATCATCACCGCCTTCAAGGATTAGAAGCTCACCATCCAGGACACGAAGGACAGCAGGATGGGGGCTCCTTCGTGTCCTTGCCTTCAGGCCCCCACCGGGTCTGTACGGGTGGAGCGATACTCCGCCAAAGGGGGTTTGGTCTGCCCATAATGGCCAAACCCCCGCTTCATTGTGCCCAGGGGCATGTCCCCAATCTGATATGATCACACTGACGTCATTGACACCATTCCCAAGGCGTGGTATAATGATGGTGGCGATCGGCCAGGACCTGGCAAATGTATAGAAAGGAGGCGAGGAATCGCAATCTATAAAGTGAAGATTGAATCAGAGAAAAATAAAGAAAGAAGGGGGTAGAAATGGTGAAGAGATTAGGCTATATCCTGACAATCGCGTCCATGTTGTGGCTGGCGGCCTGCGGACCAACGCCCACTGAGGCACCTGCCGCACCGACCCAGACTCCGGCCGCACCGACCGAGGCACCGACCGAAGCACCGGCTCCAGCCGCCAAGACGGCGATCATTGGCTTCACTGCTTCACAAACCGGCAAGCTGAACGTGGAGGCCACACGGCAGATCAATGGCCTGACCTTGTGGATGGAGCAGGTCAACGCAGCCGGTGGAGTCAAGCTGTCCGATGGCACTGCTGTCAAGTTTGAGGCCAGGTTTTACGACGATGAGAGCAACAAAGACCGGGTGCAGGAGCTCTACACCAGGCTGATCAGCGACGACAAAGCCGACTTTCTTATCAGCCCGTATAGCAGTGGGCTGGCCGATGCGGCTGCCGTGATCGCCGAGCAATATGGCAAGATTATGATCACCACCGGTGCGGCTTCGGATACCACTTACAAAAAAGGGTACACCTCGGTCTTCCAGACCTACACTCCTGCCAGTCGCTATCTGACCGGCGCCTTCGATCTATTGGCCAAACTGGACCCAACGGCCAGGAAGGTGGCCATTGTCCACGAGACGGACAAGTTCTCCACCGACGTGGTGAACGCGGCCAAGGCCTACGGTGAGAGCAAGGGCTATGAGATCGTGCTCTTCGAAGGCTATGACAGTGGAGCGACCGACTTTGCGCCCTTCATCAACAAGATCCCGCCGGACGTGGACGCCGTTATGGGCGGTGGACACTTTGCCGATACCAGCACCTTTGCCCGACAGCTTTTTGAGAAAGGGGTGAAGGCGAAATTCATCGCTCTGCTGGTCGCTCCGCCGGAACCCAAGTTCGCCGAACTGGGCGATGCCGCCCTGGGCGTGATCGGTCCCAGCCAGTGGGAGCCGCTGGCCAAATACACGCCCGAATCGGCCAAGGCTGCCGGACTGGAGTGGTATGGCCCCAGTGTAGGTGAGTTCGTTTCCGCCTACACAGCCAGGTTCAACGAAGAGCCCTCCTATCACAGCGCGGGTGGCTATGCTGCCGGCTTGATCCTGCAGCGGGCTATTGAAAAGGCCGGTTCCCTGGATACTGAAAAGGTCAAGGCCGCCCTGGAAAGCCTGAATATGCTGACCTGTTACGGTCACATTCAATTCGACACCAGTGCCGAAGCCCACGGGTTGCAGATTGGCCACGAAATGGTTTACGTCCAGTGGCAGAAGGATGCCCAGGACAAGCTGGTGAAGCAGGTGGTGTGGCCTGAAGAGGGCAAATCCGCCGAGGCCCTGTATCCGCTCCACTAATACATGATGATGTCCTGGTGCGTGATCCGTGAAATGACGGATCACGCACCAGGTTTTATTGGGGAGGCGCATCTCATGCCCGCTCAACTGCTGGCTTCATTGACGGATGGCCTGCTTCTAGGATTTGTGTATGGCGTGGCTGCTATGGGGCTGTCTTTGATCTGGGGGGTGATGCACGTGATCAACCTGAGCCACGGCCCTATCATTGCCCTGGGCATGTTCACCACCTATCTGATTTTCTACAACGTTGGCCTGAACCCCTACCTGGCCATCCTGGTGGTGGCCATGCTGGGCCTGATCTTTGGTTTCTTGATCTATGGGGTGGCCGTGCACCGGGTGATTGACGCGCCGCACCTCTCAAGCTTACTGGCCACCTTTTCGGTTAACATGATGATCATCGGGGCAGGCACGGCGATCTTTACCACCTCGCCGCGCAACATTGATTTCTCTCTGGGGTCGTTGCAAATCGGCGCGGTGACCCTGGCAAGCACCCGACTGATGGCAGCTCTGACAACTGTCCTGCTGGCCGCAGCTCTGTATCTGTTCCTCTACCGGACTCCACCGGGCAAAGCGATTCGTGCCGTCGCTAACAACCGGGCAGCCGCCGAACTGATGGGCATTCCCTCGGCCCAGGTGTTGGCGCTGGCCTTTGGCCTGGGGACCATGCTGGCCGCCGTGGCCGGGGGGCTGATCTCCACCTTCTTCCCCTTTACTATCCTGAGCGGTGGCACCTATGAGCTGAAATCTTTTATAATCTGCGTCCTGGGTGGGCTGGGGAACCCCCTGGGGGCGCTCATTGGAGGTCTGATCCTGGGGGTGCTGGAAGGGTTGATCCCTGTCTTCCTGCCCGTGAGTTGGGTACCGGTCGTGGAGTTTGCCCTGTTTGTGGTGATACTTCTCATCCGTCCCAGCGGTTTGCTAGGAGCACGCTAGATGAATGCATGGCGACAACCGGGCCTTTGGCTAACGTTTCTGATCGTGCTGGCGGGCGGGTTGGGGGCCCTGCTCACCCGCAATGACACCCTGCGCGAGACGATGTTCACCACGCTGATGTTCGTGGCCCTGGCCTCCAGCCTGAATATCTTGTTAGGCTACACTGGCTATGTCAGCTTCGGCCACATTGTGTTCTTTGGTCTGGGGGGATATACCGGCTTCTACCTGCTCAGTCAGCGGGGCTGGCCGGTGTATATGGCGGCTTTAGCCGGCGGGCTTCTCTCCGCTTTGCTGGCCGGGCTGCTGGGCCTGGCCATTTTCCGCCTGCGCGGGGCTTACTTTGCCCTGGCCACCATCGGCATCAATGAAGCCGCCCGGGCGTTTGTCAACAACTTTCCTCCTTTCGGTGGTCCTACGGGCCTGTTTGTCAACTTTGCGGTGTATAAGCAGTACGGGGGCGCAGCCCAGGCGTTGTGGATTACCTTCACCCTGCTATGGGCCAGCACCCTGGCCGTTCTGCTGCTCAGTTTCCTGATCAAACATTCGCGCTTCGGTCTGGGATTGATGGCCATCCGTGAAGATGAGGACGCGGCTATGGTGATGGGGGTGAAGGCGCCTGCCGCCAAGACCATGGCCTTTGTGCTCTCGGCCTTCTTCCCGGGGGTGATCGGCACGCTGTTCTTTTTCAAGAATGGGAATGTGGAGCCAGGGGATGCTTTCCGTCTGCACATGTCCATCGAGACGCTGGTCATGGTCATGTTGGGAGGGCAGGGGACGGTGTTGGGGCCGGTGGTGGGCGCCGTCACCTATGAGCGTCTGCGGAGCTATCTGCTCACCAGTTCGTTCTTCAAGAACCTGCACCTGGCCTTTTCCGGGCTGGCCCTCCTGTTGATCGTCCTCTTTGTGCCGGCCGGCGTGGTCGGCTGGCTGCGCACACACTTTGCTCGACTGCGGGGGGTGCTGGAATGAGTCCTTCAGCTTCGCTCCGACCCTGTCTTCAGGTTCAGGGTGTGACCAAGCGTTTTGGCGGTTTGCAGGCTCTCACCAACGTCACTTTCGACCTGCCGGAGGGGCAGATCCTGGGCTTGATCGGACCCAACGGCGCGGGCAAAACCACCCTGTTCAATGTGATCAGCGGCGTGTATTCACCCGAGAGGGGACGGGTGATCTTTCGGGGCCAGGACATCACCGGTTGGAAACCCTATCATGTGGCCCGTCTGGGGCTGGCCCGCACCCATCAAATTGTGCGAGCGTTGAATGGGCTGACGGTGCTACAAAACGTGATGACAGGCGCTTGCTTTGGACGCGAGAGTCGTCCGCTCAGTCAGGCGCGAGACATTGCCGATGAAGTGTTGACGTTTGTCCGGCTGGCCGAACGGCGCGATGAATTGGCTGCCAGCCTGAACGTGGCCCAGAAGAAACGCCTGGAACTGGCCCGCGCCCTGGCTGCCCGCCCCTATCTGGTGTTGTTGGACGAAGTGCTGGCCGGGTTGAACCCAACCGAAATCGCAGAAATGGTTGAGGTGGTACGCCAGATCCGCGACCAGGGTGTGACCATTCTGATCATCGAGCACGTGATGCATGCTCTGATGAATGTTTCGGAACGAGTGATTGTTCTGGACTATGGCGAGCAGATTGCGGAAGGGACGCCAGAGGAGGTCGCCAACAACCCCAAGGTGATTGGAGCCTATTTGGGCGATCCCAGGCTGGCCGAGGAACTGCTGAGCGGGAAGTGACACACAACACATGACATGTGTTGCATAGTCCGGGAGAAACACACGATGGCGTTATTAGAAATCCGAAACCTTTCTTCTGGCTACGGCGAGGTCCAGGTTCTATGGAACGTCTCGCTCAATCTGGAAGCTGGAAAGCTCACCGCCCTGGTCGGTTCTAATGGGGTGGGCAAAACCACGCTGCTGCGCACCGTAATGGGGCTTCTCAAACCCTGGCGGGGTTCGGTCAGGTTCGACGGCCGCGACGTGACCCGTGTGTCGCCCCACGCCAAGGCGGCTCAAGGCCTGGTGTTGGTGCCGGAGGGCCGCCAACTGTTCACCGAGATGAGCGTCCGCGAGAATCTGGAGATGGGTGCTTTTACCAGACGGAGCCGGGCAAACTTTCAGCGTAACCTGGCACGGGTGTATGACCTGTTCCCGATCCTGAAGGAGCGGAGCGATCAAAAAGCTGGCACCCTCTCTGGGGGTGAGCAGCAAATGCTGGCTGTGGCGCGCGGGCTGATGGCTCAGCCTGAGGTCTTGATGTTTGATGAACTTTCACTGGGCCTGGCGCCGCTCCTCGTGCTCAATATCTTTGAAATCTTGCAAAAGCTGAAAGCGGAGGGGCTGACCATGCTGCTGGTGGAGCAGAACGTCCAAATGGCCCTGGCTATCAGCGATTATGCCTATGTGCTGGCCGACGGTCGGGTGGGGATGGAGGGACCATCCCGCGAGGTAGCCAAAAACGAACGTGTGCGTCGGGCTTACCTGGGCATTTGAATTAGGAGCAGTTGCCCGGCACAAGTGCCTATCCAATCAGATGGGGTCTTGGCCTATCGCATCACTATCTGCTAAAAAGTCCAATTCTCAACCACTTCGAGGAACAATGACAGGGCCTGCCACTCCCGGCATCGCACTTGACAAAAGCCCCCCATTGCGCGTATACTGAGGATGCATCGGCAGTGTGGCCAGGCAATGACCGGATTGTATCGGAGAGGGGGTGGATCGGCCGGTGCCTTGTGCACCGGCCTTTTTGATCCAACACCAGGTCTTTGTAGGGCAACTGCTCGCAGTTGCCGATAGAGGAGGGCAGGCTGATGAGCATATCACTTGGCATCCGCCGCGAAGACAAAAGTATCTGGGAACGCCGCGTCCCTGTGACCCCCCAGGATGCCGCCGCGCTCCAGGCCGAGCATGACATTCAGGTCGTGGTCCAACCGTCGGCCATCCGCGCTTTCAGCGACGAGGAGTACAGGGCCGCCGGGGTGAGTGTGCAGGAGGACCTGTCGTCCTGCCCGGTCGTGGTCGGCATCAAAGAGATGCCGGCCTCTTTCTTCGAACCGGATAAAACCTATGTCTTTTTTGCCCACGTCATCAAGGGGCAACCGTTCAACATGCCCATGCTCCAGCGCCTGCTCGACCTGGGCTGTACCTTGATTGACTACGAGCGGGTGACGGACGAAAACCACCGGCGGCTCATCTTCTTCGGCTGGCATGCCGGAGTGGCAGGCATGATTGACACCCTGTGGGCTTTGGGCCGGCGACTGGCCTGGGAAGGGATCGCCAACCCCTTCGCCCTCCTGCGCCAGACTCACACCTACCACGACCTGGCCGAGGCCCGGGCTGCCCTGGCCCAGGTGCGAGCCCACATCGAAACCGAGGGCCTGCCGGAGCCGGTGACGCCGCTCATCGTCGGCGTGGCGGGGTATGGCAATGTCGGGCGCGGCGTACTGGAGATCCTGAACCTGTTGCCGACCATCGAGATCGAGCCGGAGCAGGTGGCTGATGTGGCTACAGGCTCCGCTCCCTCCCGCCACCACCTCTACAAGGTCGTGTTCAAAGAGTGGCACATGGTCGAGCCGGTTGTGCCGGGCGCCACGTTCGAGCTTCAGGATTATTATGACCACCCGGAAAAATACCGGGGTATCTTTGAACGTTATCTCCCCCATTTGACCGTGCTGATGAATGCTATTTTTTGGACAGAGCGCTACCCACGCCTGGTCACCAGGGCCTGTCTCAGGGAGCTGTTCGGCGGACAGACCCCACCTCGCCTGCGCGTCATCGGCGACATCAGTTGTGATCTGGAGGGAGCGGTAGAATGCACCGTCCGCTGCACCGATCCGGGCCAGCCGGTGTTTGTCTATAACCCTCTCAGCGGCGAGACAAGGGATGGGTATGAAGGGCCGGGCCTTGTCGTCCTGGCTGTGGATATCCTGCCCAGTGAACTGCCCCGTGAGGCTTCTGTCTACTTCAGCCAGGTCCTCAAGCCGTTTCTGCCGGCGATTGTCCGCTGCGACTTTTCACAACCGTTCGAGAGGTGTGCTCTGCCGCCGGAGATCAGGCGGGCGGTGATTGCGTACCGGGGTCAATTGACGCCCGATTATCAGTACCTTCAAGAGTTCTTGAAGAAGAAGGGGTAGAGGGGAAAGATGAAAAAGGTTCTCGTACTTGGAGCAGGGTTGGTGACCAGGCCGTTGGTCCGCTACCTGCTGGACGTGCCTGACTTTGAGGTGACGGTCGCCAGCCGCACGGTGGCCAAAGCCGCAGCGTTGACCGCTGACCATCCTCGAGGCCGGGCTCTGGCGCTGGATGTGGATGACGACGCGGCCCTGGAGGAGCAGATCCGCCGCGCCGACCTGGCGATCAGCATGTTGCCCTATGCCTACCACCCCAAGGTCGCCGCCCTGTGCGTGAAACACAAGAAGCACATGGTCACCACCTCCTACGTCAAGGAGGCCATGCGTGCCCTGGATGGCCCGGCTCAGGAGGCTGGCGTCATCCTGTTGAACGAGATCGGCGTGGACCCCGGCATTGACCACATGTCGGCCATGAAGGTCATCCATGACGTAGAGGCCAGGGGGGGGCAGATCAGCAGTTTTGTGTCGTGGTGCGGTGGGCTGCCGGCCCCCGAAGCCAATGACAATCCCCTGGGCTACAAATTCTCGTGGAGCCCCAAAGGGGTGCTGCTGGCCGGCAAGAATCCGGCTCGCTTCCAGAAGGAGGGCCGGATCGTGGACATCCCCGGCCAGGAGCTGTTTGACCACTACTGGCCGGTGTTTATCAGCGGCCTGGGCGAGTTCGAGGGCTATCCCAACCGCGATAGCCTGCCCTACGCCGAAACCTATGGCATCCGGCCCAGCGGCTGGATGTTCCGGGGGACCCTGCGCAATGTGGGGTGGTGCGCCACGCTGAAAAAGATCGCCGACCTGGGCCTGCTGGACGACACTCCCTGGAGCCAGATGCCGGCCACCTTCCGCCAGTTCACCGCCCGGTTGCTGGGCATCAGCCCGGAGGCCGACCTGGTCGGTTACCTGGCCGACCGGTGGGGTCTGCCCCGCGACGCCAAGCCGATTACCGACCTGGACTGGCTGGGCCTCTTTTCCGATGAACCATTGCCGGCAGGCAAGGTCACACCCATTGACATCCTGACAGAGCGGATGCTATCGTTGATGGCCTACAAGCCTGGCGAGCGTGATATGCTCATCATGCAGCACGAGTTCGAGGCCCGCTTTCCCGATCACCGGGAGATCATCACCGCCACGTTGATTGACTATGGCATCCCATACGGCGATACCTCCATGTCACGCACCGTCGGCCTGCCGGCGGCCATCGCCACGCGCCTGATCCTGCAGGGCGAGATCGCAGGGCCGGTCGGTGTCCAGATCCCGGTGATCCCGGAAATCTATGAGCCGGTGCTGGCTGAGCTGGCCCGGTTGGGCATCAGCCTGACCGAGACCCGGACCATGGCAGGAGATTGAGAGTGGATACGCAAGGATATATCGCCCTGGAAGAGCAGTACAACGCCCACAACTATAAACCGTTAGACGTGGTGCTCACCCGGGGCAATGGTGTGTGGGTTGAGGATGTGGAGGGGCGGCGCTACATGGATTTTCTGGCTGCCTACTCGGCTGTCAACCAGGGCCATTGCCACCCGCGCCTGGTCAAGGTGATGGTCGAGCAGGCAGCCCGCCTGGCGCTGACCAGCCGCGCTTTTCGCAACGATCAGTTGCCGCTGCTGGCCAGGGAATTGTGCGAGTTGACCGGCTATGAGATGATGCTGCCCATGAACACCGGAGCTGAGGCGGTGGAAACGGCCATCAAAGCGGCCCGCAAGTGGGGGTACCGGGTGAAGGGAGTGCCTGAGGACCAGGCCCACATCCTGGCCTGCTATGGCAACTTTCACGGACGGACCATCACCATCATCTCCTTCTCCTCTGAGGAGCAATACCGCGACGGCTTTGGCCCCTTTACCCCCGGGTTTGAGCTGATCCCCTACGGCGACGCGGCGGCCCTGGAAGCGGCCATCACCCCGCGCACGGTCGCCTTCCTGGTGGAACCGATCCAGGGGGAGGGGGGAGTGGTCGTCCCGCCGACAGGCTACCTGAAGCAGGTCCGCGACCTCTGCACCCGGCACAACATCCTGCTCATCACCGATGAGATCCAAAGCGGCCTGGGACGTACCGGCAGGTTGCTGGCTGCCGAGCATGAGGGGGTCCGCGCCGATGTGGTGACCCTGGGCAAGGCACTGTCGGGGGGAATGTACCCTGTTTCGGCGGTGCTCTCCAGCCGGGAGGTATTGGGGGTGTTTGAGCCGGGCGACCATGGCTCGACCTTTGGCGGCAACCCTCTGGCCTGCGCTGTGGCCCGTGAGGCGTTGAAGGTGCTGGTCGAGGAAAAGCTTGTCGAGCGGGCTGCCGAGTTGGGCGATTACCTGCTGGCCCGCCTGCGCCATCTCCACAGCCCCTACATCCAGCAGGTCCGGGGCCGGGGCCTGTGGGTGGGCATCGTGCTCCGGCCGGAAGCGGGCGGTGCCCGACGTTTTTGTGAGGCGCTGATGGACCGGGGTCTGCTGTGCAAAGAAACCCACTGGAACGTCATCCGCCTGGCCCCGCCCCTGGTCATCACCCGGGAAGAGATTGACTGGGCGGTGAACCGCCTGGCCGAGGTGCTGTCAACGGCCAATGGTCCATGACCGATGACCAGAGGTCGGTCTCGGCGCAGGTTCAGCCCCAGCAGAGATTGAGGCCTGCGGAAGGCCAATTTTGGTGCTCCAGCGGAACCTTTTGGCCTGCTGGAACGTCTACAGATCAGCACCACTCCGAAAAAGGTGCTTTCTCCTTTCTCCCTGGTTCGGGGAGGGGATGGGGGGCCCCTCCCCGAACGCTTTTGTCAGCACAGCAGGCGCAGGCGTTGTGGCAAAATCTCCATCTCGAAGCGGCGGGCTCCCAGGCCATAGATCTCCCCATCCACATGCGAGGCCCAGGGTGAGTCGCTGATCACCTGGACCCGGCGGCCCTGCGTCATGGTGATGTGGACATCGCGCGTGTGAGTGCCCCGCATGAACTGAGGCACAAAGCCCAGCATCCGCAGGCGGCCCACCTTGCCGGCCACACACAGGTCGAACAGCCCGTCGTCCATCCGGGAGCCGGGGGTCATGTAAAAGCCACCGCCGAAGCGATAGCCGTTCATGATCGAGACCATCAGGCTGGGCTGGGTGATCTCCCTGTCGTCCACACGGACCGTGGTGCGGGGGGCGTGATAATACACAGCCAGCGTCTTGAGCACCGCCACCAGATAGACGAGGAAACCCCGCAGCCGCTTTAACTTGCGGCTCTCGATGTTGACGATGGCATCAAAGCCGATCCCCACCCCATTGCCGAAATAGCGCGGTGGCTCGTTGTCAGCCTGGATGTGGCCCACATCCACGATCCGCTCCTGGCCGCAGGCGATGACCTGGCAGGCCGCTGCCAGGTCCATGGGCAACCCGGCCCCAAAGGCAAAATCGTTTCCTGTGCCGATGGGCACGATCCCCAACGCCGGGCCGTTGGCGCGGCCGTTGGCCTGGATCAGGCCGTTGATCACCTCGTTGACGGTGCCGTCTCCACCCACGGCCACCACCCGACCCCTGCCCTGCCTGGCCGCCTGATCGGCCAGATAGGTGGCGTGGCCGGGGGCCTGGGTGCTCACCAGCTCAAAGTCGAGGCCGTGGCGGCGCAGGTGGCCGGCGATCTGGGAAGACAGGCGCGCTCCTGCTCCACGCCCGGCAATCGGATTCAAGATGACGGTGATGGCGGACATTCCCTCTCCTGGAACCAGGAATTCTGAATGATCAAAACACCTGGACCGGGCAAAAGTTGCCCAACATTCTCCCCCCCGCGTTGCGCAGTGTCGAGCTACTTTTCAAATTGGCGGAGAAGTGGTATTATACAGGCGGACATGAGGAAAGGTCACAAACCATGAAGTTGCAAGGACCACGAGTCACGATCCGCCCCATGAAGCGGGAAGATCTGGAGGCCATGAACCAGTGGCGTCCCTTCGCCGATCCCCTGTATCAGCCCTTTGATTTTCCTCGCCGTGACCGGTCCGAACAGGATTCCTGGTTCGACTGGCGGAGCCAGGATCCCACCCGTCGTCTGTACACCATTGAAAATGAGAGGCACCAGGTCATCGGCAGCCTGACCTTGCGGGAGATTGACGGCCAGCAGTCGGCGCGGCTTGGGATCACCCTGGGAGCCGACTTTGTCAACCAGGGATATGGCACCGAAGCCCTCCGGCTTTTCCTGAACTATTTTTTTGAAACGTTGAGCTTTGCCCGGATGGTCCTGGATGTGGCGGCTACAAATCTGCGAGCGGTGCACACCTACCGCTCCCTGGGCTTCCGCCAGGTGGGTCAGCATTATCGCCCTGCCGATCACCCCAGCTATCGCACCCTCCAACGCGATCCGCATTACCGTCACCTGCATCCCTTTTTCCGCCGCCAGGGCACGTTGTCTCAGGTGCTGTTTTACGACATGGTCTTGACCCGCGAGGAATGGATAGAACGGAATCAGGCCGGCGAGGTATCGGGCGCTTGAATTCCGGACACCTGGCGAACCGGCCTGAGTAGCTCGACAATGTTAAATTAACGTAAATGGCGATCAAGGCGGACCTCACCCCATCCCCCAACCCCCTTCCCCTCTCCGCGGCGGAGAGGGGAAGGGGGCCAGGGGGTAGGGGTG
>Ga0209018_1001611_pt1 | contig 17728 bp, 20 predicted proteins | sample YNPBryBLVA2012_FD_185814 | JGI IMG/M metagenome (GOLD analysis project Ga0209018, IMG submission 185814) | Anoxygenic and chlorotrophic microbial mat microbial communities from Yellowstone National Park, USA - YNP Bryant BLVA 2012 (SPAdes)... ...
ACGCGGCGGAAACTCGCGGCGGAGGATCGCGCGCTGGCGGTCAAGGCGCGCGCGCTACGACGGCGGTTGCACGCGCAGCAAAAGTACGCGCGTGGGCTGTACTCCGGCGGGACGCTGTGTGAAGAGACGATGCGAATCTGGCAAGCATCGCTCGGCGCGGTGTGGTCGAACGCGCCGCTGGATGCGCGTTACAAGTTGCCCGATTCCAACCGAAGCAAGCAACACACTGTCGTTGATCTCGGCGAGGAAGAATTTACCATCGGGCGTCCGCATCCGATGATTGATAACACGGTGCGTGTGCAACGGATCGTCCAAGAAGCGCGCGATCCGCGCGTGGCGGTGATCGCGCTCGACGTGGTCATCGGTTATGGCGCGCATCCCGACCCGGCGGCGGAACTTGGACCGGCGATTGTGGAGGCAAAACAAATCGCGGCGAGGAAGAATCGCGATTTGATCGTCATTGCGTCTGTCACCGGAACAGAAAACGATCCGCAAGGACTGACGCGACAAACGTTGGCGTTGCGAAAAGCGGGCGCGGTGGTGCTGGGGAGTAATGCAGCGGCGGCAAAGTTGGCGGCGGAGATTGTGAAGCGCGGAGAGGAATCGGTCAAGACGCGAGCTCGTGCTTGAGGCGCTCGACAACCCAGGCGCGAATCAGGGTTTGATAATCCGTGCCCTTGTGTTGCGCCACTGTCTTCAATTTGCCCATCGTGACAGGATCGAGTTGGACTGTAATGCGCGTGCGCGGTGGACGCGCATCTACGAACTTGATATTCACCGGCTCGGTTTCGTTCAAGAACGCGGTGGCATCGTGCTTTGCCCAGAACTCGGCTTCTTCTTGTTCACTAGCAAATTTGGGAATCTTGGACATTTTGCACCTATTTCCGACTGAAGAAACGACGCTCCGAATCCGTCATATCTCGCGCGGTGATCGGTTTGATCCGCTGACCTTCCCACGCGAAGACGATGAACAGGTACCGCCCATCTTCAGAGCGTCCAAACAATTGGTACTTGCCCGACTCGACTCGACGAACTTTGTATGGAGGATTGAAGAATGCTTCTTCAACTTCTGCTGGCTCGACATCATGCTCCGTGATGATCTTTTCGATCACCCAGTCAAGCCAGTGGAAGCCGTCAATGCGCTGTTCCATAGTGTCTCCGTTATCGAGCGTGGCTACATTTTACGTGGTCTGGAATAACAAGTCAAGTCAGACTTTATGGGAAACTCACCATGCCAAACATTCAGGATTCGTTCAGCAAACCACTCGCAGTGATCAACATCGGCTTGCAAACTTTTGCAGAGAGCGTGCGCGCGCAAGGCGTCGAGGTGATTGACGTTGACTTTCGCCCATCGCCGTACGACGCGCCGCGCCTCACGCGCACGCGCGCGGGTGTAGACATCGAAGCCGCGAACGCGGAAGCCGTGCGACGCATCGCCTCTGGCAAGGCGGTGCTTGTCGGCTTGGGCATCGCGCGCGAGGTGATTCCAGGAATGCGCGACAAGATGATTCTACACGCTGGTCCACCCATCACGTGGGAGCGAATGTGCGGACCGATGCGCGGCGCAATCATCGGCGCGTGTTTGTACGAGGGGTGGGCGCAATCGCCGGAGGATGCCGCGCAACTCGCGTCATCCGGCGCGTTGACGTTCGAGCCGTGCCATCATCATCACGCGGTCGGACCGATGGCGGGAATCATTTCGCCTTCGATGCCGGTGTGGATCATCGAAAATGCGGCGTTCGGGAATCGCGCGTTCTGCACGATGAACGAGGGGCTGGGCAAAGTGTTGCGCTTTGGCGCGTTCGCGCCGGAGGTGATCGAAAAACTAAAGTGGATGGCGGCGACGCTATATCCCGCGCTCGACCACGCAGTGCGTTCGATAGACGGCGGCGTGGATATCAAGAACCTGATCGCGCAGGCGTTGTATATGGGCGACGAGTGCCACAATCGCAACAAAGCCGGCACATCGTTGTTCCTGCGCGCGATCGCGCCCGCGCTCGCGCGCACATCCGCCGATGGCGAAACCGTCGCGCGCGTGATCGAGTTCATTGATCGCAACGATCACTTTTTTCTCAACCTCTCGATGCCTGCCGCGAAAGCGTTGACCGAACCAGCGGAAGGAATCGCTGGCTCGACGATTGTGACGACGATGGCGCGCAATGGCACCGATTTTGGGATTCGCATCGCGGGATTGCCGGGCAGGTGGTTCACCGCGCCGGCGGGGCGCGTGAAAGGGTTGTACTTTCCGGGTTTCAATGAAGCGGACGCGAATCCGGATCTGGGCGATAGCACCATCACGGAGACGGCGGGCTTTGGCGGGATGGCAATGGCGGGCGCGCCGGCGATTGTGAAATTCGTCGGCGGCGTACCGCAAGACGCGCTGGAGGCGACGCTGGAGATGTACGATATTTGCGCGACGGAACACGATACATTTCTGCTTCCCGCGCTCAACTTTCGCGGCGCGCCGCTGGGCATTGACGTACGCCGCGTTGTCGAAACGGGGCTCGCGCCGCGGCTCAACACCGGCATCGCGCACAAGGAGCCGGGCATCGGGCAAATTGGCGCGGGGCTCTTGCGCGCACCGATCGAGTGTTTTGTGGCAGCGTTTGAGGCGATGCGTGAGGCGTGATACGTGAGGCGTGAAACGTGAAACGTGATGCGTGAGGCGTGAAACGTGAGACGTGATGCGTGAGGCGTGAAACGTGAGACGTGATGCGTGAGGCGTAATCATCTCCCAAGAAAGGGGAAAACTTGGCAAACACGGCAGGTACGTCGAAAGTTTTGGCGAGCGAAAACAAGCCGATGACGTTGTGGCTACGCTTGCTGATTGCGATTCCGCTGGCGGCGATCTTTGTTTGGGTCGGCTACACCATTGGCATGCCGCTGGCTTTCGTTGCGGGAATGTTGTCCGATTCGTGTGACCGGCTTTATGTGCTTTGGGAGATTTGGATTTTGGTCTTGTGGACCGGCGTCTTGCTCATCAGCGCGTTGTCACCGGCGATTTTGATTGCGCTGGGACGCCGCTGGCGCTGGGTGTTGCTGAGCGTCGTGGCAGGATTTGCGATCAGTGTGACGTGGTACGTGTTGTGGTATGTGATCGCGCTGGTGGCGTGTGCGGTGTAGGTGTTGGCGAGGCGAAGACGTAATTCGTGATGTGCGAGACGTGATACGTGATGCGTGATACGTGAGGGATTGCTCAGCGGCGCGGCATCGAGCAGACATTGGGGAATTCGTCTTCGGCGTTCTTGGGGCGATCACCGCCACGCAACGTGCGGACGAGCCGGATGATTTGCCCGCGAAATTCCAAGCCGCCGGAGACGAGCGCGGCAAAGACGAGTTGCGAGAGAAACGCGTTGCTCGCGATTTTGGATTCAACTTTTGCATTTTAACTTTTCACTCTTTACTTCCACAGGAGGAACCTATGAAACTGATTGACCTCACCATCCCGCTCGGCATCCAAACGCCAGCGTGGCCCACCTACGAGCCGCTCCAACTCAAGTACTTTAAGCGACTCGCGCCCAACGGTGCGAACGGGCAGCTGCTCACCCACTCCAACCACCTCGGCACGCACCTCGACGGCGAGATTCACTTTTTCACGCCGGGCAAAGACATCGCGTCGCTCGACCTCAACGATTTCCTCGTCGGTCCCGGCGTCGTCGTTGATCTTTCGGACGTTGCGGGCGATTACGACATCTACACGTCCAAGATGGTCGAAGACCGCGTCGAGGTGCGCGAAGGCGACATCCTCATCATCCACACCGGCTATCATCGCTACGGCTGGGATCAGCCGCTCGCCGACGAAGTGCGCTACATGGTCAAGCATCCCGGACCCGACCGCGAGTTCGCCGAATGGGCAAAGCGCAAAAAGATCAAGTGGATCGGCGTGGACTGCGGCAGCGCAGACCATCCGATGAACACGATCATCCGCAATTGGATGCCGCGCCAAGCCGCCGAGGCGGAGGAGCATTTCAAGCACAAGTACGGCAAGACGCTCGAGCAAGTCTTCACCGGCGACAAGTACCAATTGATGCACATCGAAATGTTCCCGCACCACATCATCCATCTCGAATGTGCGGGCGGCGACATTGACCTGCTACTCAACCAGCGCACGACGATTGGCTGCTTCCCCTGGCGCTTTGTGGACGGCGAATCGTGCATCTGCCGCCTCGTCGCATTCGTGGACGACGCGCAGTACGCCGCGCTGATGAAAAAGAAGGAGGGATTGCCTAAGACGAAATTTGGTGATATAGTTGCAACGTGTAAGCAAATTTAGAAGTTGGAGGTTGGAAGTTGGAAGATGACGGTCAAGAGTTATCGAGACCTTGAAGGTAACTACTCAGCCACCGTGTCATTTCGAGCGAAGCGAGAAATCTCGCAATGTTGGAACGAGATTTCTCGGTGCAAACAGCGCACCTCGAAATGACAGGGTGAGTAGTTACCCTTGAAGTTTACCAACGTGCGCGTAAACTTGTCTTGCCGGTCTATCAACTCGCCGAGCAACTTCCCAAGGATGAACGATTCGATTTGCGCGATCAAATCCGCCGCGCCTGCAAATCGGTAGTAGACAACATCGTCGAAGGATACAGTCACAAAGACACACCAGCCAAAGCCAAATCCTTCTGGCGCATCTCGATGGGCTCGGCAAACGAGATGGTCGAGCATTTGGAACAAGTCATTCTGCTGAGTTATTCTACCACCGAGATCGTCAAGCCGCTTGCCGACGAATATACCGTCATCGCCAAACAACTCAATAAACTAATCCAGAATTGGAAAAAGTTCTAATCCAACCTCCAACCTCCAACCTCCAACTTCCAACATCCAACCTCCAGGAAAAAGGAGAACCACCTATGCCCATTGACCTAGAACTCGAATCCGTCTTGCGCCCGCCCGAACTGCCGATGGTGCCATACCCGCCCAAAGTGATCACACTCGCCAACGGCAAGCCGATGGTCGTGCGCGAGATCACGCGCGAGGATGTGCCGCGCGTCCTCGAAGCAATTCGTCCGATTATGACGTACGAGCGCGATTACTACGACATCGTCGCGTCGCGCGTCTACGCTGAACTGCTCGCGTGGTACCGTTGGCGCATCGTCAACGAATTTGTGTTGATCGCGCAGATTGACGGAATGCTCGTCGGACTCGTCAACAGTCGGATGCTCAACGCGAAAACCGGGATGAGTCTCCACACCTTGACGATCGATCGCGGGTTGCGCGTCGGCTCGCATATGTTCGCGGCGAAGATGGAACATCACATCGAGTACCTCAAGCAAGAAGAAGTACTCATCGTCGCGGAAAGCCCCATCGGTTTCCGCCGCTGGATGATCGAGTACGGACTGGAGCCGACGAACATTCCGCACGAACTCGGCGGCGCGCCATCGTACCGCTTGTCGAAAGAATTGTACTATGCGACCAAAGACCGACTCGTCGTCGGCGATCGACCAGTGCCGAAAGAATTGCTGGACAAGGCGATGGAGGACATTATCGTCGTGGACGAGAAAACCGTCGCGCAAAAAATCTGCGGCGTGAAAGGGAGGTAGAGATGAGACCCGTTGCAATTGTCGGCGCAGGAATGATCCCCTTCGGTCGCCGCGACGAAGATACGCTGATGGATATGCTCGCGTACGCGTCCCTCAACGCGCTCGATGACGCGGGCTTGGGCGACAAGAGTGTGAACGCGGTCTATGTGGCGAACATGGGCGCGGGAATTTTGAATCATCAGTCCTCGGTCGCCAGCGCGCTCGTGGACCGGCTCAGTTTGCTGCCCGCTGCCGCCGAATCCATCGAGAACGGTCCCGCCTCCGGCGCCTCTGCCATCAAGAACGGCTTGCTCGCCGTCGCGTCCGGTTACTACGACCTCGTGCTGGTCGTCGGCGGCGAAAAGATGCGCGACGTTTCCGGTTGGCGCGCGACCGATTTCGTCGCTACGATGACGCATCCGACCGCCGAGTACATCTACGGCATCACGCTACCAGGAATGGCGGGAATGTTTACGCGACTCTACATGCAAAAGTACGGCGTCACGCGCGAGCATCTCATCCAAGTCGCCATCAAGAATCAAGAGATGGGCGCGCTCAATCCATACGCGCACGTCGAATCGCGCATCACGCACGAGGGCATCGCCGATTCGTGGCACTCGCGCGTGAACAATCCACCCGCCGCCGATCCGTTACATCTGTACGATGTGTGTCCCGTCAGCGATGGCGCGGCGGCTGTGATCCTCGCGCCACTCGAACGCGCCAAGGAATTCAAAAAGACGCCGATTGTGATCGCCGGGTTCGGTCAAGCGACCGATACGCACACGCTGCAGGAACGCGACGACCCGACCGATCTCAAAGCGGTCACGCTCGCGGCGCAGCAAGCGTTCGAGATGGCAAAGTTGAAGCCGAGCGATATTCACGTCGCGGAACTGCACGACGCGTTCACAATTCTCGAAATCGCCGAGAGCGAGCATGTCGGCTTTTTCAAAAAAGGTGAGGGCGCCAAAGCCGTGGAGCAAGGCAAGACCAAACTCGGTGGACAAATTCCAATCAATGTCTCCGGCGGCTTGAAAGCGCGCGGACATCCGGTGGGCGCGACCGGCGTTGCGCAAGTGGTGGACATCGTTTGGCAACTGCGCCACGAGTTGCCGAAGGAACGCCAAGTGCAAAACGCGGTGAACGGCTTGACCGTGAACTTTGGCGGATTTGGCAACAATGTGTTAGCGTTCGTTTTGCGGCGAGGTGACAAATGAAAAAGAAAATTCAAATCGTCGCGTACAAATGCAAAAAATGCGGCAAGATTCACTTTCCCTACCACGACCGCTGTCTCGCGTGCAAGAGCCGCGAGTTCGAGAAAATCGAACCGCAAGGCAATGTGAAATTACTCACCTTCACCCAAATTTTCAATCTGCCCTGGGGCTTTGACAGCCGCTTTCTCTTCATCGGTATCGGCGAATTCGAAAACGGCATCCGCGCGATGGGGCAGATCGCCGCGAACGCGCCCGAAGAATTGAAACTGGGAATGACGCTCAAACCGACGTGGGATGTGGTGCGCGTGATTTCCGGCGAGAAGGTGTATGGCTTGAAATTCGAGCCGGTCAAGTAAGTTCAAGGTTCGAGGTTTATGGTTGAACCTTGAACCCACGAAAGGAGGTAGCGCGCCGCAATCGCGTGTCTGGCACACACAATCGTTATCCACCCCGCACGTATTTTCCCGAGGAAGGAGAACTCGAATGGCAGTCGAAAGAAAAGTCTTCGGCTATATGCCGGATGACGTCCCCGATTGGGGTTCGATGATTAGTCTGGGCTTTCAACAAGTCCTGACGATGTTTCCCGCTACCGTGTTGGTCGCTATCCTGACCAAGTTCGATGTGGGAGTCACCTTGCTCGCCAGCGGCTTGGGTACCATCATCGCGCTACTCGTCTCGGGCCGGCGAATTCCGATGTACTATGGTTCCAGTTTTTCGTACATCACGGTTGTCATCACGACGATGACGCTGTACGCCAAGGATTGCTTTACCGATCCCAAAACGTTCTACTGCCCGGAGGGAGTTCGCATCGTTCAAGTCGGTATCATCGGCACCGCTGTCTTGGAAATTCTGGTCGGCTTGCTCATCATGCGAATCGGCAAGGACGCGCTGGACAAGGTGCTGCCGCCGGTCATCACCGGCAGCGTGGCAATGGTGATCGGTATCGCGCTCGCCGGCGCCGCGCTGAACATGGCGGGCGCGCACTGGGGCGTCGCGTTCGTCACGTTGATCGTTACGGTGGCGTTCTCGGTCTATTTGCAAAATCGCGGCTTGCTAGGAATGTTGCCCATCTTGCTCGGCGCGATTGTCGGCTACATCGTCGCCATTCCATTCGGCTTGGTAGATTTCTCGCTCGTCGCCAAAGCCGATTGGGTTCGTGTCCCCGCGATCACTCTGCCCGCGTTCGAGAATCCCGCCGCGTGGGGCGCCGTGCTGAGCATCGCGCTCATCGCCATCGCTACCATTCCCGAATCTACCGCGCACCTCTATCAGATGTCGCTCTACATTGATCAACTGGCAAAAGAACTGGGTCGCAAGCCGCTGGAGATCAAACGCTTGATTGGCTTGAACCTAGTGGCAGATGGTAGCGATGACTTTGTCGTTGGCTTTCTGGGTGGTTGCGCCGGCACCAACTATGGCGAGAACAACTCGCTGATGGCGATCACGCGCAACTATTCCATCCCGGTGTTGATGGCAGCGGGCGTCATCGCGATCCTGCTCGGTTTCATCGGCAAACTCGCCGCGCTCGTCAACACGATTCCGGTCGCGGTCACCGGCGGTCTCGCCATCTATCTCTTTGGCGTGATTGGGATGCAAGGTGTCGCGCTCATCCAATCCGAACGCGTCAACCTGTTCGACCCGAAACAGTTAGCCATCGGCGCAACGATTTTGGTGCTGGGCATCGGCGGCAATCTGGGGTTGAAGGATGGTTTGTTCCCCTTCCCGATTCCCGGCTTTTTCCCCAACGGCATCCCGGCGATCGTCTTTTCCGCGATTGTTGGTATCTTGATGCAATTGTTGTTCCTCGTCCTCCCGCCGCGTCTGTTTGGCGTTGAAGAACGCGAGAACATCAATCCATAAGTCCACCGTTCGAGGTTCAAGGTTCGAACGTTGAACTTTGAACCTCGAACTTGGAACACAAGGAGCCACATGCTTCCCAGCCCCGGCCTTCCTTCCTTCGATTACATCAAACCCGCGTCACCGGCGGATGTGACCCGCTTGCTCCTCAAGCACGCTGGCGACGCGCGTATGTTTATGGGCGGTACCGATGTGTTCGTGCGGATGCGCGATGGATTCATCACGCCAAAAATTTTGATTGATGTGAAACGCTTGCCCGGCATGACCGCGATCAAATTCGGCAAGCGCGCCGGTCTGACGATGGGCGCGGGCGCGGATATGAACTCGATTGCGCGGCATCCGGCGGTTGCCGAACATTATCCGCTGCTCGTGCAGGCGATCGAATCGGTTGCCTCGTACCAACTCCGCACGCGCGCGACGATGGGCGGCAACCTGTGCAACGCGTCGCCAGCCGCCGATACCGCGCCCGCCGCGCTGGTGCTGGGCGCGAATCTCGTTTTGCGCGGGCTGCGCAGTGAACGCGTTGTCCCCATCGAAGAATTTTTTCTGGGACCCGGCAAGACCGCGCTCAAGCCCGGCGAATTTTTACTACGCATCGAAATTCCACCGCCACCCAAAGGCGCGGTCGGCACCTATCTGAAACTCGGTCGCAACGCGTATGGCGATCTTTCGATTGTCGGCGTTGCGGTGCTGGGTTATCCGGACAAGCGCGCGAAATCCGGCTACACATTTCGGATCGCGCTGGCATCCGTTGCGCCCACACCGATTCGCGTGCCGCGCGCCGAAGCGATTTTGTCCGCGGCGCCCCTCACGCCGGAAGTGATCGAACGCGCGGCAACTGCCGCGATGGACACCGCGCAGCCCATCAGCGATGTGCGCGCGAGCGCCGAATATCGCCGCGCAATGGTGAAGACGTTGACGCGGCGCGCGCTCGAACGGGTCGTGGGTTCAATGTTCGAGGTTCGAAGTTGATTGGTCATCCAACTTAACCTCGAACCTTGAACTTTGAACCTTTAACCATGGAACTCACTTTGGAAAAACCGCAAGCGCGCACGCTGCCATCGCTCTGGTGGGCGATGTTTCTCATTTCGCTGCCGTTCGGCATCCTAGGATTTGTTATGCCCATCTACGGCAAAGAGTTGGGCGCGTCTGCCGTTGAAATTGGCGGATTGTTTTCCGCGCTCGCGCTCGTGCCGATCTTTGTGCGACCGTTTCTGGGATTCGCCCTGGATCGGTGGGGCAGGCGACCATTCTTGTTGATGGGCTTGGGCGGCTACGTCGCGGCGATGATCGTTTTTTGTTTGTCGAACACGGTGCAACTATTGACGACGGCGCGTTTCATCCAAGGTTGGGGACAAGCGTTTCTGTGGCTCGCGGCAGTGACAATCGTTGCCGATGTGGCGAGCGTGACCGGACGCGGACACAACTTTGGACAGATTGACGAGGCGATCAGTCGCGGCGCGCTCATCGGCACGACGCTAGGATTCACGGCGATTTTCACGCTGGCGGGTTTCAAAGTGAAATTGACGCAGGCGTGGTTTTGGCTTTTTCTCGCGTACACCCTTCCCGCGCTGCTCGCGTTCGGAATCGCGTGGCGCGGCATCGGCGAGACGCGCCCAGACGCAACGCGCGCGCCGATGGACCAACGTCCTCTGTCGCGGCAGCTCGTCGCGCTGATGGGCATCGTCTTTGCCACCGGCGCGTCCAGTGCGATGGTGTGGCCCCTGCTGATGATTTTTCTGCAAGACCACCTGCGCGCCGATGTGGGCGCGCTCGGCGTGGCTTATGTTCCGGCGGCGATCATCAGTTCAGTTCTACCCTCGCGTCTCGGACGCATCGCTGACCGCTGGGGGCGCAAACTGCCGATGATCGGCGGATTGATCGTGGGCGCGGTCGCGTCCGCGCTGATTCCGCATCTGGGCAGTCTCGTCGCGCTCGCGCTGTTGTGGACCATCGAGTCGGCGAGTTACGCGGCGGCAACGCCGGCAGAGCGCGCCTTCGTCGCCGACATTGCCGGCGAGGATGTGCGCGGAAGTAGTTACGGACTGTACACGTTCGCGTATTTTCTCGGCGCGGCGGTAGGACCGCTTGCTGGTGGTTGGCTGTACGACAACACGCATCCCGCGATGCCGTTTTACCTCAACACGGTTGTATTGCTCATCAGCGCGGTGTTGGTTGCGATGGTGCTGCGCGAGACGCGGAACGTGAACATTTGACACCTATACGCCATTGGCGTATACCTCTGCCGCGAACATCGAGGTCTGTATGGTCATCGTTGAAACAAGGGTATTCACTCGCCGAGTTCGCGAACTGCTCTCGGATGAAGAATACCGGGACTTGCAGATCGCGTTGGTCAATCGTCCCATTGTCGGAGCAGTGATTGTAGGAAGTGGCGGATTGCGTAAACTGCGCTGGACAGTGAAAGGGAAAGGCAAGCGTGGCGGTTTACGGGTGATCTACTACTGGGCGACTTTGCAAGACCAATTGTTGATGTTGTTCATTTACCGCAAGAGCGAACGGGATGACTTGACGCGCGATCAGTTAAAGACCTTGAAGAAAATTGTCGAGGAGGAATATCCGTGAAGGATGAATTGTTCGAGGAACTAGTCGCCAGCGTACGTGAGGGCGGCGCGATTTTGCGCGGCAAGGTTGCACCTTCGCGCAAGTTTGTCATAAACAAGACGGATGTGAGGCGCATCCGCGTGAACTACCGGCTTTCACAGGGACAATTTGCCGCGCTGCTGGGTATCAGTGTCGCGACGTTGCGGAATTGGGAGCAAGGGCGCCGCGCGCCCAAGGGCGCCGCGCGCGTGTTGCTCCAGGTCGCTGCCAAGCATCCGGAAACAGTCTGGGATGTAGTCAAGCCCGTCGTCACGCAAAACCAGACCGGCAGCGCAAGGCGGATTGCGCGCACGCGCAAGGCATTACGCGTCTAGCAGCGCGGTGCTGGTGGCAGCGGTGCTGCGCGAGACGCGGGACGTGAGGCGTGATGCGTGAAACGTGAAACGTGATGCGTGAAACGTGAAACGTGATGCGTGAAACGTGAAACGTGAAATGCGAAGCACAGTCCAAATTTCGCGCAACGCGCATCACGCATCACGCATTACGCATTACGCCTTACGCACCACGCACCACGCATCACGCAATACGCAATACGAAATACGGAGTACACCTATGTCCCAACACTCAATCACACTTACTGTCAACGGTACGACCGAACGCGCAACCGTTCCATCCAATATGACCTTGCTCACAATGTTGCGCGAAGTGCTTGTGCTGACCGGCACCAAGAACGGCTGCGCGGCAGGCGAGTGCGGCGCATGCACCGTTTTGATGAACGGCGAGCCGGTCAATTCCTGTATGGTGCTTGCTGTCGAAGCGGACGGCGCGGAAATCGTCACCGTCGAAGGGCTGGCGCGCGATCATCAACTCGACGCGATTCAGCAAGCGTTCGTTGACCTGACCGGCGTGCAGTGCGGCTTTTGCACACCGGGGATGCTCATCAGCGCGCGCGCGCTGCTCGACCGCAATCCGCATCCAACCGAAGACGAAATCAAGGACGCGCTGCGCGGCAATCTGTGCCGCTGCACCGGCTACACGCGGATTGTAGAGGCGGTGAAGCAGGCGGCGTGATACGCGATGCGTGATGCGTCACATTCACGGATCACGTTTCACGCATCACGGCAAAAGGAGAATCACAAATGACCAACATAATCGGTGAAAGCATCCCGCGCGTCGACGCGGTGGACAAAGTGACCGGCGCGGCAAAATTCGCGGACGATTTGCAATTCGGTCCCGGCTTGCTCTACGGCCGACTGGTGCGTAGTCCGTACGCGCACGCGCTCGTCAAGAAAATTGATGTGTCGCGCGCGCTCGCGCTCGATGGCGTCAAAGCGATTGCGACCGGCGCGGACACGCCCGGCTACATCGGCTTGTACTTGCAAGACCGCCACATCTTTGCGACCGACCGCGTGCGCTACATTGGCGATCCGGTCGCGGGCATCGTCGCGACGAGCGAAGAAATCGCGGAGCAAGCCGTCCGCCTGGTCAAGGTCGAGTACGAGGAACTCCCCGCGGTGTTCGATCCACTCGACGCGATCAAACCGGACGCGCCGCTCATTCATCCCGATTTGGGCAAGTACACCGTGGCGAATTTCATTTTTCCCAAGCCCGGCACCAACATCTCGAATCATTTCAAAGTCCGCAAAGGTGATGTCGAAAAGGGATTCGCGCAGTGCGACGTGATCGTCGAAGGCGAATTTCGCGTGCCACAAATTCAGCACGTCCCCATCGAGCCGCACATCGCCATCGCGCTCGCGGAACAATCGGGCAAGATTACGCTGTGGGGCAGCAGCCAATCGCCGTTCGCGCAGCGCGATTTGATCGCCAAGGCGTTGGGCATCAGTCAAGGCGATTTGCGCGTCGTCGCGCCGTACATCGGCGGCGGGTTTGGCAGCAAAGCCGGCGTTTCGATGGAAGCGTGCGCGGTCGTGATGGCGCAAAAGGTGCCGGGGCGACCGGTGAAATTGCGTTTGACGCGCGAGGAAGAATTTTTCTGCGCGTTCGTGCGGCAGGGCTTGGTCGCGCGCACCAAGGTCGGCGCGACCAAAGACGGCAAACTCGTCGCGATGAAAACCGAGTACTATTGGGACGCCGGCGCGTACACCGAGTACGGCGTCAACATCACGCGCGCCGGTGGTTATTCGTCAACGGGTCCGTACGAAATTCCGAATGTGTGGGCGGATTCGTACTGCTGCTACACCAATCATCCGGTCGGCGGACCGATGCGCGGATTCGGTATGCCGGAGATTCACTGGGGCATCGAACAATTGATGGATCAGGTGGCGGAAAAACTGGGAATGGACGCGCGCGCGTTTCGATTGAAGAATTGTTTGAAGACCGGCAGTGAAGTGGTCACGGGTTGGAAGATGCATCCCACCGGCTTGACCGAGTGCATCGAAAAAGCGACCGCGGCAATCGAGTGGGGCAAGCGCGAGCCAGCATCGGCGCCGCACAAACGCCGCGGCAAAGGGATGGCGATTATGTGGAAGGCGCCGGCAATGCCGCCGAACGCGGGGTCGTCATCGTACGTGCGCTTGAACGAAGATGCCACAGTGACGGTTGGCTTGGGCGGGCAAGAGATCGGGCAAGGGACGCACACGGTGATGGCGCAGATGGTCGCCGCCGCGCTCGGCGTGCCGGTCGAATGGGTTCGCATCGCGACGCCGGTGGACACGCAGTACAGCCCGTACGAATGGCAGACGGTTGCCTCGCGCCTCACGTGGAGTATGGGCAACGCCGTCGTCGCCGCGGCGAAACACGCGCGCCAACAAATTCTGGAACTCGTCGCGGAACATTGGAACGAAAAAGTTGAAGACCTCGACATCAAAGATGGCAACGTGATTTCGTACAAGTCCGAGCAATCGCTGCCGCTGAAAAACATGGTCGTCTACGGTTTGCCGAAGGAAGGCGATTGCGGTTGGCGCGGTGGTCCCATCGTTGGGCGCGGCAATTTTATGCCGACGTACGTCACGGGACTGGACCCGGAAACCGGGCAAGGTCCGCGTTCGGTCGTGCATTACACTGTCGGTTGCCAAGCGGTTGATTTGGAAGTGGACATCGAAACGGGGCAAATCGAAATCTTGCGCGTCGCCGCCGCGTTCGATGTGGGCAAGGCGATCAATCCCGATCAGGTGCGCGCGCAGATGGAAGGGGGCGTGGTGCAGGGCGCGTCGTCCGCGCTGTTCGAGAAACTCGATTTGCGGAATGGCAAGGTAGTCAACCCGTCGTTCGTGGACTATCGCATCGCGACGAGTGTGGATATGCCGCGCAAAATCATTCCGCTCATCGTCGAAGAGCCGCAGGACGATGGACCGTGGGGCGCGCGCGGCATCGGCGAGCATGCGATGGTGCCGACCGCGCCGGCAATTGCGAATGCAGTCTACAACGCGGTGGGGATTCGTTTGCCCAGTCCGCCGCTCTCCGCCGAGCGCGTGTTTTTGGCGATACAAGAGGACGAAAGACGAAAGACGAAAGTTTGATTGGCGCGACGGCGCGCGCGTTGCTGACGCGCTCGCGATTCGTCGGAGCGATTTTGGCGATTGTCACCGACGCGGTCTACGTGCTGTCCGAAAATCTGGAATTGCTCTGGCTGACGCGGAACGATGTGCCGATGCACCCGCGCGCGTGGCGTGGCGATTTCGATTTCCGGGCGTTGCGCGTGGGGATGCCAGTTCAATCCGATGGCGCGCGATTGGAATGTGTGGGAGCGCAATTCATTGCGCCCCTGCAAAATGCGCGTGTGTGGCAACCGATGCCGATTGTGCTATCGCGTGTTGCGCCGCGCGAGATGATGATCGCGCGCGCGCGAGGAGTAGACCTGGCAAGTTTCTCAAAACCTGTCAGGTCGCTGAAAGACGCACGCGCGCTGATCGGCTTGGGCGAGGGACTAACACCATCGGGCGATGATTTCGTCGGCGGGTGGTTGTTTGCAGCGCATCATTTGCGCGCGGCGTACCCGGACGCGTTGCGCTGGGATCAGCGCGAGGTGGACGATTTGCTCGAGTACGCGCGCTCGCGCACGAACGTCATCAGTTACGCGCTCTTGTGTGATCACGCGCGCGGTCAAAGCGTCGAGCCGCTGCACGATTGGCTTGCTGCGCTACTGTGCGGCGCGAGTTCGCGCGAGATGGCGATGCGCGCGCGGCGCGTGCGCGCGCTGGGGCATACGACGGGAAAAGCGTTACTCGCCGGCGCGCAGGCGCGGATTTGGGACGACTTGGCACCCGCCGTGCTGCATTAATTTGCCAAATGCGTCAACCTGTGTTATATTCAATTTGCTCGTGATTTCGCCACCTTAGCTCAATCGGTAGAGCAGACGCTTCGTAAGCGTCCGGTTTCCGGTCCAAGTCCGGAAGGTGGCTAGAGTCCCCGTGAGAATCGCGGGGATTTTTTGTTTTTCCCCACCTTTTTCGAATGGAGTAAACACCCCATTGCAAGATACAGTACTCGGCGGATAGTCATTTCTCCCGTGATGTGATACAAGATAGATGCATAGTTCGAAAGGAGGTGCGCGATGTTTCAGGATTTGATTGATGGATTGGTCATCCTCGCGCTGTTCTTCGTGCGGCTCGGTGTGCCGGTGATTCTCACGCTGGGCATCGGCATCTGGCTGGAGAAGAGATTGCGCCCCGCCGAGACGCAATCGGAGCGCAAGCCCACCCGTCGCGGGACGATCATTCCCTTTCCGCGAGGAGCGCAAAACGCGCGCGCCTCGCTCACGGCGGCAACGCATTGTTGGGACGTTAAACAGTGTGACGCCGCGACTCGCGCCCAGTGCGCGGCATACCAACGCCCGGATCTCCCCTGTTGGCTGGCGCTCCAAGCCACCGGCGGTCGCGTACGCGCCGAGTGCGCCGATTGCGCAATGTACGTTCGACCGCAACAAGCCGTCAGGTGACCCGTCACGCGTCTACATCACTTCCCCCATCCAACGATGGGGGATTTTCTTTTTCCAAAATGGACTAGTTCACGAATAGAAATTTTTGCGCTACGGGTTTATAAGAGAAGCAGAAAGATATGTGAGACCCATCGTCCCACATTTTTAGGAGGTGCCAAATGTTGACCGATGTATTGTTCATCGCCGTGTTCTTTGTCACACGGATTGTTTTGCCGCTGGCTGTGACCTATCTCGTTGGGATTGGGATCGAACGCGCGTTGAATCGCACGCCGCGCGCCAAGACATCGCCCGCCGGAAAACTGCTGGAACGTCACGCGCTCTAGCGCGCAAGCCCAGCACTCCAATCTCTCACGGGGACAAGCCAGACCCAAGCGGAAATTTTTTCCTTTGTTTGTAGTGAGGCGATTCATCGCCGCTGCGCGCCGAGAATACATACCGCGCGGCTGAGTACGCGCTTGTTTGTAGTGAAGCGATTCATCGCCGCTGCGCGCCATGAATGGCGCAACTACGATGGCGCAACTACGAAAAGTTTCTGGGTAGCGAAGTGAGAAATCTCGCCGTGTGAGCAAGACTTGGCAAACATTTCACCGACAAGGTAATCATCTCTATCAGGGGGAAACAATGAAACTCTCTCGTCGTGATTTTCTCAAACTCTTTGGCGCTAGTGCCGCACTTGCCGGCGTTGGAGCCACCATTGCCCCGCCCCCACTCGCGCCGAAAAATCGCTCTGTGCCGGTGTCGCCGCGCGATGCGCGCGCCACACTGATTGACACGACCAAGTGCATTGGTTGCAAATCGTGCCAGAACGCGTGCAAGCAAGCGAACGGCTTGCCCGACGATCACCCGGTTGCGCTTTCGGCGACGACGTTGACCATCGTGGATTTCCGCAACATCGCGACCAAGCCCAATGAGGTGGAAATCAAGCCGGTCAAGCGGCAATGTATGCACTGCGAAAATCCGGCGTGCGTTTCGGCGTGTCCGGTCGGCGCACTCGTCAAGCAGGAAAACGGCTGCGTCACCTACGACGAAAATCTGTGCATCGGTTGCCGTTACTGCATGATTGCTTGTCCGTTCGGCATTCCCAAATACAACTGGGATTCTGCCAACCCCAAGATCAACAAATGCGCGCAGAATTGTATGGCTGGCGGCAAGCGCGACAAGCCCGCGTGCGTCTCGGCGTGTCCACAACAAGCGCTGATATACGGCACGCGCGAAGAATTGCTCGCGCTGGCTCACGCGCGCATCCGCGAGAATCCGGGCAAGTACGTCAACCACGTCTACGGCGAAAAAGAAGTTGGCGGAACCACAATGCTCTACCTCGCCGGCACATCGTTCGAAGCGCTCGGTTTTCGCGTGGATTTGCCGGAGATCGCGCTGCCCCAACTCACCTGGGAAGCGCAGACCAAAGTGCCATTTGCCTTCTTTGGAATGATGGGGCTGCTGAGTGGAATCGCGTGGTGGACGCATCGCAACGAGTCACTGATGAAGGACGAAGGACAAAAGACGAAGGACGAATGATCGTTGATTGGTGATTGCACGCAATCGGCAATCGAAAATCGGCAATCAAAAATCGGAGGATACAATGTCACCTACACTACAATTCTTGCTCATCTTGTTCGTTGGAGTGGTCATTGTTGCGGCGCCGTTCATCCTGATTTTTGGGATTCTGTATCCGTTAAAGCGGC
>Ga0209018_1001612_pt1 | contig 17725 bp, 13 predicted proteins | sample YNPBryBLVA2012_FD_185814 | JGI IMG/M metagenome (GOLD analysis project Ga0209018, IMG submission 185814) | Anoxygenic and chlorotrophic microbial mat microbial communities from Yellowstone National Park, USA - YNP Bryant BLVA 2012 (SPAdes)... ...
CAGGTCGTAAATCGAGGAGCGCATTCCGAGAATCTGGAGCGGAGAATCCTTCTGGACGAACGGAAAGTCCGCCCGCACCGATTTCACGATTCCTGCCGGTGCGGCCTGGAAGGCAAACGCCGGCACCACCAAGACTACGAAAATCGCGAACCACGGCAAGCTCTCGCGGGGCATGGCCTAATCCTCCGAATACCAATTTATCCCCCCCGAATTCTTTGTCAATAGGGAAAAATATTGCCGCGCCACAATCGGAAATCCGCCGTAATGGACGCGGCAGGGGGGGCCGGGCGAGGAAGCCCCGCTGAGGCTTTGGATCCATGACCCCGCCGCGCGCCGCGAAGGCGAGCAGGTTGAACACGAGGAGGCAGGCGTCCCGGCGCCGCGACGGCCTTGTCGGGGAGGTGCGTTGCGAAGACGGGAACATCAGCCCGCCGCCCGCGCAAAGCGCCACGCACGGCTCCCGACGTTGCCGGCTGTGTCAGTAGCGGCCGGTGATGTAGTTGGTCAGGTGGGTGATCGTCTCCTCCTGCTCGGAGATGATCGCCTTCACCAGGTCGCCGATGGAAACGACGCCCGCCACCTTGCCGCCGCTCACCAGCGGCAGGTGGCGGATGCGGTGGTCGGTCATCAGCCGCATCCCTTCCGCCACCGTGATCTCCGGCGAGGCGGTAACGACGTCGCGCGTCATGATCTCTTCCACCAGCGCCTCGCGCGAGGAGCGGCCTTTCAGGATCACCTTGCGCGTGTAGTCACGCTCGCTCACGATCCCGGCGAGCTGTTCGCCCTCCATAACCAGCAGGGCGCCGACGCCCTTCTCCGCCATCATGGCAATGGCGTCATAGACGGTGGCCTTGGGGCTGATCGCATACACCTCGCTGCCTTTCTCTTCGAGGATGGCGCGGATCTTGGTGGTTGGCGTCATGGGTCAGCGGAACTCCTCATTGATCTGTTCGAGCACTTCGCGCGAAGGCCGCACGCGCTCTTCCGCAAGCAGCGCCAGCGGCTCGTCGCACAGGTTCAGGATCTCGGTGAACGACGGGCGGCTGGTGTCGAGATAGATGATCCCGGTAAGCACCTCGCCGCGGCGCGCGGCCTCATGGAGCACTTCCAGCGCATGGATGCGGTTCGAAGGGTCATAGTCGCGCTCCAGTTTGTGCAGCAGCAGCCTCGAGCCGTCGTGCAGCTCCACCAGGCGGGACTCGCCCTCGTTGTATTCCACCTCGATGTCGGCGAACGACGGGATGAAGTCCACCTCGTGCAGCGGCTCGTCATGGTCCTTCATGTAAGCGTAGGACTTGGTGGAGCCCTCGTGGTCGTTGAACGTCACGCACGGGCTGATGACGTCGATCACCGCGAGGCCGTTGTGCGCGATGGCGGCTTTCAGAATCGCGGAAAGCTGGCGCTTGTCGCCGGAGAACGAACGCGCCACGAACGTCGCCCCCATCTCGATGCCGAGCAGGCAGATGTCGATGGCATGCAGCGGGTTCACCGCGCCCGTCTTGAGCTTCGCGCCCAGATCCGCGGTGGCGGAAAACTGCCCCTTGGTGAGCCCGTAGACGCCGTTGTTCTCGACGATGTAGACCAGCGGCACGTTGCGCCGCAGCATGTGGACGAAGTGCCCGATGCCGATCGACGCCGTGTCGCCGTCGCCGCTCACCACCACGGTGCGCAGCCTGTGGTTGGCGAGCAGAGTGCCCGTGGCTGTCGTCGGCGCGCGCCCGTGCACGCCGTTGAAGCCGTGCGCCTGTTGCAGGAAGTACGCCGGCGTTTTCGACGAGCAGCCGATGCCGCTCAGCTTGGCCACGCTCCACGGCTCGATGCCCAGCTCCCAGTAAGCCTCGATCAGGCGCTCCGTAATTGCGTTATGCCCGCAGCCGGCGCAGAGCGTCGTCTTGCTGCCCTTGTAAGGCAGCACGTCCAGCCCGATGCGGTTCACCTTGGGCGGGGTTGCCGGTGTCGAACTCATGCCTGTTGCGCCTCCTGCGCGAGAATCTGTTCCGTCACCGTGCGGGCGTCCAGCGGCAGCCCGCCATAATAGCGCACTCTGCGCAGTTTTTCGAGCAAGTGCGCGGGAAGATCCAGCCGCATCAGCCCGAGCAGTTGCGCGTCGCGGTTCTGGTCGATCACGTACACGCGGTCGTGCTGTTCGATGAAGGCTTCCAGCTCCGGCGGGAACGGATATGCCGTCAGCCGCATCCAGCTCGCTTGCAGGCCCGCCTCGCGGGACAACTGGTCGCGGCTTTCCTCCATCGCATAGCGCGACGTGCCGGCGCTGACGATGCCGATGCGCGCACCCGGCGCCAGCGATTGCACGGGCGGCGGCAGGTGCGCGCGCAGCGTTTCGAACTTCCGCGCGATGCGGTCGATGTTGCGGACCCAGTCCTCCGGCTTTTCGCTGTAGGTGGCGCTCTCCGTGTGCCCGGTGCCGCGGGTGAAATAGGCTGCCTTCGCGTGCGGCGTGCCGGGCAGCGTGCGCCAGCCGACGCCGTCGCCGTCCACATCCTTGTAGCGGGCGAAGCCGCCCAGCCGCTCCAGGTCTTCCGCCGCAAGCACCTTGCCCCGGTTCATCGGCTTTTCCGGATATGGCAGCGGGTCCGACATCCAGAGGTTCATGCCGAGGTCGAGATCCATGTTGACGAACACCGGCGTCTGGAACCGCTCCGCGAGGTCGAACGCCTCGATGCACATCGAGAAACACTCTTCGGGCGACGACGGAAAGAGGACCGGATGGCGCGTGTCGCCGTGCGAAAGGACGGCATTCTTCAACGTGTCTCCCTGCATGGTGCGTGTCGGCAGTCCTGTGGATGGCCCTACGCGCTGCACATCGATCACCACCACGGGGATCTCGGCGAAGTAGGCCAGGCCGATGAACTCCGACATCAGCGAAATGCCGGGGCCGGAGGTGCAAGTCATGGCTCGCGCGCCCGCCCAGCCGGCACCGACGGCCATGCCGATGCTGGCCAGCTCGTCCTCGGCCTGGACGATGGCGAAAGTGGCCTTGCCTGTGGCGGGATCGCGGCGGAAACGTTCCATGTATGCGATCAGCGCTTCCGCCAGGCTCGAGGAGGGCGTGATCGGGTACCATGTGCAGACGGTGACGCCCGCGAACATGCAGCCTAGAGCGGCGGCGGTGTTGCCTTCGATGATCAGCCTGCCCGCCGTTGCGTTCATCGGCTGGATGTGGAACGGATCCGACTTGGCGAGCGACGAGCGGGCGTAATCGATGCCCGCCTGCACGGCCCCCCAGTTCAGGTCGGCGGCTTTTTTCTTGCGCTCGCCGAACTGCTTGTAAAGCGCCTTGCGGATCTGCTCCGGGTCGATGCCGAGCAGCTCGGCCAGGATGCCGACGTAGATCATGTTGCGGACGAGCTTGCGCAGCTTCGCCTCGGGGCATACGGGCGCCACCAGCTTGTCGAAAGGAGCTGAGTAAAAGTGCAGGTCGGATCGCAACGCGGACAGCTTCAGCGGCTCGTCGTACAGCACCGCGGCGCCGGGCGGCAGGCCCATTACATCCTCCTGCGCCGACTCGGGGTTCATGGCGACGAGGAAGTCGATTTCCTTCTTCCGCGCGATGTAGCCGTCGCGGCTGGCGCGGATCGTGAACCACGTCGGCAGCCCCTGGATGTTGGACGGGAAAAGGTTCTTGCCCGACACAGGCACGCCCATCTGGAAAATGGAGCGCATCAGCACCAGGTTCGCCGTCTGGCTGCCGCTGCCGTTGACGGTGGCCACCTGAATGCTGAAGTCGTTGACGATCCTCTCCGTGGAGGAAACGTGTGCGGGCTGCTCCGCCGGCATGGGCGGAGGCTGCTGGCTGGCTTGCATCCCTGGCCTGCCTCCTGACAGACTTGCAGTATTATACGTCCGCTATGGAACGGGCGCCAGCCGTGGCAGATGCGGTGGATTCAGTTCCCCCCGGAACGCCGGTAAACCTCGAGTGTGAACGGGCCCGCCGCGCTGGCGCCGCCGTCGACGCGGATCACCTGGCCGGTGATGTAGGCGGCATCGTCGCCGAGCAGCCACTCCACGGCAGCGGCCACCTCCTCGGCGCGAGCCATCCGCTGCAAGGGAATGGTGCGCTCGCGCTCGCGCAGCCGCTCGGCTCCGTACAGCCCCTCGAGCATCTCGTTCCACACCGGTCCGGGCGCCACCGTGTTGACCGTAATGCCGTGCGAAGCCAACTCCACCGCCATCACCCGCGCCAGCGCCTCCACGCCCGCCTTCACCGGGGCGTAGGCGGCAAAGCCGTACTGGCCGAACGCGGCGGCGATGGTCGAGACATGCACGATGCGCCCCCAGCCGCGCTTCACCATCTCCCGCGCCGCCGCCTGCCCGCCGTAGAAGGCGCCGCTCAGATGGATGTCCACCAGCCGCTGCCACGTCTCTGGTGAAAAGTCGAGGAACGGCTCCATCTTCACCAGCCCGGCGTTGCTCACCCAGGCGTCCAGGCGGCCCGTCTTCTCTGCCGCGAAACGCGCCAGGGCCTCGTTGGTTTCCCTGAGAGCAATATCGCCAAGAAATGTTTCGGCGCCCTCCCCGCACTCGGCGCGCACCGCCTCTGCGCGAGCCGCGTCATTGCCGTGGATCACCACGCGCCAGCCCGCGCGCGCCAGCCGCACCGCCATCGCCCGTCCCAGCCCTTTCGTCGAGCCGGTAACCACCGCCGTCCGCTGTCCGTTCATGAATCTGCTCCCAAACCGTCACCCACCTGTAAGGGGGTGGTGGCTTATACTGGTATTTACCCCACTTGAGGAGTCTCCGCTTGTTGAAAAGAACACTTTACTTAACGTGCGTAGTGGTCTGCCTGGCCGTCGCGGCGCCTGCTTTCGCGCAGTCGCTTGCCGGCCTTGGCGCGATCAACGGAACGGTACGAGATGCAAGTGGCGCCGTCATTCCCGGAGCGGCGGTCGTGGTCAGCAACCCGTCGCTCGGCATCCGGCGCAATCTGGAAACGAACGAAGCTGGCCTTTTCGCGGCGCCGTCTCTGCCGCCTGCCACGGGTTATCAGGTTTCCGTGACGCGGCAGGGCTTTGCGCCGTGGGATGCGAAAGAGATTCAGGTGCTTGTCGGCCAGAACGTGGCGCTGAACATCGTTCTGGACGTGCAGGCGCAGGTGCAGGAGATCACGGTCACCGATTCGACGCCGGTGGTGGATCAGCTGAAGACGGGCGTTTCGGCGGTGGTCGAGGATCGCGACATCATGAACCTGCCGATCAACGGCCGCCGCGTGGACAGCTTCGTGCTGCTGACGCCCGGCGTGACGGAGGACGGCACGTTCGGTCTCGTCACGTTCCGCGGCATCCCGGGTGGAAACGCCTTCCTGACCGACGGGAACGACACGACGCAGGGCTACTACAACGAAAACGCCGGACGCACGCGCATCAGCTCGAACATGAGCCAGGACGCGGTGCAGGAGTTCCAGGTGCAGAGCTCGGGCTTCGCCGCCGAGTTCGGCCGCGCCGTGGGCGGGGTCGTCAACACGGTGACCAAGAGCGGCACCAATGACGTGCATGGCACCGGGTTCTGGTTCTTCCGTAACCAGGACTTCAACGCGCGCGACCGCTACGCCACCTTCACCCCGCCCGAGCGCCGCAACCAGGCGGGCGGCTCCATCGGCGGCCCCATCCAGCGCGACAAGCTCTTCTACTTCTTCAACGGCGAAATCACCCGCCGCTACTTCCCGCTGGCCAGCTCGGTGACCAACCCGCAACTGTTCACCGCCACGGGCCAGTTCATCGGCACCTGCGGCGCGCCGGCCACCCCGCAGCAGTGCCAGAACGCGATTGACTACTTCAAGCGCTTCTTCGGGCAGGTGGAGCGCAACGCCGACCAGAACGCCGTGTTCGGCAAGCTGGACTGGCGCCCCAATGAGCGCCACACGCTGGCCCTCAGCGGCAACGTGATGAACTGGTTCTCGCCGAACGGCATTCAGACGCAGGCGACGCTGAACACGGGCGCGGGCGTGGGCAATAACGGCGACTCGAGCGTCCGCACCCGCTTCGGGCGCCTCTCCCACACCTGGCTGCTGACGCCCACGCTGGTCAACGAAGCACGCTTCGGCTACATGAAGGACCGCCTCTACGACGCCGTCAACCCGAAGCTCGCTCCGCCAAATGGACTGCTCGGGCAGCTCAGCGTGCAGGGCCAGAGCAACCTCGGCGTGGCCACCTTCCTGCCGCGCGTGCAGCCCACCGAGGACCGCTACCAGTTCACCAACAACCTCACATGGTTGAAGGGCCGGCACAATGCCAAGTTCGGCATCGACTTCTCGCATACCAAGGATGTGGTCGACCTGCTGAACAACGGCCGCGGCACTTTTACATACGCCACCTTCACCGCCTTCGCGCAGGACCTGACGAACCTCGATGGCGGCAAGCGCTGGCAGCGTTACCAGCAGACCTTCGGCCGCCCGAAGGTCGACTTCTTCATCCGCGACTGGAACTTCTTCGCGCAGGACCAGTTCAAGGTGAACAGCCGGCTGACGGTGAACTACGGCGTGCGCTACGAGTACGCGCAGTTCTCCCAGCCGGACCGCATCAACCCGGACTATCCGCAGACCGGACGCATCCGGCAGCCGAAGAAGAATTTCGCGCCTCGCGCCGGATTTGTTTACGCTTTGGACAGCCGGGCCAAGACGGTGTTGCGGGGCAGCTATGGCATCTTTTACGCCCGCATGCCCGGCGCGTTGTTGGGCAACCTGATCCAGGGGAACGGGGTGGAGCAGCGCGCCATCACGCTCCAGAACACGAACCAGGCGCAGCTCGCCGCCGGCCCGGTCTTCCCGAACTTCCTGTCAGGCGACGGTGCCGGGCTTCCGGCCGGCACCTCCAGCATGGGCTTCGCCGATCCCGGCCTGGCCACGCCCTACACGCAGATGTGGGACTTCGGCATCGAGCGCGAGATCACGCGCACGATGGGCATCACGGTCTCCTACATCGCCAGCCGCGGCGTCAAGTTCTTCATGACGCGCGACCTGAACATCGGCCCCACGGCCCAGACGGTGACCTACACGATCCAGGACTCGGCCGGGCAGAACGTGGGAACCTACTCGACCCCCGTTTACCTGTTTGCGAACCGGATCGACAAGCGCTACCAGCGCATCAACCAGCTCGAAAACGGCGGCCGCCTCTGGTATGACGGCCTCGTCGTGCAGCTGCGCCGCCGCGCCGGCAAGTGGATGCAGGGCAACGTCTCCTACACCTGGTCGCACGCGCGCGACCTGAACCAGGGCGCGGCGAACAACAACCTGTTCATCGCCACCGACTCGCTGCGCACGCTCTCCAACGGCAACTACGCCGAGCAGAAGGGCACCAGCCAGCTCGACCAGCGCCACCGGCTGGTGCTGAGCGGCGTCATCGCGCCGCCGCGCATCAAGACGGCGAGCCGCGCCACGGATGCGCTGGTCAACGGCTGGAACCTTTCCATGATCGCCACCATTGCCAGCGCCCGCCACGCCACGCCGACGCTGCGCGTGGTGAGCCTGCCCTTCAGCGGGTCCGCCTTCAACAACACGCTGAACGGTTTCGGCGGCGACTTCCGCGTGCCGTTCTGGGCGCGTACCTCGCTGCCAATCGATTCCATCGCCCGGGTGGACGCCCGATTGTCGAAGAACTTCCGGCTGAACGAACGCATGAGCGCCATGTTCTTCTTTGAGGCGTTCAACGTGTTCAACAACGTCTACGATACGAGCGTTTTCACGGAAGCCTTCCAGGCGCGCGGCGCCGTCATCACGCCGGTGCCCTACGGCGGCGGCCGCGCCAGCCAGGGCTTCCCGGACGGCACCAACGCGCGCCGGGCGCAGATCGGTGCAAGGTTCGTGTTCTGACCGCTGCCTCGAATCGCCACGAAGAGCCTGCGGATCCCGGCGCGTCCGCAGGCTCTTCTGTTTCCGGCGCCAGCGTGACAGATCGCCGGCGGGCCATCCACGCTATACTGAAAGTTTGAGCCAGCCGGCGCCCGCGGGCGCCGCCTCGCTATCCGGGAGACTCCATGATCATCCTGTTTACGATCCTCCATGTGCTGGTTTGCCTGTTTCTGATCATCGTCGTGCTGCTGCAAAGCGGCAAAGCGGCGGATCTCGCCGGCGCCTTCGGCGGCATGGGCTCCCAGACGGCGTTTGGGCCCCGCGGTTCGGCGACGATCCTTTCCAAGGCCACCACCATCAGCGCAGCCCTGTTCATGGTCACGTCGCTGTCGCTCGCCATCCTCTACACGCGCGAAGGCCACACCTCCGGCTCCGTTCTCGACAAAGCACCCCTGAGCCAGCCCGCGCCCGCCAAGCCGGCGACGTCCACTCCGGCGATACCCGGACAGGCGCCCGCCCCGGCACAGCAAACAGCGCCTTCCCCGGCGAAGAAGTAGCTACTGGCGTATAATGAGTATTGGATCTGCGGTCGTGGCGGAATTGGCAGACGCACTAGCTTGAGGTGCTAGCGGGAGCAATCCCGTGGAGGTTCAAGTCCTCTCGACCGCACCAAGGTCTTTGCCCCCAAGGGGACGGCGTACCCCCCCACCCCATACCCCGCCCCGCCGTCCCCCTCCCCCTTGCAGGTGCAGTCTGTGCGGCGTGCCGGGTCTGCACCTCGCAAGTCAAGCAGAGCAGAAGACTCGCAATCTCCTCGGGCGGGGCTCGCTTCAGCCTTGCCTCGCAACCGCGGAGCGCAAGCCCGTAGTAACCTTGGTCAGACTCGCTGCGATTCCCTGCGGCCTGCCACCCGCTAGAAGACTTGAGACGTAATTGCCCCTTCCGCGGCTGAACGCACCAGCTTGATGTATTTCGCCATGACGCCGGTGGTGAACGGCGGGGGAGGCGCCTGCCACTTCGCCTTGCGCTCGTCGAGAACGGCCGGATCGACATCGAGCGAGATCGTCTTGCCGGCGATGTCGATAGTAATCGTGTCGCCGTCTTCGACCAGCGCAATGGGCCCGCCCACGGCGGCTTCCGGCGCCACATGGCCGACCATGTAGCCCCGCGTGGCGCCGGAGAAGCGCCCGTCGGTCAACAGCGCCACGCTTTCGCCCAGCCCCGCGCCGACGATGGCGCTGGTCACGCCCAGCATCTCGCGCATACCAGGGCCGCCCTGGGGCCCTTCGTAGCGGATCACCACCACGTCGCCCGCCTGGATCTGTCCTTCGGTGACCGCCTTCATGGCGTCTTCCTCGCAGTTGAAGACACGCGCGGGGCCACGGTGCATGGTCCGCTCCAGGCCGGTCACCTTGATCACGCAGCCGTCCGGCGCCAGCGAGCCTTTCAGGATCACCAGCCCGCCGGTGGCCTTCACCGGGTTCGACAGAGGGCGCACGACCTCCTGACCGGGCGTCTCGCGGGCCTCTGCGGCCTCCTCGGCGAGCGACTTTCCCGTGACCGTGAGCGCGTCGCCGTGGGCGTAGCCGCCTTCGACCAGCCGTTTGGCCAGCACGCCGATGCCGCCCGCCTTGTCGACATCCGCAGCCACGTGGATGCCTGCGGGCTTCAGGCTCATCAGCAGCGGCGTTCGCTCGCTGATGGTGTTGAAGTCCGTGATGTCGAGCTCGACGCCGGCTTCGCGCGCCAGCGCAAGCAAATGGAGAACGGCGTTGGTGGAGCCGCCGGAGGCGGCCACGGCGGCGATGGCGTTCTCAAAAGCCTTGCGGGTGCAGACCTGCCGTGGCAGGCGGTTGGCCCGGACCGCGTCGAGAATGACCTGGCCGCAGTAGGCGGCCACGTCGTGCTTGCGGGGATCCATTTGCGGGACCATCGCCGTGTTCATGGGCGAGAGCCCGATCAGCTCCATCACCGTGGCCATGGTGTTGGCGGTGAACTGCCCGCCGCAAGCCCCGTAGCCGGGCGAGGCGGCGTCCTCGATCTGGTGCAGTTCCTCCTCGGTGATCTTGCCCGCGGCGCAGGCGCCCACGGCCTCGAACACTTCCTGGATGGTGATGTCCTTCCCCCTGTACTTGCCTGGCAGGATGGAGCCGCCGTAGAGCACAAGGCCGGGGATATTGAGCCGCAGCAGCGCCATGGCCGCGCCGGGGATCGTCTTGTCGCATGCCACCAGGCAAACCAGCCCGTCGAACATATGGCCGCGCGTGACCAGCTCGATGGAATCGGCGACGATCTCCCGCGAGATGAGAGACGTCTTCATGCCCTGCGTGCCCATGGTGATGCCGTCGCTGATAGCGATGGTGTTGAACTCCATGGGCGTGCCGCCCGCCTCGCGGATGCCGCGCGCGACGTCCACGGCAAGGTCGCGCAACAGGAAGTTGCACGGCATTGTGCCGATCCAGGTGTTGGCGATGCCGATAATCGGCTTCTTCAGGTCCTCGTCGGTGAAACCCATTCCCTTGAGCTGGGAGCGGGCGGGCGCGCGGTCGCGCCCCTGGGTGATGGTGTAGGAACGCAGGCTCATGGTGAACCCACCATGTTAGCAACGTCGAGTGCCGGGCAGCGCAGAACCGGATCGAATGCTCCCGGATTCAGCCGCCGTACGCCTCGTCCACCTGCTTGCGCAGGAAGGCGAGGTCCCGCGCGATGGACGGCAGATCGTCGCCGCCGGGGTATTCCAGATGCAACGACAGCGGTCCTGCGAAGCCTGCCTGCGCGAAGAGGCGGAACACCTCACGCCACGGCACGGCGCCCTCGCCCAGCGGACGCCAGGCCACCTGCCAGCGCCCGCCGCGTTTTTCCCATTCGAAATCCTTGATCGCGGCCATTTTCAGGCGCGGCAGGACCACGTCGAGAGAGACGCGCCAGTTGTACAGCCCGCCTTCGATCACGGCGTGGCCCGGATCGAAGTAGAAGCCCGCCTCCTCCGGCTTCACTCCACCCAGGAGCTCCCGGAAGTCCCACACCGCGCAGCCCACGTACGGCCCCGAATGATTGTGCAGCCCCGCCGTCACGCCATACTCCCGGCCGAGCGCGAGCAGCCCTTCCAGCTTCCGGCGGCATTCCGCCAGCGTCTGCGGCGCGGGCACGCCCCTCTCATAGCGCCAGTAGCCGGGCTTGTAGAGGCGGATGCCCAGCTTTTGCATCGCAGCGAAAGTGGGGCGCGCCGCCGGATCGGAAGCGTCTTTGAGGTCCGTGGTGATCATGGGCACTTCCAGCCCGTGTTTCCGCAGCGCCTCCACGGCGCGGGGAAGATCCCCGGCCACGCGCTCCGGCAGAACATGTCCTTTGGGACGCACGGTCAGGTCGACGCCCTCGAAGCCGAGCCGCTTCGCCTCCGCGCCGAGCCCGTCCCAGCCGAAGCTCGCCACGTGCTTCGAAAAGATGCAGAGCATGGGCTTCGCGCGCGGCGTCTGAGCGGCGGCGGCAGCTGAGGCCAGAGACGCGAGAAAGGTTCGGCGATCCATGGCGTCACCCGAGCCTGTAGGGCTTGCGGTACTCGTAGTGCAGGTAGCGGTTGGCGCTTTCATTGTTGGTGAAGCGCTCCGCGCGTGCGTCCCATTCGAGATAGCTCTTCGTGCGCAGCGCGATGTGGCCGATAATGCAGGCGGCGGTGGACAGATGCCCTTCCAGCACGTCGCAATGGCATTTCTTGCGGGACCTGATGCAATCCAGAAAATTGCGCGTGTGAGGATAGGTCTCCGCTGAACCCGAGCCGCCGCTGCGCGGCTCCATGGCAGGCTTGCGCGAAGCGCCCCAGGCGCGCTCCACCGCGCGATCGACCGGCGTGCGCTGCCCGAACTCGAGATCGGAGACCCGCTCCGGCACCACTTCCCACCGCCCGCTTTGCAGATACATGGTGCCCTTGGTGCCGCGCAGTTCCAGCTCCGTGCCGCGGGCGTTGCCGGGCGCACCGTTGGCGTTGTATTGCGTAAAGACGACCAGCGTGCCGCCCAGGTCCCACAGCACTTCGCAGGTGTCGGGGATCTCGCGGTTGTCGCGGATGGCGTACTTGCCGCCCATGGCCGTTACCGCCAGCGGCGCATCCTTGCCCAGGCACATGCGGATCATGTCCATGTAGTGCACGCCGAAGTTGGTGATCTGGCCGCCGGAGTAGTCGTAGAACCAGCGGAAGTTGTAATACATCCGGTTGCGGTTGTAGGCGCGCTTCGGCGCAGGGCCGAGCCATGCCTCCCATTCCTCCTCGCTCGGCGGCGGTCCGTCCGGAGGCGCGCCGATGCCGGCAGGCCATTCGTTCTGCACGTGGTAGCCCTTGGCCACGGTCACCTGCCCGATCCCGCCGCCGCGCACAAACTCTGCGGCCTCGCGAAGCGCCGGGACGCTGCGGCGCTGGATGCCGACCTGCGTCACGCGCTTCGTCTCCGCCGCCACCTCCACCATGCGGCGCCCTTCGCGAACGGTGAGCGACAGCGGCTTCTCCACGTAGACGTCCTTGCCGGCGCGGCAAGCGTCGATGAACATCAGCGCGTGCCAGTGATCGGGCGTGGCGATCACCACCGCATCGACATCCCTGTCTTCCAGCAGGCGGCGGTAGTCGCGGTACTTGCGCGGCGCGCCGCGGGACTTCTTCACCGCCAGGTCCATGTAGGACTCCTTCAGGTCGCACACGGCCGCGGTGAACTGGTCCCCGTGTTCGAGAAACGCTTCGTGCACCTGGTCGCCCCGGTTGCCCAACCCGATGTAGCCGACGCCCACGCGGTCGTTCGCTCCCAGGATGCGCGAATAGCTGAGCGCACCGGCCGCCAGGGCCGTGCGCGCGAACTGTCTTCGGTTTGCCGCCATCTGGATGATTCTCCTGTGAAACGAATCCGAAACGCTTTGATGCTATCTTGTGGGCATGTCCCTCGCAAGGACTGCTGGTGTGCTGTTGTGCTTCCTCATCCCGTCCGGCGCCGCCCCCCGAATTCTGGTGGAAGGCCACAGAGGCGCGCGCGCAGTAATGCCGGAGAACTCTCTGCCCGCTTTCGAGTATGCGATCCGCGTGGGTGCGGACGTGCTGGAGCTCGACGTCTGGGTCACTGCCGACGACGTGCTGGTGGTGCATCACGACCCGCTGATCAACACCGCCGTCTGCGAGGGGCCCGGGGGCGAGCGCACCATCCGCAGGCTGAGGCTGGAACAGGTGCGGCAGTGGGATTGCGGCGCGAAGAAGAACCCGGAGTTCCCGCGGCAGGAACCGCGTCCCGGCACGCGCATTCCCACGCTGGAGGAAGTCCTGTCGCTCGCGCCGAAAGGCTCGTTTCTGTTCAACATCGAAATGAAGAGCCAGCCGGCAAGGCAGGGGCTCCAGCCGCTGCCGGAAGAATATGCGCGCCTGGTGGCGGAGATGATCCGCAAGCACCGGCTCGAGCGGCGCGTCATCGTCCAGTCTTTCGACTTCGCCCTGTTGCGCGCGCTGCGCGCCGTGGCGCCGGAGCTTCGCCGCGCCGCGCTCTATGCCGGGCTGCCACGGGATTTCACGGAGCTTGCCCGCGATGCCGGAGACGCGCCAGTCGTCAGCCCGCACTACTCGCTCGTTACGGCGGAACGCGTGAAACAGGCGCATCAGGCCGCGCTTGAGGTGGTGCCGTGGACCGTCAACACAACCGAGCTGTGGGACAAGCTCATCGAAGCGGGCGTCGATGGCATCATCACGGACGACCCGAAGGGCTTGATCGATCACCTGAGCGCCAAGGGGCTGCGCTAGCGGAAGCGCGGGCGAGGATGCGGATCGGCGTAGACACGGGTGGCACTTTCACAGACTTCGTGGTGTTCTGTGAGGGCGGCGCGCTCGAGTCGTTCAAGCTGCGCTCCAACCCTGCCGCTCCTCAGGAGGTGATCCTCGAGGGGCTGCGGCGCACCGGAGCGGCGCGCGGCAGCGAGGTCATCCACGGCTCCACTGTCGCCACCAATGCGTTTCTCGAACGCAAGGGCGCGCGCACGGCATTGATCACGACCGCCGGCTTCGAGGACCTGCTCGAAATCGGACGTCAGTACCGCGAACGGCTCTACGATCTGACGCCCCCGCCGAAGACGCTGCTCATCCCCCGGCGGCTCTGCTTCGGCGTGCGCGAACGGATGCTTGCGGATGGCGCGGCGGAGCTTCGCCCGTCCGAAGCGGAGTTGAAAGAGCTGCGCCGGAAACTGGAGCGCGCGGGCGTGGAGAGCGCCGCCATCTGCTGCCTGCATTCCTACCGAAACCCCGCTCACGAACGCCGCATCGCCCGCGCCCTGCGAGGTGCGTGTTTTCTTTCCGTGTCCAGCGAGGTCTCGCCGGAGTTCCGCGAATACGAGCGCGCGTCGACGGCGGCGCTGAACGCCTATGTGGGTCCTTTGATGAGCCGCTATCTGGAGGCGCTCGGGCGCCGTGCGGGAAGCAACCTGTGGATCATGCAATCCAACGGGGGCTTGCTGACGGCGCGCGAGGCGGGCCGGCTGGCGGTGCGCACGATCCTCTCCGGGCCCGCGGGCGGAGTGCGCGGCGCGTCGGGTGCGGCGCACGCGTCCGGCTTCCCGCGCGTCATCGGCTTCGACATGGGCGGCACGAGCACTGACGTCAGCCTGTGCGACGGAACGCCGCGGGAGACGGTGGAGGCATCGATCCAGGGCTTCCCGATCCGCGTGCCGATGCTCGAGATTCACACCGTGGGCGCCGGCGGCGGCTCCATCGCGCGTGTCGATGCCGGCGGGCTGCTGCGCGTGGGGCCGGAGAGCGCGGGCGCGGATCCGGGCCCCGCCTGTTACGGCCGCGCCATGTTGCCCACGGTCACCGACGCGCACGTCGTGCTGGGGCGGATCTCCGCGCGGCAGCTCGCGGGCGGCACGGTGCCTATTGATCCGGAGCGCTCCGCGCGCGCCGTGGCCTCCATCGCCCGCGCGCTGGGCGTGCCGCTGGAAGACGCCGCCGCGGGCATCCTGCGCGTGGCCAACGCCGCCATGGCGCGCGCCATTCGCGTCGTGAGTGTGGAACGCGGTGTCGATCCGCGCGGCTTCTCGCTGGCGGCCTTTGGCGGCTGCGGCGGGCTGCATGCGTGCGAGCTTGCCGCAGGGCTGGGGATCGAAACCGTGATCGTGCCTGCGCTCGCCGGCGCTCTCTCGGCGCTCGGGATGCTCCTGGCGGACCGCGTGCGCGACTATTCTGCCAACGCCTTGAACAGCCGTAGCGTTGAGGCGCTGTTTGCGCGGCTCGAGCAGCGCGCCCGCCGGGAATCCCCCGGCGCCCGCCTCGAGCGTTCGGCCGACATGCGCTACCGCGGGCAGAGCTACGAACTCACGGTTCCCTGGGACGGGCGCGACCCTGCGCGCGCCTTCCATGCCGCGCACGAGCAGCGTTACGGCTACGCCAACCCCGCGCGTCCCGTCGAAGTCGTGCAGGTGCGGGTGCGGGCGGTGTCTCCGGCGGAAGCTCCTGTTCTGCTGGCTGAGCCTGCGCGCGCCGGCGGCTCGCCGGAACGGAGGAGGGTGTTTGTGGACGGACGCTGGCTCGAGATCCCGGCGCTGCCCCGCGAAAACGCCGGCAGGCGGTGGGCGGACGGTCCCGCGCTGATCCTCGATCCCGGCGCCACGGCGCTGGTTCCTCCCGGCTGGGCCTTTCGCCGCGACAGCGCGGGAGCAATTGTGATTCACTGGAAGCGATGAAAGCTGCAGTTCTTCTTTTCACACTCGCCATGCTGCCGGTGTGCGCGCAGGTCGAATTCCGGCAGTCGGCCGATCAAATCGAAATCTCCATCGACGGCAAGCCTTTCAGCACGCTCCATTTTGGCGAGGAGGCCCCCAAGCCCTATCTCTCGCCGCTTCGCAGCGCCTCCGGCATCATCGTGACGCGCCTTTTCCCCATGGAGAAGGTAGAAGGCGAAACGCGCGACCATCCGCACCATCGCGGGCTCTGGTTCACGCACGGCGACGTCAACCAGATCGATTTCTGGGCGAACGAGCCCGGCGGGAAAGGACGCAAGGGCAAGGTGAAGCTTGAGAAGATCCACTCGGTGAAGGGCGGAAAGAAGGAAGGCTCCATCCGCGCCAGCTTTCTGTGGCTCGACGACGCGGGCCAGCCGCTGGTGCGCGAACTGCGCACGATGACCTTCTATTCGGATCCGTCTCTCCGCGTGCTCGATTTTGATGCGACGCTCACCGCCGTGAAGAGAGCCGTGTTCGGCGACACCAAAGAGGGCTTCTTCGCCATCCGGCTCCGGGATGCCATGAAGGAGCGCGGCGGCACGGGCCGCATGATCAACGCCGAGGGCAAGTCCGGCATGCGGGAGGTGTGGGGCAAGGCTTCGCCGTGGGTGGACTACAGCGGTACGCTCGACGGCGAGAAGCTGGGCGTTGCGATCTTCGACCACCCGCAAAGCTTCCGCCATCCCACCTACTGGCATGCGCGCGACTACGGGCTGTTCGCGGCGAACGCCTTCGGGCTGCACGATTTCTTCCACGACAAGACCAGGGACGGCAGCCACGCGCTGGAACCGGGGCAGAGCATCCGCTTCATTTACCGCGTGCTGATTCACCCCGGCGACACGGAATCGGCGGGCATCGCCGCGCGCTTCGCCGAGTTCGCCAAGAAGAAGTTCCGATGATCGCTTCGGCGCGCCCGCTGCGGATCGGCATCACCTGTTACCCGACTTACGGAGGCTCGGGCATTGTCGCCACCGAGCTCGGCATGGAGCTGGCAGCGCGCGGCTACGAGGTGCACTTCATCACCTACGCCAACCCGATCCGGCTCGATCCGGGGCTGCCCCGCATCTACTACCATGAGGTCGAGGTCTCCTCGTATCCGCTGTTCCAGTACCCGCCCTACGACCTGGCGCTGGCCTCGCGCATGGTGGAGATCGCCGAATGGCAGCGTCTGGACCTGTTGCACGTACACTATGCCATCCCGCACGCCACTTCGGCGTTCCTGGCCCGTTCCATGCTGGCGGAGACCCGCCGCCTGCCCTTTGTCACGACGCTGCACGGCACCGACATCACGCTGATCGGCAGCGACAAGTCCTACCTGCCGGTGACACGCTTCTCCATCGAGCAGTCCGACGGCGTCACCGCCATCAGCGAATACCTTCGCAAGGAAACGCATGAAGTGGTGGGCGCGCGGAAGGACATCCGCGTCATCTACAACTTCGTCAATTGCGATATGTACCGGGTGGCAAAGCAGCCGCACGAAGAGCGCCCGCGCCTGCTGCACATCTCCAATTTCCGCCCCGTGAAGCGGGCCCCGGATTGCGTCCGGATCCTGGCCCGCGCGCGCGAATCTGTGGACTGTGAACTGTGGATGGCCGGCGACGGGCCGGACCGCGGGGCCGCCGAGCGGCTCGCCTTCGAGCTGGGCGTTCACGACCACGTGCGGTTCCTGGGCAAGCAGGATCACATCGAGCGGCTCATCCCGCTGTGCGACGTGCTGCTGCTGCCGTCGCGGCTGGAGTCCTTCGGGCTGGCGGCGCTGGAGGCCATGGCGTGCGGCGTGGTGCCCGTGGCCACGCGCACGGGCGGTTTGCCAGAACTCATCACCCACGGGGTGAACGGTTTCCTGGAAGAGCCGGGCGACACGGATGCGCAAGCGGCGCGGGTCGTCGAACTGCTCGAGGACCGGGATCTCTACATACGGATGCGGTGGGCGGCCCGGACCACGGCCGAGGAGCGGTTCTGTACCTCGATCATCATCCCGCGCTACGAAGCCTTCTACCGGGAGGTGCTGGAGGCGGCCTGAAAAGGCTCCGGCCCGCTCGCGCGCAGGGCGGAAGCGGGCCGGCGGAGATGAAGCGCGGGGTTTAGCGTGCGGCGAGCAGAGCGCGCAGGTGGCGCGCCCGCTCGGGAGAGCGGAGCTGCCGAAGCGCCTTGGCCTCGATCTGGCGAATGCGCTCGCGCGTG